>Ga0070735_10005769_pt1 | contig 10200 bp, 8 predicted proteins | sample Coa_R1_FD_66443 | JGI IMG/M metagenome (GOLD analysis project Ga0070735, IMG submission 66443) | Surface soil microbial communities from Centralia Pennsylvania, which are recovering from an underground coalmine fire - Coalmine... | ecosystem: Environmental > Terrestrial > Soil > Unclassified ... | reverse complement strand
AACCTCGATTCAGATCATTAGATTCTACTGGATTTCCACAGGATTCAGCAACACGGAAGCTGTCGGCTTTCAGCTCTCAGCCGTCAGCAAAATCAGCTGCCGAAAACGTGATTTCTAGTACTGCTCCTGCAGCTTCGGCGGTGGGGTGCGGCTCGAGGGAGGCACGATCCCATTCAGGCGCAGGTAGATCGCCATCTGGCCGTAGTGGTCGGCGGCATGCCAGATGCAGATCTCCGCCAGACCGAGGCGCGTATTGGGTCCGGCGTAAGGTCCTTCGATGGGATCAAACATATTTCTCTGCGTGATCGCGCCGAGTGATTTCTTCAGAGCGGCGAAGGAATCGCGGAGGTAGATCAACAGTTCTTTTCGCGTCTTGGCTGAGCTGGGACCGCCCTTGTCGCAGGCTTTAGGGGGTTTGGTGCCGTCGAGTTCGGCGGCGAAGGCAAGGTTACTACAGGCCACGTGCTTCACCTGATCGGCGAAAGTGCGGAGTTCTGCGGGACCGAATTCCGGCTTCTCGTTTTTGAACATTCCGGCGGCGGGACGAAAATCCCATTTGTCTTCGGGCATGGCTTCGGCGGCGGAACGGACGTCGTATTCCTGAAACGCAAAGGTACGCATGATGGCTTTAGCGGGAGTCTCATCTCGACTCAATTCGGCGGCTGTAGGTTCATGTTGCTGGGCGGCAGCTGTGGCTAACGCGATCGTGACGAATAGAAGCACTCCGGATTTGCACATGAAATGACCTCGTGCGGTGTTGCCCCGAGAGGATATTCTCTGCCGGCTAGTTTTTCAAAACCGAAACATGTAGCTGACCTTCACAAAGAGTTGGCGGCTGTCATTGAGATAGCCCCGGGCAGTGTTGGTCACGTAGCCGGGGGCCAGCGGGGTTTGCCCAACCACGTTCAGATTCTGCAGATCGCTGTTGTAACCGACGTAAATCGCCGTCCCCGGATGCACCAGGTAAGTGATCAGGAAGTCGGCGTTAAATTCCCGCTGCGTCGGCAAATAAGTGTAAGGCGAGCCGATGCCGGGCGTTCCGGCGAGCAGTGCGTTGTACTGCAGGATCACACGGGCTGAAAGTTTGGGAGTGAACTGCCAGTTCCATTTACTGCGGATGATGTGATTATTAAAGATGCCGCGGCCAATTGTGGGGAACTGCGATCGCATGAACGCAAAGGCATTGTCGGGCGCGCGCAAGTGCTCGAACAGATAGGTGTTTTCGATTTTCAACGGCTGCATGGGACGCAGGGTCAGACCAGCTTGTGCGGTTTCCTCGTGCGCGATGAACGGGTGATTATAGGGATTGGCGGTCTGAGCGCTGGTAGGCGGAAGAGCCTCGAAGTTTGGCGTGTTTCCCCAGTAATAGGCGGCAAGGAGCGTCGCCTTCTTGAAGTACCCAGTCTGGAATGACGCTCCGCTGGTGTGCTCGTGGTAGTCCTGATTGGTCAGAGTCGTGGGACTGCAATAGAGCGAGTATCCGTAGAAGCAGAAGTCCTGCGGACGGAGGCGTTCGCGCGTTTCCTCGTAGGGCCTGAGATAAATCAGCGTCTGCCCGCGCCCTTGAATGGCCAGGTACGGCAAATAGTCGGTGTCAAGCCGCAGACCGGTGTGGTCGAAGTCGTATCGGGTGAGGAGAGACGGCCCCCAGTCGACGATCCAGCCACTCTTCGGACGGAAGCGGTAGTCGACCTCTTGCTTGGCTTCGCGAATGTCGACGCGATTGATGAAGCCGGGAATGGAAACGAATCCCGGGCTGATGTCGTTGTACTGCCCGTCATAGGTGAAATGCAGGCCGTCACGGTGGGCCTCGAGTCGCTCGGCGGGCCCGGCATAGTGATTTCCGTTGCCCTGGTTTCCTGAACTGAAGGGATAGGCGTTGGCCTCGCAGTTTTGCGACGAATAAGTTGGGACAAAGAAGTTTCCGAGGATGTTGCTGGAGCTGGTGACCGCCTGGCCGTCGAGCGTCCAGTTCGGATTGAATTTGATGTGCGTGTCGGCGCCGCCGAGGCGGTTATATTCGCCAGTCGTTGGACACTCCCAATCGGTGTAGAGAGCGCCGACGCTCGATTGGCGGAAGATGTCGCGGCTGACGCGCGCGATGGTGAAGTAAGAGCGCATGCCGGAAAGCGGGTAATAGTCGGGGAGGGCGAGTCCGGGGCTGCGATCGTCCGCGCTCATCACGCCGAGAGAGTAGGGACCGTCTTTCCCGGTCAGGCGGATTCCGGCAGAAGGATCGCCGATATTGCGCGTGAAGAACAGATTCATCGGCGAGCGAAAAAAATCTTCGTTCTCCAGGAAAAACGGGCGCTTCTCGGGGAAGTAGACGGCATAGCGCTGGTTGACGGTGATCTGCGGGTCTTCGGATTCGACCTGGCTAAAGTCCGGATTCGCGGTGGCGTCGATGGTGAAGTGGTCCTGGATGACGAACTTGGCGTCCATGCCGGGCTGGCCCTGCACCTTGGCGTTTTGAAAGTAGGGATTGCTCGGATCGCGGGTATCGAGTGCATGGTAGCCACGCATCAAGCCATAGGGGATCAGTTCGATGTCGCGGCCCGGAGAGATGCCTTCGAGTCCATACACCGTGGCGGCCTGGCCGAGGCGTCCTTCGACCTTGTAACTGATGTGCGGCCAAAAGGAGTCTTCGTTTTTTCGAGTGATGCCGCGGTAGAGGATGAGTCCCCACTCCTGCACTTTCGCGGCGGGAAAGCGGAGGCTTTTGAACGGTATGGCCAGCAACACGACATATCCGCGGCTGGTGACTTTTCCGTGTGAGTCCCAGACTGTGTCGAACGAGGTATCGAAGTGGCCTTGGGTCTGTTCTTCGCGGGAGGCTTCGGTATAAATGGCGTCCCACTGGACACCCAGCGGCGTGACCTGGAAGGCGTAAGCGCGGCGACGGTCATGAAAGGTGTCGAGGATGAGTTCGACCTGATCATCGTCGAAGATATCTTCGCGTGGTGACAAGCGGGCACGGACTTTTGTGGGGTCGTCGAAACAGACAAACGCTGCGTAGAAGTTTTTTTGGTCGTAGCCGAGATAGGCTTCGGTTTGTTCCGAGACGGGCTCACCGTCATGGGGATTACGCTGGGTGAAACCCGTGACCTTGGCCATCTGCAACGCAATCTCTCCCTCCGGCTTCATGCTGAGGAAGTCGTCGAGCGAGGGAGCGCGCGGCAGTCGGGGGATGTTGACTGAGGGAGCGCTCTCCTTAGGGACTGGGCGTACCTCGGGGTTCTTGATCGGTCGCTCGGGCAATTGCGCCGAGGGCGACCGAATTTGCTGGGAAGGCTGCGGTGCCTGCCCGGGCAACTGAGGTTCCTGTAAATAGTTGGCGGATGGATGAACCGCTGCGGCAGGCGTAGACGTCATCAGGACGGAAAACGAGACGATCAACGCGTGCAAATAAGAATTGGCCCTGAGATTTAGCACCGATGCGCCGAGCTCCCAGAATTCGAGGGAGCTCATTTTTTGGGAATTGAGCAAGATACACCATTTTGACCTCAACGAAACAGCAAAGAATGTTTTGTATCGAAATCCGGAAGATGCGTCCGAGGGAACGATGCGCCCGGCGGAGAGCGTCAGATACATTTACAGGATGTCGACCGAGAGAGCACACCCCCGAGCGCGTCACCTGGTAGCAGCATCGGCTTTGGCTCTCTCCGGGTGTTTGTGGGGGACGGGGTTTCTGTTTGGAAAGTTTGCCATGGAGGAGATGACTGTCTCTGAAAACGTGGCATTTCGTTTCGCGACTGGGGCAATCGTATTGGTTCCGGTCGCTCTGCGCTACTGGAAGCCTTACCGTGGAAAAGAGCTTGCCCTGCTGCTAGTCGCATCCGTGGTTGGTATCCCGATCCAGTTCCTGATTCAGTTTCAGGGACTACAACTGACGACCGTTTCGCATGCTTCGCTCATCGTGGGGGTCTTGCCTGTCCTGATAGCGGTCACCTCTGCCTTCTTCTTGCACGAGCGGCTTCATGGGCTGGAGTGGGGTGCGTTAGGAGTGTCCGCGCTGGGAGCCATTTTGATTGCAATTTCTGGTGGATCGGCGCGATCAGGTCCAAGGCCCAGCCCGCATGGCGACACTCTGGTGCTTCTCTCGATGTTTGCAGCTGTGGTGATGGTTCTGTGCAGCAAGCGGCTGATTGCGAGTCACGGTGCGCTGGCGGTCACCGCTACCACCATCATCCTGGGGACCGTCTTTTTACTGGTGTGGGTAGAGTTGACGCGACCGCTGCGCTTTCATTTCTCGGGTGCGGCTTGGGGAACGGCGGCCGCTCAGGGATTGCTCGCCACTGCCGGCGCCTATCTGTTCTGGAATTGGGGACTGTCCCACATGCCGGCATCAAATGCCGGCGTGTTTCTGAACCTGGAGCCTGTTGTTGGGACGATACTCGGGGTCATCATACTGCACGAGCGGCTGGGCCCGACAGGCATATTGGGAGGATTGCTTATCATTGGAGCGGCGGTGTACTTCAGCCTGCGGCCACAAGGCTGACGCCGGGGGTCATCGTGCTGTGCGGCAGATACTCAGAACAGCGATGCTTGGCGCCGGTTCGGAGAGATCCCAAAGTGTTCGTAGGCTAATTGCGTGGCGACGCGTCCGCGGGGCGTGCGGTTCAGGAAACCGATCTGCATCAGGAATGGCTCGTAGATTTCCTCGATCGCATCGGGTTCTTCTGCGAGGACGGCAGCCAGCGTATTCACGCCGACCGGACCTCCCTGATACTTTTCGATAATCGTCAAAAGCAGGCGGCGATCCACCTCATCGAATCCGTACTGATCGACTTCCAGCATTTCCAGGGCAGCCTTCGCGGTCGGCTCGTCGATTTTGCCCGCGCCACGAACTTGCGCGTAATCACGAACGCGACGCAGCAGCCGGTTAGCGATTCGAGGTGTCCCGCGACACCGGCTGGCGATTTCCTTGGCGCCCGCATCGTCGATCTGCACACCCAAAATCTCGGCCGAGCGCTCGATGATGACCTGCAGGTCTTCCGGCGTGTAGAACTCAAGTCGCAGAACGATGCCGAAGCGTGCGCGTAAGGGCGCCGAGATCAGACCGGCCCGAGTGGTGGCTCCGATGAACGTGAAAGGCTTGACCTCAAGCGTGTGGGTTCGCGCCGACGGGCCTTGTCCGATAATGATGTCGAGCTTGTAATCTTCCAGCGCAGAGTAGAGCAATTCTTCCAGGACAGGCTGCAGGCGGTGGATTTCGTCGACGAAGAGAACTTGCTTGTCCTGCAGATTGGTGATGATCGCAGTCAGGTCGCCTTTGATCTGCAGCAGCGGCGCTGCGGTTGGCTGAAAGTGCACTCCCAACTCGTTGGCGATGATGTTGGCGAGAGTCGTTTTGCCCAGTCCGGGAGGACCGTAGAGAAGCACATGGTCCATGGCCTCGCCACGGGAGCGCGCGGCTTCGATGGCAACCGACAGCTGTTCTTTGACCTTTTTTTGTCCGATAAATTCGGCGAGCCGCTGCGGGCGCAGCTTTAACTCGAATGATGAATCGTCTTCCACGGGGGCGGCAGAAACGAGCCGCTCTCGGGTGATATCAAGGTTGGGATTGTTTTTCGCGCCAGCCACTGGCGCGATAGTACCAGTTCGAGCAAGCCGCTAGCCAGTCACGTTTTGAGCTGAAAGACGGATTGGTGGTCCTTGCGGGCAAGGACTGGAATTCCAAACATTTTCGGTTTTCTTGGCTCGCGCCGTAAGCGGGCGCGACCCGCAAGAAATTCGTATCGTTTTTTTCATCTTCACCAAAACAGTGGCGCATTGCGCAGCAGTAGCGCATGTGCAAACACCCGAGCCGCGAATTTACGGAACCTTAACGCCTCTGTCACGGTCGCGTAACCAGAGGCCGATACCTTTCTCTCCATCCACTCGCCAGCAAAATGGGGATGTGTGCGGCGATTTGAGTCAGCGGTGTGGGTCTGGATTGCATGCAGGAGCATGCGGTCTTCCGCAGTTCAACTAAAAACTCTTTCACTGAAAACTCTTTCGAGGAGATGCAACAGCTATGACGAAGAAAGCTGCAGTTCTGTGCCTGCTGGCTCTCACGGGCAGCATGTTCGCCCAGCAGGGCGCAGTTCCCAAGGGGATTCCATCCCTCAATCACGTTTTCCTCATCATGATGGAAAACCATGGATACCCACAGATTTTCAACAATCCCAACGCGCCATTCATCAACTCGTACGCGCAGACGGCGAATCTGGCGACCAACTATTTCGCCGTGGCACACCCCAGTCTCACTAATTATCTGGAGACGGTGGGCGGATCGAATTTCGGAGTGCTGAGCGATAACAATCCGGATTGGCACAATCTCAGTTGCACCAACAACCTGACCTCGGGGATACCGAACACCGATAATCCGCCGAGCCCGGCAATATGCGCCATCGGAGGATCCGGTACCGACGCTGCCACTCCACTGCTGGACTGCACGAATGAAGTGAGCGGACCTCCGTGCGAGATCGAGATCGACAACGTTCATACCTACCCTGCAGTCTCAACCACGCTGGGGATCACGATTGCCGATCAGCTCGCAGCCGCGGGAAAAACATGGAAGACGTACCAGGAAGATCTTCCCGCAGGCGGCCCGGATCTCGTTAACTATAGCGATGGAAACTTCACCAACAATTCCACGTTCCCGCCATGTCCCGGCTGCAATCCGGCACTGAACACGGGCGACATCGTGCAGCTCTATGCTTCCAAGCATGACCCGTTTGTCTATTTCCAGGAAGTGCAGGAAGGCTCGAACCCGCTGGTCAGCTACGCGCAGATTGCGGCGTTCGATGGCACGGGCGGACTGTGGAGCGACCTGGCGACCGGAAAGCCTCCAGCTTTCTCTTATATCGTTCCCAACCAATGCAACGACCAGCACGGTCGCGGCAACGGAACAGCCTTCTGCCAATACGATCCGAACGATGACGGAACCCAGAATGGTCTCAACCCCGCATTGATCCAGCTGGGCGATCAGGCCGTGCAGAAGATCGTGAACGCGATTCACAGCTCATCTGTTTGGCACAAAGGAAAGAACGCGATCGTCGTGATTTGGGACGAGAACGACTATTCGGTGCAGCCGGTCATCAACCAGGTGATGGCCATCGTCGACACCAACTACGGCTTCCACCAGCTGCAGAGTGGCGTGTTTTACGACCACTTCTCTTTGCTGCGTTCGATTGAAGGCGGATTTAAGCTGCCTTGCCTGAATCATGCTTGTGATGCTGGCACACAGGCCATGACGGACCTGTTCGGGGAGCAGTAAATCGATCAGCGGTTCATTTCTTACAAAACCATTATCTTTCAAACCAGCCGGGACCGGTAGTTACAGCCGGTCCCGATTTTCTTGGCGTTCCTTGATCGCACATATCGGGCCGTGGAAGATTTTCAAGGCATAGCGGGATCAGTTCTGGCTGGCGAGAATTCCGTTGCGAAAAGAGAAGACCTTCGTCTCGCCTGAGGGCAGCGTGACTGCGGTCTGTACCACGTCGCGGCCGTTGAGTTTGTAGTCGTAGTGAAATATCTGACCATCGGCGAGTTTCTGCTCGGAGATTCGGCCCCAGACATATTTGTTTTCGAGGAGAACGTTCCAGTCGCCGTCCATCACACGCGTAAGCAGCCAGGGATTGTATCCGGTCTCGCGAATCAGCGGCGCATATTCGAAGCGATACAGCACGTGCGTTGCATCGGAAACCGTGTCGACGTGACCGGTGCGGTCGTAGGAATATTTGCGAATGTTATTGAGGCTGTCCTTCGCCTCGATGATCCGATCGGATGAGTCGTAGGTGAAGTCAATCTTGGACCCGTTGGGAGAGATCAATTCCTGCAGGTTGCGCTCTTTATCGCGTTTGAGCTCGATACGATGGCCTTGCCCGTCTTCCATCAGCGTAGGCGCTCCCTGCGCACAGTTCCGCGCGTAGTAGGATTCGGGAAAGTAGAACTTGCGTCCATCGCGGAAGGTCAACGTCCAGCCATTGCCATTCCATGCAAGCATCGCACCATAGAATTCTGACGAGGTCTCGCTGTGGCGTTCGACATTGTCCGCATAGCCGGTGCCTTTCGAGATGCGCGGGAAGTGAACCTGACGCCCGTCTTCAAGATTCAGGTCGGAATACGTGTAGGGGAAGCGCGTTCCTGTCGGACAAATGTCATAGGGATGATTGCCACCGATACCGAAGGCACGGCTGTGGTAGTCCCAAATAATATAGGTGCGCGTGAGCGACAAAGGCATGACGTCGGGAACGAATAGATCGGTCTGGCGCAGGATGAAGCGGCCGCTGCGCAAGTCGACATCGAACTCGTTCAACGGCGCGTCATGCCGAACGGTCGGCTTCACCAGCGAGATGGAAGACTGGAACTTGAGCCGAACTGGCCCGGCCGCTGGCGAGATTACGACGTAGGGATATGACCCGTCCCACGCTGGAGGCGTCTCGGAGAACGGCAGGAGCTCCACCTTCACCGGTGGCGCGGGCCACCAGTGAATCGCCCCGGCGAGGACAATCAAGACCGCAAACAGAGCCCACTTCCAAATGGATCGTCGGCTCATCCTGCGATCGCGATTAATAAGCCGAGCATGATTGCAGCGGCATCCGCCATCAGTGCGAATAGGAGAGCCACGATGAATCGGTCGGCTTTCCGCAATTTGTCAGAGTGATCTGGTTCCGCTTGCACACGATCGTGTGCGCCCACTCATCACCGTAGCGTTGCTGCTGGGCGGTTCTTTGCATCGCCATGTAGCCGATGATTCCAAAGAACAAGGCATCGACGAAGTATGCCAGTTCACGTATCAGAGCGCTTTTGGTCCGGCATGGAGAGCCGTCCTCTTGAACCACCACCATGGAGAAGATCATCTTGCCGAGGGTGCTGCCGTGCACGGCGGTGAAGATTACGTTGTAGAGCAAGCTGCCCAGCAGGCCAAAGAAGAATCCTGGTACGCCGGTGTGCCGCATTCTGGCCATGATCACCGGAGAAGGGTGACCCCCGGCGGCAACGACCAACATGAGCGCGAACAACACCCCAGAAAAGAACGCCGCCGCGTAGTGCACGACCAGATCGATGACGCGGGCTGCAACGCGGGGCCAGAATCCAACGCCCTCGAGGCCAGTCGGTTCCGGCGTATATACAGCTTGCTGATTGTCCCAACCCAACATCGGTGTAATCGACATGGGCCACCTCACGATTGAAGTTCGGGGGAGAGATGCTTCAGCGTCTCAAGCGCACTTGCACGTCTGCTGTAATCATGACTGCGGATAATACACCCGCAGTGAAGAGGTGGAAAGCAGGGATTTCGTGGCTGGCCATAAAAAGGCGCCCCTGGGGCCGCCTGGGGTAACAGAGCAACTGGATTTACTTGGGATACCAATCGAGCAAACGCACTTCGATGCCGGTGCCTTCCAGTGCTTTCTGAAAGATCGAGAGGTCGGAACCACGATAGTGGTAGGGGATAACAATCTTCGGATGAAAGGCCTTGACGGCATCGGCGGCTTCTTCGGGCGGCATGGTGTAGGGAAGATTCATGCACACGAAGGCCACATCGATGTTCTTGAGAGCGCGCATCTCGGGGACGCCTTCCGTGTCGCCGGAGAAGTAGAAACGCTTCCCGCCGTAGGTCAGGACGTATCCATTGCCACGTCCTTTGTCGTGAAAAAGTTTGCCGGGAGCGGGGCCGCGCTTGATGTTGTAGGCGGGGATCGCCTCGATTGTAAAACCCTGCCAGGTTTTTGTCTCGCCATTTGCGATCGGCTTGGCGGTGGTGACGGTTTGGGCGACTGCCGGCGAGGAGATGATCTCCGTATCGGCCTTGCTGATTTCCTTGATCGAGTCAGGATCCATGTGGTCGCCGTGGATGTCGGTGATCAGAATGAGGTCGGCCTTCGGCAGGCCGCTGAGTTTCGCCGGCTTGGCAGGATCGAGATAGATGACTTTGCCCCCGGCCTCAATCAGCGTGCTGGCATGGTTCAGCGGAGTGATCTTCACTGGCCCGGCAGACGTGGGGAAGGTTTGGGTTTGTGCTGCCAGGACCGCGCCAAATACGAAAAGAGAAATGACGGCAGAACAGACAACAAGCAACGTTGCTTTCATGGTTCCTCACTATGTATTGCGCTGATCCTCGGGCCTACAAAAGAGGCGGTTTCATAACTCCAACCGCGCCTCCCCCGTGGACGTTCCCTACTCTTCCTCTTCCTTCACTTCGCCGCGTTCGGC
>Ga0070735_10005768_pt1 | contig 10200 bp, 11 predicted proteins | sample Coa_R1_FD_66443 | JGI IMG/M metagenome (GOLD analysis project Ga0070735, IMG submission 66443) | Surface soil microbial communities from Centralia Pennsylvania, which are recovering from an underground coalmine fire - Coalmine... | ecosystem: Environmental > Terrestrial > Soil > Unclassified ... | reverse complement strand
GTTTTTTCAAATGGCATGACAATGAATCTCTTCTATAGTGTCTATAAGGCTCTGCCGGAATTAGCCACTTATCTACTTTACGATCGCGCGAAAGCGATGAGCGGTACGAGATCATGATGGTCGGCAGCCTTGAGGGCCGCAATATAGATATTGCGTGTTGAATCCGCCGCTCTGAGATCGGCGCCGCCCCATGTGAAACGTTTACCGCCAAGCTGCGTTATCAAGATATCAGCCGCAAGTCGCGACCAGCGGCCATTGCCGTTCGGAAATGGATGTATGGAAACTAACCGATGATGAAAGCGAATGGCGATTTCATCATTCGGATATGATTGATGCTCGATCCAATAGCTGATGTCATCGAGCGTCTTTCGAAGCTCGATCTCGATGAGATGAGGCTTGACGCCTAAGTTTCGTTCGGTGGTTCGGTATTTTCCGGCCCAGCGCCAAACTTGGTTGAACATACGACGGTGCAGATTTTTGAGAAAGTTTTCGCGCGTCGCCATTTTGCGCCGCCCGAAAGCCCACTGAACGGCGACAGCGATATTTTTCTGTTCGAGTTCGTTCAGCTCACTGCGCAAGGTAACGTATGTCGGGATGAGATCGTGGCGTTCGGCGGGCGTTAGAGGTGTCGCATGATCATCGGCGGCATGTAGACCGGTCATTCATCATCCCAAAGACGTTTGGGATGATGTAGCAGTTCCTTGACCATTTGCTGGCGCAGAGCCCGCGCGGCTCTCTTGTCCGTCACGGCCTGATCTTCGAGCTTCATTGTTTGTTCGATAGCTTGCGACTGGAGTTCGGCAACGAGTTTGGCCCGTTTGGAGACGATTTCTTCAAGAGGATGCTCAGGAATTAGAACGTAGACCAGACGGCATTCAAGAGCCTCGGCGGCCCGCTGGAGCGTATTGAGCGTTAGGTTTCCGTTTTGCTCGGACTTTTCAAGTTCGACGACGCGTGGCTGCGATACGCCGAGTCGCCGCGCATATTGGCTCGTGGTCATGCCAAGAGCATCGCGAATGGCGCGAACCCAGCCCTTTGGCGGGCGTTGAAGTTTCGTGAGCGCCTGCAAACTTGAAAAGCGCTTGTCGAGGTGATGAGTAGCATCTTTCATATGATAACCTATACCATATTATTAGCTGCTTTTTCAATAAGGTATAAGTTATATATATGATAATATTTTATAAGGTATATCTTATATAAGACACGGAGTACTGCATTGGAAACGTTGATTTTCTCAGAGCGCCATTGATTTAGCTTAACCGAGAGAGTGCGACCTAATTCTCGGATTCATCACCCTTGGATTTTATCTCCGCCAGAATCCGATCCGCTTCAAGCCGCCAATCGGCGCTTCGCGCGAAGCCCTTCGTGCCTCGTTCGCCGAACACGCCTTTGTCGGCCAAATCCGCCATCCACGCTTGGCGCTCGGCGGTGCCTTGCGCCGACCAGGGCGTCAGCCCGATCTCGCGCACGGTCTCGGCGACCTCGCGGACTTCTTCGCTCCGACGCCTGCCATGTTCGATGACGCGCTGGAAGAAATAAGCGCCTTGTTTTTCCCAATCGATGCCGGGAAAGGTTTCTTTCAGCGAGGCGAGCACCGCGTCCTCCACACCATAGGCGCGCGCGGTGGTGAAGCTTTCGATCACCATCGCCTCCAACCCCTTGATCATCACGCTGCGGCACATCTTCACGGCCGATGCCACGCCGAGTTTGTCGCTTGCGACCTTGGCGGCAAAACCGAGCTCCGCGAGTTTGGGGGCGAGCGCTTCCGCGTTGCCGCCGCCAAGCAACAACGGCACTTTGATCCGATAGGGCGGCAGTGACGTCATCACCGCGCCCTCGACATAACGTCCGCCGGCGGCATCGATCGTGCCCGCGGCGCGTTGCTTGGCGCCGGGTGAAGCGGAGTTGAAGTCGAGAAACCACGCGCCCTTCTTCAACGCGCCGGCACATGCTTTTGCCACCGTCACCGCTTGGCTCGCGGTCACGGCGGAGATGAGGAAATCCGATTGCGACGAAAGCTCGGCATGCGAAGCGGTCAACGCCACGCCGTGGCGGCTGGCATGGTCGCACAACGGCCCGCCCGTCTGGTCGCTGCGCAATTTGATGTCGTAGGCGGCAACGCTCACCTCCTGCTTTCGCAAATCCTCGGCGAGGATGCGGCCGACCTCGCCATAGCCGATGAAGCCAACTCGCCATTGCTTGGGATCGGCGGACAAGGCGGTCATGGCAGGGTTCCTCTCATTGTTTTGGAATCTTCGCCTTTTCGATCACGGCCCGCCACTTCCCGATGTCGGATGTGAGGCGGCTTTGAATCGCCTCCGGCGTGCCCGCCTTGGCTTCGATGCCGAGCGCGAGCAGGCGTTTTTTGGTTTCGGCCTCGCCGAGAATATCCCTCAACGCGCCATTGAGCGTTGTCACGATCTCGCGCGGCGTATGCGCGGGCGCAAACAGCGCGTTCCACGACACCACGTCATATCCGCCGACCCCGCTTTCCTGCGCGGTCGCAAGCTCGGGCGTCGCCTCCGAACGCGCCGCGCCGGAGGACGCCAGCGCGCGGAATTTGCCGTCTTCGATATTGCCCTTGAGCGCGGAGTAGCTGTCGATCAGAAGCGCGAGATTGCCCTGCAACAGCGAGACTTCGGCTTCGGGCGTGCCGCGAAAGGGAACGATGGTGAAATCGACGCCGGCCACCGTCTTGAACAGTTCGGCGGAGAGATTTTGCGTCGAGCCGACATTGATGGTGCCGACATTCAGCGTGCCGGGTTTGGCTTTCGCCGCCGCAATGAATTCGGCAAGGCTTTTGAAGCCGGACGCGGCGCTGGTGCAAAGCACGAAGTCGAAAAAGCCCAAGCTTGAAACCGGGGCGAAATCCTTCAGCGGGTCGAACGGCAATTTCTCGAACAGGGAGACGCTGACCGCCGTGCCGTTCGTCAACATGATCAGCGTATGGCCGTCGGGAGGCGAGGCGATCACCGTCCGCGCCGCGGTGATGCCGCCGGCGCCGGGCTGGTTCTCGACATAAAAGCGATTGCCCAATCGCTCGGAGAGTTTTTCCGCGACGATGCGCGCGGTGGTGTCGGCGACCCCGCCGGGGGCGAACGGCACGATGATGCGCACGGGATGGTTGGGATAGTTCGCCTGCGCGCGTGCCTGATGGCTCAGGCCGAGCGTGGCGCACACCATCAATAGGGCAAAGCTCGACCGCCAAAGGCTGCATTGACGAGGCGGGAAAAATTTCATCACACCGCAACGATAGTTGGAAGGCGGTGACGATTCAATCCGTTCTCGAAGGCTGTGGCCATACATGTGGCGTCTTGCTGTTTCTTCAGAGGCGCGACGACACGGTGCCCGCCACCGCCAGCAGCACGACCACGGCCCAGGACGGCATTTTCCAGACCACGAGCAGCAAGAAACCAAATAGCGCCAGCGCGAAATCGCGCGGGTTCGACACCGCGCCGGTCCACACCGGATTGTAAAGCGCGGCTCCGAGAATGCCGACCACGGCGGCATTGGTGCCGCGCATCGCGGCCTGTGCGTTGGGGCGGGCGCGCATCGCATCCCAGAACGGCAGCATGCCGTAGACCAGCAGCATGCCGGGCAGCAAAAGCGCGACCAATGCGATGGCCGCCCCCGCCAAACCGTTCGGTGGCGTGTTCATCGTGGCGCCGAGATAGGCGGCGAAGGTAAAGAGCGGTCCGGGCACGGCCTGCGCCAGCCCATAGCCAGCAAGAAACGCTTCGTTACTCACCCACCCCGGCGTTACGACCTCCGTCTGCAACAGCGGCAAAACCACATGGCCGCCGCCAAACACCAGCGCGCCGGAACGATAGAACGCATCGAACAGCGCGATCGCGTGCGACCCGCTGACGGTGGTCAGACCCGGCGTCAGCAGCAGCACCAATGTAAACAGGCCGAGCGCGATGCCGCCGCGCCGGCGCGTGACCGGAAAATTCAGATGTCCTGATATCGGTGCTGTTTCCGTCTTGCACAGAAAAAGCCCGGCAGCGGCGCCGAGCGCGATCGCTGTGATTTGGGCCAGCGATCCCGGAAACAGAACGACGACCGCGAGCGCGGCCAATGCGATGGCCGCGCGCGGCCGGTCGGGGGTGAGAGTTTTCGCCATGCCCCAAACCGCTTGCGCGACCACGGCGACCGCAACGAGCTTCAAGCCGTGCAGAAAGCCTTCCGCAACCGGTCCGGTGAAGTGGCCGGCGCCAAGCGCAAAGGCAAACATGATCAAGGCCGACGGCATGGTGAAGGCAAACCATGCGGCAAGGCCGCCGCGCAGGCCATGGCCGCGCAACACGCCCAGGGAAAAGCCGACCTGGCTCGACGCCGGGCCCGGCAAAAACTGACAAAGCGCGACGAGATCCGCGTAGGTCGTTTCATCCAGCCATTTACGCCGGATCACCAACTCCTCGCGGTAATAGCCGAGATGGGCAATAGGGCCACCGAACGAGGTCAGGCCGAGCTTGAGGAAAACGGCCAAAACCTCGCCGATGGACCCGCGCTTTCCCAGTGTTTCAGTGACTTCAGGCGAAGGGGCTTGGTGCACGCGGCGATCTCCGGGAGGTTCGATCATTTAAGGCCATTAAAGGGGCGGTCCGCCGCCGGTTTCAATAGATAATCGCGGGCCATTGGCGTTGACACTTCGATGGTCCCTCTCTCTATTAGGCGCGGCTAACCCAGGAAGACCCATGCCGACTTTCAATCGACGCGACGCGCTGAAAATCTCCGCCGGCTTCGCCGCCGCCGGCAGCGGATTTTCCTGCATCGAATTGGCCAAGGCGGGGCCGATTCAAGTGCCTGTTATCGACAGTCTCAGCGTGCGGGTGCTCGTCGATAGCGCCAGCGACATCTTCTTCAAGCCGGCCGAAATCGCAGGGGTGAAGACCGCACCCGGCCGTCCTGCCAATCCGCTGGTGCCGCTCCACAGCGAGTGGGGATTATCGCTTCTGCTTGAGCCGCAGCGCGGCGAGAGGAAGCGCACCTTGCTGCTCGACTATGGGTGGACGCCCGGGGCCATCAACGGCAACATCGAATCGCTCAAGGTCGATCCGTCGAGGATCGACGCGCTGATCATGAGCCACGGCCATTGGGACCATTTGGGCGGCCTGATGGGCTTCCTCGATCGGCACCGCAGGACGATGCCGGCCGATCTGACGATGTATGCCGGCGGCGAGGATAATTTCTGCCAGCGTTACGTCCGTGGGCCGGGCGGCGATTTGAGCGATTTCGGCATGCTCGATCGCCGCGATCTGGCCAAGCGCGACGTCAAAGTGATGCTGTGCGAATCCCCCGTGGTGATTGGCGACCTCGCCTTCACCACCGGCAAGATCAAGCGCAGCTCCATCGAAAAGGTGTTGCCGAATTCCCTGGTCGAATTCCAGCTCAAGGACGGGGCGGGATGCGATTGGGGCCATTATTTGCCGGCCGAAATGGAAGGCAAGATCGTACCCGACGAGCACATCCATGAGCATGCGACCTGCTTCAATCTGAAAGACAAGGGTCTCATCGTCATCTCTTCTTGCGGCCATGTCGGTATCGTCAATTCCGTGCGGCAGGCGATGGAAGTCTCCGGCGTGCAAAAGGTTCACGCCATCATGGGCGGCTTTCATCTTGGCCCAGCGCCGGCGGATTATCTGACCCAAGTCGTCGCCGAGATGGCCAGGCTCGACCCCGATGTCGTGATCCCGATGCATTGCAGCGGGCTCAACTTCATCCAGGAAGCGCAGCGGCAGATGCCGGGCAAGATTCTCTCCAGCACCACCGGCACCCACATCACCTTCGGCATTTGATTTAGGAAAACGCGAAAGGCCATGATCGCTTCAAGGACGTTAGCGCTGCTGCTTATGTCCTTGTTCAATGTCGGAATAGCGATCGCCGAAGATCCGCCGCCCGATCAAATCGCCGCCGCGCAAATGATGGACGATCTGATGTATGGCCGCGGCACGGTCGGCGGGCCGTTCACGCTCGCCGATCCCACGGGGCGCAAGCGTAGCGACAGCGAATTCCGCGGCAAATTGATGATCGTCTATTTCGGCTACACGTTTTGTCCCGACGTGTGCCCGGCCGACCTGATGGCGATCACGCAAGCGCTCGCTGAATTGGGGCCGGCCGCGCGAGACATCCAGCCGATTTTCATCACGGTCGATCCCGAGCGCGACACCAAGGTGCTCGGCGAATATGTCGCAGCCTTCCACAAGAGCTTCATCGGCCTGACCGGCACGCCCGAGGAAATTCGAAAAGTCGCCAACGCCTATAAGGCGTTTTACGCCAAGGTGCCGGGCGTGGGAAAAGGCGAATACGAGATCGACCATACCGGCGTGATCTATTTGATGGGCCGCGATGGTGAATATCTCGGCTTCATGCCGCCGCAGACCGGCCCCGAACGGCTGACCGAAATTCTGCGCCAATATCTGGCGAAATGAGTTGAAATTCCGGCATGCAATAAATGCAGATGCATGGAGTTTGACAGCTTTATGCAGAAGCATTAAGATACATGCATCTGCATAAACACGGGAAAACGCCCATGACCCCATCCCAACGTACTGAGTTTGCGACCTTCCTGCTCCGGCTTGCGCTTGGCATCATGTATCTCTCCCATAGCCTCGTCTTAAAGCTCGGCACCTTCGGTCTTGCCGGCACGGCGAGCTTTTTCGTCGGCGTCGGCCTGCCGGGTTGGCTCGCTTATGTCACCTTCGCCGCCGAAGTGGTCGGAGGAGTGCTTCTGGTTCTCGGCATCCAGACGCGTCTGGTTGTAATCGCGCTGATGCCGGCATTGTTCGGTGCGATCATTTGGGTGCATGCCTGGAACGGGTGGGTTTTCACCGCGCCGAATGGCGGGTGGGAATATCCGGCCTTTCTGATCGTCGTCAGCGTGGTTCAGTTTCTGCTCGGCGACGGCGCCTATGCGCTCATGCCTTCGAAGGCGGAAAAATTGGATGCGCGCGCCGCCTGAGCCCAACTGACCTTACAGCAAACTTACAGCGGGGGTAGTTCCATTAACCCCGCTGGCGCTTGAAAGCTTGTCGATCGGCGCAAAAGGCCTCAAAGCTGGTTTTAAAGAACCATCCTCGAACAGGCCTTCGTGATGCGTCTTTTGGTTGTCGAAGACAATGCGTTGTTGTCCGAACTGCTCGCCAAGGGCCTGCGGACGGCCGGCTACGAGGTTGACCTGCTCGCCACCGCCGCCGAAGCCCGCGCGGTGCTGATGACGACATCCTATGCGGCCGTGATCCTCGATCTCGGCTTGCCCGACGGCGATGGGCTGTCGATCCTGCGCGAATTGCGACACCGCAAGGACTCAACTCCGGTGCTCGTGCTCACCGCGCGCGGCGGCTTGCAGGACCGCGTCAACGGTTTGCGCTCCGGCGCCGATGATTACATGGTCAAGCCGTTCGCGCTGGAAGAACTGGTGGCGCGCCTTGAGGCGCAGTTGCGCCGGCCGGGCCAGCAGCTCGGCAATTCCCTTCATATCGCCAATCTCGAATTCGATTTGCGCAACCGCCAAGCCGTGATCGACGATCAACCGCAAATGCTGTCCTCGCGCGAAACCGCGGTGCTCGAACTTCTGATGCGAAGCAAGGGGCGGGTGGTTTCGAAAAAACAGGTCGAGGACCACATTTTCGGGCTGTCTGGGGACGTCGCTTCCAACGCGATCGAAGTTTATGTCCATCGCCTGCGCAAGCAGCTTGCCGACCGTGGCGCCAGGGTGCAGATCCACACCGTCCGTGGCGTCGGCTATCTCATCGCCGAGGAAAAGCGTGATCCGGTTTAAATCGATCATCTCGCGCATCGTGATCCTGCATGTGATGGCGGTAGCAGTCACATCGGTTTTGATGTCGGTGGCGCTGTCGTGGCTATTGAGCATGGCGACCAACAACATCCACAATGAAGCCATGAAGGAGCAGGCGGCCTCGCTTGCCGAGCATTTGATTCCGAAAAGCGACGGCTCTCTTGCGCTCGACCTGCCGCCAAATCTTCAGGGCCTCTACTCACAGCCCTATGGGAGATATTCCTACGCGGTGATCGACGAGGCGGGTAATACCCTGTTCTCTTCGCTGGGCGACAATGGTCCGGTGTTTACCGCCGATCCGCGCGCGGCGCCGGTACAATTTTTGGAAAGCCGTATGGGGGATGCCGCCATTTCCGGCGCCAGCATTCGCCGTATCGTGGGCGGCAAAACGCTGTGGGTGCAAGCGGCCGAAGATCTCGCCAATAGCGACGTGCTGACCGACGACATCGTCGAAGATTTTTATAAACATGTCGGCTGGATCACGTTGCCGATTCTACTTTTGCTTCTGGTCATCGATATCGCGATCTTCCGCCGCGCGCTTCTGCCGCTGCGGCAGGCTTCCGAGACCGCCCAGCACATCTCGCCGGCGCGTACCGACATACGCCTGCCACTGGAGGATATTCCCGGCGAGGTGCGGCCGCTTGTGTTTGCGATCAACCGGGCGCTCGACCGGCTGGAGGAAGGGTTTCGGCTTCAGCGCGAATTCACGGCCGACGCCGCCCATGAGCTGCGCACACCGCTCAGTATTCTGCGCACGCGCGTAGACACGCTCGGCGATCCGCGTGTGGCGCAGGCGCTGCATGCCGACATCGAGGCGATGAGCCGCGTGGTCGGTCAATTGCTCGATATTGCCGAACTCGAGGCGTTCACGATCAATCCCGAGGAGACGGCGGATTTGCAAGGCGCCTGCGCCGAGATTGCCGCCTTTGTCGCGCCGCTTGCGCTCGAACAGGGACGGGAAGTCGCGTTGCTCGGCACGACCTCGCCGGTCTGGATCAAGGGCAATGCCGAAATGATCAAGCGCGCGATCCGCAATCTTGCCGAAAACGCGATTCGTCATGCGCCGAAGAATACGATTGTGGAGTTCGTGGTCGAAGAAGGCGGTACGGTCACGGTGAGGGACCGAGGTCCTGGAATTTCCGAGGAAGAGCGCAAGCTGATCTTTCAGCGCTTCTGGCGGCGCGATCGCAACCATCAGGGAAGTTCGGGGCTTGGTCTTCCCATCGTCCAGCGCATCGCCGAGCTTCACGGCGCCACCATCGAGGTCGAGAACATGGCATTGGGTGGGGCGCAGTTTTCCCTGCATTTCATTCCGGCCGCCGCCTGATTCTGATATGACGAGGCTTGACGCAAGCAGGCTCAGTGCGCTCAAGATACCGGACTTTGCAATAATGAACGTCAGGTAGAGGAAATTCCCCGATGCATCGTTTTTTGATGGCGGCCGCGGTGACGATGGCCGGCCTTGTGTCCACCGCTTCCGTCGCCCGCGCGCAGGATGCCAGCCAACCCGTCACCATTGTCGTCTACACCGAGGTGGCGCCGGCCAAGGCCGCCGACGCCAAGAAATTGATCCTCGCTTATGCCAAGGAGGCGCGAAAGGCCAATGGCGCCGCGCAGATCGACGCGCTTCAGCGTATTTCCGATCCCGGTCATTTCGCCTTGATCGAGCACTGGCAATCGATGGCCGCAAAGCAGGCCTTTGCCGCGACCGAGCCTGTCGTCAAATATCGCGCCGCGCTCGACCCTTTGCGCAGTGCGGCCTATGACGAACGCATTCACACCGCGCAAGCAGTCGGCGCGTCGAAGCCGGCGACGGGCGATGCCATCATGGTGCTTACCCATGTCGATGTAATTCCGCCCCAGCTCGAACCAGGGACCGCCAAGGTGAAAGCCTTTGTCGAAGAGGGAAGGAATGCCCCCGGTAACCTTCGTTTCGACGATGTGGTGCAATCCAATCGGAAGAACCACTTCACGGTGATCGAAAGCTGGAAGTCGCAAGCCGACAAGAACGCCTGGGTCTCCTCGAAGACGGCGCGAACCTTCCGTGAGGAATTGCAGCCGATGGGCGGCGCGCTTTATGATGAACGCGTCTATAAAATTCTGCGCTGATCGGTTTCAGCTTCTTTTCGATCTGAACATGGCGGTGAAACCATTCGCCGCCATGATTTTTGCCGTTCGACCGTTTCAAAACCGCGATTACCCGATGTTAACCGAATTTCGCGCGACATCCGCCCGCCTGTTTCGGCGCCCGTTTCTGGCTTCAAATTGTGAATGTTTGGCGGATTTCCGCCAAGTTCAGTCTCGAAAACGGAAGAGACACGTGCGTGTGAGCGCCGAAACCCTGGAATTTACGCGAACTTCATACAGTAGAAGGTAGGTTTTCCTGGCCGAACCACGCGCTC
>Ga0070735_10005767_pt1 | contig 10200 bp, 6 predicted proteins | sample Coa_R1_FD_66443 | JGI IMG/M metagenome (GOLD analysis project Ga0070735, IMG submission 66443) | Surface soil microbial communities from Centralia Pennsylvania, which are recovering from an underground coalmine fire - Coalmine... | ecosystem: Environmental > Terrestrial > Soil > Unclassified ... | reverse complement strand
ACGATCGAGTCGAAAGATATGGGGATGCAGCAGACTTCAGTTCAGAACGATGGGCGGGAGCGTTGGGCAAATGCATGCCGGCGGCTTATCGAACAGACGGCCAGGATTGGGGCCGCTTCGGGCGATAGTACCGAACTTGCGATGCAAAAACGCCTGATGGTCTGGCTGTCGCTGGGCCTGTTGCCTCTGACCTCCCTGTGGAGCGTCATCTATGATGTCGCCGGAGCGCCGCTCTCGGCCGCCATTCCTGGTTTGTATACGATCGTTGCTCCGCTCAACACCGCACTATTTGCGCGGACCCGCAATCTCGCCTTTTATCGCTTCACCCAGCTTTTGATATTTCTCGTCCTGCCCTGGCTGCTCATGCTGAGCCTGGGCGGCTTCGACAATTCGAGCGTCGTGATCATCTGGGCGGCGCTATGCCCGCTCTCGGCGCTTCTGGTCGACGATTTGGATCAAATCGTATTTTGGATCCTTGGATTCGTCGCGATTCTGATCGTCAGCGCAATCTTGCAGCCATATTTCGCTGTCCCCGACTTATCGCGAACATTCGTGACCTGGTTTTTCGTACTGAATGTCGGCGCCGTGGTCGTAATCGCTTTCGTACTTCTCTATTATTTCGTAACGGCCCGGAATTTCTTTCAAGAACGTTCCGAGATGCTGCTTCTCAATATTCTCCCCCGGGAAATCTCGGAGGCGCTCAAGGTCCAACGCCAACCGATCGCGGCTCAATATGAAGAGAGCAGCATCTTATTCGCCGACGTTGTGGGGTTTACATCGTTGGCGGCCTCAATGTCGCCGCTTCAACTGGTAGCGCTGCTCAACGAAGTCTTCCAGTGTTTCGACGACCTGGTGGCGACATACGACGTCGAGAAGATAAAGACGATCGGCGACTGCTATATGGTTGCAGCCGGCGTACCGCGAGCGTGCCCCGCTCACGCAGGAACGATCGTCGCATTGGCGCTCGAGATGCAGGCGGCGGCGGCCGCACGCAGATTTGGCGGGCGCCAGCTCGCGTTCCGAATTGGCGTCAACTCGGGACCGGTCGTGGCCGGCGTCATCGGCCACAAGAAATTCATCTACGACCTCTGGGGCGACACCGTGAACATCGCGAGCCGGATGGAATCGCAAGGTCAGAACCGCTGTATCCAAATCACCCGCAAGACCTATGAACTCATCAAGGACGAATTTGAGTGCGAAGCCAGGGGATCTATTCAGGTCAAGGGCGCCGATCAAACCGAGATCTGGCACGTGCTTGGGAAAAAGGATTGCGTAGCGGCCGCGGACGGGCGTCCAGCCGATCTCGACTCGCGAAGCGGCTCTGTTCATTTGCGTTCTTGAAGAGCCGTACGAGCGCGCGGTGTAGGCGCAATATAGTTGAGCGGACACCGCCTGATCGCTTAACGAAAGGCTGAGCAGAACGGTCTACGGAGCGTCCTGAGATTTGATCAAATCGACAATGTCCGCGGGGACGTCGCCAACCGCGGATAGAATGCCAAGCTTTGGGACCGTTAAAATCACAACGCCCCGCGCCCCTTCCGATAACGTCTTAGCGACGCTCACGGCGCCATCCAAAGACGAACAGTAGACCCGAGTTCCGCAGAAAGGCGGATCGTCGATAATTGGAATCACGACATAGAGCGGCGTTTGTTCTGCCATGTGGTCATCGTAATCGGCTCCTCCCCGTTCACTTCACTAAACCGGGAAAGCGGCCTAAGCGCGGCGGCAAGAATTAATCGCTGGCCTTGCGAGCGCGTTCAATGGAAAATATTTTCTCGACGATTCTTACTTTTTCGCCTTATAATCCAGGAAAGTTCTGACAGGGAGACGAACAGGAAAGTTTTGACCCGCTAGGCACAATTCCAAATTTTTTCGACCGTAACCCATTGATTTTCCCTGAAACCGCCAAATAAAAGTTTGGATCGCCAAATATCCGGGCCTTGATTTCATTGGATCAGCCCGAAAAAAATTTATCGGAAATTTTGGCGATCCAAACTTTTATTTGGTTCGAGACCGAAGCTCGACGCTTCGGCTTCCTCTCTGGCGGGGAGGTACTCGGCTTCACCCATAGACCGCGTCGCGAATGTCCTTGGGGTAATTTCCGATGCAGCCTTCCAAGGCCGTGTTGGTGAAAATCACGATGGTCGTCTTGCTGCGCCGATCGACGTACCAGGCATGACCATAGACCCCGCCCCAATCCACGGTTCCCGGCGCGCAGGGTGATTGCGCTTCAGCGGGATCGACGAGCACCGCGCCGAAGAAGCCGAAGCGCCTTCCAGCGTCATGCGGCCGCATCGCGACGTCGCCGATCTGGTTGGCGAAGGCGCGATCGACGGTCTCAGGTTTGAGGATCGCGCCGCCGCCCCCGCGCATGGTTTCGAGAAAGGTCAGAAGATCAGGCGCCGTCCCGGCGGCGCCAGCGCCGCCGGATTGAAAAGCTTTACGATTGAAAATCCGACCCGGCGAGAAGGTTATCGTCCTTCCATCCGGGTCGCTCACATCATGAGGATCGCCCATACGTACGGGCTCGGGCTTCGCATCGCCATAAGGCGTCGCGAGGCGCTCGACATCGACGACGTGAAACGTCGTGTCTTTCAGGCCGAGCGGCGTCGTCACATATTTTGCGACCGCCTCCTCCAAGGTCGAGCCGGCGACCTTCGCAACGACCGCGCCGAGCACGTCGCTGGCGATCGAATATTCCCAGCGCTCGCCCGGCGGAAAGAACAGCGGCAATTTGGCGACGCGTGAAAAATTCTGCTCGAAGTCGAAATCCGTCTGCTGAAGTCCGGTACAGATCGACGGGTCGGCCGAGTAGTCATAGCCGAGGCCCGATGTGTGCGTGAGGAGATGGCGGATCGTGATCGTCGCCGGCGCGCCCTTCCTGGTCTTCGGCGTGAAGTAGGCAAGATGGTCCGCGACCTTGTCCTCGAGCGACATGAGGCCGCGTTCGATCAGGGCGAGCGCCGTGGCGGCGACGATGGGCTTGGTGACCGAGGCGAGACGGAAGATCGTATTCTCCGCAATCGGCTTGCCAGATTCGCGGTCGGCGAAGCCGGCGCAACGCGCATAGACTCTCTGGCCGTCCTTGGCGACGAGCACGACCGTGCCGACAATGGTCTTATTGGCAATCGCGCGGTCCACGACGGCGTCGATGCGCGCCCGCATATCCAAGGACGTTCTCCCCATGAATTCGCGGGCAAGCTAGCGTGTCGGATTCTCGGCGACAAATGCGCAGCGGGCGCGACAGCTATGACAGCGCGGCGGCCAGCCTACCGCGCCGCGCCGATCGCCTCGTCATCCTCAGCGACGGTCATTTCATTGCCGCGCCAAGTGAATTCATTGCTCGTCCACGCTTGAATATAAAGCGCGGGCAAAGCCAGGTCGCGGATGATCCAGGCGAACGGCGAGAGAAGGCTGAGGCTCCAGCCGGCGCAAGCGGCGAGCATCGCCTCCGAACCGTACCAAATGATCGCCGCCGTCAATGTCGCGATCCAGGCAGACCCATCGAACTCAGAAGCTCCGGCAAAAACCGCGACCAGGGCAAAAAGGCCGGTCGTCAAAATCTCCGGCGCAAAGGCCAAGGGAAAGGTCGCGCGCCGCAGCCGCGCCCAGCGCACCTGCCGGGCCCAGACTTCGCGCCATTTGCGCACGCCCAAAGGCTGCTCGAACGAGGAATCGACGAGATGAGCGGAAAGGCCGGCGCGATGAATGAGCTTGGTCGCCGCTGCGTCTTCGGCGATTTCAGCGCCGAGCGCCTCGATGCCGCCGCCTGCTTCCAGAATATCGCGCCGCCATAGCATGGTCTTGCCCTGGGCGAAGCCGAAGCCGAACGCCTCCCCGGCATATTGCCAGCGCGCCTGGTACGTATTGAGAAAGGCGCATTCGACTTCAGCGGCAAAAGAGCCGGGCGCCGAGCCGACAGGCGGCGCGCAGACGACGCCGCTATTGGCGCGCCAGCGCGCCAACAGGCGCTGCACGTAATCCTTCGGCATCATCACATTAGCGTCGGCGAGGATGATCCACTGATGCGCGGCGGCTTTCCAGCCCTTCACGCAATTGTTCAATTTCGGATTGGCGCTCGGCCGGTCGTCGCCGATAAGCAAACGCGACGGAATGTCCGGATGAGCCTCGATGAGGCGACGCGCCAGAGGCGCGACCGGATCGTCGGCGTCGGCAAGGCAGAACAGGACTTCATAGGCGGGATAATCGAGGGCGAAGGTCGAGGCGAGCGTCTCGCGGAGGAATGGGTCAAGGCCGCAGAGCGGGCGGATGATGCTTACCGCCGGCGCCTCTTCAGGCGCAGGCAGCGCCTGCTTTCGTTTGCGGCAGCGGTAGGCGGCGACTGTAGCGCTGAGGGCCTGAATCGAGACGGCCGCGACGCCGAAGGCGGCCGCGCATTGCGCAATCGTCATTCCATTCCTTTCGCACGTTTGAAGGGCGGAACCGTGGCGCCCAACCGTTCCAACGGCGGAAGGCGCTTCGGCCCGTCCCGGCGAATCGCTTGAGAGCACGTTGCAGGCGTTGCGCGACGCTTCTATGAAGGCCCCATGTCCCAGCGTCCGACCGTCCGCTTCGCCCCCTCGCCGACCGGGCGCATTCACATTGGCAACGCCCGAACCGCCTTGCTGAATTGGCTTTTCGCCCTTCGCGAGGGCGGCGCCTTCATCCTGCGTTTCGACGACACCGATCGCGAAAGATCGCGCGAAGAATACGCACTATCGATCGCCGAGGACCTCGCCTGGCTTGGTGTGACGCCGGACCGCGTCGAGCGTCAGTCGGCGCGCCTGGCGAGCTACGAGGCCGCTGCTGAAAAGCTCAAAAGCATGGGGCGGCTTTACCCCGCCTACGAAACCCCAGACGAGCTCGATCGCCGGCGTAAGCGCCAGCAGGCGCGTGGCCTGCCGCCGATTTACGACCGGGCCGCGCTAAAGCTTTCCGCGGAGGAGCGCGCCGCCCTGGAGGCTCAAGGCCGCCGGCCGCATTGGCGTTTCAAACTGAATCCAGAAGTCATTCATTGGGACGATCTTGCGCGCGGACCAAGCCATATCGATTGCGCGTCCCTGTCCGATCCGGTCCTCGCCCGCGAAGACGGCAGTTACCTCTACACTTTGCCGTCTGTCGTCGACGATATCGATATGGGCGTGACCCATGTGATCCGCGGCGAGGATCACGTGACCAACACGGCGGTGCAGATCCAGATTTTCCTGGCGCTGGCAGGCAAAGCGCCGACGTTCGGCCACCACAATCTGCTGACCGACGCCAGCGGCGAAGGTCTCTCCAAACGCACCGGCGCCTTGTCGATCGCCTCCTTGCGCGAAAGCGGCGTCGAAGCTTTGGCCGCCGCCGCTCTCGCCGTTCTGACGGGCTCAGCCGAAGCGGTTCGGCCGGTCGCCTCGCTCGACGAATTGGCGCGGAGCTTTGACCTCAGCCATCTCTCGCATGGCGCCGCGCGTTTCGACGAAGCCGAACTGCGCGCCCTGTCGGCGCGCACGCTGCATATTCTTCCCTATGCCGATGTCGCCCAACGGCTCGCCGCGCTCGGCATTGCCGGAGAAGGCGCCGAAGCCTTCTGGCTCGCGGTGCGCGGTAATATCGCGACGCTTCCGGAAGCGGCCGAATGGCGGCGCGTGACCGACGGCGAGATCGAGCCCATCGTCGAAGAGCCAGGCTTCCTCGCCGAGGCCGCCGCGTACCTTCCAGAGGAGCCTTGGGATCACGCGACCTGGGGCGCCTGGACGGGTCAACTCAAGGCGGCGACTGGACGCAAGGGCCGCGCATTGTTCCATCCGCTCCGTCTCGCCCTGACGGGGCGAGAGGCCGGGCCGGAACTCGCGAACCTTCTACCCTTGATCGGCCGCGCTAAAGCGTTGGGTCGATTATCCGCACGCGCTTCTTGACGCCATTGGCGGTGACTTCCTGAGTTTGGCCCTGGCCCTTGGAATAGGATGGCCCGCTCGTGGCGTCACCGGCCGCGATGCCGGAAGTCTCTCGGCTCATCGTCGCCGTCTGCTGGCTCAGCAAGGCGTCGGCCGGGCTCACGTCTTGTCCCGTCGGCGCCGGGGCGGTCGCGGCGGCAGCCGCTGCAGCGGCGGCGTTTTTCGGGTCGGTCGTTGTCGTCGCCGGCGCTCCGCTCTTGGCGGCATCGGCGCCCGCCTTCGGCTTCGCCTTGGGATCGGGTTTTAAGCGCGACAGCTCCTCGGATTTTTCCTGCGTCACCAAGATGTCGTTCTTGCGTTCGCCAAGCAGCGCCTCGGCGTCAGAAAGGGCCTGGGCCCAACTCTGCCCACGTCGCTTACAGGAGCAGGATTGATCGACGCTCTTGCGATATTTCAGCGCGTTCGGAAGATCGGCGTAATGCGTCCCGTCCGCACCGACCGCCTCGTTGATATCGCCGGACGGCGGGTAGCTGTAGAGAGCGACCTGCGCGTTCGGACACAGAGCGCGACACATCTCCTGCAGATCGCCGGACCTTCCGCCGCTGCCGGAATAGCCGATCGGGAAGAAGTAGCCGTCGCATGTGCGGACGCAGACTTCCTTCGAGCCCGAATGCGCCTGGACGCCGCCCTCAGGATTGGGGTTTTCGTCAGGATTTTTCGCATCGGGGGCGTTGGGGTCCGGAACCAGGGGCACGTCGGCGACGCGGGGATCGTCCCGTTGACCGCCGAACAAGGCGTCGAACAGACCGTGCGAACGCGGCTGCGGATTGCTGCATTCGGCGTTGTAGCGCGCGACCAATTCGCCGCGCGGTCCGCCGCCTGAGCCGCGCGACTGCAATTGACCGAGATTGGCCTGCATGCGCGCGATCTGCGCCGAGACCTCGCCGCATTGCGGCGGCGGGTCGCCGCCGAAGATAAAGAACCTCTGGCGATCGCAGCCAAGCTGCCGGCTATAGGCGATGGTCCGGTCGATCTCGGCGCGCTGTTTTTGCGCAGCGGCGTCATATTGCGCGGCTTGCCGCCCGCCCGACTGGCCGGCGGAGGCGATCTGAGCGCGGAGCTGTTGGCAATAGTCGGCGTTCTGGGCGCTCACCAGGTCGCTGCCGATCGAGGCGGCGAGAAGCGCCGCCGCAGCGGCCAAAGTGATTCGCAACGCGGGTTTCATCGAAAACCGTGCTGTCGGCGCGCCGACCCTTCCGTCATCGTTCATCGCGGATCGTCTCGTCCAGGCCTGGCGTCAAAGCCATCAAATCCGATCTTCCTTTCGGCGCGCTGACGCGCTATCGCCGTTCGAACGGTGTCGCCTGACAATCAGGCCCGAGCAAGGCGGCTTCAAGGCTGGGCAGGCTTTTAACCGCTTTCGGCGCCCTGGGCCAGTGGGTCGCGCGCCGCCCGTCGCCCTGGCGCATCCTTCGCCGATGAGGCATGAAAAGCCTATGGCCGACACAAACGCTGCATCGACCAATCTCCCCGAAATCTCGGTCAGCGAGCTTTCCGGGGCGCTCAAGCGAACGATCGAGGATCGCTTCGCTTATGTGCGGGTGCGCGGCGAAGTCTCCAATTATCGCGGCCCGCATTCCTCCGGCCACGTCTATTTCTCGTTGAAAGACCAGAACGCGCGAATCGACGCGGTGATCTGGAAAAGCGCCTTTGCACGGATGCGTGTAAAGCCCGAGGAAGGGCTTGAAGTGATCGCCGCCGGCAAGGTCAGCACGTTTCCCGGCAAGTCGTCCTATCAGATCGTCATCGAATCGCTGGAGCCGGCCGGCGTCGGGGCGCTGATGGCCCTGCTCGAGGCGCGACGCGTCAAGCTTGCGGCCGAGGGCTTGTTCGAAGCGTCGCGCAAGCGGCTCCTGCCCTATCTGCCGCGTGTGATCGGCGTCGTCACCTCGCCGACTGGGGCCGTGATCCGCGACATCCTGCATCGCCTCACGGATCGCTTCCCCGCGCATGTTCTGGTCTGGCCTGTACGCGTACAGGGCGAGACTTCGGCGCGGGAAGTGGCGGATGCGATCGCCGGCTTCAATGCGCTCGGCCCGAACGACGCCATTCCGCGCCCCGACGTGCTCATCGTCGCGCGCGGCGGCGGTTCGCTGGAAGATCTCTGGAGCTTCAACGAAGAGATCGTCGTGCGGGCGGCGGCGGAAAGCGTCATCCCGCTCGTCTCGGCGGTGGGCCATGAGACCGACACGACGCTGATCGATTACGCCGCCGACATTCGCGCGCCGACGCCGACCGCGGCGGCGGAGCGCGTCGTACCGGTACGCGCGGAGCTTCTGGCGACGAACGCCGATCTCGGCGGCCGCCTCCGCGGCGCTGCTTTGCGATCGGGTGAACGGCGACGGGCGGAATTACGCAGCACCATTCGCGCGCTGCCTTCCGGCGAGGCTCTGCTGGAAAGACCCCGGCAAGCGCTGGATCGCGCCGCCAGCGCTCTCGCTGGCGCCATACGCGCCGGCGGCGATCGTCGTCGGATCGCGCTCGAACGCGCCTCGCGAAGGCTTGGCGCGCAATCGCCGCAGGCGCGCATGGCGCGCGCCCATGAGCGCCTCGAAGGCTTCGGCGCGCGTCTCGCCCGCGCGAGCGCCATCGATCGCGAAAGGCGCGCGGATCGTCTGGTCCGTCTCGATGCGCGCCTGCGCGCTGCGCTCTTCGCCCGCGCGCAATTGGCGACCCATCAGGCGGAACGCTTTCGCGAACGCGTCGACCTCGCGCAGACGCGGCTGCGACGGGCCTTGAAAGGCGCGCTGGATCAACGCCGCGCCACGCTCGTCTCGCTCGATCAATTTCTCGGCGCGCTCAGCTATCGCAACGTGCTGAAGCGCGGCTTCGCCTTGGTGCGCGATGCCGGCGGCGCGCCGATCCGTACCACGGGCTCGGTTAAACCTGGACAGCCGTTGCGGATTGAATTCGCCGACGGCGAGGTTGCGGCGAAAGCCGATGGCGAAGGCTCAAGCGCTGCGCCCAAGCGGCGATCGGAGACGAAGAGCACACAGGGCACGCTGTTTTAGGCGACTTCGAGCGCCCGCTCTTCCTGCATCGACGCTGTTTCGATCGCTGGCAAGCGGCTGTTCATCCAAGCTGGAAGAAAAACGCGCAACCAGCGGTCGACGGGGGCGTCGAATTGATGCCATCCCTCGAGGTGCCGTTCGCGCGGCTGCGCGCCCGGCAGGGTCAGGCGCTCGGCGCCGCGCACTGTCCAGCGGCACATCATGTGATAGGTCACTTCCGGATGGAATTGCAGCGCGACTGCGCGCTCGCCATAGCGATACGCTTGAATCGGAAAAGCCTCGCCGCCTTCCGCGAGCAATTCGGCGCCGTTCGGCAAATCGAAGCCGTCGCGGTGCCACTGATAGGCCATGCGCGGAAACCGCTCTTTGCAAAGGCGATCGCCCGAGACCGTCGGCCGAATCGGCGTGTAGCCGATTTCGGCCCGTTGATCCGCATAGGTGAAGACCCGCGCGCCCAACGCCCGCGTCAGCATTTGGGCGCCGAGGCAGATGCCGAGAAACGGCTTTTGTTCTTTCAGCGGCCTTTCAAGCCAGCCGATCTGCCGGCAAATCCATTCGCACTCGTCATTTGCGCTCATCGGGCCGCCAAAGACCACAACGCCGTCATGTTCCGCCAAAGTTTCAGGCAGGGGCTCGTCAAGCGAATGGCGCCGGACGTCCAATTCCGCGCCGGCCTCGCGAAGCAGCGAGCCGATCCGGCCCGGCGTCGAATGCGCCTGATGCAGAAGGATCAAGACTTTCGGGCTTTTGTCGCGCTTGACCACCGTCGTCAGTTCCAGCCGTTTGCAAATGGCGCGTGTCTTCTACGCCGTCGCTAACAAACTAGTTAGCAAAGATTGTGCCGATCTTACCAAGCATACGGAATAATGAGGTCATTGATCGGCGGTTTCAAACGGATTTACGAGGGCCAATCCGATTCCTTCAAAATCGGCCGTGTTGCGAGTCGCAAGCGTCATCGTGTTGGCCAAAGCGACCGCAGCGATCAAGGCGTCCATCGTCGAGATAGGTCTACCGGATTTGCGCCTTTCAGAACGCAATTTGCCGAAACGAATCGCCGCCGCCCGATCAAACGCGAGAATGCGATCCGCGAATAATTCGTCGACGAGACGATCATAGGCCTTCTCTAATGCCGATCGTTTGGCGCTTGGCGTGAGCAACTCAAGGCCGAAGCGAAGTTCGGCAAGAAGAGGCGTTGATATGTAGAGCGAGCGAGTCGGCTGCGCGTCGAGCCAACGCACTGCGTGCGGGGCGCG
>Ga0070735_10005766_pt1 | contig 10202 bp, 7 predicted proteins | sample Coa_R1_FD_66443 | JGI IMG/M metagenome (GOLD analysis project Ga0070735, IMG submission 66443) | Surface soil microbial communities from Centralia Pennsylvania, which are recovering from an underground coalmine fire - Coalmine... | ecosystem: Environmental > Terrestrial > Soil > Unclassified ... | reverse complement strand
AGCGCAGGAGCGAAATCATCCGGCTCCAGCGGCCGGCCCCACTCCACGTCGACCTGGACGACCTCAGCCCCGAGGCGCCGCGCAATCTCGACCATCCGGCCGCCGAAGAAGCCGTTCACGCCGATCACGGCCCGGTCGCCGGGTGAGAGCAGATTTGCGAGGCAGCTCTCCATGCCCGCCATTCCGGTGCCGGTGAGCGGGATGGTAAACGCATTCGCCGTGCCGAACAGCGTTCGCAAATTTGCCCGCAGCCGGTCCAGCAGGTCGAACAGCTCCGGGTCGAGATAGCCGATCGGCGCTCGCGCCAGAGCTGCCAGCACGCGGGGCGATACGCTGCTGGGACCCGGCCCCAGCAGGATGCGCGGCGACGGAATTATGGTGCTCACGATAAGACAGCCTCCAGAAACGGCATCACACCATGCCGACGATGTGGTACCCGCCATCGACGTAGATCGTCTCGCCGGTCATGCCCCGCGACCAGGGACACAGCAGGAACAGGATCGTATCTCCGACCTCATCGGCCTCTACCGCCCGCTTCAGCGGCGAGACCTCGGCTACCTGCTTGCGCATGGCGTCGAACCCGGTTATTCCTGCTGCCGCCAGCGTCTTTATCGGCCCGGCAGAGACCGCGTTGACACGGATGTTCTCCTTGCCGAGGTCCTGCGCAAGGTAGCGGACGGACGCTTCGAGGGCCGCCTTCGCGACCCCCATTACATTGTAGTTCGGCACGACGCGCTCGGCCCCGATGTAGGTAAGCGTCACCACGCTGCCGCCGCCCGCCGCGTTCATCAGTGGCCGGCCCGCGCGGCACAGCGTCACGAGGGTGTACGCGCTGCTCTCCAGTGCCAGGTCGAAGCCCTCGCGGGAGGTAGCGGCGTACTCGCCGGCCAGCTCGTCCCTATTGGCGAAAGCCATCGAATGCACGATTCCGTGCAGCTTGCCGCCGAAGTGCTCGCCGGCGCGCGCGAAGAGCTCGCGAACCTGGTCGTCGTCCGTGGCATTGCACCGGAAGATCGGAGCCGAGATACCCGCTTCCTCCAGCAACTTCCGCACGCCGCCCTCCTCGCGCTCGCCGTAGACGGAGAAGGCAAGCGACGCACCCTCCCGATGCAGCGAAACCGCGGCGTGCCAGCCGATACTCCACCTGTTCCGCGCGCCGGTCACAAGGACGCAGCGGCCATCCATCACATTCGACATGCCGTTCGATTCCCTTCATTCTGTGCCAAACGGCAAGCGCATGGTAAGCGGCCGAGCGCGCCAGTCGATGCGGCCGGCCACCTGGATAGGCCGCCTGCCCGGCCGGCGCCGGACCGCCCAAGCGCGCAAAATGAGCCGATTGGCCTATTGTAAAGCGACCGCGGGTTTGCTATAGTAGAAAGCATGAACCTATCTGTCGCGCAGCTACTCACCTGGTACGGAACCCGCCGGCGCAGCTCGGTCCCCCGCCGGACGCCGGCGGACTATGGAGTACGGTATCAGGACGTGATCTTCCGCTCGGCACACGAGGACGGTGTGCGGCTGTCCGGCTGGATCGTTCCCGCGGCCGATCCGCGCGGCGCGGTGATCCTTTGCCACGGGCACGGCGGCTCGCGCCGAGGCACCCTTCGGACCGCCGTTATGCTCCACCGTCATCATTTTACCACGCTGCTTTTCGATTTCCGCGCGTGCGGCCGGAGCGAGGGCGCCTGCCGCACGCTTGGCCTCAACGAGACGGACGACGTGCTCGGCGCGGTGCGACTGCTCCGCTCCGAGACGTCGACGCGCATGCTGCCCATCGCCGCGATCGGCCAGAGCGTGGGCGGTGCCGCCGTCATACGTGCCGCGGCGCGAACGGACGAAATCCGCGCCGTGGTGGCGGAGGCCGCCTTTGCACAGCTAGAAGCCGTTATGCGTCGCAGGGTCCGGCTCTGCGTCGGGCCGTTTGCAGGTCCTGTCGCCACGACGTGCAGCAGGCTCGGCGCGCAAAAGATCGGCGCCGACCTGCGCGACATTGCGCCGGAAGACGATGTAGCGAGGATCAGCCCACGACCGATCCTATTGATACAGGACAGTCTCGATATCGTGTGCCCGCGCAGCGAGTCCAACCGACTGTACGCCGCGGCCGCGTATCCGAAGGAGCGATGGATGGTGCCGCGCGCCCCCCATACGGGCGCCATTAAGGTGGCCCCGCGCGAGTATGAGCGCCGCGTGGCCGACTTTCTCGTCCGCTCGATCGTCGCGCCGGCAGCAAGCGCGGGCGGACCGCGGCGCGACTCCGTTCCTCCGCAGAATCTGCGGAACGACGCGGCGCGTTTCGACGATTGGACCCTAGAGGAGTAGGATGGACAGAATTCTCGCACAGATGATGGTGTGGTACGGAACGCATCGGCGCCGCACGAACCTACGGCGCACGCCGGAGAACTTCGGTCTCGAATACCGGACGGTAACGTTTCCCTCGGCGGGCGACGACCAGGTCGCGCTTTCCGGCTGGATCGTCCCAGCGAAGGCCCCGAAGGCGGTCGTCCTTGTGTGCCATGGCGTGGACAGCGGGGCGCAGGCGATGCTCCCAAAAGCCGCCATGCTCCAGCGTCGCGGTTACACCAGCATTCTCTTCGACTTCCGCGGCGTCGGTCGAAGTGGAGGCGACTACGTCACGCTCGGTTACCGCGAGCGCGACGACGTGCTCGGCGCGTTGGAGTTCGCGGCGAGCTGCCCTGAGCTGCGCGGCCTGCCGATCTTCGCCATCGGCGAGAGCATGGGCGGCGCCGCCGTCATTCGCGCGGCGGCTGCCGACGAGCGGATTCGCGCGATCGTATCCGAATCGACCTACGCCACGCTGAACGATGCGCTTTGCCAGCGCCTGAAGCCGCTCGGCCCGCTTTCAAAGCATGTGGCCCGCCACTGCCAGCGGATCGGAGCCGAGCGTTATCAGATAGATATTGCGGACGTGTCGCCCGAGCGCGACATCGCGACGATGTCGCCGCGGCCGCTCCTCTTCATCCATGACCAGCTCGACATCATGTGCCCGCGCGCCGAGACCGACCGGCTCTTCCGGGCAGCGAAGCCGCCGAAGGAGCGGTGGGACGTCCCCTACGCCCCGCACACATTCGCCTATTTCGTCGCCCCGCGCGAATACGAAGCCAGAGTCGTCGACTTTCTGGATCGAGCGTCCGATTTGAAAGCGCGCGCTGCCGCCTAGAAGGATAGCCCCCTGCCGCTGGCCGCGTTACGCTTGCTTTGTATCCCTGCAGACCGTGGCGGCCCGATACTGCGTGGAAGCAACGGGATGAAAGGGTTGCCATAGGCTCACGCGAAAGATCTACAAAACGTCCGATAATGTTTTCTTGGGAAGAAGCACCTCATGGCTGCAGGGGGCGCATGATCCAGTCGTATGAAGGGTCCATAACCGTCACGCATGCGGAGTTAAGGCAAACGCCTAAACGGTACGTTTGCAGTGATGGCTCACAGGCAACGGGCCGCGCCGCCGCGCGGCCCGTAATGCCAGGCCCAGTGAGGTGCTCGCCACCCTACCCCGCGCGCGGCGGCATCGGCGGTACACCAGGAGATCGAGGCTGCTGCGGCTGCTGTGGCTGCTGCGGATGTTGCTGCTGCTGGTAGGCCGTTTGCGGGTTCTGGCCGGGCATTGCGACCTCGCCCTTGTTGAAGGCCATGCGGATCATCTGCCGCAGCTCCGTGAACTGCCCCGCATTGGCCAGCGCGTCCTGTTCCGATATGATGCCGGCCTTGTAGTAGCGCAGCAGGCACTGATTCATGGTCTGCATACCCCAGTATGCCTCGTTGCCGGCCTGCCGGATCGCGCTGTAGATGTCATCCGACTGCCCCTTCTCGAGCATCGTGACAATGGTGGGCGTTACATCCATAACCTCGATCGCCGCGACGCGGCCCGATCCGTCGGCGCGGGCGATAAGCTTTTGCGAAAGGACGCCGCGCAACGAAACGGAGAGGCGCAACCACAGCATCGGGCGTTCGTGCGGCTGGTACATGTTGGAGATACGATCGAGCGTCTCGGCGGCGGACGCAGTGTGTACCGTGGCAAAGACGAGGTGTCCGGTCTCCGCGGCCTGGAGCGCGATATTCATCGTCTCCAGATCGCGCATCTCGCCGATGAGGATGATGTCCGGCGCCTGGCGAAGGACGTGCCTTAGCGCAACGTTGAAGTTATCGGTATCGATGCCGATCTCGCGCTGACTGACGATAGCGAGCTTGTCCTGGTGGACAAACTCGATCGGGTCCTCGATGGTAACGATGTTAACGCGACGGTTCTGGTTGATCAGATCGATGATGGCCGCCAGCGTCGTGGTCTTGCCTGATCCTGTCGGCCCGGTCACGAGGACGAGTCCGTTCCGGTGAGTCGTGAATTCCTTGACCTTGGGCGGCACTCCGAGCTCGTCGAGGGAGCGGATCTTCGTAGGGATGAGGCGGCAAACGGTGGCAGGCGATCCTCGCTGCGCATAAATGTTCATGCGGATGCGGAGCTCGGTGCCGACAGAGAACGCCAGGTCCATTTCGTGATGGTGCTCGAAAATCGCCTGCTGATTAGGCGTCATTTTGCTGTAGCACAGCCGGTGGACCTCATCGGCCGAGAGCACGGGATAGGGGGTGCCAGTGACTTTGCCGTGCTGCCGGATCGCCGGCATGGAGCCCGAGCGTATAAACAGATCGGACGCCTGCTGCTCGTAAGCCCAAAGGATCATATCGTCAAGATCGAGGCTCATATCGATATTCCTTTCCGATCCGCGGAAATCGCACGGCGCCGACCCGGCGTCTACGCCGGTTGACAGAGTCTGCACAAACCGCGCCAACTCGGATGCCGCGGCCACAAGGGCGCGAATTGCCAGCCCGCAGGCTTACCGAGCGCGCCGCTGCGAGACCGGACGGTGTGACCGCCGAGAGATCGCGGCGAACACGATCAGGCCGCCGGCCAGCGCCAGGCCGCACACTCCCAGCATCATCGGTAGTGTGGACGGCGCCGCGCCGGGCGAGCCGGGCGACGATCCCGCGGGCGCGGCAGGCGGCGACGCCGCGGTCGGCTCCGCCAGCTTGCCGGCGTGATCCGAGATCGCAATCTGATACCAGTAGCCGCCCTCTTGCGCCTGTCGGTGGACCTGCAGGCCGGGCGCCTGAAAATCGTCCACCCCGTTGTACGGTCGAAGTTCCGAGCCGGTGAAGAATAGTAGATTGATGTGCCCGCAGTCCTGGAACGCGCGAATGTACGGATAGGTCTGCGGCGCGTTGTTCAGAATCTGCGGCGCCTTGAAGACTCCGAAGGTCGCGCCTGTGGTCGTTCCGGAAGTGGTGGCGATCGCGCGGTCGGTTATGCTGACGCCGTCGGCGATCCCCCAGCCGCTCTGCTTGAGCCGCTCGATCTCAGCGGCGACCGCTGTATGACGCACTCGGCCGGTAAACGCCAGGGAGACGCGGGCCGTATCGCCCGACGTAGGGTTTACAAAGATCGTCACCTCGGGATCGGCCGGCGCGGCGTGGCCCGCGTGGCCGGGCTTGGTCCCCGGCGGCTCGCCCTGTGCGGCGCAGCTTGGCGGCGCGGAAAGGCCGCCGAGCAGCCAGGCGAGACAGAGCGCCGCCGCGAAGGCCCATGAGAGACACGGCCGGGCGATTCGCAAAGCAAGCCGCCTGGACGGCGGCTCGGGCGCTTCGATGGTAACGAACATAAAGTCCCCGATTCGGGTCCGCACGCTGTGGTCCTTACTGCAACCTCTGTGTTAAGCCGAACCCGACCGAGTCCTCGGCCGGTCGCCACAAGTGACGCGGGCCTTCCTGCGCAAGACCGAGAAACCGCAGGGAAGGAGATGGAGGTGTGGGGATTCGAACCCCAGACCTTCTCAATGCCATTGAGACGCGCTCCCAACTGCGCTACACCCCCGCCTTCAGGGCCCGATTTCGCGCCCTGTAGTCGCGGCTATTATACTGTTCGTACCTCGCCGTGTCAAGCGGCCGGTGAAATCGGCGGCTACGTGCGGTCCGATACGGGTTGACATACGCGGCAGCGCGGCGGTAAACTCGCAGTATTCGGAAAACTTGACGGCGCGCGCAACTGGCGTTCGCAGGGATCACCCTGGGAAGCGCGCGCAGTGGCCAAAGTCGCGCGCCTGGGCTCAATCGACACCACGTTGAGAGTCCGGGCGCGCGTTGTCGTCCGGCAGGCAGGGAAAGGAACTGATAGATGAACGGTGTATCGCCTCGGCGCGCGCTGCTCAGCGTCTCCGACAAGCGTGGACTGGTAGAGTTCGCTTCCGGCCTTGCGGACCTGGGTTTCGAGATCGTCTCTACCGGCGGCACGGCGTCTGCGCTCGCGGACTCGGGTCTCACGGTCGTGTCGATAAGCGACGTTACCGGTTTCCCGGAGATGCTGGACGGGCGCGTCAAGACTCTCCACCCCGCCGTCCACGGCGGCCTGCTGGCGGAGCGCGCGAAGCCCGGCCACATGGCCGCAATCGCCGAGCATGGCATCACGCCGATCGATCTCGTCTGCGTCAATCTCTATCCGTTCGCCGCGACGGTCGCGGCCCCCGACGTCGAACTCGCGCACGCGATCGAGAACATCGATATCGGCGGGCCAGCAATGATCCGGTCGGCGGCGAAGAACCATGAGAGCGTCGCAGTAATCGTTAGCCCGGACGACTACGACTGCGTCCTTAGCGAGCTGCGCAAGGGCGGCGCTTCCCTGCCTTTGGCGACGCGCCGAAGACTTGCCGCGAAGGCGTATGCCCACACGGCGAAATACGACGCCTTCATCAGCGGCTGGCTGGCGGCCCGATTCGCGGCGGAAGGTGACGAGTCGCTGGCGTTTCTGCCGGAGATCGCGCTCGGATTTACGAAGCGGCGGGACTGTCGCTACGGCGAGAACCCGCACCAGAAGGCCGCGTTCTACGTCTCGCCCGGCGTAACGGAGCCGTGCATAGCGAACGCGCGCCAGATCCACGGCAAAGAGCTCTCGTTCAACAACTACTACGACCTGAACGGCGCGCTCGAAACCGTGAAGGAGTTCACCGAGGAGCGCCTGCCGGCGGCGGTAATCATCAAGCATACCAATCCGTGCGGTGCGGCGCTCGGCCTCGATCTGGCCGATGCGTTTCGCAAGGCGCGCATGGGCGATCCGATCTCCGCGTTCGGTGGGATTCTCGCGGTCACGCGAACGCTCGATGCGGCGACCGCCGAGGAGATCACGGCGAAGAACACCTTCTTCGAGGCGATCGTCGCGCCGGGATACGAGGCGGACGCGATACCCATCCTGACCGAACGCAAGAAGTGGGGCGCGAACCTCCGGCTCCTGGAGATCGGCGATCTGGCCGGCTGGCGGGACAGCTCCGCCGCGACTGGAATGGACTACAAGCGGGTCGTCGGGGGGATCCTGGTCCAGTCGCCGGATCACCTCGTCGTCTCTGCGGGCGACCTTAAGGCCGTCACACAGCGGACGCCGAGCGATGCAGAGATCGACGAGCTGTTGTTCGCCTGGCGGGTGGTGCGGCACGTCAAGAGCAATGCGATCGTCTTTACGCGGGAGCGGCAGGTGGTGGGAGTTGGAGCGGGCCAGATGAACCGTGTTCGGTCGGTAAAGCTCGCCGTCGAGCAGGCCGGCGAAGCGGCGCGAGGCGCTGTGATGGCGTCGGACGCGTTCTTCCCGTTCCCGGACGGACCGGAGGCAGCGGCGGCAGCGGGCATCACGGCGATCATTCAACCGGGCGGTTCGGTCAAGGACGACGAGACCATCGCGGTCGCCGACAGGTTCGGGATCGCGATGGTCTTCACGTCGGTGCGTCACTTCCTGCACTGAGGAGGTCTAACGCGTGGTAAGCACGACCGTCTTGCTGCCTTCGTCGAACCGGACGGCGCAGCCCGTCGCTAGCGAAAGAGCCTTCATCGGGGCATAGAGCGTGCCATTGATGCGCTGGACAGGCGCCTCGAGCCGCACTCGGTGATCGCCATCGACGACGGCGATTGGGCTGCCGACCACCAGTCGAACAGGCGCGGTGGCGGTCGTGCGCAGCGTCTGGGTCGTCCCGTCGTAGCGATACGGGACCCTTTCGGCGCGGAGAATGGGGACGATCGGCACGAGTACCACGTCGCCGCGGGTTATAATCGGGCGCGCCGTGGACGCGAACGTAATGTCCTTATCGTCGAGCATCGCGCCGATCTCAGTTGGATCGACCGCATCGGGACGGCCACCCGTTCCGAAGTCGGGTGCGCCCGCTCGGACACGGTAACTCGGTCGGATGTCGCCGGAGCGCAGCCCCACCGGCACTGTCGCCTGGTTATCGATCCGCACGCCCATCTCGGTGCCCGGTTTCAGGACGACGTCGCGCGCACTGGACTTCGACTTTTGCAGGGATCCGAGACCGAATCCAATCAGGCCGCCGAGCGTCGTGTCCTCCAGCGGGTGGTTCGAGAGCAGACCGACGATGAGGCCGGCGGCGGCGCCGTAGCCGGCGTAGGTAAGCCGGTCGTTCTGGTGCGAGGGCTTCGCAACCAGGCGGCCGTCGCTCCTGCGGTCCACGCTCTTGTTGTCCAGCCCGATAAGCGAGCCATCGACCGCATAGGAGCGGCCGTCCGGCAGCCGCACGCGATCAAATGAGAGCTCGATCACGCCGGGGTCGCGGCCGCGCTGCGGACGCGCGCCGCTCACGACGCCGTCAATCCTGGTGCCTGGCGGCAGCCCGTAGTCCTCGCCGTCACCCGCGCGAACGCTGGTCGAAAATGTGTCGCCCTTGCGCGACCGGTCCGAGCTGAGCGCATCGTTGAGCCGGACAGGTATCACGGACCCACGATCGAGACGTATCGAACGGTCGGCCCATGCGGGCGCCGCGACGCAGCACGCTGCGACGACCAACATGCCGGCCCTCGTAAAGGCCGTTCCGAAGTGGTCGTTCATGGTAATTGTCCTCCCGTATACGAGGTGTTTCGTTGCGGCCGATCGACAGCGTCCCTTGCGAGATCTCGCGGCAACCGGGGCACACGTGACATGACGGGGCACATGAAGCCGGGGTTCCCATTGCTTGCCTGCTGAATGGTACGACGCCGAATCGCTCGGATCGTTACACGGATCGGCAGGAATGGCCTTGGCGGAGCGCGAACGGTTGTGCGCGGCCGAAACGCAGCGCCGCGAATGTCCCGCGATCCACCTGGTGAATCCAAACCGCATGATTCGTTCCGTCGCGTCAATGCCAACCTGGTGCTCCACCGAATCGTCAGGCGGGCGATCTTGGAGCTAGAAGCAGACCCCACGCCGGCGTTTCAGCAGCGCCTCGCGCCACTAGCCCGCCAATCCGGGCTGGGGACGGCCCGCCGCTGGGCCGCCATGGTCGCCGCGCTGGCAATGGCTATCACCTTGGCGCCGTACCTCGTCGGCTTCTCCCTGTCGCACGGCCGGCGCTACATGTGGCTCGGTTACAACCTCGACGATAGCTGCGTCTATCTCTCCTGGATGCGCCAGGCAGCGGAGGGTGGCGGCAGGTCGCTCAACCTCTTTACGACAGACGCCCAGCACGGCATGGCGCCCAACCCGCTATTCTGGACTCTCGGCCGCGTCGCGGGCATTGGCCACCTCCCGCTCATCGTCGTCTATCATGCGGCGCGAATCGGCTTCGGGTTTCTGCTGTTGATGATCGTTTCGGAGCTGTCTGCCCGGCTGATCGCGGACCCGCGCGCGCGCAAATGTGGGTTTCTGTTGGTCTGCTTCTCTGCTGGACTCGGCTGGCTTCCGTTCTGGTGGGGCGCGTCGCTTCCCGGGCCGATCGATATGTGGCAGCCTGAGGCGATTACATTTCTTTCGCTCTATCTCAGTCCCCTGTTCTGCTTCTCTCTATGCCTTCAGGCAGGATTGATTTACCTGCTGCTGCGCGGTGTCCAAACCCGTCGCGCTCGATACACCGTCTGCGCTGGCCTGTGCGGATTTGTGCTCGGACTCGCACACACCTACGACGTAATCACGATGGCCGCGATTTGGGGCGCCTTCCTGGTCATTCGCTCGGCACGGGCGGCGTATGGCGGCACTGACTCTGCGAACGACCTGCCCCGCGCATGGCTCCAGGCGGCCATTGCGGGACTGATCGCCGCGCCCGCGGTGGCCTACATCGCCTACCAGCTCAAGACCGAGGCCGTATTCCAGGCGCGCGCAAATGTGGCGACACTTACGCCGGCGCCGGCGTGGATCGTCCTGGGCTACGGACTTGTCGGCGCGCTGGCGA
>Ga0070735_10005765_pt1 | contig 10204 bp, 5 predicted proteins | sample Coa_R1_FD_66443 | JGI IMG/M metagenome (GOLD analysis project Ga0070735, IMG submission 66443) | Surface soil microbial communities from Centralia Pennsylvania, which are recovering from an underground coalmine fire - Coalmine... | ecosystem: Environmental > Terrestrial > Soil > Unclassified ... | reverse complement strand
TTCGACCTCGCGACCACCGCCGCGCCCGGCAAGGAGGTGCGCGTGCTCGGCATCGGCGAGCGCTTAGCTGAGGAGCGCCGCGCCGCCTGGGACCGCTGGCACCAACCGGTGGCGCGGGTGCGCTGGGAAACGGCGATGTGGAACGCCCTGGCGTGGGGGATCTTCGGCGCGGCCTACGGCGGGGCGGTGGCGTTCGTCGTCTGGGGCCTGCACGCCGGGACCGCCCAGGTGCTGCTGGTGCTGGCCGCCGGCGCGAGCCTCGCCGGCTACATCCGCGCCGCGGTGGGCGAGATCGGCTTCCTGCGCGGCTTCTGGGCCGACGGCTCGCGGCGGCTGGCCTGGCTCGAAGACTACGCGGAAAGAGAGGCGGCGCCGGGCGAGCTTCCCGCGCCGTCGGTGCTGCGCGAGGGCATCCGCTTCGACCGCGTCTCGTTCGCCTATCCGGGCGCCTCGCGGCTGGCGCTGGAGGAGGTCTCCTTCACGCTGCCGGCGCGGGCCGTCGTGGCGATCGTCGGCGAGAACGGCGCCGGCAAGACGACGCTCGTGAAGCTGCTCGCCAAGATGTACGAGCCCCAGTCGGGGGCGATCCTCATCGACGGCGTGCCGCTCTCGCGCATCAAGGCCGGCGCTTGGCGCGAGCGGATCACCGGCGCGCTGCAGGACTTCTTCCGCTTCGAGTTCCGCGCCGGCCAGACCATCGGGCTGGGCGACGTCGGCCGCATCGACGACGAGCCCGCCGTGACCGCGGCCGCCGCCCGCGCCGGCGCCGACGACGTGGTGGCCAAGCTGCCCGCCGGCCTCGGCACCCAACTGGGGCGCACCTGGCCGGGCGGCGCCGAACCGAGCTTCGGCCAGTGGCAGAAGCTTTCCCTGGCGCGCGGGTTCATGCGCGTGGGGCCGCTGGTGCAGGTGCTGGACGAGCCCACGGCGGCGCTCGACGCCGAGACCGAGCATGCGTTGTTCGAACGCTACGCCGCTGCCGCCCGGGCCGAGGGCGACGAGGCCGGCCGCATCACCCTCTTCGTCTCGCACCGCTTCTCAACCGTGCGCATGGCCGACCTGATCATCGTCCTCGACGGCGCGCGCATGGTGGAGGCCGGCTCGCACGACGAGCTGATGGCGAAGCGCGGGCCGTACTCCGAGCTCTACGCCATCCAGGCCGCCGCCTACCGCGCCACGCCGGTGGAGGCGTAGCTCCTCGACTTCTCCCAGAGGGAGAAGGTGGGGCCCCATGCGCCAGCATGGGGACGATGAGGGGTTTAGGCGCGTGGGGTTTGCCGGCGGCGGCGTAACCCCTCAACCCCCCGCGCCGCTCGCGGCGCGGGACCCCCCTTCTCCCTGTGGGAGAAGGTCTTTAGCGCGGCGCAGAATTAATGCGTTGGCTTGGGCGGGGTTGGGGAGTCAGGTTGGAGCCGAAGATCTAGCGAAGAGGCGTTCCCCCATGAGCCCGCTCGATGTCGCCGACACCTAGCACACCGTCCACCTGGATCCCCCCGCTGCAGCTGACGCACGGGCAGCCGCCGCCGATCGCGGCGAATGGGGGCGTCTCGTACCTCGCGCGCGAGCGGAACGGCGACGCCGGCACGGCCGCGGCGCTGGAAGACGCGCTGGCGGAGTTCGCCACTGGCGAGGGCCAGCGGGTGATCGACATGATCGAAAACGCCCCGCCCGGCCCGATCACCACCCGCCACGGCGACGGCTTCCGCACTTGGGACGAATGCCTGGCCGACATCCGCGCCCGCGGCGTCGAAGCGCCCGAAGGCGGCCTCGCGCTGCCCCTGCCCTACACGATCCACGAGCGGCCGACCTATTCGCTGGTCTCGTCCAACGCCCTGTGGCGCGATCCGGCGCGGGCCGAGGACGCCAAGGCGATGCGCCAGAACGAGCGCAACAACGGCAAGCGCAACCTCTACTTCCCACAGGTGATGCGCGACGCGCGGCGCATCGGCGAATACTATCCGGGCGTCTCGCCCGAGAGCCCGGAGTGCATGGACAAGCTGGGCGTCTCGCTGGCGCACCTCACCTCCAAGTGCGGCAACTTCTACGACTCGGCGGAAGTGGAGCGCGTCTTCTACCCGGAGATCGAACGGCTGTTGCTCGACTTCTTCCCCGGCGCCACCGACGCCCTCGTTTACAACCACGACGTCTTCGACAAGGACTATGCGGGCGATCGCACGGAGAACCAGGAGGCGAAGAACCCGGGCGTGAACGCCGGCTACGCCAACCTGGTGCACAACGACCTGAACGACAACTCGGGCCGCGTGCGTTGCCGCGAGCTGCTCACCAAGAACCTGCGCAATTTCGGCCGCGAGGTGCGCTACAGCGAGGACGAGGCGGACGAGAAGATGAGCCGCCGCTTCATGTCCATCAACCTCGCCAAGCCGATGGAGACGGTGGAGCAGTACCCGTTCGTGCTCTGCGCCTGGCCCTCGTTCGCCGACCAGCCTTACATCAACAACTACCGCATCTATGACGACCGCGTCGGCGAGACCACGCGCTTCACCTACCGCGAGGGGCACGAGTGGTACTGGTTCCCCCGCCAGACCTCGACCGAGGTCTCGATGCTGAAGTGCTACGACTCCGAGACCGACGGCTCCATCTCCCGCTGGTCCTTCCACACGGCGAGCGTGGACCCCACGGCGGCGCCGGATGCGCGCTGCCGGAAGAACGTGGTGGTGCGGTCGTACGTGTTCTTTTAGGGGGCGCGCTCAAGCGATAGACCCGCTCGGCCCAGGGTTGGGCTGTCGGCGAAGTACACAACGTGAGCTTGGTCGACGAGCCAGTTGGCAGATCGAGTTTCTCGAGCATGATGAACTGCAGTTCGTCGGCGAGTCTGGAGGAGGCTCGGAAGGCTCGGTCTTTCAGAGGCGTCTCGCGATGGCGCTGCCCTTCTCGTCGGACGGATCGCGATAGGTGATGCAGAGTGAGTCCAAACGCTAGCGGCTCACCTATTCTGTTGCCGGCCACCGCGTAGGTCGGGCCAATTTCAACTTGCGGGGCCTAGCACTACCCACTGTTGCGCCGACACCCCCAGATTGCTAAGTTCGTCGGCTTGGACCAACATGTAGTGGTGGCGAATCGCGATTCACGCCATATGTAGGTCGCAATCGGCTAACCTGTGGACTAATTCGATTTCAATGGCCTTGGACTCTTTGATCGAATCTGCCCGCTACTCCGAGCTAACGGACAAGCAAACGGCCATACTGGTGGGTCTCGGACACCAGTGGGGTCATATCCGGACAGAACTTTCCGCTGATGACGGAAAGCGCACCGAGCAACTAGGCCGACTCCTTCACGGTCACGTTGTGAGCCTCGTCGACAAAGTGCGCTCTATAATTGCGACTAGCATTGAGGCTCCGGCATCCGTTGCAATAAAGTTGCTGTTAGCTGCTAGTGACGGCTCGTCGCCGGTAATACGCACCTTTGTGCGGGACAGCGTCTCTCAGGACCAGCGCAAGCGCGCTCCAGACGCCTTTCCATGGACGAGCAATTCAGCGTTTTCCGACATAATTACGGGGAAGGAGCCCGGCTATTTTGTCTGTGACGATCTTCAAGGGCTGGAAGCGCAGGGCCGCTACAGAAATATAAATAAGAATTGGAAGCTCGAGTACAATTCAACCGCCGTTACGGAGATACCTTCGCGGCGCGGTGGTTCTAATGGCATTGTTGGATTCATTTGCGCGGACAGCCCGTACGGCAAACTGAGTTCTGCTCCGGTCGCGAAGACTCTCGAGATTACCTCGGCGCACCTCTACAATATTCTGGGGCTTATGGTCACGCTAGGCGACCACCAGGAGTCGCGAGAGTTGTTCGACCGCGGCGAAAAGGACTTCCGCATCGGGTGGTGCTATAATGTCGGTGCTGCTGTCGAGTTGACCGAAATCGATCCACCACGGCAGTTGCGGCTTCAGAAATTAGTCGATCGTCAGCGACGGAATAGGATCATCCCGAAGGCGGCCGTAGAAGCTGTCGCGGAGTTGGTACTTGGGCTGCCCTCCGCTGGCGGGCAGCAAGTGTCCGAACCTGATACATGGATTACGCCAACCCCCTGGTTCCCGGATGAGGAACCACCGCGGCGTCCGAATATGACGTACGACGAGTTCGAGGATTTTCTGCAAGATCAGGCGAAACGGGATCCAATCGTTGCGGAGGCATTGCGGAATCGAGCCAGATAGGCGACCTTCACTACAACGCGTAGCTGTATCTTGACCCCCCGCTTTGCGGGGGTTCTTTTTTTGGCAAGCGAACTGCTCAGCACAAGGGCGGTATATGGCCATCGTAACGGGGTACTATTGTACGGATCGGACAACGGCGGCGGCCCTGACGTCTACCGGTGTGGGCTTCGTGGGGACACTCGACGAGCGCGATTGGCTAGGCTTGGCGACCTACTTTTATCAGGAGCCGTCGGTCGCGCGGAAGCGGGCGATCGAAAGAAGCGGGGGGGCGCCACTGCAGCTTGCGATCGTGGAGTGCGACATAGACTTGCGTGACTGCCTCGACTTCCTTGATCCCCGGGTGGCCGCGAGCGTTCGCAATGCCGAGCCGGCCTTTCTAGACTACGAACAGAAGAGCGGCATCCCCGTACTCCCTCAAGCGCGAATGCGCGTTGTGGACGGGCTGGTCAGTTTTGCGCAGCCAATGCCGAGCCCTTACGCGTCGGCGAGCGCTCAATCGCCTTACGTGAACCGTCGCGACGCGATGTTTCTCGATTGGTATATTTCGGACCTCGCGAAAATCGAGGGCAAGAAAAAGACATGCATCCGCGCCGCGTTTGTCGGCGGCCGCGCGTTGTTTAGAGAATCACTGATATTCGATGAGGTTCACATCCAGATTGCCGTTAAGGATCTAGGTGTCGTGATCAAGCCGCGCCCGTATACTCTGGAACCTGCGTAGGTCGGCGGTGGCTCTACTTGAACCCAGACATCGACGACGTGGTTGTCACGATCCTCCTGCGTGCGCGATCACTGCTAGGCAGGCCCGGGCGTCGCCTGAGGGGGCAGCAGGCGGACCGCCCCCACTCGCTCCCATGACGATCGAGCGCCTGAGAGCGGAGGTGGAACTTCTTTGGGTCGAGTCGACAGCGAGGGAGGCCTAGCACTGAACTCGGACTGAACCCGCCCAGCGTTGCGCCATCGCTCGGGAGACAGCGGATCGGGGCCGCGCTGCCCCCCCAAGGAGTTCCGACGCAGCAGTTGCCCACGCCTCTGCGATGCAGAGTCGGCCGGGCCGTGGCGGGATGAGCGAATCGGCGGATGATGCTTCACGTGGCGCACCAAATAGCAATTGGCTAACAGTCTGGCGGCCGCAATATGTTGTGGATATGCCGGTCAACTGCACTAGCAGTAGGGTCGGTCCAGGCGTAGTGATACTCTGGGTGCGAGCTGTTCAGGAGAGTGCATGCGGAAGAGTTGAGAGGATTGGAGCAACGCTCCGACTTCCGCCGAGGCTGGCGATATGCGGGCCGCGTGCGGAGAAGGTTCGGAGAGGAGTGGCGGCCCTTAGTTTTTGACCCTGAGGAACCGACGCTCCCCTCCGCAACGACGTTGCCGCCGTTGTGCGAATCACTAAGGCTGGTCTCTACGTACCACGCAAGCCTGGTTATCCACAGCGCCGGCAGCTTCCTGTGAATTCTTACCAATTCAATAGAAGGAAGCTTTGCAATGGCAAAGTTCACACCTGGTTCCAATACCGGCCGAAATGGCGGGATTTTTCAGGAGCGCGGCCCGCGTGGCGGCGCTCATCCAAACTTCGCGACGGTGCCCGACAACACGCGCTTGCCCCCAACGACAACCCCGGGGTCCACGTGGAAGCCGACGCATCGCACGCCCGATAGCAAGCGCTAGGGCTCGATCATGGTCGAGATCCGCCAGCGCCCTATCGTGCCGGAAGTGCCGATGAGGCCGCCGTTCCCGACGAGACCTTTGGGTCCCGCCTACCCCACGGGCCCGCTGAGCCCGCGCGGTCGGTAGCCAGCGATTGGAGGGCGGCGCGGATCTCGTTCGTGCCGTCCGCCGTCCCCACAACTTCAGACCGAGAAATGACGTAGCCCGACGTTCGGGGCGATGTCGGTCGACGAACTGATCTGTGACGACGCCCAACGGCCTCCACCGGAGCAATTGGAGCTCCACGCGTAGCGACTAGACAGGACGCGACGAACCCCGGAGAGAGCCTCTGAGTTGCGCTTCCGGCCCGGCGAGACAGGGCTTTCCTCTCGGCCACGCCTACTCCGCCGCCTCCAGCCTCACCGCTGGCCGCACCGCCCTCTCCACGTTCGTCCGGTACACCTCCTGCCACCCCCGCTCCGGTGGGGCGGTGAAGAAGCCGGAGCGGGCGCCGAGGAAGATTTCGGGGTCGTCGACGCCGGGCGGGGGCGCGCCCGTGGCGGCGAAGGCGCGGGCGGCTTCGAGCAGGCGGCGGCGGGTTGTGATGACCATCTGGTCGGCTTGGGTCAGGTGCTCGAGGGCGTGGTCGGTGATCGGGCCCATGGATTCGGTGATGGCCTGGTCCTGGAGGTGGACGCCGGCGAGGCCGGTGAAGCTGTCGCCGCGAGCCTGGGCGCCGCGGTCGATCATCCAGTCGTTGGCCTCGCTCTCGGCCAGGCGCCAGCGGCCGAACCAGTCTGTGCTGTTGGGCCGATAGTTCATGGGGGCGAAGAAGCCCTGGCGGGCGAAGTCGGCGGCGCCGGGCATGTCTGCGGAGAGGAACGGGTCCATCCGCCGCCAGGAGACGCTGATGAACATCATGTGCTCGTCGTCGAGCGGCACCCAGGCGCGGGCGTGCACGGCCTTGGCGAAGGGGAAGGCCGGCGTCTGGGTCCAGAAGGGGAAGAGGAAGTTGGCGCAGCGCCAGTAGGTCGTACCGTTCGGCAGGCCGCGGAAGGCGCCGTAGCCCGTGCCCCATGGCGTCTCGGCGACCTCGTAGCGGGGCGCGCGCTCGACCACGGTGGGGTAGAGCGGATGGTCCTCGTCGAGGGCGCCCGCGTCGAGGGCGCCGCCGTGCAGGAAGCCGAAGTGGGAGGTGTCGATGTCGCCTTCCAGCGCCTGCAGCCAGTTGCAGTCGCGCTGGACGAAGGCGTAGCGGACGTCGGCCTCGTCGACGAGGTTGGGCTCGATGGCCGGGAGCGGCGGGGGCGTGGTGCGCTCGCCCATGTAGACCCAGACGAGGCCGGCGCGCTCCTGGACCTTGTAGGCCTTGGCGCGGATGCGGGATTTGAGGGTCTCGCCGTCGGGGACGGACGGCATGTCGAGGCAGGCGCCGTCGGCGGCGTATTTCCAGCCGTGGTAGACGCAGCGGAGACCGCCTTCCTCGTTGCGGCCGAGGAACAGCGAGGCGCAGCGGTGCGGGCAGCGGTGGTCCATGATCCCGACGCGGCCGGCGGTGTCGCGGAAGGCGATGAGTTTTTCGCCGAGCAGCGGGAGGCGGACGGGCGGGCCGTCGGCCGTGAGCTCGGACGAGAGCAGGCAGGGGATCCAGTACTGGCGCATGAAGGCGCCCATCACCGTGCCCGGGCCGACACGGGTGAGGTCGGCGGAGTCACGCTGGTTCATCATGGCGGGGTCCTCCGGCCAGTTGAACGCGGTGGGGGGATGATACGCCGGCTCTCACACCTCTCCCAGAGGGAGAGGGCAGTGTCCCACAAGGTCACACGGCGGTGGCAACCCGATCAGCGACACGGTCTGGACGATGAAAGGGATTGCGGCGAGGATCGAAGCGCTCGTGGCCCGGCAAGCGCGGGCAGTACAAGAACAGGGTATGGGCCGGTCATGTGGTGGCGACTGGGTGTCTTAGCCGGGATCACCGGTGCGCTCATCTTGGTCCTGTTTGCGCCCCTCCACGTGCAGGGTGTGAAGGTGGACTTGCCACCCAGCGTCCATGCGGTTCGCAGTGACCAGATCGTCTACCGATCACCAGAGAGCGCAGTTCGGACCACGGAGGGCGGCGTCGTCTTGCTCGTCTTAGGCGGAGCCGGATGGATCGCCTGGCGGATCGTTCGCCGGTATCGAACTTCGAACTGACGCGCTGGCGAGCAGCGCTCGGCGCCCTTCTCCCCTTGCGGGAGAAGGTGGCTCGCGCAGCGAGACGGATGAGGGGTCGCTCAGAAACGTCAGCGTGAGCGGCGACGCCGTCCGCGCGGACAGGGGAGCGCGACCCCTCATCCGGCGGCTTCGCCGCCACCTTCTCCCGCAAGAGGGAGAAGGGGCGTTAGAGCGTCCCGCAGTCTCTCGGGATGGCGGTTTCCAGGCGGTGGCGGAGGGTTTCGAGGGGGCAGGATTGGAGGGGGCCGTTGGCGCAGTCGGGGAATTGCAGGGCGGTGGTTTCGGCGCGGGGGGGCTCGAGGGTGCGGAGTTGGTCTAGGGCGAGGTGGTAGACGACGGGGCGGACATATTGGCGGCCGTGGTCGGACCAGAGTTCGAAGGCGAGCGTGGTCGCCGGCGCGGTGAAGTGGGGCATGTCGTCGAAACGCCACCGAAGGCCAAAGACGCCGGCCATCCAGGCGAGGTTGGTGTCGTGGCCGGCGAGCACGAAGACGCGCGTGTCGGGCCCGGATTGCGGGCCGCCGCCGACGGGGGCGCCGGCGAGGGCGGCGAGGATGATGCGGGCCATCGGCGCGCCGCGGCGGTCGGCGGCGTAGGCGTTGTCGCGCACGAGGGCGAACAGGTGCTCGTGGATGGCCATCACATCGACGATGTCGGCGCGGCTGGCGCGGCCCCAGCCGACGTCGGCCATCGGCATGCCGTCGACGTATTCGAGCAGCAGGTCTTCGGCCAGCGCCGGGGTGTTGGGGTAGACGACCGCCGCGCCGCGGGGGCCGACGGTTGGCTGGGTTTTGGCGAAGCAGGTTCCGGGACCGCCGGCGCAGGCCGTCGGGGCCATGATCGCCTGGAGGCGCGCGAGCGGGCGGTCGAGCGGCGAGGAGAGGAGCGGGTCGCTGACGATCGCCATGATCGCGGCGCTGGCCTTGTCGGGGTCTTGCGCGCAGGCGGCGTCGTTCGTTCCGGTGAAGATGGGATCGCGCGGCGCGGCCGGCGACCAGTGGGCCGCAAGGCCGCAGCCGGGCTGGAGGGCGTTCGCGAAGATGCGGCCGGTTTGGCGCGTGCGCTGGTCGGCGTTGTCGGCCCAGACGGCGACCTGGCCGGCGGAGGCGCAGCCGGTGGGCGGCAGGACGCCGGCGGCGCGGTAGGTCGCGGCGACCGTCTCGCCCATCAGGCGCACGCCCTCGCCGCCGTGCGGGGTGAGCTCGCCCGGCGCGACGGGCCAGGCCGGCCAAGGCCGGTCGGCGAACTTGGCGAGGTCGGCGTTGGAGACGGTCGGCGGGCGCGTGCCGTGGCGAAGGACGATGACCACGCGCTCGAGGTGCGGGGCGGCCTGCGCGGGCGCGGCGAGAAGGAGGGCGGCGACGAGGGCGAGGAGGAAGCGGGTCATGGCGCCTGCTTACCGACGCGAGGGCGACGATACGATGACAGCCCGAACGAACGAGCAGCATCCCACCGCACGAGGTCAACGCGCGGCCGGATTGGACCGCCAAGGACGCCAAGTGCGCCAAGGGAGCGCGGAACCCTGCGCCTCCTGGGCCGTCATGGCCCGACTTGTTCGGGCCACCCATGATCACCGACTCCGATCAGGTGTTCATGGGTCCCCGGCACTCCGCTTCGCTCCGGCCGAGGATGACGGAAAGCCTTGGCGCGCTTGGCGGACTTGGCGGTCATCATGGGCAGCGCCCCGCTAATGCGATGCGGCCAGCGCCTCTCGCACGTCATGGAGGCTCTCGGCGATGGCGATGCAGAGGCGGCGCATTTCGGGGGTGGGGTCCAGGAGGTCGGGGACCATGATGGTCATGGCGCCGGCGGCGTGGGCGGCGCGGACGCCGTTGTGGGAGTCTTCGAGGGCCAGGCAATCGGCGGGGGCGACGCCGAGGCGTTCGGCGGCGAGGAGATAGGGGTCGGGGCTGGGCTTGCCGTGGGCGTAGTCGCCGCGGGCGACGATGGCCTGGAAGCGGTCGTAGAGGCCGGACGGGGCGAGGTGACGGCGGACCGTTTCGTGCGACGAGGACGTGCAGACGGCGCGGGGGATGCCGGCGGCCTCGAGGTGGTCGACGATCTCGCGCACGCCGGCTTTGAGGATGTCTTCGGCCTCGAACGCCTGCTCGGCGCGCTTCCAGACGGCGGCGTTGAAGGCCTCGAGCGGGAAGTCGGGGCCGAAGTGC
>Ga0070735_10005764_pt1 | contig 10205 bp, 8 predicted proteins | sample Coa_R1_FD_66443 | JGI IMG/M metagenome (GOLD analysis project Ga0070735, IMG submission 66443) | Surface soil microbial communities from Centralia Pennsylvania, which are recovering from an underground coalmine fire - Coalmine... | ecosystem: Environmental > Terrestrial > Soil > Unclassified ... | reverse complement strand
CATCGAGGCGCTGCAGGCGCGGCGTCTCGACATAGGCCGCATGCCAGCGCACGTTGAGCTGGCCGGCCAGCCGCGCCGCGGTGCGCACCGTCTGGCCGGCGCCCTCGTGCGGGCCGATGCAGGCGAGGATCGCGCCCGAGGTGTTCCAGGCCGGCGGCCCCGCGTCGCCCTGCGGGCCGGACTGCTCGACGCGCCAGCCGCGCACGTCGTCCTCCACATGCTCGGCGGTGCGGCGCAGCGCGATCTCGCGCAGCGCGATGAGGTTGCCCTTGCGGAAGAAGTTCTCGACGGCCCGCTCGGCCTTCTCCGGCAGGTAGACCTTGCCGTCCGTCATGCGCTCGAGCAGCTCGTCGGGCGGCAGATCGATGAGCCGCACCTCGGTCGCCTCCTCGAGCACCCGGTCGGGGACGGTCTCGCGGACGACCACGCCGGTCACCTGGGCGACGACGTCGTTCAAGCTCTCGACGTGCTGCACGTTGAGGGTCGAGTAGACGTCGATGCCCGCGTCGCGGAGCTCCTCCACGTCTTGCCAGCGCTTTGCGTGTCGCGATCCGGGGGCGTTCGTATGGGCCAGCTCGTCGACCAGGATGAGACCTGGTTTGCGCGCCAGGGCCGCGTCGAGGTCGAACTCGTCGATCGTCACGCCGCGGTGTTCCACCCGGCGGCGCGGCAGGAGCTCGAGCCCGATGACGAGCGCGCCCGTCTCGTACCGTCCGTGGGTCTCGACGATGCCGAGGACGACGTCGCGGCGCAGGTCCCGCTCGGCCCGCGCCGCCTCGAGCATCGCGTACGTCTTGCCGACGCCGGGCGCCGCCCCGAAGAAGATGACCAGCTTGCCCCGGCTGCGCCGCCTCTCGTCCTCGAGCGCGTGATGGAGCAGCTCATCGGGATCTGCGCGCGCTTGGCTCATGCTTCGACGTCGGGGCAAAGGTGCCGACGGGCTCGGTCATCTCAACCCACCGACAGGAGCTCCACCTCGAAGACCAGGGTCGCGTTCGGCGGGATGACCGGGGGATAGCCTCGGGCGCCGTACCCCATCTGCGCGGGGATCGTCAGCTTGCGAAGCTCGCCGACACGCATGCCCGCCACGCCCTGGTCCCACCCCTGGATGACCTCTCCCTTGCCGAGGCGAAAGCGGAACCCTTCGCCGCGGTCGCGCGAGCTGTCGAACTTGCTGCCGTCGGTGAGCGTTCCGACGTAGTGCACCGTGACGCGGTCCCCGGTCTTCGCCTCCGCGCCCGTGCCGACCTTCAGCGTCTCCTTCACCAGATCGCCCATCCGAGGATCCCTTTCGTTACGTTCTTGTTTGGGTGAACGTGCGGATGGTCAGCGAGGTTACGCTCATCTCCGCGTCTTGTCGTTCGTCAGGCCCCCGCGAGCACCTCGAGGAACCCGTCGCCGTAGGCCTCGACCCGCGCCGGCCCCATCCCGTAGACGTTCAGGAGCTCCGTGGTGGATCGCGGCGTGCGCGCCGCCATCTCGACGAGCGTCCGATCGAACGCGACGACGTACGCCGGGACGCCGCGCAATCGCGCGACTTTCGCGCGGTGGGAACGCAGGCGCTCGAAGCGCGCGCGCCCCTCGGCGTCGAGCGACTCGAGGCCCGCGGGGGCTGAGCGCGGCCCCGTCGGCACGGTCGTGCGCTTTCGGCCGCGCGCGGCACGAGCCTCCACGGGCAAGGCAAACCGTACGGGTCCGGTCCCCCGCATGACCTCGCCGCCGGTGGCCGTGACGAGAGGCACCGGGTGATCGGTCGGGGTCAGGTCGATCCACCCGGCCGCGAGCAAACCGCGCAGCAGCTGGAGTAACCAGGACTGCGAGCGCCCTCGCAGGAGTCCGAACGTGGAGAGCTCGGTGAAGCCGAACCGCCGCGTACGCTCGTCGTCGACGCCGCGCAGCATGTCGGCGATCGCCAGCATGCCTGCCCGCTGGCGGGCCCGCGCCACGGCCGATAGGGCCATGCGGACCACCTTGGCGATGCGTGCGTCGTCGTCGTCGCCGTCCTTGCCCTCGTCGAGCGCGGCGCAGATATCGCAGTGTCCGCACCCACCGAGGAGCTCTTGTTCGTCGCCGAAGTACCGCAGGATGAAGTCGTGCCGGCACGTTCGGGCGTCTAGGTACTGGAGGAGCTCTCGAAAGAGCGCCCACGCGCGCGCCGCGAGCTCCGGAGGCGCCGGCGTGCCGTCCGCCCCGGTCGTCACGAGCCGTCGCCGCAGGCCGATGTCGGCCCCCGAGCAGAGGAGAAGGCCCCACGCCTCGGCCCCGTCGCGGCCAGCGCGCCCGACCTCCTGGTAGTAGGCCTCGATCGACGACGGCGGCTGCACGTGTACGACCGCGCGGATGTCGGGCCGGTCGATGCCCATCCCGAACGCGTTGGTGGCGACGACGACGTCGAGCGACCGCTCGGCGAAGCGGGAGGCGACGCGGGAGCGGTCGTCCGCCGGCATCCCGGCGTGGTACGACGACGCGTTCCAGTGGGCGCCGCGGAGCGTCTCGGCCCACTGTTCGGTCTGTCGGCGGGTCGCGGCGTACACGATCGCCCCCCCCTTGGGGGAGCCGGGGTCGCCGAGCGCCGTCGAGAGCGCATCGAATGCCTCGCCCCGGGCCTCCTTGGCGCCCTCCACGCTTCGCGCGCCGAGGTGCAGGTTCGGTCGCGCGAACCCGCGCAGGACCTCGTGACACGCTTCGCCCAGGGCGAGGTGCTGCCGAATCTCGCGGCGAACCGCCGGCGTCGCCGTGGCGGTGCATGCGAGGATCCGCGGCGGACGAAGGCGCTCGAGGAGCCGACCGATCCGCAGATAGTCGGGGCGAAAATCGTGCCCCCATTGCGCGATGCAGTGGGCCTCGTCGACGGCGACGAGCTGGACGTTGCAGCGTAAGAGCGTCTCGACGAACGCCTCGGACGCAAGCCGCTCCGGAGCGGCGTAGACGAGTTTGTACCGACCGCGGAGCATCCACGCCTCGCGATGGCGCCGGTCTTCGACGTCGAGCGTCGACGCGAGGAACGTCGCCGGCACACCGCGCGCCTCGAGGGCCCGCACCTGGTCCTCCATCAGCGCGACGAGCGGCGAGAGGACGAGCGTGGTCCCATCGAGCAGGGCGGCCGGCACCTGGTACGTGAGCGACTTGCCGCCGCCGGTCGGCGCCACGACGAGCACGCGTCCGCTGCCGCGCAAGAGCCCCTCGATCGCTTCACGCTGCCAGGGACGAAACCGCTCGAGGCGAAAGCGCTCGCGCAGGACCGTGTCGAGCGGGTCGGACGGCACGGGCAACATGGGATGAGGCGAGGGATCGTAGGTGCCCGGCCCGGTTTTGCCAGGGTGGGGTCGAGGTCGAGGAGGTCGCCGCTCACTTCCACCGCGCGTCGCCCTCGAGGAACCAAGGGATGTCCTCCATGAGCGCCTCTTGCAACGGTCGATCGATCGTGTGCCCCACGCTCGCCTGGGCGGCGCGCGCCGGCACGCCCGCCTTCGTCAGCCGCGCGACCGCCGCGCGCGCCGGGGCCGGGCACCACGGCGATCCGCACCCGAAGAGCACGCGCAGTCCCCCTTCGGCCAGGAACCGGCGTGCGGCCTCGTCCGTCCAGACGCCGTGACCCCCCTCGACCATCGCGACCCGCGGAAATCGGCGCGCGTCGAGGAGCGCGACCTGGGCGATCTCGGTCGCGCCGAGGGAGAACCCGGCGACGACGGGGCGATCCGCGTCGACGTAGCCGGCGAACCGCGCCGCGAGCGCCGCGACGGCCGCGTCGAGATAACGGCGAAGCGGGGCGCCCCCGCGCAGCGTGTACCTCGTGTCGTCCTTGGTCGACTCGCGCGGGTCGTAGTCGCCGCGTGGACAGAGGACGAAGCCGCGCGCGCCGGTCATGTGCCGCCAGGCGTCGCAGTTGTAGTCGGGGCGATCGCCGCTGCCGTGAAGGGCCACGAGGAGCGGCCGAGGCGACGTCGCGCCGTTCGGGACGGATACGACGGGCGAGGGGAAGCCGGGCACGTCGAGGTTCGTGAAGAGTGGCGCCGGTGGAATCGGCGGCAGCGGCGCTGCGTCGTCGTCCCGTGCGTCGTCGGTCGCGTCGTCGGCGTCCGTGACGCTCGGCCGGCCGTTGGGCTCGGTACGATCGATCGCGTGCGGTGGGGGCGGATGCGGATCGGCAGGCCGGCGGCATGCGGCGGCAGCGAGGGCCGCGCAACCCACGAAGAGCGTTGCGGTCCTCGCCCTCGCACGCAGCGCGCCGGCCGTCGATCCATTCACGATTTCCACCCGACAGGATTACCGCACGTGCGGAGTCGTGGCCCCCGCGCGAGAAGGCGTTCGTTACGGCTCTGTTTCGTGACCGTCTCGTCGGAAATGTTGCTCACCTGCACAAACGTGCGCGATTGATCCTTTCTGCAATGGGCGTCTCATGGGATGCGCCGTGTTGAAGGTTTGGGGACAACCTGTGGCGGCGGGAAAAGGAGAGACGACTGAGCCCGGTCGCCGCATACGCACCCCTTCGCCCCAGAGCGGCGGCCATGTCGGCGGGGCGTCGACGCAAGGCGACGATCTCGTCGCGATGCACATCGGGTTCCGTCGCGCGCTCACGCTCGCGTGTGGCATGTGGTCGTCGTTCACGGTCATCGACGTCGCGGTCGTGCGCTACCTCGGGGCCGGCCCCCTTGGCTACTTCGTCGCGCTCCGTGTGGCGGTGCTCGCCGTCCTGCTTCTGATCCGCCTCCGGATGCAGCAGGCCACCACGCCTTCCGAGAGCACGCTTCGGAGGGCGGACCTCGTCACCTATACGGCGGCGGCGGTCGGCATCGCGCTCATGTGCGTCGAGTTCCGCGGCCTGGCGAGCCCGTACGTTCCGGGTTGCTGTCTCGTGCTCCTCGGGCGCACCGTCACCGCGCAGGACCCGTGGAAGCGAGGCATCGCGATGAGCGGCGTCCCCGTCGCGGCCTTCTTCGCCGTTCTCATCGGGTCGGCGCTCTTCTCGCCCGCCGTCGCAGCTCAGTTCGCCGACGCGGCGGCGATCACGACGCTCCTCGTCAACTCGGCGTACGTGCTCAGCACGTATGTCCTACTCGTCATCTGCGGGCACATCGTCTGGTCGCTTCGCCGCCAGGTGTTCGAAGCGCGCAGCCTAGGCCGCTATCGGCTCAAGCGCCGCCTCGCGACCGGAGGAATGGGCGACGTCTGGGTCGCTTACCACCCCGGCCTCAAGCGCGACGTGGCCGTCAAGATCCTGCGCCCCGAGCAGCAGGAGCGGTCGGGCAGCGCCCTCGGTCGCTTCGAGCGCGAGGTCCGCGCCACGGCCGAGCTCATGCACCCGAACACCGTGCGGGTCTTCGACTACGGCGCGACCGAGGACGGCCTCTGGTACTACGTCATGGAGCTCCTGCAGGGCGAGACGCTGGCGGAGCACGTCGCGCGGATCGGTCCGCTGCCGACGCCCCGTGCGGTCCACATCGTCGGGCAGGCAGCGCGCGCCCTCGCCGAGGCGCACGATCGCGGAATCGTGCACCGCGATGTCAAGCCCGAGAACCTCTTTCTCACGTCGCTCGGCGGCGAGCACGACTTCGTCAAGGTCATCGACTTCGGGATCGCCAAGGTGCAGAGCGCGAACGCAACGATGACGGACACGGGGTGGGTGCTCGGGACGCCCGCGTACATGTCTCCCGAGGTCGCGTCGGGCGACGTGGCGGACGCCCGGTCCGACGTCTACGCCCTCGGCGCCGTGCTCTATTTCTTGCTCTGCGGACATCCGCCCTTCGAGGCGGAGAACGCCGCGGCGGTGATCTTCGCGCAGGTCCACGAGAGCGTGAAACCGCCCTCGGACAGCCTGGGGCGTCCGATCCCGAGCGACGTCGAGGCCGTCGTGATGCGGGCGCTCGAGAAGGAGCCGGCGGCCCGGTACGCCAACGCGGCGGAGCTCGCGCTCGCGCTTGCGTCGTGCACGACCGCCGGCAAATGGACCTTCGGTCACGCGATCGAAGCCGCGCGCAAGAGCAGCCGCCCGCCGGCGTCCGGTGTGCTCGAGACCCTTCCCCCGCTCGCGGCGCCGCGGGTGCCGAAGATCAACGAAGAGGAAACGCTCGAAGGTCCCGCCCTGCCGAAGGTCACCGGCGGTTCGGCCTCGTGACGTCCAGGAAGAGGCAGCACCCCGTCGCGTCGCGGGTGATCCCGGCGTGCTGCGGCGCCGGCGTGAGGCCGTGCGCGAGACGCATCATCGCCTCGTCGGTGCGGTAGATGAGCGGCCAGCTCCACACGTAGTCCATGATCCACGTGCTGTCGGGTGTCTCGACGAGGTTGCCCAGGAGGAGTCGGCCGCCGTCGCGCAGGCGAGTATGGAGGAGCTGCGTCAGGCGGGCAGCGATGAGGTCAGGCAGATAGTCGTACAGGCCCACCGAGTAGATGAGGTCCAGATCCGTCAGTGAATCCCGGATCTCCTGCTCCTCCGGGGTCGCGGGCTTGATGAGCTGACGCACGGAGAAGTGGAGGCAGCGGACCGTGACCGGCAGCGTTCCGTAGTGGTGTCCCAGCAGGATCCGCGTGAGGTGCCGGTGCGCCGTCTCGTGGGCGTCGCGATCCTGATCGAGCAAGATGAGCTCGACCGGGCGCCGCAGCGACCTCGTCTCCGCCAAGAGCTTTCGGAGCTCGATGGCCGGCCCCGCGGCGAGGGCGAGAATGCGCACCGGCCCATCGCCCTCTCGGCTCAGCGCGTCGCGCAGCGCCTCGCGCACCACGTCGGCTCGGGCCACCACGGCCTGCGCCAGCGTGTAGTTCTGCGTGATCGAGTGCAGGAAGCGGCCGAACAGCCCGTCTCCGCCGAGCTCCGTCGTGAAACAGAGCTCCATCATCCGGTAGTCGCCGGCGTACCCGAGCGGCTTCTCGTAGGCGCGGCGCTGCAGCGGGCACGCCATGAGGATGGGCATGAGCATCGAGGCGGCGTAGCTGCGACCCAGCGCGGCCGCGCGCGCGTCGAGGCCCTTGCTCATTTCGTGGAGACGCGACAGCGCCGCGTAAAACTCGACCCCCCAGCAGGCGCGCAGACCGGCGAAGAGCTCGGCCTCTTCCTGCGTGCGCCGGAGCGGGTCGTGCGTCTCGGCTCGCTCGATCTCCTCGATCTCGAACCGGACCTCCTCCAACATCTGCCGAACGTCGCTCACCGCGGCGCGCCACTCGGGCGGGAGCCGCTCGCGCTGCTCGCGCTGCAGGGCCATTCGTCCCTCGAGCGTCGCGCCGAGGCGCAGGTGATGCAGGTCCACCACGCCGGAGAGAAACCGTCCGCCGATGCGTTCGTTGCTTCCGTGGACGATGACGGCGGAGCCGCGCCAGATGACCTGATCCTCCATCAGCAACTCGAACGGGTCGAGGATCGTTCCCGGCGGGAGCGTCGCGTCGAGCGGTCCGACCCCGCCGAACCCCGCTGCGCTCAGGTCGAGGACCGGAAGGGGACCGACCTCCGCGTCGTCGCACCGGAATCGATACGCGATCGGGGCGGGCAGCTCTGCCGCGTCGAGCCGCGTCGGCCGGAAGGTGACACCGCGGCCCGTCGCTCCGTTCAAGTCCTCGTGGGTCGGGCGGGTGGTCGAGGCGGGCGGCGAGGACGGGGGACGCGAGGGGATACGTCGCGAGGAAGGCGGCGAAGAATCCGGGCGAGAGGGCGGAGACGACGAACGCTTGGGGGAAGGGAGTGGTTGCATGGTCACGCGCGGTGGAGTGGTGAGAGCCGCGTAAGAATCGGACCGTGTCGAGAAAACGTTAAGCCCTCGAGGTGACCGGGAGGCAAACTATAAAGTGCGCGTCGGTGCCTTTGTGATCGGCCCCTGCACGAAACGGCAGCGTGCGCGATTCCGAAACATTCGCGTGGAACGCCCAAAGGGTGCCCCTAGTCGAGCTCTCTCGCTTCGCTCGAGCCAGCGGACTGGGGGCTGTTTTTAGTCCGTTCTCTCGCTTCGCTCGAGCCTGCGGACTAACGCGGCACCTCACGGAGCGTCACGACGGCGAAGGCGAGGAGCGACCCCTCCGGATCCCGGAAGCGCACCTGCACCAGATACGTGCCCTTGCGCCGGTGGACGACCTCGCTCTCGAGCAAGAAGCGCTCTTTCACGATGGGCTCGAAGTAGTCGACGTTCATCTTCAACGTCGTGAGCCACGCCGGCGGGTCGCCGGCCGGGCGCGTCTCGGAGACGGTTCGCAGCGCGACAAGATCGACGTACGTCGGCGTGAACCCGCCGAAGAGCTGCCCGCGCGGGTTCTTGAGGTGCGCCGGTAAGTGCACGTCGAGCTTGAGATAGCCCGGTCGGTTCTCGACGATGCGCCAGTCGTAGGCCTCGAGGAAATCACCGGCCGGGTGGCCGCGGCCGATGATGCGTCCGGGCTCGGCGTAGCGCCAGGAGGGGAGGGGACGGTCGGCGGGATCGGTCATCGGGCGAACTTTACATCCCTCGCACGCCCGGGGAACGTGGGCATGCGGTGGGCGCGGGCGCTATGCCTGCGGCTCGTCCACGCCCTCTGCGTCGGGCGGCCGTGCAGCCGTTGCGCAAGAGGATCGCCTCGACCGGCGGCGGGCTGTGACGAGGCACCCCGCGCCCGCGAGCAGGGCGATTTGTGTCCCCGGCGCGCCGAGCGGGGGCGCCGTCGTGCACCCATAGTCAACCGGGGGCGGCGGGGCGCCCCCCTTGGGCACGTCCGCCATGTTGGGGTCGCTTCCCCAGATCAGCTTGTCGATGTCGCTCTCGCCGTCGCCGGCCGAGTCGACGCGGTCGTTGCGCATCGCGCTCAGCGCCGCGCGCAGCGAGTCGTCGTCTCCGGCCTTGAGCCCGCGCTCGATGGCCGCCCGGGCGAACGGCGTGGTCGCGGGGCTGACGCCCGAGTCCGAGTCGGTCCCAGCGTGGCACAGCGTACACGCCGGCGCGTACGAGAGCCCGAGGTCGTCGCGGATGACTCCCGGGAACTCCGGCGAGGCACGCGCCGGGCCGGCGGTCAGGAGCGCGACGGCGGTCGCCGCCCAAGCGACGCGTCCCATCGTCATGGAGACTGCGGCGTCATCTCGAGCCGCGAGACGTCGAACTGCCGGGCGCGAGCGCGCGAGAGGATCCCTTGCAGGGTGGCCGCGTCGAGCGAGGGCGTGCGGCTCAGAATCCACAAATAGTCGCGCGAAGGGTGGCCGACGACCGCGTACTCGTAGCTGCCGCCGAGCTCGAGGATCCAGTAGTCGCCGTAGAATCCGCCCACGTCGATTGCGAGCTTCGCCGGCGTCGAAGAGTTGGGCACCCTGGCGCTCATCGTGGCGGTCTTGAGCGGCCCGGTCGTGCTTCCTACGTTGCACTGGTTGACAAACGTGAGCGCGTCGGATGCGGTGCGCGTGTAAAAGGCCGCCGTCGCGAAACAGTCGGTCTGGGTCGGTCGCGGTAGCTTGGCGATCTCGAACCACTTGCCCTGAAAGCGCGACAGGTCGACGTTGGGCGCGACGTCGAGCGGGGGGGCGGTGGTGCAGCCGCTCGCCGCGATCGCCGCGGCCGCCAGGACGGCGAGGCGGACGGCGCGCGAAGGGGCCATGCGGGGGCCGGCTTACACCGGCCGCCCCCCCGAGGGGTGTGCCAAGGACGTGAACTCTGCGCAGCGCCGCTCGTTACGTACCCGACGCCCGGAGAGCTGGGGCTTCGCTCGTCAGGACGTCCGAGAACTTGTCCGAGTGGCGCTCGAGCAACGCGCGCAGGTTCCCCCCGGGCGGCGGCGAAAGGAGCTCCTGCGCCGGGACGCCCCGCAAGATGAGGCAGTATTTGAGCACGAACGCTGCGTCCCACAGGTTCACCGGCGAGCTCGCGCCGGTCGCGTAGCGCCGGCCCTCGGCCCAGCACGGGGGCCAGTGCGCGAGAAAGCTCCGGAAGAGGGTCGCGAGGCGGCGGTCGTGGAAGGGCACGTCTCGGATCGACTGGTCGAGCACGGCCAGCGGGCCCCATTCGAACTCGAGGAGCACGTCGAAGACGTGCGCCGGGAGCGGTCGCCCTCTGCAACCGAAGGACCGCACGGCCATCATGGGCGCGAACAGGTGGAAGTGGCGGCCCGATCGCGCCAGGCGGCATGACGAGTCGTGGACGATGAGGCCGTCCGTGGATCGGGTGTCGATGGTGCGCCGACCAAGCCCCGGCCTCCGCGACGCGAGCTGCCGGACGAGGTCCGGGGCGCGGAGCAGGACTTCTTGCCGGCTTCCGTAGAGGACTTCG
>Ga0070735_10005762_pt1 | contig 10205 bp, 12 predicted proteins | sample Coa_R1_FD_66443 | JGI IMG/M metagenome (GOLD analysis project Ga0070735, IMG submission 66443) | Surface soil microbial communities from Centralia Pennsylvania, which are recovering from an underground coalmine fire - Coalmine... | ecosystem: Environmental > Terrestrial > Soil > Unclassified ... | reverse complement strand
ATTCTCACCAACCCCTCTTTCGTGCCGGACGAGCTTGAGCGCGAGAAGAGCGTGATCGTGCAGGAGATCGGCGCGGCGCAGGATACGCCCGACGACGTCGTGTTCGAGCATCTCAACGAGCTATGTTACCCGGAACAGCCGATGGGGCGCTCGCTGCTTGGAACGGCCAAGACGTTGAAGTCCTTTGACCGCGATATGCTGCGGAATTATCTGGCGACCCATTATCGGGGGCCGGACATGGTGGTTGCCGCCGCCGGCGCCATCGATCACAAGCAGGTCGTGGACGAAGCGGCGCGGCGGTTTGCGAGTTTTGACGGCGCGCCCGCGCCGAAACCTGAGCCCGCGACCTTCGGCAAAGGTGGTGCGCGCGTGGTTCACCGCGAACTTGAGCAGGCCCATCTGACGCTGGCGCTGGAGGGCGTTCCGCAGGCCGATCCGTCGCTGTTTTCGCTTCAGGTCTTCACCAACATTCTCGGCGGCGGAATGTCGTCGCGCCTGTTCCAGGAAGTGCGTGAAAAGCGCGGGCTCTGCTATTCGATTTACAGCTTTCACGCGCCTTACATGGATACGGGATTTTTCGGGCTCTATACCGGCACCGATCCCACCGATGCGCCGGAAATGATGGAAGTGATCGTCGATATCATCAACGATTCCGTTGAGACCTTGACCGAAGCCGAGATAGCGCGCGCCAAGGCGCAAATGAAGGCGGGATTGTTGATGGCGCTGGAGAGTTGCGGCTCCCGCGCCGAGCAGCTCGCGCGTCATATATTGGCCTATGGGCGGCCGCTGGAAGTCGACGAATTGGTGGCGAAGATCGATGCTGTGACCGTGGAAACGACGCAATGCGCCGCGCGCGCTTTGCTTTCGCGCGGCCGGCCCGCGGTCGTGGCGTTAGGGAGCGGGAGAGGGCTGGACACGGCGGTGGCTTTTGCGGAAGGATTGACCAAGTCGAAGGTCAAATCGCGCCTTCACTGAACGTTCATGGCGTAGGGAATTCGCGCATGGCTTTGTTTCGTTTGCCCTCGAGCGGTCCCGCCGCGCTTGCGCCGCGCGGCCATGGCCTTTTGCTGCGTGCGCCTCAAATGTCGGATTTCCTGCAATGGGCGTATTTGAGGGAGACCAGCCGGGACTATTTGACGCCATGGGAGCCGATTTGGCCGTCCGATGATTTGACGCGTTCGGGTTTTCGTCGGCGGCTGCGCCGCTATGCCGAAGATATCGCCGCCGACAGGTCATATCCCTTTATCGTGTTTCGCGAGTCTGATGGCGCGATCCTCGGCGGGATCACGCTTGCCAATGTCCGTCGCGGCATCGTCCAGGCTGGCACGATCGGCTATTGGGTCGGAAAACCTCACGCCGGCCGCGGCTATATGACGGCGGCCTTGCGCGTATTGCTGCCCTCGCTGTTCGGCGAGCTCAACTTACACCGCATCGAAGCCGCCTGCATTCCTTCCAACGCCTCTTCGATCCGGGTGCTCGAAAAATGCGGTTTCACCCGCGAGGGATTGGCGCGGCGCTATCTATGCATTAACGGCGTTTGGCAGGACCATCTGCTGTTCGGCCTTTTGCATGAGGATTTCCGCGGTTAAACCATCGCCTTTGGCGGCTAACCTTGTTGCAGCTAACCTTATTGCAGCTAACCTTGTTGCAAGAATATGACCAGCGCCTTGGGTTTGCCGCCATTGCACTGCTATAAGCGGCGGGCCCGCGCGGGGGTCGAAAGCGCCGAGGGACGCGGGTGACGGTTTTAAGTGAGGTTTTTGCGGGAATGCGGCAGGGGTGGATGGGGCAGGCGAAGGTGGCTGGCGTAACAGGCCGCAAACGCACCGCGCTGGCGCTTACTGCGGCTGCCATGCTTTCGGGGTGCGGCGGCGCCACCGTCAATAATCCGTTCAGCACGACGCCTCCCCCCCAAGAGGACATCCCCACGATCAGTGACAGGTTCGACCAGCTTTTCGGCCGCAAGTCGCTTGTGACCGCGGCCGCGACGGCTCCCGACGGCACCGAGCCGGATTGTCCCGTGGTGAAAATCCGCGCTGGGGCGTCCACCTACGCGGTGGCGCCGCCCGGCAAGGAGCCCATCGCCAGCGAACTGAACTATCAGGCGACCATCACGCGGACGGCGCGCGACTGCCGGCGCATCAACGGCCAGATCGTCGCGCGAATCGGCATTCAGGGCCGCGTGATCGCCGGTCCGGCCGGGGCGCCGGCGAGTGTCGAGGTCCCGCTTCGTGTCGCGGTGGTGCAGGCCGGCGTTCAAGAGAAGGTCATTTCCACCAAAGCGTACAGGACCACGGTGTCGATGTCGGGCGAGGGCGGCACGTTCAGCCTGGTCGGGGAAGACCTCGCTTATACGATGCCGCCAAATCTCACGAGCGAATCCTATATTTTCTATGTCGGCTTCGATCCGCAAGCGTTGCCGGCGCAGCCCAAATCATCGCGGCGCAAATAGCGTTTTCCGAGATAAATAAAAAAGCCGGCGCGACGATCTCGCACCGGCTCTCGTTTCTGCGAAAAAGGCCCGCTATCTCAATTCAGCTTTTCGCGAACCTCGGTAATGCCTTTGGCAAGCAGCTCGTCGGCAACCTGTCCTTTCACGGTTTGCGAAAGGATGGTGGCGGCGGCCGTTACCGCGGCATTGGCGGCGGCGGCCCGCACATCGGCCAAAGCCTGGGCCTCGGCCAGCGCGATCTTGCCCTCGGCGGCCTTGGTGCGCCGTGCCACAAAATCCTCCATCTTGGTCTTTGCCTCGGAGGCGATGCGTTCGGCCTCGGCTTTCGCGGAAGCGACGATCTCCTGCGCCTCGCGTTCGGCGCTGGCCTGACGCGCTTTATATTGCGCGAGCAGGCTCGCTGCTTCTTGCTTCAAGCGTTTGGCGTCGTCGAGCTCGGCCTTGATGCGCTCGCTGCGATGGTCGAGCGCGGTGATGACCGTGCGGTGAACGCCAAGATAGACGAACACGCCCATCAGGATGACGAAGCCAACGGCGACCCAAAATTCCGGTTCGGCGAACATCTAACTTACCTCTTTAAGGACGCGTCGACAGCATGGCCCACGGCGGAGCCGTCGGGCGCAACGCCGGTCAACCGCTGCACGATGGCGGCGGCGGCGTCGGCTGCAATTCCCCGAACATTGCTCATCGCCGCCTGCCGCGTCGATGCGATAGTCTTCTCAGCGTCCGCGAGTTTGACCGCCAGCCGTTCTTCGAGGGTCTTGCGTTCGGCTTCGGAGGCCGCATTCAGCTTTTCACGGGTCTCCGCGCCGATCGCCTGGGCGCGAGACCGCGCCGCCATAAGCTCGCTTTCGTAAGCTTTCAGCGCGCCATCCGATTCGTCCTTCAGCCGCTGCGCGTCCTTTAGATCGCCTTCGACCGTGTTCTGGCGCTCGTCAAGCACGCTGCCGACGCGCGGCAGCACAATTCGCGAGACGATCAGATAAAGCGCGACGAACGCAATCGCCAGGGACACGAGCTGCGAGGCATAAGTGTCCTTCTGGAAGGGCGGAAACGGGGCCTTGTGGCCGCCGTCGGTCTCGGTATGGGCTGCCGCGCCCTTAGGCCCGCCATGACTTTCAGCCACGGACTTCTCCTGTTCGGCTAGAGCATGTTCGGTTCTGATTGAATCAGAACCGAAGTTCTAGACTCTTGAAGTTCTAGACTCTTGGGGAGCTCGGATCAGAGCGCAAACAGCAAGAGCAGCGCGATCAGCAACGAGAAGATGCCGAGCGCTTCGGTCACGGCGAAGCCGAAAATCAGGTTGCCGAACTGGCCCTGAGCGGCGGACGGGTTGCGCACCGCGGCGGCAAGATAGTTGCCGAAGATGATGCCCACGCCGGCGCCGGCGCCACCCATGCCGATGCAGGCAATACCGGCACCAATGTACTTCGCGGCAATCGGATCCATGAAACGAACTCCTTCTTGAGGTTTGGTAAGAGGGGCCGGATCAATGGCCCGGATGGATAGCATCGTTGATATAGATGCAGGTGAGGATGGTGAAGACGTAGGCCTGGAGGAAGGCGACCAGAAGCTCGAGCGCGGTGAGCGCCATCACCATGCCGAGCGGCAGGACCGCCCCGGCATAGCCGGCAATGCCCAGGCCCGCCAGCACGGGAATGAAGCTTGCGAATACCGCAAGCGCGATGTGGCCGGCGAGCATGTTCGCAAACAGACGCACCGAGTGCGAAATCGGCCGCAGGAAGAACGAGAAAATCTCGATGAACACCACCAGCGGCAGGATGAAGATCGGAATACCCGACGGTACGAACAGTTTGAGGAATTTCAGGCCGTTCTTGTAAAAACCGTAGATCAGCACGGTGAAGAACACCAGAAACGCCAACGCGGCCGTGACGATGATGTGGCTTGCGATCGTGAAGCTGTAGGGGATGACGCCGACCATGTTGGAAACGGCGAGCAGCATGAAAATCGAAAATACCAGCGGAAAGAACTTCATGCCGTCCTTGCCGGCCGTCGATCGCACGGTATTGGCGACGAATTCGTAAGCGATCTCTGCCACCGATTGGAAGCGTCCCGGCACCAGGCGCCGGGGCGACATTCCGCCGATCATCAAAAGCGAGATCAACGCCACCGAACCGAACATGTAGGCGGAGGAGTTGGTGAAAGCGATCTCCTGATGGCCGATATGGCCGATCGTAAAGAGCTTTTCGATATTGAACTGTTCGATCGGATCAAGCATCCGCGCGGTGTCTCTAGGCTACCGCCGGCCACGCCGGCGTTCCAAAATCAGGTCGTTCGGCCTTCCTTAACGGCCGGTTCGGTCGGGAGCAACACCTGCCGACCTGATCACGTTCAGCACGCCGGCCGTAAAGCCGAGCAAGACGAACACGATGAGCCCGAAGGGTGAGGTCGACAGAAAACGGTCGAATGCCCAGCCAAGCAGCGCTCCGACGCCGACGCCGGCGATCAACTCCGATGAGAGGCGGAAACCGAGGGCCATCGCCGAGGCGCGGGCCCTGCCGTCTCCACTTCCAGCTTCGGGTTGATCAGTTCTATGAGGTCGGCTGTCCCGAAGTTCGGACAACCGGTGCTCCAGACTTCCGAGCCTTGCGGAAAGCGCGGCCTCATCGGAGGACGATGTATTGCCGCTTTCATCTTTGCCGCCATTCGTGCCTTGCGCCATGCTTGCTAAGACCCGAAATGTTGCTGCGGTTCAATGAAAATGGCGCCCCGTCACCCCTCAAAAGCCGCGCGGACCATACTGAGCGCATTTAATCAAGTCAAGATTGCGCCACAACCATCTACATGTTTGATAATATTTGAGTATTCCGGTTACGGCAGGGCTGGGCCAAGTGCCGGATCGCCGCACTGCAATAGATCGCCGGAGAGATTGCCGCGAAATCGGGCGGAAACGGCTTAAGTGTCGTCTAAGCTCTGTATCGTCGAATAAGCATCGTCCAATAAAATGGGATTTTGACCCCGTGGGCTCGGTGGCGCGCGCTTTTCACAAGTCGCGTCCGCCGCGATAGGATAGGAATGTCCGAGCCGGGCCATGAAGGGCTACCCGCTCGCGCGTTCAAAGTTCACGAAACCAGATTTCCATCCTCAAGACCTTAACTTGGAGACCGCATGCCGCGTCAGATCGATTATTATTTCTCGCTCCAATCTCCCTGGGCCTATATCGGGCACAAAGCGTTCCGGGAGGTCGTCGCCGCCCATGATCTCAAGGTCAACCACAAGCCGGTGGTGCTGGTGGATCTGTTTTCGGAGACCGGCGGGTTGCCGCTGCTCAAGCGCCATCCGGTGCGGCAGCGTTACCGGATGGTCGAATTGCAGCGCTGGCGCGACAAGCGCGGCCTTCAATTCAAACTCGAGCCGGCCAATTGGCCTTTCAACGCCCGGTTGGCCGATGGCCTTGTGATTGCGGCGCTCGAAGCCGGTCATGATGTCGATCCGTTTCTGCGCCGTGCCTTTGCAGCCATTTGGGAGCAGGAACTTAATCTCGCCGATGAGGCGACGCTGGTTCGGTTGGCCGATGATTCCAAGCTTCCCGGCAAGGCGCTGGTGGAACGCTCGGCAAGCGAGGGAATTGGAAAAATCTATGAACAGAATCGCCAGGATGCGTTGACCGCCGATGTCTTCGGCTCACCGGCCTATGTTCTGGACGGCGAGGTCTTCTGGGGACAGGATCGGATCGAATTGCTGGTGGACGCCGTGAAATCGGGTCGCGCGCCCTATCGTTCGCGAGCGTAAGAACAAGGGGACGGAGACGGGGCGGCCTTGAAGCGGAGCATGCCATGAGCCGAGCGGCATTATCGAAATTCGCGGTCGTCCTCGCTGCTTCGGCCCTGGGTGGGATATGCGATGCTCGCGCGCAATCGATGCCGGACGGAGAGAACGGGCGCTATGTGCTGTCGCCGATTCCCGATGGCGTGATCAGACTGGATACGCGCAGCGGCGCGGTTTCAACCTGCAACAAAAATGGCGCTGGCTGGGCCTGCTATGCGATGCCCGACGAGCGCGCGGCGTTCGATGCCGAAATCGGCCGCTTGCAGGCGGAGAATGAAAAGGCCAAGGCGGAGACGGAAATACTCAAAGCCGAGCTGGCCGCGCGAGCGCCGCCGGCCGTCGCTGGCGGCAACACTTTGTCGAGGGGCGATGCGCCTGGGAAGGGCGAGCCGAAAGCTGCCGAAGGCGAGCGGAAAATCGAAATTCCGTTGCCCAGCGACCACGATATGGATCGCATGATGTCGTTTCTCGAACGCGCTTGGCGGCGGTTGGTCGATATGGCCAACCGGATGCAAAAGGATGTCAGCGGCAAGATTTGAAGCTGGCGGGCGGCTTGGTCATGACTTCGTCTTTATCCATCGCGCGTAGCGTGACCTCGGCGGTCCCCGCCGAGGTCATTGTGTCGTGCTTGCTGACAGTCCAGACCCCCAGACGCGGCTTCTTCGACCTCACCGCGGAGATCGTGGCCTTCGTGACGGAGGCGGGCGCGTTCGAAGGCCAGTTGACCTTGTTCATTCGTCACACCTCGGCGTCGCTGACGATCCAGGAGAATGCCGATCCCACTGTGCTGACCGATCTGACCACCGCGCTCGATCGGTTGGCGCCTGAGAATGGTGGATGGCGCCACGATACCGAAGGTCCTGACGATATGCCCGCCCACATCAAGACCATGCTGACGGCGACCTCGCTGCAAGTTCCGGTCATGAAGAGCAAGCTGATGCTCGGGATTTGGCAGGGAATTTATCTGATCGAGCATCGGCGGCAAGCGCATCGCCGCGAAATCGTTATGCAATTTGTCGGTACGACTACCCCGACATGATCGGGCGCCAAAACAAAACGGCCGCGGATGGTGCCGCGGCCGTTTTTCTTTATCATTCGAGAAGAGATCAATTGGTCCTGATATCGACGTCCTTGGTTTCGGGCAGGAACAGGAAGCCAATAACGAGACTCATCAAGGCGATGCCGATCGGATACCACAGGCCAGAATAGATGTTTCCGGTATAGGCGACGATGGCGAATACAGTTGCCGGCAGGAAGCCGCCGAACCAGCCATTGCCGATATGGTAGGGCAGCGACATGCCGCTATAGCGAATGCGGCTTGGGAACAGCTCCACCAGCCACGCGGCGATCGGCGCATAGACCAGCGTCACATAAACCACCAGAAGCCATAGCAGGGCTACCGTCATCACTCCATTGATGTCGGCGGGATTGGCGGAAGCCGGATAGCCGTGAGCCGTGATGGCGGCAGGCAACGCTTTCGCAAAATCCGCGGAGGTTGCGTTCAACGACTGCTCGCCGATCTTGACCTGCGCTGGCGTGCCCTTCGGCGCATCCTGGCTCTGATAATTCACCGACAAATTGACCAGTGCGGACTTCGCGATGTCGCAGCTCGTGGTGTATTTCTCGGTGCCCGTCGCCTTGAACTGGAATGAACATTCCGAGGGGTCGGCGATCACCGTGACGGGCGAGGAGGCCAGCGCCGCCTCAAGCTTCGGGTTGGCGAAGTGCGTAATGCCCTTAAAGATTGGGAAATACGTCAGCGCCGCGAGCAGGAAGCCCGCAAGGATGATCGGCTTGCGGCCGATCCGGTCCGAAAGCCAACCGAACAGGATGAAGCCGGGCGTGCCCAGCGCAAGCGCGATCACAATCATGATCTGCGCGGTGGCGCCGGGGACTTTGAGGGTTTGGGTCAGGAAGAACAGCGCATAAAATTGCCCACCATACCACACCACGGCTTCGCCGGCGGTCGCGCCAAAGAGCGCGAGGATCGCGATCTTGGCGTTGCTCCATTCGGCGAAGGCCTCGCCGAGCGGCCGCTTCGAGGTCGTGCCCTCTTCCTTCATCTTCTGGAAGATCGGCGATTCGTTCAGACTCAGGCGAATCCAGATCGAGACGGCGAGCAGGATGCCGGAGAGCAGGAACGGAATGCGCCAGCCCCAGCTACTGAACGCGTCTTCACCCATCCAGTTGCGAATGCCCAGAATGAGCAACAGCGCCAGAAACAGGCCGAGCGTCGCGGTGGTTTGAATCCAGGAGGTGTAGTAACCGCGCTGATTGCGCGGGGCGTGCTCGGCCACATAGGTCGCCGCGCCGCCATATTCGCCGCCGAGCGCGAGACCCTGAACGAGACGCAAGGCAATCAGCACCACCGGCGCCGCGATCCCCCAGCTTTCATAGCCGGGAAGCAGGCCGATGAAAAAGGTGCCGACGCCCATCAGCGTCATCGTGATCAAGAAGGTGTATTTGCGGCCGATCATATCGCCGAATCGGCCGAAGATCAGGGCCCCGAACGGCCGCACAGCAAACCCCGCCGCGAACGCAAGCAGCGTGAAGATGAAGGCGACATTCGGCGGGACGTTCGAGAAAAAATATTTAGCGAGGAAGGAGCCGAGCGTTCCGTAGATATAGAAGTCATACCACTCGAACACGGTGCCCAAGGAGGAAGCAAAAATGACCTTTCGTTCTTCGGCGGTCATTCCGCCGCTGCGGACATCGCCGCTACCTACTGTTGCTGCCATAGTCATTCTGCGCACTCCCCGAAATCATGTTGCTGGCTCCCCATGCGCCGACGCGTAACGGCCACGAGGTTGGCTCCACGGTAACATCGCCGTGAAGTCTCGCCAAATACGACTTTTGGCCCGCCACTGATAAAATCGTGACCGCCCTGGCTCCCGCGCGCTGTTGCGATGCACAAGGCGCGGATGAAACATCCCTGTCGCGGGGCCTATTGCGCCTTGCATGCGCTGCTTGGTCGCATGACAATTGAGGCGCGCCGCGCTACGAACCATCTCGACTTTGTACTAACCCTTTGCCGGAAATAGATGACCGCTGCTTCCCATCTTGTGATCGCCGACGATCATCCGTTGTTCCGTGACGCCTTGCGTCAAGCGGTGGCGAGCGTCGTGACGACGGCGAAGATCGATGAAGCGGGAAGTTTCGAAGAGTTGACGGCGCTTCTCGAAGAAGATTCCGACGTCGATCTGGTACTGCTTGATTTGACCATGCCCGGAATTTCCGGATTTTCCGGATTGATTTATTTGCGCGCCCAATATCCCGCCATTCCGGTCGTCATCGTATCGGCCAGCGATGACGGAGGCACCATCCGCCAATCGCTGGATTTCGGCGCCTCCGGCTTCATTCCAAAGCGCTTCGGCGTCGAACCATTGCGTAATGCCATCACCAAAGTGCTGGGCGGCGACGTTTGGGTGCCTCCCGACACCGACCTGTCCTCAGCGACCGATCCGGAACTGGCGCGTCTGCGCGATCGGTTGGTGACGCTGACGCCGCAGCAGGTGCGGGTCTTGATGATGCTTTCGGAAGGCCTGCTCAACAAGCAGATCGCCTATGAGCTCGGCGTGTCGGAAGCCACCATCAAGGCGCATGTCTCGGCGATTTTGCAAAAGCTCGGCGTCGAGAGCCGCACCCAAGCGGTGATCGCGGCGGCGAAGATCGCCGGCGGGCAATGGCGGCAGGGGACGCCGCCGCAGCAGCCATAACGCTTTCTTACTCCGCCGCCACCATCTGCTGGGCGCGCCACTGGCCAAGCAGCGCGCGCAGCGACGCCGGTTTCACCGGCTTGCTGAGCACGGCGACATTATCTTCCCGCGCGGCGGCGCGCACCTGTGGGCTTCGGTCCGCCGTAATCAGGATGGCCGGGATCGCCGCGCCGAATTTTCGCCTGATGTCGCGGATCGCGGCGATGCCGGTGCCGCGATCGAGATGATAATCGACCAGAAGGCCGGTG
>Ga0070735_10005759_pt1 | contig 10206 bp, 12 predicted proteins | sample Coa_R1_FD_66443 | JGI IMG/M metagenome (GOLD analysis project Ga0070735, IMG submission 66443) | Surface soil microbial communities from Centralia Pennsylvania, which are recovering from an underground coalmine fire - Coalmine... | ecosystem: Environmental > Terrestrial > Soil > Unclassified ... | reverse complement strand
CCAGGCCAGTCCCCAACCGACGACGAAGGTGCTGACGGGGGGCGCGAGCGCGGCGACGACGCCGATCTCGATCGTGAGACCGGCGTGAGCGGGCGCCAAGAGGGTCACCCCAAAGGTCACCAACCCGACGGACATCAGCCACGCCAGGGAAATGACGATCCACAGCCGCATCAGTCCGGTGCGCAGACGCGCCCTCGTATCCATCGCCCGGCTCGCTCGACGACGCCAACCTGGCCCGAACTCTCGACCTTCCTGCGAAGCCTGTCCACCGTCGGTCCCCGGCGGACTTTGCGCCGGCCGCGTCGTGGCTTAGCGTTTCGCCATGCTCTTCAGACAGGCCATCCTCGCCAAGGTCAGGGCCGGCGAGGTGTCGGTCGCGTTCCGCCGGTGGACGAAGCCGTCGGTGAAAACGGGCGGATTCCAGGTCACATCGATCGGGCGCCTCGCGATCGACGAGGTCCGGCCCGTGCGCGAGGCCGACATCACGGATGCGGACGCGCGGCGCGCGGGCGAGGCCTCGCGGGCCGACCTGATGGCGGCGCTGGCGAAGGGCGGGGGCGAGCTCTTCCGCATCGCCTTCCATCTGGAGGGCGCCGACCCGCGCATCGCGCTTCGGGAAGACGACCAGCTCTCGGCGGCCGACCGGGCGACGCTCCACAAGCGGCTCGCGCGGATGGACGCAAGCGCGCCCTGGACGACGCTGGTCATGGATCTGATCGCCGCCCATCCCGGCCGACGGGCCGGGGACCTCGCGCCGATGGCGGGGCTTGAGAGGCTGGAGTTCAAGGCTCGCGTGCGCCGCCTGAAGGCGCTCGGCCTCACGATCAGCCTGGAGACGGGCTACCGCCTTTCCCCGCGCGGGGAGGCGCTGCGGCGACTTGACCGGGCGTCCGGGCCGCTCATCCGAGGGCCCGGCGAGGGGGAGGGTGGCGTTGGATGAGCGGCGCGATGACCATTTCGTTGCGCCGTCACGTCGCATCTGGATAGGTTTCTCCGTCAGGCGGCGGGTGCAGCCGACTTGTCAGGGCGAACGGGGGAATGGGGATGGCCAGGACCGATCTGCTCATCGGAACGCGCAAGGGCGCCTGGGTGCTGTCGAGCAATGGGCGAGCCGGCGAGTGGCGCCTGCAGGGCCCGGAGTTCTTGGGTCAGATCGTCAGCCACTTCGTGCAGGACCCGCGCGATCCCAGCGTCCGTCTGATCGCGGCCGCCACCGGCCACCTGGGCCCGACGGTCTTCCGCTCCAAGGACGCCGGCGCCAGCTGGACCGAGGCGAGGATTCCGCCGGCGTTTCCGCGCGCAGCCGACGAGGCGAAGGCGCGCTCGGTCGACCATACGTTCTGGCTCGAGCCTGGCCACGCAAGCGAGCCAGGCGTCTGGTGGGCGGGCGCCTCGCCGCCTGGCCTGTTCGTCAGCGACGATCACGGCGAGACCTGGACCAGCGTCGACGGGTTCAACGAGCATCCGATGTACGACAAATGGGTTCCGGCCGACTCCGGCACGCCGGACGGCCCGTTGCTCAACCAGGTCGTCATCGATCCGCGCGATGCGGCCCACATGTACGTGGCGACCTCGACCGGCGGCGTGTTCGAGAGCCGTGACCGCGCCCGGACCTGGGCGCCGCTCAACAAGGGCGTCGAGGCGAACTTCATGCCGGACCCCTATCCGGAGTACGGGCAGGACGCGCACTACATCGCGCTGTCGCCGACCAAGCCGGACCGCATCTACCAGCAGAACCATTGCGGCATCTATCGGGTCGACCGGCCGGAGGACACCTGGACCCGCATCGGCCGCGCCATGCCGGAGGAGATCGGCGACATCGGCTTCACCATCGTGCCGCATCCGCGCGATGCCGACTGCGCATGGGTCTTTCCCATGGATGGCGCCGACGTCTGGCCCAGGGTGAGTCCGGGCGGCCGGCCGGCGGTGTATCGCACCGATGACGCCGGCCAGAGCTGGCGGCGGCAGGACCAGGGCTTTCCGCACGAGCAGGGCTGGTTCACGGTCAAGCGCCAGGCGTTCTGCGCCGATACCGCCGATCCGGTCGGCCTCTATCTGGGCACGACGGGCGGCGAGGTGTGGACCAGCGGCGACGAGGGCGAACGATGGCGCTCGATCGCCGCGCACCTGCCGGAGATCTACTCCGTCGTCGCCGCCAGCGGATGATCCGTGTTCTGATTCCATCGCAGCTGCTCGCCTATTCCGGCGGTCAGAGCCGCGTCGAGGCCGAGGGCGCGACGGTGGATGCGGTGCTGGACGACCTCGATCGCCGCTTTCCGGGATTGAAGTTTCGCGTCATCGACGAGCAATCCCGCATCCGCAAGCACATGCGCATCTTCATCGGCCGCGACGCCGCTCGCGACGTGCGCGCCCCACTCGCCGATGGCGACGAGTTGCTGATTTTCGGCGCCCTCAGCGGCGGTTAGGCGACGACGTCTGCCTGCGACGGCGGCTGAAGTCGCCCGGGCCGCGGCAGCGCAAAGTCGGCGTTGCAGGACTGCCGGCTGGGAACGGCTCGGCCAGCCCGCCCCCGCGACATAGGCGCCAGCTCCGCCTACTTTCCCTCGACCAACTCAACCGTGGGGACCCCAATGTCACTCTCCGATCTTGCGTCTTTGGGCAGCTTCGTCAGCGGCTTCGCCGTGCTGATCTCGCTCGTCTATCTCGCCCTGCAGGTCAGGCAGACGGATCGCAACCAGCAGACCTCGATCAGGCACAGCCGCGTCTCGCGGACGGTCGAGCTGCACCTCGCGCTCGCGGACCCGGGCATGGCGGATGCCTGGCTTCACGGCCTGTCGCGCCCGCACGAGACGACGCAGACCGAACTCGTCCAGTTCATCAACCTCTGCCGCGCGCACTTCTTCCACTTTGAGGACTCGTTTTATCAGCGCCAACAAGGACTGTTGAACGACGCCGCGTTCGAGACCGTGGTCGCCGGCGCGCGGTTGGCGGCAAGATCCCCCGGCTTCCGGGCGGCCTGGAGCATAGCGCGCCCCAACTTTGGCGGCCGGTTCCTCGACTTCATGGACGGTGAGGTCGCCGGCGCCGCCGTCGAGCCGCCCGTGGACCTGTCGCTGGAGGCATGGAAGGTCGCTTTCGCGTCGGAAGAGGCGCGGTCCGCGTAGACGGCGGCCGCGCGGAGCGCCGCTCGTCGAATGTGGTTTCGGGCCGGGAAACGGACGATCCTCTGGCCGCCCCGCGTCCCGGCCGGTACGTCGTCGTCGGGGTCGAGCCGCAAGGATGGCCATGTTCCTGATTGAACAGATTCAACGGATCGCGAGCCAGGAGCCTGGCAAGCTGGCCGCGGTGCATAACGGCCGCCCGGTTCCCTACCCGCTGTTCTGGCGAATGATCGAGCGGAGCCGGCGCGACCTGCAGGCGAGCGCCGCCGGCCACGGCATCGCCATCCTGCTCGTGCGGGATATGCTCGACGCCTGGATTCTCAGTTTGGCGGCGCGCAGCCTCGGCCTTCACGCTTCGCTGGTCGCCAATCGCGACCAGGCCGTATCGTTCGAAGGCCTCGACGTCGCCTGTCTGGTCACTCTGAACGATGAGCGGATGGCCGGGGTCGCGGCGCCAACGGGCGCCGCCGCGCTGGCGCTGGACTCGCCGTCTCGCCAACCCGACCTCGAAGGCGGACCGCTGCCGCCGCTGCCCGACGACCTCGCCGCTGGCGCACAGATCCTTCTGACCTCCGGCACCACCGGCGCCAGCAAGAAGGTGCAGCTCCCCTACGGCGCCACACGCGATCTGATCGACGACCGCGTGGCCGAATACCACGCGCTCGGCGACGGGTTCCGCCGCCTGGACGCCTCCGCGGTCATCAACATCATGTCCATGGGCCTGTGGACCGGCGGCGGGTTCATATGGCCGACCATGGTCTGGGGGCAGGGCGGCGCGGTGGTCATGTACGACGCGCCGGACGTGCAACGCGCGTTCGATTGGCCGGGGCTGACGCACACCCTGGCCACGCCGGGGCATCTGGCCTGGCTGATGGCGCTGCCGGAAGGCTCGTTTCCTCACCTGCCGGACATGCAGCTTGCCGTCGTGTCAGGCGGTCTGAGCCCGGCCCTGACGCACCAGATCCAGCGGCGGCTGACGCGAAGAATTCTCGTCAATCTCTCCTCGACCGAGGGCGGCGGCTTCGCCCGATCGGTCATCGAGACGGAAGAAGATCTGCGCTGGTACAAGCTTCATCCTGGCCGGGTCATCGAGGTGGTGGACGACGCTGGGGTCCCGCTGCCGCCAGGGGAGTTGGGCCGGCTCCGGGTCAACGTGCGCCCGCGGCTGGCGACCGGCTATCTCGGTGATCCTCAGACGAGCGCGACCTTCTTTTCCGACGGCTGGTTCTATCCAGGCGACCTGGCGGTTTTGGATGGCGAAGGGCGCATCGCCCTCTACGGCCGCACCACCGACATCGTGCATATCAAGGGCGACAAATATCCCGCCGAGCCCTGGGAAGGGGCGATTCAGGAACAGCTGCAATGCGACGGGGTCTGCATCCTGTCCGGCAGTTGGCGCAGCGAGGAAGAGCAGCTGCACCTGTTCATCGAGAGTCGTCGCCCGATCACGCCACAGGCGCTCGCCGCGGCCTTGCAGACGACTCTTCACGGGTTTGCCGGCGTGCACGTCCACATGGTCCCGTCGCTGCCGCGCACGCCGAATGGCAAGCTGCGGCGCATCGAACTCGCCCGGCAGCTGCATGAGGGGGTTTTCGGTCCGAACGCCTGAGCTTGGGCCGCACGGCCACTGGCGCCGCGCGCGGTTCCGGCCCCGCGCTCCGCTAGGCGTCGAACTCCAGACTGGGGAAGCGGCAGCGACCGTCGATGCAGTCGGCGAGGTAGGCTGCGAGGCCAATGTCGCCCGTCCACAGGGTGGCCCGGCGGCGGCCGACGGCCTTAGCCTCGGCGTCGCTCTGGGCGACCGCGTGCATGGCGAACGCCCGCGCGCGGTCCAGCCACAGCTGATCGCCCGTCCGCTCGAAGAGCTTCAGGAAGGCATAGCCGTTGCCGTCGGTGCCGTGGCAGAAGTTCGCGCCCTTGATCAGCGGTCCGGCGCGCCAGACCAACTCGCCGGCGCCGACCAGCAGGTCGTCGATTGGCTCGTCCAGGCCTGCGAAGCCATAGATCATGCCGGGCGCGCCGTGGCAGATCTGGACCACCATCGGAACCTGCGTCGCGCCGACGCCAGGCGCCCAGTTGACGCCCGCCTCGCCGTGCAGCGCCGTCGCTTCGAGCGTCCGCGCCAGGGAGGCCGACCAACGTGACCAAGCCTGCGGCTCGGTCAGCTCCCGACCGGCGATCAGGGCGAAGGCGATCCCGGCGAACCCGTGCACGGCGCCCAGGTACGACCCTTTCCGGCCGTACAGGTCCTGCACCCAGATCACGCCGCCCGCCTCATCGTCGACGCGCGCGCGGTCGAGGGCTTCGACCCCTTGCCGATAGAGTTCGGCCCAGCGCGCCTCGCCGGTCCAGCGATGCATGGCCAGCGTCGCCAGCATGGTCCCGGGCGCGCCCCACATCATCTCGAGCGCCGGGTCGTCGACGTTCTCGGCGACGACTGCGGCCAAGTGGTCCGCCGCCTCGCTAGCCGCTGTCGTCCGCCATTCGATGAGTCGAATGCCGGCGTCGCCCATGAGGTAGGATCGGGTCTGGAAGTTCAGCCCAGCGAGCATGCGCCTGTTGACCTCGAGGTGGTCGCCGAGGCGGTCCGCGAATATCGGGCCTGGCGCGGCCGCGCCGATACGGATCAGGTGGTCCAGTCCCAGCGTGACGCCGGCCGATCCGAGATAAAGGTTGCGATAAGGCGGCGTTCCTTCCGCCGCCTCCTCCCGAGGGTGGATGGCCCAGGTCCCGGCCTCGCTGGCTTCGGTGCGGACTTCGGCGACGATCGCCTCGATCGCCCGCCGCGCCCGGTTCGCGTCCCAGCCCGCCTCGCCGAGCGGCTCGTGTCGTTCCGGATCGAAGAGGTCGGGCATGCCGCGGTCTCCCACCGGCGCGTCCCGGTGTCCACCCAGCGCCGACGCTCGACAGGTTCGCGCTGGCGATGTTATCCGGCCTGCATGGTCAACCGACCCGCACGACCGACGCGAACGCCGCGCTAGCTCTCCCGCGGGCTATGCGCGCAAGGCTGCGCGTAGCTCAGTGGCAGAGCATCCCGCTTGGGACGGGAGGGTCGTTGGTTCAAATCCAGCCGCGCAGACCATTCATCGAGGAAGGCCGGCGTCCTGCTGTCGGGCCGGCCTGGTGTCGCGCGTCTTTATGGGTGTCCGCTTCCACCATGCGAGCGCTTCCATGACCGCAATCGATCAACAGTTCGCCGCCGTCCTGCGGCAAAGCCCGGCCAAGGGCGGCTGGACCTACGTGGTCTGGCCCGGTTCCGTCGCGTTCTTCGGGACCCGAGGCCTGGTCAAGGTCAAGGGATCGGTGGACGGCCAACCCTTCCAGAGCTCGTTCATGGCGATGGGCGACGGCGCGCACAAGCTCCCGATCAAGGCAAGCCTGCGCAAACTCATCGGCAGAAAGGCCGGCGACCAAGTGGTCGTCAGGCTCCTGGAGCGCCTCTGAGAGGTGTCGGTTTGCGGGCCGGCGGCTTAGTCCCGACCGGGCGTGGCCTGGGTGTCGTGGCGGAGCCAATGACGGAAGCGGATCACGAGAAAAGCGTCGAGCGCGAAGATCGCGATGGAAACGCCGCGCGCCCAGACGCCGTGCAGCGTCAGGTCGCCGCCGCGCCCTGGCAGGTAGAGGACGCCGGTGACAATCCCGATCAGCGGCGCGAGGACGAGGCTCCAGATCGCCCAGATGCTGAACCCGACAACAGCGATCGAGATCATCCACGCGAGGGCCCGCTGCCCGGCGCTGGGGGGCCGGTGCGGCGCGGCCGCGCCGACGCGGCCCTCGAGGCGATCACCGATGCCTTCCAGCCAACGGGCGATCTGTCCGTTGTAGTAGCCGCCGACGTCGAACAGCATGAAGCCCATGTAGCCGGCGCGCTCGACCGCCAGCTCTACGCTCACCCGCGCGCCGTCGGCCGCCGGATCAACGTGGAAGGTCGCGATGGCGGCGTGCCCGAAGCTGACCCCTCGGGCCGTGAAACCGTCGGCGGTGTCGGCGACGTTCCACCCCAAGATTTCGGCAACGAAGCCGCGCGCCGCAGCCAACGCCTCGTCGGGCAAATGCCGGTAGGTCTGCGCGCCGGTGAAGTGCTTGAACCTCCAGTCCATGGCCGCCCCAGGTTCACGCCGCCGTCGCTGCAGGCAGCGGCGATCCTGCCACGGCCCCGGCGCGTCTGCACGCACTGGCCTTCCAGCGGCGATTGGTTTGCGCGTCGAGGCTTGGTAGCTTCGGGCGCTCGGCGGCGTCTGGGCCGCCTGAAGGGGGAAGATCATGAGAGACGTCAGAGGCTTTGGCCGCGGCGCTGCGCTGGCTGTGTCGCTGCTGGTTTCACTTGCGGCCGGATCGCAGGCGCAGGCCCAACCCCGGCTGTTGGAAACCTATGTCGCGCGGCTGAGCGTGCAGGACCACTACAACTCCAACGGCGTGCGGCTGCTGACGGCGGCCGGCATCATCCGCCAGGACCGCGCCAACTACTATGAATTCGGCAGGCGCGACCCCGAGGACCAGCCGGACGCGTTCTTCTCCAGCCTCGCCAATCGCGCGCTTCTGGAACAGATGCTGCTGAACGGCACGATCTCGCCCTCGACGAACAACGAGATCGTGAACGGCACGCCGCTGATCGTGGTCAAGGTCTACCGCCACTTCGTCGACGTCGACGTCTATCGCTGATCCGCGCCGGTCGAGCCGAACTGGGGACGCTCACGCGAAGCCGGCGCCGGCCTCCGGATGTTCGGCCATGAAGTGGCGCAGCGCCTTGAGCAGCTCGGCGGCGTGACGCAGGTGCCCGCCGCCCGCGCACGCGCGGATGTCGTCGACGATCATGTCGCGGACCTCCTGCGGTCCGGCTTCGGTGCGCATGATCGAGCGCGCGACCGAGGCGGCGACGGCTTCAGGAATGTGCTCGTGCTCCCCGATCGCGTCGACCTCCTCGCGCGTGAGGCCCGAGAGCGCAATGCAGTCCTCGATTGAGATCATCGGCATCTCCCTGGTTCGCAAGGCTGACCTTAATGCGCCGCCGATCCAGCGCGTTGATGCAGGTCAAGTCTCCGGCGATGCGCTGTCACACTCAAACTGAGCTCGCCTGTTGACGCCGGGCCGCTGCGGCGCGCCTGATCAGGCGGCCGCACCCGAGGAGGAAGGCCCTTGCCGCTGGTCGTCGACTGCGATTCCCACGTCATGGAGCCCGCGGATCTCTGGCGAACGCACCTGGAGCCCAAGTACCGCGACCGCGCCATTCGCATCGAGCGCCGTAACGGCGTCGAGCATCTGATCATCGGCGAAGAGAGCGTGCTCTCCGGTGTTCTGGCCGGGCTGGGCGGGGCGCATCTCGACCGGCGGGGCGTCTTCGCGCCGGGGATGAGCTACGCCGATGGCTGCGAGCCGGCGAGCTACGAGCCGGCGGCCCGGGCGAAGCTCTTGGACGACTGGAACGTCGACGTCGGCGTGCTCTTCCCGACCATCGGCATCCTGCCTTTCCCGACCGAGGACGTCGAACTGGCCTCGGCCTACTGCCGCGCCTACAACCGCTGGCAGATGGAGTTCCATCAGGGCGCGCCGGGCCGCGTGGCGCCGATCGCGGCAGTGAACTGGCGCGACGTGGACGAGGCGGTCCGCGAACTGGAGACCTGCCTGAAGGCCGGCTTCAAGGGCCTCTTCGTCCCGCCAGAGGTAGTGGACGGCCACCGGCCGGGCGAGGCGCACTTCGATCCGATCTGGCGCGTGTGCGAGGAGGCGGGCGTTCCTGGGTGTCTGCACGTGGTCGTTCGCTTCACCGGCGGCGGCGCCTTCGGCCAGTGGCACCAGACCCGGCCGGGCAGCGTCTTCTCGTTTGTCATGGGCGCGACGGGCCAGCTGATCCCGGCCATGGCGAGTCTGGTGACCGACCTTCTGTTCGAGCGCTTCCCGAAGCTGAAGATCGTCAGCGTCGAGGCCGGCTGCGGCTACGCCGCCTACCTGATGGACCGGCTGGACGAGAAGCACGACGTGCTGCGCGCCATGCTCCCGGCGCCCATGACGCTGAAGCCCAGCGATTACATCCGTCGCAACTGCTGGTTCGTCGCCGAACCCGAGGAGCGGACGATCGGGGCGATGCTCGACTTGGTCGGCGAGGACAAGATCCTCTGGGGCAGCGACTACCCGCACGTCGACTCGACGCTGGAGGCCCCGAAACTCATCCGCCAGTCGGTCGCCGGCCTCTCTCCCGAACGCCAGGCCGCCGTGCTCGGCGAAAACGCGCGGCGCGTGTTCGGCCTCTAGCTAGGCGGCGAGCAGCTTTTCCGGCCGCATCGGCGGGTCGCGGATGCGGACGGCCGCGAGCTTTTCGGCGCTGTGGAACCGCGAGCCGAAGCCGCCGCCCACGAACGGCGAGAGCGTGCGCAGGTTCGCCTGATCGATCACAGGGCGCTCCTGCAGAGCGACTTCTGGGTGCACAAGGCCAAGCTCGAAAACAAACGCTTTCAGGTGCTCAAGATCGGCACGCCGGCCAGGGCGATCGACCTGGTGCGCCACGCGGCCAAGGCGATGAAGAAAGCGGCCTGAGCGTCCGTCCGGCGCCGGCGCGCGAACGTCAGTCCTTCTTCGGTTGGCCCTGCGCGGCCTTCGCGCCCTCGGCAGTCGGCCGGCCTTTGAGGAGCCACTCGAGCCCCACGCCGACCAGGGCGCCGAGCAGGGGTCCGGCGAGATAGATCCACGTCGAATGCAGATCGCCGCGCACGAGGTCCGGCGCCAGCGAGCGGGCGGGGTTCATCGACGCGCCGGTGACCGGCCCGGCCCACAGGTCCGCCAACGCGATGTAGCCGCCGACGGCGATCGCGGCGTTGGGACCGACATTGCGCGCACCCGCCGCGGCGCCGAGGATCGTGTTGACCAGCCCCGCCGTGAGCAGAGCCTCGACCAACACCGCTTTCACGTCGGATACGCCTGGCGCAGGCGTGGTTGCGCCGAACTTGCCGACGAGACCGAAGACCAACCGCAGAACGCCCGCGGCCGCCGTGGCGCCGGCGAACTGCGCGACGACATAGGCGGGGACACGCGACCACGGGAAGTTGCGCCGCACGGCGAAGGCCAGCGTCACGGCCGGATTGAGGTGGGC
>Ga0070735_10005758_pt1 | contig 10206 bp, 6 predicted proteins | sample Coa_R1_FD_66443 | JGI IMG/M metagenome (GOLD analysis project Ga0070735, IMG submission 66443) | Surface soil microbial communities from Centralia Pennsylvania, which are recovering from an underground coalmine fire - Coalmine... | ecosystem: Environmental > Terrestrial > Soil > Unclassified ... | reverse complement strand
GCGGCGATTTGCAGGCGTCGAGGATCACCTTTTCGCGCTTGGCGAGCAGGTTGGCGGCTTCCGGAATCTTGCGAGCGACGTTCAGCGGAATGACCACGGCGCCGTGCCGGTCGGCATGGATCAAATCGTTCTGCGACACCACCATGCCGGCGACGCTCACCGTCTTGCCGAATTCGACGATGTCGACGTGGGCGTGCGACGGCATAACGGTTCCGGCGAGGACGAAAAAGTCCTTCGCCCAGACGTCGATGTCGCGCACCGCGCCGTCGGTGACGACACCGACGCAGCCTAGCGCTTTGTGGACGTTCGACTGGACCTCGCCCCAGAACGCGCCGAAGCCGATATCGGGACCGTCGACATCCTGCATAACGCAGAGGGTCGGATGGGGCGCCGCGCCGAAGCTTTCGTAATAGGCGAGGCGGACCGCGCGTGCGTCGGCTTTATTGCGCGGGCTTGGTTCGCGCGAGCGGATCATGACAGTGCGCGCGTAGCCGACCGCCGGCTTCGGTTGCGGCAGTGGCGACAGCAGCGGCCGCCGGTTGAATCCGAAGGCGCGCCGCTCCGGCGCGACGATTTCAAGGGCGTTGCAGATCGTCGGCGTGTCGAAAGCGGCGAGGGCGGCGAGTTCGTCGTTCGAGAGGAAATTGGTCATGGACAACCGATCGGGTTGGCGAGGGAAGGAGGCGCCGATCCTGCCAGCAGTTCCGATTGACGACCAGAGCAAACGCGTCGATAACGGATGCCGATCCCGGAGGATTGCGCCCATGGGCCAAGCGGCACCGACGAACCAATTCCAAATACCCGGCACCATGAAAGCCTGGGTTTTGGGTGGGCCCAACGAAATCAAGCTGGTCGAAAAACCGGTGCCGGAACCCGGCAAGGCCGAGGTCCTGGTGCGCATCGACGCCATCGCGGTCTGCGCGACCGACCTCGAGATCATGCGTCATGGGCTGCCGGCGATCGTCGAAGGCGGCTCGCCATTCAACAAGAATTTCACGCTCGGCCACGAGTACATGGGCACGATCGTGAAGCTCGGCCCGTCGGTCGATGAGTTCCAGATCGGCGACCGCATCGCCGTCGAGATCCATGCCGGCTGCGGCCGTTGTCCGCGCTGTCGCGAAGGCATGTACACGTCGTGCCTCAACTACGGCTATCCGTCGAAGGGCCATCGTGCCAACGGCTTTACCACGGACGGCGGCTTCGCCGAGTACGCGATCAACAACGTCAACACCATGGTGCACGTGCCCGACGAGATGTCCGACGAGGAGGCGACGCTCGTCGTCACGGCCGGCACGGCGATGTACGGGCTCGACGTCATGGGCGGGCTGATCGCAGGCGAGGGCGTCGTCGTCACCGGACCGGGACCGATCGGCTTGATGGGAGTCGCGGTGGCGAAGGCGCTCGGTGCGTCGCCCGTCATCCTCACCGGCACGCGCGACCGTCGGCTCGAGATGGGCCGCAAGCTCGGCGCCGACGAAGTGATCAACGTGCGCAACGAAGATCCGGTCGAGGCCGTGAAGCGCATCACCAAGGGCAAAGGCGTACAGTACGTGCTCGAATGTTCGGGCGCGCCCAATGCGCTCAACGAAACGGCCAAGATGGTCAACCGCGGTGGCCGCATCTGCCTCGCGGCGTTTCCCGCCGATCCGGTCCCGGTCGATCTGGCCTATCTCGTCCGCAACAACATCTACGTCTTCGGCATTCGCGGCGAAGGCAAAAGTGCGACGCACCGGGCGGCGGCGTTCATGGCGCAGAAGCGTTTCGACGCCAAGATCATCCATACGCACACGTTCCCGCTCGCCGAAGTGCCGACGGCGATCAAATACGCGCGCGAGCGTATCGACGACGCGATCAAAGTCGTCGTGAAGATGCGTTCGAACTAAGTGGCGGTGGCGGCACCGTTCGCGGTGCCGCCGGTTTTGCTACGCGATCTGGCGATCGTCGGCCGCGCCGGGACCTTTTGCGTCCGCATTCGTGACCCGTTCTTTCGGGAAGTGCGCGGTGATCACGGTGCCTTTGCCCGGTTCGCTTTCGATCTCCATCGTCCCGCCGTGCAGTTCGATCAGCCGCTTGGCGAGCGGCAGGCCGAGTCCCGTCCCGTCATAGCGTCGGTCGAGGCCACTCTCGATTTGGCCGAATGGCGCCAGAGCGAGCGGTATCTTGTCACGAGGAATCCCGATACCGGTGTCGGAAACGGTCACGGCCAGTCCGCCCTCGGGCTCATGCTCGACCGAGACGCGCACTTGACCGCCGGACGGCGTGAATTTCACCGCGTTCGATAGCAGGTTGATGAGAATCTGGCGCAGTTTCGCGGCGTCGCCAAAGAAGCGCGGCAGATTTTCAGGAATATCGCTCTGACAGTCGATCTCGGCGCGTCGCGCCATCTCTTCGATGGTGCCGACGCTGAAGGCGACCGCTCGGGCGATCTCAACGTCCTCTTCAACCAACACCAACCGATTGGCCTCGGCGCGGGCCATATCAAGGATACTGTTGATCACGGTCAGAAGGTGCATCCCGCTCTCGGCGATCGCAGCGGCGTATTCGCCGTACTTGGTGCTGAGCGGGCCGAACGTGCGGTCGCGCATCACCGTCGAGAAGCCGATAATGGCATTCAGCGGCGTGCGCAGCTCGTGACTCATGTTCGCGAGGAATTCAGTCTTGGCGCGGTTGACGGCTTCGGCCTCTTCCTTCGCGGCCACAAGGCGATCCTGGTTGCGGCGAAGCTCTTCGAAGGCGCGGCTGGCTCGCAGCATGTAGCGGATGCGATGGCCGAGGACGACCCAGTTGAGCGGCTTCGATATGAAATCGGTCGCACCGGCTTCGTAGGCCTTGGTGATCGAGGGCACGTCGTCGAGGCCTGTCGCCATCAGGATCGGCAGATACGAGGCCTCCTTTCGGCTGCGCAGCTCGCGGCAAAGCGCAAATCCGTCCATGCGCGGCATGACGACGTCGGCGATGACGAGCTGCGGCCGGCGTGCTTCATAAAGCGCGAGGCCTTCTTCGCCGTCGGCCGCCTCGATGATCTCATGCCCGTCAACCTCGAGGGTCGCACGCATCAGGGCGCGAACGATCACATCGTCGTCGACAAGGAGAATTGGCGATTTGCTGTTGCTGTCAGACATGTTCGGTTCCAATCAATTCCCTGAGACCGTTCTTGGCAGCGGCCAAATCGGTATCCAGCGCATCCAACAGATCGCATACGGCCTTGGCGCCGCTCTCGCGTGCGACCGTTTCGATCTGAGCACACCGACGCGACAGTCGGGCAGCGCCAAGCGCCGCCGCGCTCGATTTAAGGCTGTGGGCGGCGCGCCAGATCGCCTCGGCATCGTCGGCTTCCGACGCCGAGCGGATCGCTGTTACAATCTGCGGCGTAGAGGCATCGAACTGTGACACCACCCGACCGAACAGCGAGCCGGCATTTCCGGCTTGGATAGCCCGGATTCTTTCGATCGCCCCGAGATCGATGATCGGCGCGGCGTCCTCGGCAGCGGTGGTCGAGGGCGACTCCGGGCGCGGCACGGGCTTTTCGCGCGGCGCCTGTTCAAGTGAGGGAATCCAACGCCGCAACGCCTCGCCAATCTGCAGATCGTCAAAAGGCTTGACGAGGAAGTCATCCATTCCCGAATGCAGGCACTTCTCGCGGATTTCGGCGAGTGCATGCGCCGTGAGCGCGATGATCGGCGTACGCGTGACCGCGCCGCGATGCGCCTCGATTTCGCGGATTCGACGCGTTGCCTCGAAACCGTCCATCACCGGCATCTCGCAATCCATGAGGACGAGATCGAACCGCTGACGGCCAAACACATCGACCGCGTAGCTGCCGTTGCCCATGGTCGTGACGCGGCAGCCGATGTTTTCGAGAATCCCCGCAGCGACCTCCTGGTTGACCAGATTGTCCTCGACGATCAGAACCTGCGCGTCGAAACTCGGCATCATGGCGCGCGCGCTGCGCCGCGTGATCGGCTGAGCAAAGCTCTTGGCGCTCCGGGCGGCGATGGTCGCCAAGCAATTGAACAAGGCGGATGGCCGCGCGGGCTTGGTAAGGATGGCGAAGGCGCCGAGCGTTTCGATGTCGTCGTCGCCGGCGAGGTCGTTGATGCCGATAAGAAGGATGACTTCCGTGCCAGCGCCGTTCCGCCGGCTGCATATCAAGCGCGCCAGCTCAATGCCCGCCACGCCCAGCCCTTTGACGTCGATAATCGCGACGTCGAACGGCGATCCTGTCTTTCCGGCGTCGTTCCAAGCGGCTTCGGCCTGCGCGGCCGTCTCGACGATGGTCGGTTCGATTTTCCAGGTCGCGAGATATTGCGCCATGACGCGGGCACTGACGGCGTTGGTATCCACCAACAGGGTGCGAAGCGGCCGCGTGATCCGTTGCTCGGGCTCGGGCTTCTTCGCGGCGACGGCAAGCCGGCGGAAGCGCGCATTAAAGTGGAAGCGCGAGCCGCTGCCGACCTGGCTCTTGACGCCGATTTCGCCACCCATCAGCTCGACCAGGTGTTTGGCGATCGCGAGACCGAGACCGGAGCCGCCGCGCGCTCTCGTCATCGAAGCGTCGGCCTGACGGAATGGTTCGAACACTTGGTCAAGCTTATCTGGAGCGATGCCGATTCCCGTGTCGGTGACGGCGAACGACAGCATCAGCGCGTCGGCGCGCTCTTCGGCGATCGCGACCTCGATCAGAATCTCGCCGTGCTCGGTGAACTTCATCGCGTTGCCGACCAGATTGATCAGGACCTGTCGTAACCGGACGGAGTCGCCGAGAAGCTGGATCGGCACGGTCTCGGCAACGGCGTAGATGACTTCAAGCCCCTTGGTGGCGCACTGATCGCCGAACAAGTCCGTGACCTCAGCGATCACCTCGCGGATTTCGAAAGGCGCCTCGAACAGCACGAGTTCATGAGCCTCGATGCGGGATAGATCGAGAATGTCGTTAATCAACGCCAGCAGGCTTCGGCCCGAACGGGCAAGATTGTCGACAAGGTGCGCCTGGCGCGCATTGAGCGGCGTCGATGCCAGCAGGTTCGCGAGACCGATCACGCCGTTGAGCGGCGTGCGGATTTCGTGGCTCATCGTCGCAAGGAATTGTGACTTGGCAAGGTTGGCCTCCTCAGCCTGATGCCGCGCCTGAATCAATTCCTTTTCGCCGCGCTCCCGTTCGGCAATCTCGGCGCGCAGGCTGAGCGCGAGCTCCGATTGTCGACCGGCGAAGCTCGCCACTAAGGCGGTGCACGCGACGAGGACAGTAAAGATGGTGATGACGACGGCGAGCGTCATCGGCGGCAGCGCCATCTGCAAATTCGGCGCATGCAGGATTGGGAAGAACAGGGCGGCGCGCATCGCCGTGTAATGCATGCCCGAGACGGCCAGGCCCATAACGGCGGCCGCGATCACCGTGGTCGGGGCGCTCGACCAGCGGGAAGAGTGGAAGCGGAAACGGATGCTGAGCGAGATGAAGGCAAGGACGACGGCGGTGACGATCGAGACCGCCGCCCAGGCCGGGTCATAGCGCAGCAGCGCTTGTGGCTGCATCGCGGCCATGCCGGTGTAGTGCATAGTACCGATGCCTGCACCCATCAGCACCGCGCCGACGGTGAGGCGCGCCAGGCCGGGCTCTTGCTTGCGACTGATGACCGACAATGCGACGCCACTGGCGAGCATGCCGGGAATCGCCGACAGTAGCGTGCCGATCGCGTTGTAGCCGACGCCGCAGGGCAGCGAGAACGCCAGCATTGCGACGAAATGCATCGCCCAGATGCCGCCACCCATCACGACGGCGCCTGCGCTGATCCATGCGCGCCGGCTGCGGCCGGTGCTGGCCGCGATGATGCGGCCGGAAATCGACAAGGCGACGTACGCGGCGAGAATGGCGATGACAATCGAAGTCACGACCAGGCCGGGATCGTAGGTCCCGACGTACTCGTTAGATGCGCTGCCTGGATCGAAAACTGGCAGAAACCGCCAATCGAGATGCCACATTGGCACCGCCATTCTGGGGGTTGAGACACGCAACCTAGAATAGAATTGGTGAATCCTTTCTGAAGGCACGCCTGGCCAGGACCGGTTGGAACGTTGGCTCTGGGCGCCTGATTTTGCGGGCCGCACGCGGCGGCTGTGGACACCCTGGACGGCCCTGGGTCATGTTTAACGGCCGTAAGAACAACGACAATGCGGGGACGGTAATGGAAACGACCATGCGCACCGATCGTGAAATCCTCGGCTATAGCCGCTACGTGGTGGCGACCGCCGCCTTCTTCGCCGTCTTCATTGTCAGCCCGTTCGAGTACGCCTGGAGTTCAATGTCCGGCCATCTGGCGGCGATCTACGGTTGGTCGCACGAACAGGTCGCCTGGCTTTTTACGTTGTTCATCATTCTGCAGTCGTTCGGCATGTTGCCGGGCGGCATGCTGCGCGACAGGTTTGGGCCGCGCTGGACGACCGCGATCAGCGGCTGCTTGATGGGCATCGGCATTTTCGCGCTGTCGCTGGGGCCGTCGTATCCGCTGGTGCTCGCGCTGTGGTGCATCGGCAGCTTCTTCGCGGGGTTCATCTACAACAACGGCGTGACCACCGGAAACAAATGGTTCTGCGATCGGCGCGGAGTCATGACCGGGCTGATCGCCGGCGCGTTCTCGTGGGGCTCGCTGCCGTTCATCTTTCCGATCCGCGCGATCCCGCACGACGCACCGCCAAGCGTCTTCATTCACGTCATCTACGTCATGGCGGCGGTCATGGGCGGCGTGTCGATCGTCGCCGCTTTGTTCATGAAGGATCCGCCGCCGGGCTGGCGTCCGCCCGGCTGGATGCCGAAGCAGACCGCGATCAAACGGCCGTCGAGCCATCAATACACCGTCGGCGAGGCGCTGCGGACCTGGCAGATGTGGGTCCTGATCATTTCTTTCATCTTGATCTCGAGCGCCGGCCTCGCCGGCATCAGCAAGATGGTCGCCTATTCGCGGAGCTTCCATTTCACGGCCGCGGCGGCGACGGCGGCCGCCGGCGGCATCGCCATCGCCAACGGCATCGGCAAGTTCAGCCTCGGCGCATTGTCGGAGAAGTTCGGCTGCGAGAACATGATGATCTTCAGTTATATCGCGTGCGGCGTGCTGCTCTTCGGCACCATCCTTGCCGGCACGATGCATGCCGAAACGTTGTTCGTCTGCACCGCCATTCTCGGCATTTTCTGCTGGGCATCGTTGTTCTCGCTGTTTCCGATCACCATCGGCCACTATTTCGGCGAAGCCGCGGCAGGCGGCAATTACGGCGTGCTTTATGCCATTGCAAAAGGTTCCGGTGGTTTCTACGGCGGCATTCTGTCGGCGGTGTTGATCGTTCAACACGGCTTTACCGTCGCTATCGGCGTCGCCGGCATCATGGCAATTCTGGCCGGACTTTTGATCATCCCGTTGAAGTTCGCGCCGCCGGTGTGGCGCGCCACGAAAATGCCGCAGGCCGCCGGCGCCCTCTCGTAGAGGGTGGCGGCGTTTAACGTTAGGTGTCGGAGAGACGGGGCGATGGCACAGCCATACGATCGGACGGAGGAGGATCTCGGCAACATCGTCGCGCTCGAACATGTCAATGTGCAGATTCCCGATCAGGTCGTTTCGACGCTGTTCTACGTCACCGGCCTGGGCCTGACGCGCGATCCGTACCTCATGACCGGCACCGACAACATGTGGATCAACGTCGGGCGCAGCCAATTCCATTTGCCAACCGGTCGGCCGCAGGTGCTCCGCGGTCATGTCGGCATCGTCATGCCGGATCGCACGGCGCTGCTCGGCCGGCTGGCGAAGGTCAAACGGCCGCTCGCCGGCACACGGTTCGCGTTCGACGCCCGCAACGACCATGTCGAGGTCGTGTCGCCATGGGGCAATCGGTTGCGCTGTTATGAGCCCGACGCACGACGTTTCGGCCCCATCACGCTCGGCATGCCCTACGTCGAATTCGAGACGCCGCCCGATACGGCCGACGGCATCGCGCGCTTCTACCGCGAGGCGCTGGCTGCGCCGGCGGCCGTCGAGAAGGACGGCGGCGGCCGTACCGCACACGTCGCGGTCGGTGTCGATCAGAAATTCATTTTCCGTGAGACGGACGACGCCCAGCCGCTTTACGACGGTCACCACATCCAAATCTACATCGCCGATTTTTCGGGCCCGCATCGCTGGCTTTCCCAGCGTGGCTTGGTGTTTGAAGAAAGCGATCAGCACCAGTATCGCTTCAAGGACATCATCGATCCCGAGGACGGCCGTGTGCTGTTCACCGTCGAACACGAGGTCCGCAGCATGCGGCATCCGCTTTACGCCCGGCCGCTGGTCAACCGCAATCCGGCCCAGACCAACCTTGCTTACGCTCCCGGCCACGAGGCGTGGGTTTGGAGCATGCCGCATCGATCTTGAGCGGCGGTCGCGGACCCGCTTAAGGTTAGGCGGGGGAAGGAAATGTCGGGCATCTACGACGAACCGCATCTACAGCGCGGCCCGGCGAACCATGCGCCGCTGACGCCGCTGTCGTTCCTTGTCCGTGCCGCCGCGATCTATCCCGACAAGCGGGCGGTGATCCACGGCGATCGCGTCATCACCTATGGCGAACTGCTGGTGCGTTGCCGCCGGCTCGCCAGTGCGTTGCGTGCACGCGGCGTCGGCAGAGGCGATACGGTCTCAGTCATGGCGCCGAACGTGCCGGCGATGCTCGAGGCGCATTACGGTATCGCGATGGCCGGCGCGGTACTCAATGCGCTTAATTACCGGCTCGATGCCAAGACCATTGCTTTTATCTTCGGCCACGCCGAAACGAAGGTGCTAATCACCGACCGCGAATTCTCGCCGGCTATCAAGGAGGCGCTTGCGTTGGCCGCGCGCAAGCCGATCGTGATCGACATTGACGATCCGCTGTTCAGCGGCGGTGAAAAGCTCGGCAGGATGGATTACGAAGCCTTCCTCGCGACCGGCGATCCCGACGCGGAGATCGCTCCACCGAGTGACGAGTGGCAGGCCTATTCGCTCAATTACACCTCGGGGACCACCGGCAATCCGAAGGGCGTGGTCTATCACCACCGCGGCGCGTTCCTGAACGCAGTCGGCGACGTGCTGTATTTCGGCCTGTCGCCGCAGACCGTTTATCTGTGGACGCTGCCGATGTTCCACTGCAACGGCTGGTGTTACACCTGGGCGGTGACGGCGGCATGCGGCACGCATGTCTGCCTGCGCCGCATCGATCCGGCGATGATCTTTGCTCTCATCGAGAAGCACCGCGTCACCCATCTCTGCGGCGCGCCGATCGTGCTCAACCTGCTGGCCCATGCGCCGGAAAGCGCCAAGCGCCGCCTCGATCATCCGGTCAAGGTCATGACCGGCGGCGCCGCGCCGCCGTCGACCATCATCGCCAACATGGAGAAGTTGGGCTTCTCGGTGACGCACGGTTACGGCCTGACGGAATCCTATGGACCCGCGACCATCTGTTTCGAACAGGACGATTGGGCGGAACTGTCGTCGGCCGAGCGCGCCGCGCGCATGGCGCGGCAGGGAATGGAGGTTGCGACGCTTGCCGGCGCGCGGGTTGTCGACAAGGAACTGCGCGACGTGCCGGCCGACGGCACGGTTATCGGCGAAATCGTGCTGCGCGCCAACACGGTGATGAAGGGTTATCTCAAAAATCCGCAAGCGACCGCCGAAGCCTTCGCCAACGGCTGGTTCCATACCGGCGATCTCGCCGTGCGCCATCCCGATGGCTATATCGAGGTCAAGGACCGTGCCAAGGACATCATCATCTCGGGCGGCGAGAACATCTCGTCGCTCGAAGTCGAAGAAGCGCTCTATAAGCATCCGGCGGTGATGGAGGCGGCGGTGGTCGCACGACCGGACGAAAAATGGGGCGAGACGCCGTGCGCCTTCGTCGCACTCAAGCCCGGCGCGGCGGCGACGGAAGACGACGTCGTTGCCTTTTGCCGCGCCAACCTGGCGCATTTCAAGGTGCCGCACACTGTTGTCTTTGGCCCGCTGCCGAAAACCTCCACCGGCAAGATCCAGAAATACCTGCTGCGCGAGCAGGCCAAGAGCCTGACACCGTGATCGCCGATTTCTCGCTCGCCGGCAAGCGGGCACTGGTTACGGGCGCATCGCGCGGCTTGGGGTTGCACTTTGCGCGGGTGCTTGCCGAAGCCGGCGCGGACGTGGCGCTGATGGCGCGCGACGGTGCCGTCCTCGACGA
>Ga0070735_10005757_pt1 | contig 10207 bp, 11 predicted proteins | sample Coa_R1_FD_66443 | JGI IMG/M metagenome (GOLD analysis project Ga0070735, IMG submission 66443) | Surface soil microbial communities from Centralia Pennsylvania, which are recovering from an underground coalmine fire - Coalmine... | ecosystem: Environmental > Terrestrial > Soil > Unclassified ... | reverse complement strand
CTTCATTCTAACGCCGGCGCTTATCACGGCGCTCGGTCTCCTGGCGCTCCTCTCCATGGTCGGTCCCGCCCGGCTGCGCTCGGCGGTGTCGCTTCTGAACGCGCTGATGGCGGCCGTGGCCTGCTTCACTATCGTCCTGGAATCACCGCGGCTTCCCATTCGGGCCGGCACGGCTGCGTTCGCCACGGCGGCGGATGCCGGCCAAGCGTCTGGCGCCGCCAGGGCGATGCCGTCCGCCTGGTTCGTCGACGCAATGCTGGGAGTGTCCGATTCCCGTCGAGCGAGCGGCGCCCCGGCCGCGGCAGCGGCAGTCAAAATCGTCGCACTGACGGGGCTCCTCTGGCTTGCCTGCGTCGCGGTCGGCGGCCGCCAGATTTCCGCGGCGAGCCTCGCCGAGGAGGGCAGCGGCGGGAAGCGCGAAGCGGCAGCGGGGGAAGAGGCCACGGCGAGCAGCCCGACGCTGGCGGTGTTGCGCAAGGACTGGCGCTACCTGAAACGGGACAGCATCCTGCTCTCCCAGCTGACGATGCCGCTCATTCTCTACGTGGTGCCGTTCATCCTCATGCTCCAGCAGCCATCGCGCCGGGCCTACGGCGAAACCGCTGTATTCTCCACCATCATCGTCGGCATCATTCTGTTCATGCAGACGAGCATCCTCTCGCTATCCTCCGTCGGCCTGGAGAGCCGAGCGTTCTGGATTCTATTGGCGGCGCCGGTTACCGTCCGTGACGTGATCTGGGGCAAGTTTCTCCTGAGCGCCCTGTTTACCGCCGGGACCGGTGCGGCGCTAACGGTCGTCGCCGGCGTCCTTTTCGGCGCCAGCCCCGGCGCCGTAGCGGCCGAGTTGGCTATCGTGGTCGTATCCGCGGCGGCGTTGAGCGGGCTCGGAGTTGGCCTTGCGGCGGCGTTTCCACGATTCGTCTACGAGAATCCGGCGCACCGGGTGAGCGTCTGGGCGCTGATATTTGGCTTCTTCGCGTCGACCGGCTACGTTCTGGCCACAGGCGTCGTGTTCGCGACGGCCTGGCTTGTATCGCTAAGGCTGCCGCCCGGCACGGGACCCGGCACTGCGTTCGCGGTCGCGGTCATTTTCTACCTCGCGGTCAGCGCGATCGCGGTATGGGCGCCGATCGGGCTCGGCGCGCGCCGCCTGCAGAGCTACCAATGGGAGCATTAGACGAACCGGCCGGCGGCTCCGAATCGCGCGCAGAAGACCCCGATGCGCCGCCTGACGTCTCCGCCCGGCCGCCGCGGCCCGGAGGGCGCCGCGGATGGATCATGTCCGGCATCATCCTGGCGGTAACGATTGCCGTCGTGCTGCCCCCGCTCTTCAAGTGGCAGTCGGAGAGCCAGCAGAAGGCGCTCAGCCTTTCGAATATGCGGCGGGTCGCGAGCGGCTGCCTGATCTACTCGCAGGATTGGGATGAGCGGATGCCGCCGCCCGTCGCGCGGATGCCGGATGGCTTCGCCGTCACGTGGGCGCGACAGGTCCGGCCCTACGTAACGCTGGACGAGGCCTTCAGCAACCCTACCAACCCCGTCAAGCCGTTCGCGGAGCATCCGCTCCTGCGCGATCCGGCGGACCAGCATCCGATCGACACCTCATATGCACTTAACCGGAGGTTTTGGGACCAGTTCGCGCCGGGTCCGTTTCCATTCGGCAATCTGGAGATTCCGGAGCAGACGGCGCTCATCGCAGAAGCCGGCAGGATGGCCGCGGACCCGCGGCATCCGATCCTCGCGCGAGGCGGTACCGCAGGCCGGGCAGTCGATCTCTACGGCGATACGACTGACCGGATAGGCGGTCTTTCGCCCTATCCCTCGATGCACGGCGGCCAGTTCGGGCTGGTCGCGGCGGACGGGCATGGCATCATGGTGCACGTGCTGTTCTACGGCCGGAGCGACGGGCCGCACGATACGCTTCTCGGCCGGATCGGCGACAACATTTACAACTGGAACGGCGGCCACCCGAATGGCGCCACCGATCGCCCCGCTCAAGAGTAGCTGGTAGTCGGTAGCTGGCAGCTGGACAATGCGTTTGCCAGCTACCGCCTACCAGCTACCAACTACCGTTTTCCAAAAGGCAACCAGCCGCTTTTGCGGTTCGCCGGGCGCTTCTTTGCGGCAAAGACTCCACGTACCGCTCCGAGCGCACGGCTGGCCATGTAGATGCCGGTAAGCGCCGTTCCAACGCTCAGCGCCTGGCCGGCGGTCGCGCGACCCGATACCTCCGCCTGCCCCAGCGTGTGCTCCACGCGCGCCTCTATGATGTCCATGGTCTCGGAGGCGTGCCCCATGGTGTCGGACGCGAGGTCGCCGAGATCGATCATCTCGTGCTTGGTCTGATCGAGCAGCGGTAGGAGCTGGCCGACGATCCGCAGCAGAACATACCCCGCCACGAGCAACGCGGCCGAGGCGAGAACGAACGCTGTGAACGAGAGCCAAAACCAGCCGATGGGCATTGCAGCCTCCCTTTGCGCGCGCGTAACTACCCGTGCTTGGACAGCCGCGCCGCGCGCATTGTTCCCTCGCTATGGCGCGGAATCCTGTTTCCGGACCAGCTTCCGCCTTCCAATGCGCGCCACGTACGCTAGGCCACTGCGGCATCGGAATCGCCACTCGGAATCGGCGCGCGGCGCGTGGCGCCCACCGGCGCGCGAGCCGTGGGCAGCGTCTCGCGAAGAACCGACGAACAAAATGAGGGGAACACCGCCGCGCCGCCGCGCGTCTCTCCAGCGTGCGGAGCCGGTCGGCGACTCGTGTTAAGGCGATGACGCAGGCGGAGAGCGGCGATCGGTAACCGCGCACCAGGCTCCGCGTCGATCGATGTGAGCCAGGGCGTTATGGAGCGATCGCCGCCGGAACGGCGCATCGCAACCGTAACGCTCTTCGTATATGACCAGACTACGTTTTCAGGCGGCCGGCGTTCGCAGTCCGAAGCACAAATTGCGCTGCCGAAACAGATTGGGAAGACGCTGGAGGATAGACGAATGATCGCGCCAATGCATAACGCTGCAATAAGTCCGACAAAGCGCCACGGATCGATCGCCGAAGAGTTCGAGCAGCTCTTTCAGCGGACATATCACCGCGCCTACAACGCTGCATACCGAATGATGGGCAATGCGTCCGACGCCGAGGACCTTACGCAGGAAGCGTTTGTACGCGTTTGGGCGTCATTCGACCGATACGACAGGACGCGTCCGTTCGAGGGGTGGCTATTCCGGATACTCTCCAATCTGGCGATCGATCGTTGGCGCCGCCACGCGAACGCCTCCGTCTGCTCGCTGGAGGCGGATGGCACGGGCAGCCGCGCATCCGGCACGCGGCGATCCTCGTCGCCGCCGCGCGATGGCCGCAGCTCGACGCTGCTCGCCTGCCTCGCGGACGACCGGCCGAGCTCCATGCCGGAGCAGTCCTATCTTCGCGCCGAGACCGGAATGCGCGTCCGCCGGGCGCTCTCGGCGCTGCCGGGCGACTACCGCAAAGCAGTGGTGCTGGCGGACGTACAGGGATATAGCTACGAGGAGATCGCGCAGCACGTCGGCTGCCCGGTAGGAACGATACGCAGCCGTCTGCACCGCGGCCGCCAGCTTTTGCGGCAGCATTTTCTAAAGCTCCAGAGCCAGGAGGAGGCGCAGGACGCAGTTCGCCTCGCGAGCTGATGGCAAGCGCCGCTATTCCGCGGATCGCCCGCGGACGATGAGTACGCGGCCGATGCGCTGACGAGATCGCCCACCGCGGCCGAGCAGTTGGCATCGCGCCATACGACTAGACCAAGGAGATAGCGATGAGCTACGATAATATCGATCCCAACGTAGAGGCGGAGCGCCTGCGGCGCCAGGAGGCGGAGGCCTCCCGCAATGCCGCGCTTAACGTCGCGGCGGACCAGGCGGTCCAAAAGGACGCGGCGCTCTATGTGGCCGCCGGAAGCGCGGCCGAGCGCGACGCGGCCACAACCGCCGCCGCGGAAGAGGCCAGGCGCCGGCAGGAGGCGGAGCAGAGCGCGCTCGCCGCCCGGTCCGCCGCGAATAGCGCGAGGTGGAACGCGGCCCAGTCGGCCACGGAGAGCACCGTGCTGCGCGAGAACCTGGCCACCGAGCGGGAGCGCTCGTCGAACGCCAACTTCGGCTTCTACTTCCTGGCGTTCTGCGTGTTCTGCGCGCTGATCGGCGTCGGCATCTGGTACTTCAGCTCCGGTTACGCAACGGGCACGGCGACGAACCCGCCGGTTACGGCGGTTCCGGCATCCAGCACGACGACCAACAACTACATCCCGCCCGCTTCGACGACGTCGCCCACGCCGAACGTGCATGTTAACGTTAATGTGCCCAAGAGCGAGCCGTCCACCTCTTCGCCCGTAATCGTGAATCCGCCGCCGGCCACGCCGCCTACGACCGCCGCGCCGCGGTCCACCTCTGGCAACAGCGGAACGACGCGGAGCGGCAGCGCATCGCGGAACAGCGACGACACGACCGGAAACGGCGACAACGGCGGCTCGGATGACAGCAGCCGTTCGAGCGACACCGACAACTCGAAGTCGGATTCGTCCGGCAGCAACGGACCGAATTCGAACCAGTGACCTTGGGAGGCACGGAGATGGACAAAAACATCGTGGCAGGTAAGGCGAAACAGGTCGAGGGACGCGCGAAGGACATCGCCGGCGTCGTCGCCGACGATCCGGCAATGCAGATCGAAGGCAAGGCCAAGCGCGCAGCCGGCAAGGTGCAGGAGGAGTTCGGCAAGGCAAAGGACGCGGTCCGCACGGAGGCGCAGCGCGCCGAAGCGCGGCGCGCGAACCGCGCCTGACACGTTGGACTCGCAAGTACGACGTGCCAACACAAACCAGGGGAGGAGCCGTTCGGCTCCTCCCCTTTCCTGTGCACGTAGCCTCCGCAGGAAGCCGGTAGGCGCACGGCCAATAATACGAACGCCCCGGTATACGGCGACGCGGGCCATCCCGCCGCAACCGCAAGGGGCAAATCTCCTTGGCTGTAGGAGGGCGCTTTGAACACACTTGGAATTGCGGCCTGCATCGGTCTTGCCGCGCTCTCCATGGCGGCTCCAGCGTTCGCGCAGGACGCCGCGGCGCCGGCGCCGCGGACGGTTCGCCTCTACTCCGGCGAGGTCCCGGAGGCGATCGGCGCCGGAGGCGCCGACATCCCGTCCGTGACGATCTATGCGCCGCTGCCGGAACGGGCGACCGGGGCCGCGGTCGTGGTCTGTCCCGGAGGCGGTTATGGCGGCCTGGCGCCGCACGAGGGCAAGCCGATCGCCGAGTGGCTCAACACGCTTGGCGTGACGGGCATCGTGCTGAAGTACCGGCTCGGGCCGAGGTACCATCACCCCGTGATGATGCACGACGTGGCGCGCGCGATCCGGCTTGCGCGGTCCAACGCAGAGGCGTGGAAGCTCGACGCAAAGCGGATCGGCGTTATGGGCTTCTCGGCAGGCGGCCACCTGGCCTCGACCGCAGCCACCCATTTCGACGATGGAAACGCCGGCGCGACGGATCCGGTGGATCGCGTCAGCTCGCGGCCGGACGCCGCGATCCTGGTCTATCCCGTGATCACCATGACCGACCCGTTCACGCACGCCGGGTCCAGGCGAAACCTGCTCGGCGACCGCCCCGCGGCCGATCTGATCGACCTGATGTCGAACGAGAAGCAGGTGAACGCGCGGACGCCGCCCACGTTCATGGTCCATACCTCGGACGATCCGGTCGTGCCGATGGAGAACGCGCTGCTCTTCGCGATGGCCTGCCGCAAGGCGCACGTTCCCGTGGAGCTGCACTGCTTCGAGCACGGCCCTCACGGCATCGGGTTGGGCGCGGGCGATCCCGCGCTGGCCGTGTGGCCAGCGATGTGCGCCCGGTGGTTGGAACGGCGCGGGTTCCTGCGGAAGGGCGAGTGAGGGGACGAGGGGGTGATGAGGTGATGAGGTGATGATGTGCTGAGGTGATTAGGCCCCAGCCACCGCGTCACCCCATCACCTCATCAGCGCTTATCGGGGCGGGCGGCCAGCTTGACCGTTACGGTCTGCGGCGCGCCCTTGCGCTCCAGGCGGATCTCCATCGGCTCGCCCGGCTGGGCGCGCAGGAGGGCCGCCCGGATCGAGTTGAGCCGCACGACCTGGCGGCCGTTCACGGTCAGCAACTTGTCGCCTGTCTGCAGTCCGGCCGCCGAAGCGGGCGAGTTTGGATAGACCGTGGTCACGATAACAGACCAGGTCGTCGTCACGGTGCCGTTCGCGTCCTCGCGCTTTCGCACGGGATCCATGTCCAGCCCCAGCCAGCAGTGGACGAGCTTGCCCTGGCGAAGGCCGGCGAGCACGGGCCGCATGTCGTCGACCGGAAGCGCAAATCCGGCGCTGGTTACGGGCGGGCGCAGAAAGACGATCTTCTGGTCCGCCGTCGCGCCCGGAGCGGGTTCGGGCTTGCCCTGGCCGGGGCCTGCGCCCACGGTGTTGACGACCGCCGAATTGCGCCGCCCGGATTCGGGCCTGCGCGGGCCGTTGGGGAAGGGCGCGTAGGTCCAGTCGCCGAACGGAATGCCGGCGACCATGCCCACTACTTCGCCATGCACGTCCAGGATCGGGGCGCCGCTCGTGCCTACGCCGACGGTGCCGGCGATCTGGATAACGCTCGGGTAGAAGTGCTCGCCCGCGGGGAAACCGTCGTCGCGGACGCCTGCGATCAGGTTAAGCGCGACCGAGTTGAGGTGGCCATACTGATTGCCTATCGAGATGGCGAAATGGCCGGGGTAGACGCTGCTGGAGTGGCCGAGCTTCAGGCCGGGAATCTCCATGCCGGCGGCGAGCTTGAGCACACCGATATTCATCTCGGGATCGATGCCGGACACGGTGGCGTGAATGCGGCGGCCATCCTCCGTCATCACCAGCGGGTTCTTCATGCCGGAGAGCACGTCGGCGGTCGTAACGATGAAGCCGTCGCCAATGGAGAAGCCGCTCCCGATCTTCGGCGGCTCGGGCATCCCGTGATGGTCGCCCTTTCCTCCGGACTCCGGGGCACGGTGGTTCGGCCCGCCCACGTCCGGGCCGGTCGGCTTGGGCGCGTCCTGGCGGCCTCGGCCGCCGAGGGCCCGCTCGTCTTCTATCGAGACGATGGCGGGACGGGCGCGGCTGACGATACTCGCGACCTCATCCTGCATCTGGCTGAGGATGCCCTGCGCCCGCGCGGCGCCCGGCAGAGCGAGCGCCATGAGGGCGGCAGCAAACGCGCACGCTCGCGCTACCATCCGCGGGCCTCCTCCGCGTCGGCGGACCGGCCGGTCATAACGACGCTGCCCATCACGTAGGTGGCAGGCGCGTCCGACTCGGCCGAGACCGGCGTTAGAACATAATCGGTGCTATCCGCTCCGCCGGAGGCGCGGGCGCCATCGACGCCGGAGTAGTCCAGGCGCCGGCTGCCACGGCCGTGCGTCGTGCCGGCGGCGAAGCGCCTGCGCTCGCCGTACGACTCGCTCAGGGCGATTCGGGTCGGCCGCCGAACCATGTGCCGGGGCGCGCGGGCGGCCACCGTCGCGGAGGCGGCATGCACGTTCTGGCTGTCACCGTCCTGTACGAACGCGCGCAGCTCATCCGGATCGATCTGCGAGCCGGCGTCCGACGCCAGCAATCCATCCTGCGGCGCCGGCTCGTGTGCCGCTGCGGGCGGTGGAGAGGCGATCCCGGTAACGACGGCTGCGGGCTGCGGCCGGAAGAGATTGCCCGCAGGCGTAAGGACTAACAGAAGGCCGGCAGCCGCAACGGCCCCGAGGCTCCACGCAAACGCCGGAATACGCAGCGCGGGGATCGGGAACGCGCGCCGGCCCTCGGCTTCCGCCAGCCGGCCGCGCAGCTCATGCCAGCCGCGCCGGGACTCCGGCGCCGGGCTCCGCCGGATTGCCGCGAGGGCATCGACCGTCTGGCGATAGGCGGCCGCCTCGGCGCGGCACGATTCGCAACCGGCAAGGTGCCGCTCGACTCGCTCCACGTCCTGTTCGGACAGCCTGTGCGCTGTGTAGCTCCAGAGCAGATCGGCGACCGATCTGCACTCGTTATATCCCCACATCGTCTATCCCCTTCGCCTTCAACAGCGATGCGACCCGCTCTTTGAGGCAGCGCCGCGCCCGGAAGATCCTCAGCTTGACACTGGTCCTCGAGCAGCCGAGCACGTTGGCGATCTCCTCGTAACTCAGGTCCTCCACCTCGTGGAGGAGTAGTATCTCGCGCTGCGCCGCGGGCATTCCGTGCAGCGCCTTAAAAACAGTCTCCGTGGTCTGCATGCGCGCCACCACGTGCATCGGGTCTTCGGCATACTGATCGCCGGGCAGACTGTCCTGTTCGAGCCGGGCGTCGTACTGAACGTTGCGCCGGTCCCACGACTTGATTCGATCGCGGCATAGATTGCCGCAAATCTTCAACAGCCATGTCTGCAGGCTCGCCTCGCTGCGAAATCCAGGCATGGCGAGAAACGCCTTGACGAAGGTCTCCTGCTTCATATCGTCTGCATCGTCGCGGTTGCCGAGGAGGTGAAAGGCGTAGCGGAAGACCTGTCGCTCGTATTGCGCGTAGACCTGCGCGAAGGCGTCGAGGTCGCCGGCGCGGCAGCGCGCGACCAGTTGGCTTTCCGTAACCTGCATCGTGGCTCCGCGAGCAGCTATCATAGGCCGTTTGCATCCTCCAGTCGAGGGATTAGACGAGCCACGCGCTGCCAGGTATCGCCGTGTTTCATCAACGGCTTGCCCGCGCGGCCCGGCAGAAGCCACTGCAGCGCCGTTCGGGTCCGAACATGGTACCACCTTATGAGACGCTTTATCCGCAGCAGTACTTGACAGCTGCCCAACGATGGGCGCAATCGGTCCTCCAGCGATCGGCCCCGCGTTGTCTTGCTCGCCGATTTGCGGTACAATGAGATTGTGAAAAACAGTACATTTGGATCGCAAGGATTACCATAAGGATAGTCACCATGGCGAGATCCGTTACCGAGATGTCGTTCCACGATTCGGCGACGCCGGTTCCGAGCTTCGGGCCGGGCGGCACGCCGTTCCTGCTCGGCAAGCTGGACGAGGTCGTGAACTGGGCGCGCCGCAACAGCATCTGGCCGCTGACGTTCGGCCTTGCCTGCTGCGCGATCGAGATGATGGCCTCCGTCTCGTCGCGCTTCGACCTGAGCCGCTTCGGCGCCGAGGTATTCCGCGCATCGCCGCGCCAGGCCGATCTGATGATCGTCGCGGGCCGCGTCTCGACCAAGATGGGGCCGGTTTTGCGGCAGATCTACGACCAGATGCCGAACCCCAAGTGGGTGCTGAGCATGGGCGCGTGCGCCTCGACGGGCGGCGTTTACAACAACTACGCGATCATCCAGGGCGTGGACCAGATCGTGCCGGTAGACATCTACGTTCCCGGCTGCCCGCCCAGCCCGGACGCGCTGATCTACGCGATCATCAAGCTGCAGGAGAAGATCAAGGCGGGCAATTCCGGCAAGCTCATCGAGCTCTCGCCGCTGTTCAAGAGGCCCGAGGCGGCCGCGAGGGGATGAGCGAATGGGCTTTCTAACCAACACCGTGAGCGGAGCGAAAGCGCTGGCGACCGGCTTCAGCATTACGATGAAGCACTTCCTCGAGCAGCAGCTCAAGATCCGCCCCACCGAGACGGTCCAGTATCCGGAGCAGCGGCGCGAGCAGTTTCCGCGGACGCGGTGGCGGCACGTGCTCACCCGATACGAGAACGGCCTGGAGAAGTGCATCGGATGCAGCCTGTGCGCGGGAGCCTGTCCGGCGCGCTGCATCTACGTCGAGGCGGCCGAGAACACGGACAGCGCGCGCTATTCGCCCGGCGAGCGGTACGCGGTCAAGTACGAGATCAACATGCTGCGCTGCATCTTCTGCGGCTTCTGCCAGGATGCCTGCCCGACGGGCGCGATCGTCCTACGCAAGGACTTCGAGCTAGCCGACTTCCTCCGGGACGACAACCTGTACACGAAGGAGATGCTGCTGGAGCCCGCGCCCATCACCGGCGTGATCCCCCTCGCCTCCATTGGCACTGTCGCCCGCGAAACGACCGCCGCGCACTGAGCCCGGATCGTTCCAGACCAACGTAAGAGGCCGCACATGGCAGCAGCGCCACCTGATTCGAAAAGCAAGCCCGTATATACGGCAGAGGACCTGGAGCAGCTCTCGGCCAAGGGTCTGCGGTTCGAGCTGTTGAG
>Ga0070735_10005756_pt1 | contig 10209 bp, 8 predicted proteins | sample Coa_R1_FD_66443 | JGI IMG/M metagenome (GOLD analysis project Ga0070735, IMG submission 66443) | Surface soil microbial communities from Centralia Pennsylvania, which are recovering from an underground coalmine fire - Coalmine... | ecosystem: Environmental > Terrestrial > Soil > Unclassified ... | reverse complement strand
AGCCTGGAGATTGAGCTGATCACTCCGGTGGCCATGGAAAAGGGATTACGGTTTGCGATTCGTGAAGGCGGCCACACGGTGGGCGCCGGCACGATCGCCGAGATCATTAAGTAAAGGAAGAAGTCAGAAGGAAGAATGCAGAAGTAAAAACAAGTTCTGCATTCTGACCTGCTTACTTCTAAGTTTGCTGGGAGCTAGCTAAAAGCTTAGGAGCTTGTTTTCAATGCCCCGAGAAATTATTACGATGCAGTGCGGTGAGTGCAAGGAACGGAATTACTCGAAGACCAAGAATCGGAAGACGACGCCGGACCGGTTGGAGCTGAAGAAATTCTGCAATCGGTGCCGGAAGCATACGCCGCACAAAGAAGTGAAATAAATTTGGTAATTGAGCAATTGGGTGATTTGGTAATTTGAAAACTCGTCGGCGAGATTATTTCAAATTAAACAATTACCCGATTACAAAGTTACTCAATGAATTCAGGGGCGTAAGCTCAACGGTTAAACTGTCGGTCTCCAAAACCGAACTTGGGGGTTCGAATCCCTCCGCCCCTGCCAGAGTTTTGGAAGAACAGATTTGGGAGTTGAGGTAAAGCGAATGGCGAAGTCGATGGCAACAGTCATGAGCGAAGAAGGAATCGGCGGCAAGCTGAAGTCGTGGCCAGAGCGGGTCAAGACCTTTTACAACGACGTCCGCACGGAGATGAAGAAGGTCACCGCGCCTTCGTACAAAGACGTGCAGGCAACGACCCTCGTAGTCATCATTACTGTTTTCTGCTTCGGGGTGTATTTCTGGATCGTGGACAACACGATTGGCAGCGCCATCAACGCCCTGTTCAAGTACCTGACACATCGCTAATGACAAAGAAAGAAGTTGTTCTAGAGCCATCTATGCCGGACGAAGAAAAACAGACCGCGGAAGCCAGCGCAGATCCAGTTACACCGGAAGCTGGCGCTCCGCTCGAACCTCCCCGCAATCCCAATATGAAGTGGTACATCATCCACTCGTATTCGGGATTTGAGCGCAAGGTGAAGGAGTCGCTGGAGTCGCGCATCCAGGCCTTCGGCCTGCAGGAAAAAATCGGCAAAGTGCTGATTCCGACTGAGTCAGTGACTGAGGTTCGCGGCGGGAAGAAGTACACCAGTGAGCGCATGTTTTATCCCGGTTACGTGCTGGTGGAAATGGACATGGACGACCATGTCTGGCACGTGGTGAAGTCGACGCCGCGAGTGACTGGATTTGTTGGCACCGGCCAGCAGCCCACGCCGCTGTCGGAAGAGGAAGTTCAGCACATCGTCTACCGCGTCGGCGAGTCGAAGGACAAGCCGAAGCTCAAGGTCAAGTTCGAAAAGAACGAGTCGGTGCGGATCACGGAAGGTCCGTTTGCCAGCTTCACCGGGATTGTCGATGAGGTAAACGAAGACCGCGAGACCCTGAAAGTCATGGTCACGATCTTTGGCCGGTCGACGCCGGTGGAGTTGGAGTTTAACCAGGTGGAGAAGGTCGCCTGAGATTTGCGATTGCCGATTTGCAGTTGACGATTGTTCGCTCATTGAATCGGAATTGAAGGTTTGAGAAGGATTTATGGCAAAGAAAGTTACAGGTTCAGTAAAGCTTCAGATTGCGGCAGGTAAAGCGACGCCGGCTCCGCCGGTGGGTCCGGCGCTCGGTCAGGCGCAGATCAACATCATGGAGTTCTGCAAGCAGTTCAACGCCAGGACCAGCGCGAAAGAACTCGAAGGCCTGATCATTCCGGTGGTGGTCAGCGTTTACAGCGACCGCTCGTTTACTTTCATTACCAAGACGCCGCCGGCTTCGATTCTGCTGAAGCGGGCAGCGGGCATCGCCAAGGGCTCGGGAGCGCCGAACAAAGACAAGGTGGGCAAGGTCACGGCCAAGCAGGTCGAAGAGATTGCACGGCAGAAGATGCCCGATCTGAATGCGGCGTCGGTAGAGACGGCGATCAACAGCATTCGCGGGACGGCACGGTCGATGGGAATCGAAGTCATCGGGTAATGCGAGTTTTGGTCACTAACACTACGGCCCATCGGATCAGCGTTGGGCGGTGGGAGACGGAGAAAGCAATATGAAGAAGTCAGGCAAGAACATCACGAAGGCGCGCGAGGCGGTCGAGAAGCGGCCTTACGCGCTGCAGGACGCGGTTCCGCTCCTGCAAAAAGTCAAATACGCGAAGTTCGACGAGACGGTTGAGGTTACGATGCGGTTGGGAGTCGATCCCAAGCACGCCGACCAGATGGTGCGAGGCACGGTGGTTCTGCCGCACGGACTGGGCAAGTCGAAACGAGTGCTGGTGATCGCGACCGGCGACAAGGTGAAGGAAGCCGAACAGGCGGGAGCGGATTTCGTCGGCGGCGAAGAAATGGTCGAGAAGATCAGTAAAGAGAACTGGACCGATTTCGATGCGCTGATCGCCACTCCTGATGTCATGAAGTCGGTCGGACGGCTTGGTAAGGTGCTCGGGCCGAAGGGCCTGATGCCGAACCCGAAGACCGGTACGGTCACTTTTGATATCGCGAAGGCTGTGCAGGAAGTGAAAGCCGGCAAGGTCGAGTTCCGCACGGATAAAACGGCGCTGGTGCACGTGCCGGTGGGAAAGATTTCGTTCACGCCGGATAAGTTGATCGAAAACGCGACGGTGCTGATCACAAGCGTGGTAAAGGCCAAGCCAACGGTGGCCAAAGGAAAATACGTGAAAGGGTGCTATCTGAGCTCAAGCATGGGCCCGGGCATCCCGATTGATACGAGCGCGGTGGAAGCCGCAGCGAAGGCGTAGGGACTTCGTAATTTTGCAATCGGGTAATTTGTAATTTGAATTGACTGTGGTTTATTCCGGTTCTTCAGATTACAAAATTACGAAATTACCCGATATTCGATTGAGGATTTATGGCGGTTACCAGAGCGAAGAAGCAAGAGCAAGTCGACAAGCTAGGCAAGGACCTGAAGAACGTCTCCAGCTTAATCGTGACCACGTACAGCAAGCTGACGGTAGCTCAGGACTACGAATTGCGCAAGACGCTGCGGAGTTCCGGGGCGAAATATGCGGTGGTGAAGAACACGCTGGCAGAACGCGCGTCGAAGGGCACGAAGGCGGAGGAGGTTTTGAAGGATCTTGCGGGGGTGACCTCGATCGCCTATACCGAGGGCGACCCGGTGGCGCTGGCGAAGGCGCTTTCGAAGTACGCGAAGGACAATCCCGAGTTCACCTTCAAGGCGGGCGTGGTCGAAGGACGCGTGATTTCGATCAAGGAAATCCAGGCGCTGGCCACGATGCCGTCGAAGGAAGAGATCTATTCGAAGTTGCTGTTCCTGATCAACGCTCCGGCACAGCGGTTGGCGACGGTGGTGAATGCCGTTGGACGCAACCTCGCGGTGGTCGTGAACGAGGGCGTGAAGGAAAAGAAGTTCAAGGAAGCGTAAGGGGCATTTTGTAATTTTGTAATTAAGAACCCAGCAAACATCGGCTTCTGAAATTGCAAGAATACGCGAGTACGAAAACAAAATTTCTGGATGGCGGAAGCTGTCCGAACAGATTTGGTTATCAGCAAGTCAGGGGTTGTGTGGTTCGAGATTTGGCGTTGTCTGGCGCTGAAACGAGAACCGGTCGCACTGGAAACCTGGCCGATAGATAACGAAATCAAGAAACTGATAACTCGAATTGGAGAAACAGACATGGCAGATCTGCAGCAGTTGGAAGATCAAATCGTGAATTTGTCGCTGCTGGACGCGGCGGCCCTGGTAAAGCGCCTTGAAGAGAAGCTTGGCGTCTCAGCCGCGGCTGCAGCCCCGGTGATGATGGCGGGCGGCGGCGGTGCGGCGGCGGGTGCGGCTCCGGCTGAGGAAAAGACCGAGTTCACGGTCGTTCTGAAGGACGTCGGCGCCAATAAGATCAATGTAATCAAGGCAGTCCGCGAAGTAACCAGCCTCGGCTTGAAGGAAGCCAAGGACCTGGTGGACGGCGCTCCCAAGAACATCAAGGAAGGCGTCTCCAAGGAAGAAGCGGAGACGATCAAGAAGAAGTTCGCGGAAGCCGGCGCTATGGTTGAGGTTAAGTAGCGGAACGCGGGCTTGAATGGCCCGTCTGGCGGAGCAACGATCGATTGCAAGCGTAGGTTGTACGCACGATCTATCTGGTGAAGCTTTGGAAGCGGTGGTAGCATCTATACTACTACCCCGCTTCCTGCTTCACCGAGGTGACTGCGACCAACTACTCCAAGAACCCAGGTAAGCGGAGATTGGTTGCGGACACGGGTTGGCAGACTGTTCTGCGGGCAGGGCAGAACAGGAACAGGCCTTAAACTACTGGCGCGGAAACGACACAATTTAATTGACGCTAAGCGCTGCATACGGCGCCTGCGGGGAGTCATGTCCCTGCGGGCCAAACACGTTTTTATACGGTTTTACTGAAATTCCAGGCTGTGGCGCATCCTGCGCCGCCGAATCGCGGCCACTGCTGGGCCGCATGAAAGTTGGGAGTAGCTGAATGTCGAAGACAAACGGATTCCGCACACGTTTTGATTTCTCAAAAATTCCGGCAACGATCCAGATTCCGAACCTGATCGAGGTCCAGAAGCGTTCCTATGATCGCTTTCTGCAAATGGACCGCCTGCCGAGCGAGCGCGACGACGCCGGCTTGCAGGCAGTGTTTCAGTCGGTGTTTCCGATCACCGACTTCCGCAACGTATCACAACTGGAGTTTGTGGACTATGCGATCGGCGACTGGGAGTGCAAGTGCGGCCACCTGAAAGGGCTGCACCACCTCCGCACCACTTGTAAGAACTGCGGATCAACCGTGATCACCGACCCGTTCCATCCCGGCGACGTGCTTTGCACCAAATGCGGCACGTACAACGCCAATACGCCAGATTTCTGCAACAAGTGCGGCGACCCGGTTGGCCTGCAATTGAAGTACGACGTGGCCGAGTGCGAAGAGCGCGGCATGACCTATTCTGCCCCGCTGAAGGTCACGATGCGTCTGACGATTTTCGATAAAGACGCGGAGACTGGTAACCGTTCGATTCGCGACATTAAAGAGCAGGAAGTCTTCTTCGGCGATGTGCCGCTCATGACCGACAACGGAACGTTCATCGTGAACGGCACCGAGCGCGTGATCGTCAGCCAGTTGCACCGTTCGCCGGGCGTGTTCTTCGAGACTGCCAACAACCGCACCTACTTCCTGGGCAAGATCATTCCCTACCGCGGTTCGTGGGTGGAATTCGAATACGATCAGAAGAATGTGCTGTATGTGCGCATCGACCGCAAGCGGAAGTTCCTGGGGACGATTTTCCTGCGTGCCCTGGGATTACGTTCCGGCGAAGACATTCTGCGGACGTTCTATACCGTCGATCGCCTTCTGGTTCGCGACAAGAAGCTGTTTTGGACAGTGGATCCGGCTGGCGACAAGCCGACGAATCTGCTTGGAATGAAACTGGCCCACAGCATCAAGGCCAAGAACGGCGATGAGGTCGCGCACTCGGGCCGCAAAATTAATGCTGCGACTTTCAAGGAAATTCAAAAAGCAAAGATCACCGAGATCGAGACGGACATCTCGGATCTCGAAGGCGCATGGGTAGCGGCTGATGTTGTCGATACAACGACTGGTGAAGTGCTGCTCGAAGCGAACTCGGAACTGACGGCAGACAAGCTGTCGAAGATCTTTGATTCCGGCGTGGTTGAACTGAGCATCTTCTTCCCTGAGCGCGACGACGTGGGAACGGTGATCAGTCAGACTCTGAAGCGCGACTCGGTGAAAACGCCGCAGGAAGCGCTGATCGAGATCTACCGTAAGCTGCGACCCGGCGATCCGCCGACGCTTGATACAGCGACTGCCCTGTTCCATGGCATGTTCTTCGACCCGCGCAAGTACGACTTCTCGCGCGTGGGCCGGCTGAAGTTCAACATCAAGCTGTTCGAAAACCAGGACGCTACAAAGCTCGAGAACCGCACGTTGGAGCCGGATGATTTCTACGGGACGATTCGTTACTTGCTGAAGCTGCGCAAGAACATCGGCGCAGTGGACGACATCGATCACCTCGGAAACCGCCGCGTACGCGCGGTCGGAGAACTGCTCGAGAACCAATTCCGCATCGGGCTGGTCCGCATGGAACGCGCTATCAAGGAAAAGATGAGCGTGTACCAGGAAATGTCGACGGCGATGCCGCACGACCTGGTCAACGCCAAGCCCGTGATGGCGGCGATCCGCGAATTCTTCGGATCCTCGCAGCTATCGCAATTCATGGATCAAACAAACCCGCTGTCGGAAATCACGCACAAGCGGCGCTTGTCGGCCCTTGGGCCGGGCGGCTTGTCGCGTGAACGCGCAGGATTCGAAGTCCGCGACGTGCACCCGACGCACTACGGACGTATCTGCCCGATTGAGACGCCGGAAGGTCCGAACATCGGCCTGATCTCGTCGCTGAGTTGCTATGCCCGAATCAATGACTACGGCTTCATCGAATCGCCGTACCGGCGCGTGAAAAATGGCCGGGTTATTGACTATGTAAGCGTGGTCAACGCCGGCGACAGTGATTTCAAGGTCGGCGATCACATCGAGAAGCACGAAGCCGAGAAGCTGAACGCGGAACTGAAAGATCGGCGTAAGAAGGCGATTGAAATCGAGCCGTATTCGTTCTATCTGTCGGCGTGGGAAGAAGACCGGCACGTGATTGCGCAGGCCAACGTCGAACTCGACGACAAGCTGCGGATCGTCAACGACCTGGTCAATGCCCGCAAGGCCGGAAACTTCGTGCTGGTGAACCGCGATGATGTTGATTACATCGACGTGAGCCCGAAGCAGTTGGTCTCGGTGGCGGCCTCGCTAGTGCCGTTCCTGGAGCACGACGACGCGAACCGGGCGCTGATGGGCGCAAACATGCAACGCCAGTCGGTTCCTTTGCTGCGTGCGGAAGCGCCGATTGTGGGCACGGGAATGGAAGGTGTTACAGCTCGCGACTCCGGCGCGGTGATTCTGGCAAAACGGAACGGAATCATCGATTCGGTCGACTCAGAGCGCATCATTGTCCGCGTCGAAGGCGAGCATCATCCCGGACAGCTGTCGCGCGAAGTTGGCAGTGACATTTATCAGCTCACGAAGTTCAAGCGCTCGAACCAGAACACCTGCATCAACCAGAAGCCGGTGGTGCTGAAAGGTCAGCGCGTGGTGAAGGGACAGGTGATCGCCGACGGTCCTTGCACCGATCACGGCGAGTTGGCGCTGGGACGCAACGTGTTGGTGGCGTTCATGCCATGGCGCGGCTACAACTTTGAGGACGCGATCCTCGTCTCCGAGAAGTTGGTGAAAGAGGACTACTACACCTCGGTTCACATCGAGGAGTTCGAACTCGAGTCTCGCGACACCAAGCTCGGACCGGAAGAAGTCACGCGCGACATTCCAAACGTCAGCGAAACCATGCTCCGCAATCTCGACGAGGCGGGCGTGATCCGCATCGGCGCGACGGTAAAGCAGGGCGACATTCTGGTGGGTAAAGTAACGCCGAAGGGCGAAACCCAGCTCACGCCGGAAGAGAAGCTGCTGCGCGCGATCTTCGGTGAAAAAGCCGGGGACGTGCGCGACGCGTCGCTCTACTGCCCCCCGGGCATCGAGGGCGTGATCGTCGACGTCAAGATCTTCTCCCGCAAGGGTCAGGAGAAAGATGAGCGCGCGAAGGCCATCGAAGCGGCACAGATTGCGAAGTTGGAGAAGAACCTTTCCGACGAAATCCGGATTCTGACCGACGAGCGCCTGAAGCGATTGAACGACATCCTCGGCGGCAAGGAGGTGCAGGCGGACTTGCACGACGAGCGCACCAACAAGCGCCTGTTGACCAAGGGAGCCATTCTCGATCGCGACACCATCGAGCGCATCTCGACCCGTAACCTGAAGCGCATCAAGTACGAGGACAAAGATCCGCGGGTGAACGAGCAAATCGACGAGATCGAAGAAATGACGTCGCGTCAGATCGATGTGCTCAAGAAAATCGTCAACGAGAAGAAAGACAAGCTGACCAAGGGCGACGAGCTTTCGCCGGGCGTGATCAAACTGGTGAAGGTTTACATCGCCATGAAGCGCAAGCTGAGCGTCGGCGACAAGATGGCGGGCCGTCACGGCAACAAGGGCGTCATCGCCCGCATTCTGCCGGACGAAGATATGCCGTACCTCGAGGACGGTACAGCAGTCGAAATCGTGCTCAATCCGTTGGGCGTTCCCTCCCGTATGAACGTGGGCCAGATTCTCGAAACCCACCTGGGATGGGCCGGTCACGAACTGGGCAAGAAGATCGACCAGATGCTGGCCGAGAACTCGAAAGAAGAAGCCATCCGCCGCGAACTGAAAGCGCTGTTCAAAGACACGGTACTGGCGGACACGATTGCAGATCTTCCGGACGACGAGTTGCTGGCAATTGCTCCAACTCTTAAGCGGGGCGTCTTTACCGGATCGCCGGTGTTCGACGGCTCCAAGGAGTCGGAGATCAAGGCGCTACTGAAGTCCTCCGGGCTGCCGGAGTCAGGCAAAACCTATCTGTACGACGGCATGACGGGCAACAAGTTCGAACAGCCGGTCACGGTCGGTTACATCTACATGTTGAAGCTGTCGCACCTGGTGGACGACAAGATCCATGCCCGCTCCATCGGTCCATATTCTCTGATAACCCAACAACCTTTGGGCGGCAAGGCGCAGTTCGGTGGCCAGCGCTTCGGAGAAATGGAAGTCTGGGCTCTGGAAGCGTATGGCGCGGCGTTCATCCTGCAAGAGTTGCTGACTGCGAAGTCTGACGACGTGTATGGCCGAACCAAGATCTACGAGGCCATCGTGAAGGGGGAGGCCGCCATGGAACCGGGCGTCCCCGAGTCGTTCAACGTGCTGATTCGCGAACTGCAGTCGCTGTGCCTGGATGTGGAATTGATCAAGGCCGGGGAAAAGAAGCCGGCCATGGCAGCGGCGGATTAATGATGAGTACCGGGTACCTGGTACCGAGTTGTTCGGGTGCCCGGTGTTGAGAGGAATTTGAAAAACAGTTCCGCAGCAGCACCGCCCTCAGGCGCTACGGAACATAACCTCGGTCTGAGGGCCAGAAGTGGAGGAACACCTTGTTTCGTTCGAGCCCCTTTGATTTGGCAAACCCGATCGCCGATTTCGACGCAATCCGTATCAGCCTGGCTTCGCCAGAGAAGATCCGGAGTTGGTCGCACGGCGAGGTAACGAAACCCGAGACCATCAACTACCGCACGTTCAAACCGGAACGTGACGGCCTGTTCTGCGCCCGCATCTTCGGTCCTGTGACTGACTGGGAGTGCTTGTGCGGCAAGTACAAGCGCATGAAGCACCGCGGAGTCATTTGCGACAAGTGCGGCGTAGAAGTCACGCTCTCCAAGGTTCGTCGCGAACGGCTCGGACATATCGAGCTGGCCTCCCCCTGCTCCCACGTGTGGTTCTTCAAGGGCCTGCCGAGCCGCATTGGCCACCTGCTCGACATCTCGCTGCGCGATCTCGAGTCTGTGCTGTATTTCGAGGCGTATGTGGTGGTTGAGCCGGGCGATGCGCCGGTGAAAGAGCGCGAGGTCATCAAGGACGAAGCCAAGTTCCGCGAACTGGACCAGCAATACCGTCCGGCGGGCTTTAAGGCCATGATGGGCGCCGAAGCGATCAAAGAGCTTCTCAAGCGTGTGGATGTGGAGAACCTGTCCACCGAACTGCGCGAGAAGATGAAGCACGAGAGCTCGCTGCAGAAGCGGCTCAAGTACGCGAAACGACTCAAAGTGGTCGAAGCGTTCCGCAAGAGCGGCAACAAGCCGTTTTGGATGATCCTGGACGTGATTCCGGTGATTCCACCGGAGCTACGGCCCCTGGTTCCACTCGATGGCGGGCGTTTCGCCACGTCTGATTTGAACGACCTGTATCGCCGCGTCATCAACCGTAACAACCGGTTGAAGAAGCTGATGGATCTGCATGCGCCGGAAGTCATCGTGCGGAACGAAAAGCGCATGTTGCAGGAAGCCGTCGACGCCTTGTTCGATAACGGCCGTCGCGGCCGCGTGTTGCGCGGGGCGAACAATCGTCCGCTGAAGTCGCTCTCCGATACGCTGAAAGGCAAGCAGGGACGCTTCCGCCAGAACCTGCTGGGCAAGCGCGTTGACTACTCCGGCCGTTCCGTCATCGTGGTTGGGCCGGAGCTTAAGCTGCACCAGTGCGGTTT
>Ga0070735_10005754_pt1 | contig 10210 bp, 7 predicted proteins | sample Coa_R1_FD_66443 | JGI IMG/M metagenome (GOLD analysis project Ga0070735, IMG submission 66443) | Surface soil microbial communities from Centralia Pennsylvania, which are recovering from an underground coalmine fire - Coalmine... | ecosystem: Environmental > Terrestrial > Soil > Unclassified ... | reverse complement strand
GCGGTACAACATGATTCGATCGAGATTCCGTTCGACCGCAGCGAAGAAAATATCGTTCAGGGTGGCAATGCTCATTGCGTCTTAGGGCCGACTGCCTCGGAGTCGCGGCCCGATCAGTGCGTCAAGCTGCGTGATCGGGACCGTCTCCGAACTGAAATGTACCGTTTTGCGCGTAGTTTGAGCAATGTGAAAAGACGCACACCCCAGGTTGAACGAAGCGCCGCTTTTTCGAAAGGATCACGCTTTCTTCAGCAAGCGGGTAAGCGCCACTAGAATCACGGCGCCGACGAATGCCACGATGATCGAGCCGATCATGCCTCCGCCGGGCCAGATTCCCAGAATCCCGAAGACCCAGCCGCCTACGAGGCCGCCGAGAATGCCGAGAATGATGTCCACGAGAACGCCGTAGCCACCGCCCTTCATCACTTGTCCAGCCAGCCAACCTGCGATCAGTCCAACTACGATCCATGCAAGAAAACTCATAAGGATTCTCCTTGGGGCCGCCGAGCGAACTGTACACGGAACGCTCGCAATGCTCAAGGGACGTTTAGTCCGGTGAGGGCTTCAGTGGGCTCTAGTCTGATAGGGGCAGGAGCGGCTACGTTTCTTTCTCTCCTTCATCCGCGATGCCGATCTTCGACAGCCGATAGCGCAGCGCATTTCGAGACAGACCGAGCAGCCGTGCGGCCTGGCTCTTGTTGCCGCCGGCGCGGCGCAGGGCTTCCTGCACCATTTCGTCCTCCCACTGTTCGAGGGTCATGCCGTCGGGCAGAAATCCTGGGTGACCGTTGGCGGCCTTCGCGGGTCGCTGGTCGAGATGGATATCTGCCGCTTCGAGCACATTCCCCTTTGCGAGCGCGCAGGCCCGTTCGACAATGTTTTGCAGTTCGCGCACATTGCCCGGCCAGTGATAGTTCACCAGAACCTGCATCGCCTGCGGCGTGATGCCTTCGATCGTTTTGCGCGATTCGTCGTCAAAGCGCGAGATGAAGAGATTCACCAGATCAGGAATATCCTCCTTGCGCTCACGCAGCGGGGCAATATCGATGGGGACGACGTTCAGGCGATAGTAAAGATCTTCGCGGAATGTGCCTTGCTCAAGCGCCTCGCGCAGATCGCGGTTCGTGGCAGCGATGAGGCGCACATCAACTTTGACAGTCCGCGTGCCGCCGAGGCGTTCGAATTCGCGCTCCTGCAAAACGCGCAGCAATTTCACCTGAGTTGCAGGCGGGACGTCGCCGATCTCATCGAGGAAAAGCGTGCCCTTGTCGGCGAGTTCGAATTTGCCAGGCTTGCTGGCGACCGCGCCGGTGAAAGCTCCTTTTTCGAAGCCGAAGAGTTCGCTTTCGAGAAGATTTTCCGGGATCGCGGTGCTATTGATCTTGATGAACGGCCCGGAGGCGCGGCGTGATTTCTCGTGAATCGCACGAGCGATCAGGTCTTTCCCGACTCCGCTCTCTCCGCCCAGCAACACCGTGGAGTTTGTGAGAGCGACGCGCTCGACCGTGGCCAATACTTCCTGCATCTTCGGACTGCGCGCCACAACGTTGGGATGGGCGTAGCGCTTACCCAACGCCTCGCGTAACGACAGATTTTCTTCACGCAGCTTGCGGACGTCCAACTCCTTGTGGATGACCATCCGCATTTCCGTCAGCGAAAACGGTTTCAGCACGTAGTCGCTGGCGCCGGCTTTCATGGATTCAACAGCAGTTTCGACACTGCCGAATGCAGTCATGACCACGACGGGCAACGCTGCATTCTGATGCTTGATGCTCTGCAGAAACTCCAGGCCGTTTATGCCGGGAAGCTTCAAGTCGGTGAGCACAAGATCGATGGAATTCTCGCGCAGCAACTTGAGGCCGGTCTCGGCGTCTCCAGCAGAGAGCGTAGTGAAGCCGTCTTCGCCGAGATTCAACTCGAGCAGGCGCCGCATCTTCGCCTCGTCCTCAACGATCAGAATGGAGGGCATAGCCCCGGTTGCCTCGTTCCGCCTTTACTCACGAAATTACCAAATGCGCGCTTTGTCCTGCCGCAGCCCCTTCGTTCACCGCTGGAAAAAATATCACGAACACGGTGCCTGTGCCGTTTCCTGCACCCTCAATGCGGATCGACCCGTGATGCCCATCCATGATCTTCGAAACGATCGACAAACCCAGGCCTACTCCAGTCTTCTTCGTCGTCACAAATGGATTAAAAATCTGCTCCCTCAGTTCGAATGGAATGCCCGGCCCCGTGTCTTCGATGCGAACCTTGACCCCGCCGGAATTGCCGCCGTTTGCTGCTGACTCCATCACCTTCACGCGCAGCACTCCCCCGCTCGCGCTCATCGCGTCATACGCATTCTGCACGATGTTCACGAAGGCCTGCTCACACAAGCTCTCATCCAACGGTATCTGAGGCAGATCAGCCTCGTAGTGCTTCTCCACTTGAATCGGTGCGCCCTTCCATAACTTCGCCACGTCATTTAGAGCACGATCGAGTACGACGGTGACGTCGTGCGGAGAGAGGTCGGCGTGCAGCGGTCGTGCAAAGTCCAGAAAGCGCGTGACCAGCGCGCTCAGGCGGTTGGTCTCGCTCGAAATATATCCCGCGAGTTCCGCGGCCAGCGGATTGGATTCGCCAAGCTTCTGGTTCAACATCTCGGCCGACCCTTTGATCACGCCCAGCGGATTGCGGATCTCGTGCGCGAGGCCGGCAGAGAGTTGGCCAAGAGCGGCGAGACGTTCCGAACGCCGGGCCTCGGCCTGCGCCTGTTCGAGGCGCCGGTTGGTTTCGGCGAGAGTCTCGGCCAGCGCCTGATACCGGGCCGTCTGCCGCCGGTTCTCGACCACGAATCGGTTGACGACCATCGCGGCAAGGAAGAAAAAGACGATGCGGATCGCGAGTCGCCCATAGTCCTCCGGAGTAATGTCGTACTCCTGCACCGCGGGATAGAGATACGAACAATACGCAGCTGACGCGAGCGAGGTCCACAACAACGTAGCCCAAGGTCCAAAGTACTCCGCCGCCGTTACAGCTGGCAGATAGTAGATGGGATAGTAGTAGCTGTTGATGGGAATTTCGCCGGTGTGCAGGATCAGCAACGTCGCGAGCGCGATCTTAAGCAGAACAATATATGCGGGGCCGCGGCGAGGCATCCGCGCAATCAGCCATCCCTCGCTGACTTGCAGAATGCCGAATCCGAGAAGGATCAGCTGCTTGTGGTATTCCGCCACCGGCGGCAGCAAGGCCAGCGAGGCGAGCAATACCAGCCACAGGACATCCATCCAGTTGATCTTGGGGCGCTCGATTTCGCTCATCGTTCTGGCCGCTTTACCGTCACCCGGGTAACAATCAACGTACCCCGCACAAAAAGGTTACGCCGGGAGACGTGTGGCTCCCGGCGTAACTGTTATGAAATTCTCGGGTCCGCAAGAGCATCTCATGCGAACCCTATCACACCGCAAAGAACAGGCAATCGTCAACGACCCTTCTTCGGAGGACTGCTGGGCTTCGGAGGCTCCGAACGCGGCGGCGGAGCTTGATGCTGCGGCGGCGGAGGCGCGGCAGGCCGCTGCTGCTGCCACCTGTTGAACTTCTCCTCCTGCTGCTGCTCTTGTTGCTGGTTGCGCTCCTGCACCGGAGGCGCTGGCCGTACCAGCGGATGCGGCTCTTGCAGCGGAGCCCTCATATCTTCCTGCGGAGGCTGGAAGGCCCGCGGATTCTCCGGTTGTGAATTCCGATTCTCCGGCTGCTGCATATTCCGACCGTCTTGCGTCCGGGTCTGCGGAGGCTGCACATTCCGATTCTCCGGTTCCGAATTTCCTTGCTGCTCGTAGACGCGCGGTTGCGCCTGCGGAACCGTCCTTACCTGCGGATTCCCGCCGTTCGGCGGACCAAACGGTTTGAATCCTTCTTGTGGCGGCTGCTGACGCCCGCCCTGATTGGCGCCTTGGCCGGAGCCTTGATTGACGCGTTGATTGATAGGAGCGGGCCGCGCCGGTCCGACCGGACGAACCAGCGCCTGCTCGTTCAGGTGTCCACCAGCCTGTTGCTGCCGCTGTTCGATCGGACGCGGCGGTGCCGGCGGCGTTCTCACTGCAACCACAGGACGGCTGATGATGGCCACCGGCGGCCTTACGGTCACCGGACGACCCGCTCCGATCACGCTGGCGCGGATAGGTTCCTCACGCACCATGTGCGATATCGGCGCGGCTGCGATCTCACGCGGTTCAACCCGCATAATATTTCCTGCCACCGGACGCGCGTTCACAAACGTGTCGTGCGAAACCACTGTCACGCCATTGTTCACGCGCTGGTTCACATACGTAATGTTGTTGACGGTCGTGCGGTTGACGATCACCGTGTTGTATACGTTCGTCACCCGCGTGACATTCACCGACGTATTCGTGATGTTCACGTTCGTCACATACCGGCGGCTCACGCGATATCCCGGAACGTAGACTTCTCCCGGAGCCAGCGGGAACCATCCCACGCCCACGCCTGCGGAGAAGCGGAAGCCCGCTCCGCCGCCCACGAACGCCACCAATGCTGGAGCCCACACCGGACGCACCACGACCGGTCCCGGCACCCAGAACCATCCGCCGTTCACATTCGCCCAGCGACCATAGTGGAAGGGAGCAAATCCCCAAGGCTCGTCTCCCACCCACGTCCAGCCCCATGGGCCAACCCAGACCCAGTGACCGAAACGATAGGGAGCCCATCCGGCAACGACGACACGCGGCCGCCAGCACGGACCATAGCCGGCAACATAGCTCCAGCTGCCGTACTCGTCGAGATCTTCGTAGCCAGTCATTTCGCGTGACACATAGTTCGCGGAGTCGGCTTGATCTTCGCGCGCGTCACGATCAAACGCCCAGCCATCCAAATCATCTTGGGCGGGAAGTTGCTCAAGGTTGTAATCGAGATGCTGCTCATCGCCGGTGAAGGTCGCCGACTGATTCGCGACGACGGTGTAACTGAATCCGCCGCCGGTCACGCGGCCGCGCCCATGCCACACGGTCGTGACGGTCTGACTCCCATCCTGATTCACATCGAGCCGGTAAACGCCGGGCTGCAGCAGCGTGAATGCGATGTTCGGCGTATCGATCTCGTAGGTATCATCGTCGTCGACATGACGGACGTTGAGAATCAGCGAGCCTTGCGCGAGCCGAATCTGCGTGGTGTGGTCATCGAGCGCCAGGAAAGTAATGCCGGTCTTTGCGCCCAGTCGGATGGCGGCCGAGCCCACGTGAACTTCAGCACGCGAATCTTCGTCAGCCCACAGGTCGTCGCCGGTCACCATCGGGCGGTTGGGCACGCCCGCGACCCAGTCATCTTCGCCTGCAGGTCGAAATGAAATGTTGCCCTGCGAATAATTCAGCCGCGCAACGCGGCTTGGAGGATCCTGGCTCTGGTCTTGGTCTTGATCCTGATCCTGTGCCTGACCCTGGTCCTGTCCTTGATACTGCGCGTTGTCTTGATCTTGTGCTTTGGCTATGGTTGAAAACTGCAGGACGAGCGCGACGCTCGCCAGTAGCATCCACGTGTACAGCGTTCTCGTTTTCATATCATCGCCCCGACGGAGTAGAGATTGCATTACCCTGATCTTACTCACATCCGTGTAAACACAATAGAGCCGCTTTAGTTTCCTGGCAGCGTAAAGTGTTTGGCTGGAATGGAGTTGGGACGCGTTAACGGTAACGAAGTCGCAGATCTGTCGCGGTTCAGAATCGTACGCGTGGCCAACCGCCGGCAGAGACGAATCAGAACTTTCTCCGCCGGCGATTTTCCAGCGCTCAGTTTTTCATCTTCGGGCGTTGGCAGGCGTCCACGATCTTCGTGGGATCGATGGCGTCTTTGTCGACCTGCTCTTCCATGATCTTTCCGTCTTTCCCGATCAGGAAGTTCACTCGACGCGGGGCCTGATATTCGTTTTTGTAGATTCCGTACTCGTGGGTGACTTTGCCGCCCCAATCGCTCAACAGGGGAAAGGTAACTCCAATTTGGTCGGCGAAAGCTTTATTGGCGAAGGCGCTATCCATGCTCACACCCAGGACCTGGGTGTCGGCTGCTTCCAGTTCTTTCAAATGCGACTGGAAGTTTTTCATTTGCTGCGTTCAACCACCGGTAAAGGCGAAGATGTAAAACGCCAGCACGACATTCTTCTTGCCCCGAAAGTCGCTGAGCTTCATGTCTTTCAGATTGCCGTCCTGGAAATATTTCAGAGTGAAATCGGGAGCCATATCCCCAACTTTGGGCATGCTCGACGCCTCCTTACTCTGTGCGAATAACGCGGAAGACATGGTCAGCAGCAGAGCTGCCGCCAGAATCCCTGAGCGTTTGTTTTGCATTCGAACCCTCCCACTTAGAGTTGATGACCCAGCATACCGCGCGCTCCGTGCCCGGTAAACCCGTAACTGCGTCGGTGCGAGTCCGTGTGCTTGCGCTAACCCCCCGCCCTCGATGAAAGTGCTGTGGCGATTTTGCAGGCAGTCACTCGACGACATGTAGCATCCAAGCTGGGTCTCACTCAACAACCAAACTATGGATCATCTGGCGCCACATGACTTGATGGTTGTCTTTCTCGCACTCGCAGCTCTGCTGGCGAGCGCAAAGCTCGCCGGGGAACTGGTCAAGAAATTCAATCAACCCTCTGTACTCGGCGAAATTATTGCTGGCATTCTTCTGGGACCGACGGTTCTCGGCCACTTCCAACCCGCCGTTTATGCCCTGCTATTCCCGCGTACTGGCCCCGTCGCCCTGGTTCTGGAGGGAATCACAGCCATCAGCGTGGTCTTCTTCCTTCTCACTGCTGGCATTGAGATTGATTTGGCCAGCATCTTTCGACAGGGGAAAAGCGCATTGCTGGTGAGTTCTTTCGGCATGGTCATCCCCTTTGCTGTCGGATTCCTTTCGGCCCGAATGTTCCCGCGATTTCTCAGCGCCGGTGAAGGCACCGACCCCATTGTCTTCGCTCTCTTCATTGGCACTGCTCTCTCCATCTCCGCTCTCCCCGTGGTAGCCCGCGTCCTCATGGATCTCGGACTGCTCAGGAGCGAGATGGGCACAATTGTCATGTCTTCCGCTATGTTCGACGACTTGGTCGGTTGGATTCTATTCGGCTTGGTTCTGGGGATGATGACTCCCCAGGGTGACGCCGGACACGGTATTCGGCACACCATCATCCTGGTGCTGAGCTTTGCGGCGCTGATGCTAACCGTCGGGCGTTGGCTGATTCACAGGATTCTCCCTTTTATACAAGCTCACACCACGTGGCCCGGCGGGGTTCTCGGCTTCATCTTTTCTTTGACTCTCGCTGCGGCGGCTTTTGCGGAGTACGCCGGCATCCATGCGGTGTTCGGCGCATTTATCACGGGCGCGGCAGTCGGCGAATCCGGTCATTTGCGGCAGCGCACCTCCGAGCACATTTACCAGATCGTCACCAACGTCTTCGCGCCTTTATTTTTCGCCAGCATCGGTCTGCACACCAATTTCGTGACAAACTTTCATCCGGCAGTTACCGCTTTCATCATCGGCATCGCGTGTCTGGGAAAGATTCTGGGTGCAGGTTGCGGAGCGCGATTGGGCGGCATGGATTTGCGTACCTCTTTCGGTGTCGGCCTCGCGATGAACGCCCGAGGCGCAATGGAAATGATTCTCGGCATTCTTGCGCTGCAAGCCCGGCTCATCCGCGAACCCATGTTTGTGGCGCTGGTTGTCATGGCTCTGGTGACGTCTCTCATCTCCGCACCGGCCATCCGGATCCTGATCACTCGCAAAAAATCGGTCAATCTCAAGGACGTCGTTTCCAGTGAGCTGTTTCTAACGAGTCTTGCAAGCGACACGAAGAATGGCGTGTTGCAGGAAATGTGTGACGTGGCTGCGCCCATTGTGGGCAATGCTCCCGAGCGTTTCTTTCGGCTGGTCAGTGAGCGCGAGCGCGTTTCCAGCAGCGGCTGGCGTTTCGGAATCGCTGTCCCCTATGCCCGCGTGGATGGCCTGAGCCGACCAGTCGTGGTGATCGGGAGGACTGAAAAAGGCATTGACTTCGATTCGCGCGACGGCCGCCCCGCAAAGCTGATTGTGCTCATTCTCACTCCCGACAACCAGTCTCAGCACGATTTGCTGGCCGACGCTGGCCAACTTTTCAGCCACAAAGAAATGATCGACCGCGCGCTTGCCGCGAGTAGTTTCGTAGAGCTATTGGCCGCGTTGAACGCTCCGGTGAAGTAGGTAGGAGAGACCGCCCGCCGCCACAAGACCAGATTCCCCGATCCGGCGAAGTTGCTCCGTTGTCACTTCCGGCCTTGGTGGCTGAAAACCACCACTGTTGGCCGTGGTCGGCCAATCTGATAGCAATCTCCCTTTTTCACTCCCCGCTCGAGATTCTTTCTCGCTGAAAACAAAGCCCTTGCCGATGGCCTCTTCTCGCCTCTTTGGCATGGCAGTTGCCATTCCCTCTTGCTGAGAGATTTCTGGAGACGCGGGTTTATATGGGTAGGGTTCGGTTGGAAGAGGTGGGTTATGAAAACTAGATTCATCCCGAGTATTGCAATATTAACTTTGGCGCTGGCGAGTGTGTTTTCGATCAGCGCGGTCGCGCAGACCACTGACGAAACGCCGGCTCCGTCGGATCAGCCCAGCGCCCCCATGGAGATGGGAAAGCCCCAAGCGGGCCAAGGTCCCATAGGACCCAGTCAGGCTGGTCCGCAATCGCAGCCGCCCTATGCCCAGCCGGGCGATGAGCAGTCGGACGATGCTGAGCCTGCCCAGGCGCAGCCCGGCGGACCCGAAGGCGAAGGGCCGGCCAAGACCGATCAGGGTGTGGCGCGCGTCAGCATGATTCATGGGGATGTCTCGACGCAACGAGGTGACTCCGGCGACTGGTCAGCGGCGACGTTGAATCAGCCCGTGATGACCGGCGACAAGGTTTCAACCGGCGACGGCGCCCGCACCGAACTGCAGCTCGACTACGCCAACATCGTTCGCCTCGGCGCGAACTCCAAGGCGAACATCGCGAACCTCACGCAGAAAAATATTCAGATTCAGTTGGCCCAGGGCCTGCTGAACTATTCGGTCTCGAAAGACAGCGAGGCCGAGCCTGAGATCGATACTCCAAACGTCTCTGTGCATCCAGCGCATCACGATGGCGTGTTCCGCATCGAGATTCTGCCCAATGGCGATACCACTGTCATCGTGCGCCAGGGCGAGGCGCAGATCGCCACGCCGCAGGGCAGCACCGAAGTTCAGGCTGGAGAGATGGCGACCATCCGCGGAGACACCAACTCCGCGCAGTACAAGATTTCTCAAGCTCCTAACCGCGACGACTGGGATCAATGGAACAGCGACCGCGATCACATGATTCGCAACGCGCAGTCGTGGCGTCATACGAACAAGTACTACACCGGCACGCAGGATCTCGACGCCTACGGCCAATGGAAGAACGTTCCGGACTACGGCGATGTGTGGGTTCCGAATGAGTCCGATGATTGGGCTCCATATCGCAACGGCAATTGGGTCTACGAGCCCTACTACGGTTGGACTTGGGTTGGTTACGAGCCTTGGGGATGGGCGCCGTATCACTACGGTCGCTGGTTCTGGTACGGAAATTCTTGGGCCTGGTGGCCGGGTCCTGTCGGCGGCTTCTACCGTCCGTTCTGGGCGCCTGCGTACGTCTCGTTCTGGGGATGGGGCGGCGGCTTTGGTTTCGGATTTGGCTTTGGCGGTTGGGGAGGTTTTGGCTGGCTCCCGATTGGACCGTGTGACTATTTCCATCCGTGGTGGGGTGGATATCGCGGCCGCTTCGGCTGGGTCGGACGCGGAGGCTGGTACGGCGGCCGTTATGGCGGATTCCGTCCGCTGCACGCCGGCAACCGCTTCTCGAACATCGCCAACATTCATAACGAGCACATCGGGCGTGGTCTTTCGACGGTGGGTGCAGGGCGCTTCGGTGCGGGCCGCGTCTCGGCAGTGGCTGCGACGCGTCAGCAGATCGGCGGAGCGCGCATGATGGCGGGCAACTTGCCAGTCGTGCCTTCGCGCGCGAGCCTGTCGGCAAGCGGACGCGCGGCGTCTCCATCGACGGTGCGCAATGGCGGTTCCGAGCGCTTCTTCGGTACGCACAACAATCTCGCTCACCCAGCGTCGTTCCATCAGGAGACTGCCGGTCTGCGGCAGACGATGCAGCAGAATCACGTGAGCGGCATCCCTGCGGGTGGACGCATGAGTG
>Ga0070735_10005752_pt1 | contig 10214 bp, 9 predicted proteins | sample Coa_R1_FD_66443 | JGI IMG/M metagenome (GOLD analysis project Ga0070735, IMG submission 66443) | Surface soil microbial communities from Centralia Pennsylvania, which are recovering from an underground coalmine fire - Coalmine... | ecosystem: Environmental > Terrestrial > Soil > Unclassified ... | reverse complement strand
TCGCGCAGGAACTGCTTGTCCAGCGAGCGCTGCGGGCGGCCGGGCTGCCATTCCGAGGCCAGCCAGAACCTCGACGAATCGGGGGTCAGCACCTCGTCGGCCAGCATCAGCGTTCCGTCGTCAGCGAGGCCGAATTCCAGCTTGGTGTCGGCGATGACGATGCCGCGCGCGGCGGCCAGCTCCGCGCCGCGCCGGTAGACCTCCAGCGTGACCCGTTCGAGCTCGGCCGCCACCGGGGCGCCGAGCAGCGCGGTCAGCTCGGCGAAGGTCATCGGCTCGTCGTGGCCCGCCGCGGCCTTGGTCGTCGGGGTGAACACCGGTTCCGGCAGCCGGGAACCCTCGCCGAGACCGGGCGGCAGCCGCACGCCCGAGATCGTACCGGTTTCGTTATAGGACACCAGCCCGAGACCGGCGAGGTACCCGCGCGCGATGCACTCCACCGGCAGCATCCGCAGCCTGCGGCACCGGATCGCCCGGCCCGCCCACTGAGCGGGCACGTCGGTGCCGGATCGCACGTGGTTGGCGATTACGTCGCTGAGCTGCCCGAACCACCATAGTGAGAGCTGGGTCAGGACCCGGCCCTTGTCCGGTACCGGGGTCGGCAGGACCACGTCGTAGACGCTCACTCGGTCCGAGGCGACCATGATCAGGTCCTCTCCGTCCGAATACAGATCCCGGACCTTCCCCGAGTACACCAGTTCCACTCATGCTCCTCACCAACACCAAAAGCCCAGCTTTCGCGCCGGCAGCGATGGCACATTGCTGCCGGCATGGCGACACCGATGCGCCATCGGTGTCGCTACCCATGAGGAAGCCGCGGTAACGGGCCGACGTGCGGCACAGCGTACTAGGGCCCGGTGAGCGTACGATCAGGGCCATGGCCGACCTTGAGGTGCAGTACCTCCAGGTACAGACGACGACCGACTCGCGCGCGGAGGCGATGGAGCTCTCCCGGGCCGCGGTCGAGGCCAGGCTGGCCGCGTGCGCGCAGGTGGCCGGCCCGGTGGCGTCGATGTACTGGTGGGACGGAGGTCTGGAGCGGGCCGAGGAGTGGCTCGTGCTCCTCAAACTCCCGGTCGACCGCTACGACGAGCTCGCCGCCTTCCTCACCGAACGCCACAGCTACGACGAGCCGGAGATCATCGCCCTGCCCATCGTGACCGGGTCGGCGGCGTACCTGACCTGGATGCGGGAGGAAACCCGCCGCCGCGCGGACGGAACCGGAGGATGACCAGGCGGGCCGGGCCGCGCGGGCCGCGCGGGCTCAGCGTGCTGAGCTGAGATGAAGGCCGTCGTCTGCGACCGGTACGGGCCGCCGGAAGTCCTGCGGCTCGAGGACGTCGAGCGGCCCGTCCCGCGACCCGACGAGGTCTTGATCAAGATCCGTGCTACCACGGTCAACCGCTCGGACACCGAGACCCGCGCGGGTACGCCGCCGGTGGCCCGCCTGCTCACCGGGCTGCGCCGGCCACGACACCGGATCCTCGGCAGCGAACTGGCCGGGGTGGTCGAGGTCGCCGGACCCGCCGTCACCGAGTTCACCGCCGGCGATGACGTCTTCGGCGTCAAGGCCTGGACGTTCGGCGCCCACGCGGAGTACGTCTGCATGCGCGAGAGCGCCGCGCTGGCGCACAAGCCGGCCGGCGTCGGCTTCGAGGAGGCGGCGGCGGTCTGCGACGGCGTGATCCTGGCTCTGATGGGCCTACGCCCGGCCGAGGTCAGGAAGGGACGCAGCATCCTCGTGTACGGGGCCTCGGGATCCATCGGCACCGCGGCGGTCCAGCTGTCGCGGCACTTCGGCGCCGACGTCACCGCGGTGTGCGGCACCAAGAACCTGGACCTGGTCAGGTCGCTGGGCGCCGACCAGGTCATCGACTACACGCAGGAAGACTTCACCACGAACGGCCAGCGATACGACGTCATCTTCGACGCGGTCGGCAAGCACTCGTTCCGGCGCTGCCGGGGCTCGCTCAACCCGGGCGGGATCTACCTGGCCACCGACGATCTGCGCAACCTGTTCCTGGCCCAGTGGACCCGGTTCGGGTCCAAAAAGGTGGTCTTCCCGATCCCGCCGCGGTACACCAAGCGGGACGTGCTGTTCCTCAAGGGGCTCATGGAGGCCGGGCAGTACCGCGCCGTCATCGACCGGCGCTACCCGTTGACCGGCGTGGTGGAGGCCAGCCGCTACGTCGACACCGGACAGAAGACCGGGAACGTGGTCCTGACCGTCGGCTAGGGCACCGTCATCTAGGGTATCGGCGGCACGTTCCAGGACGAGATGACCGGCTCGCCGTGCTCGTGGCCGAGGGTGCTGACCGTCCCGGTGTCCAGCCGGAACAGCTTCCCGTCGGACGGCTCGAGCTGCAGGTAACGGGCGGTCAGCACGCGCAGGACGTGGCCGTGCGCGACCAGCGCCACGTCGCCGTCGGCCAGCAGCGGCTCGGACCTGGCCAGCACCCGGTCGACCCGCGCGCCGACCTGCTGCACGGTCTCGCCGGGGTGCGCGGCATCGGCGGGGATCACCCCGTCCCGCCACAGGTACCAGCCGGGATGCTGCTCCTGGATCTGTGCCGTGGTCAGGCCCTCGTACCCGCCGTAGTCCCACTCCCACAGGTCCGGATCCTGCTTGACGTCCGTGAGCCCGGCCAGCTCCGCGGTCCGCAGTGCGCGCTGCGCCGGGCTGGAGAAGACCGTCACGATGTCCCGCCGGGCCAGCAGCGGGGCCAGCGCCGCGGCCGCCTTCTCGCCGTCCGGAGTGAGCGGGATGTCGGTCCGGCCGGTGTGCTTGCCGGCCTTGCTCCACTCGGTCTCGCCGTGCCTGAGCAGGATCAGGTCTCCCATGGCTCGTAACATATCGGTCAATGGACATTCCAGAAGCTGCAGGCCCGCTGGCGGGCATCCGGGTTCTCGATCTGACCCGCGCGCTGGCCGGCCCGTTCGCCACGATGGTCCTGGGCGACCTCGGCGCGGACGTGATCAAGGTCGAGGACGTCTGGCACGGCGACGACACCCGCCGCTGGGGCCCGCCGTTTCAGGGCGACGACGCCGCCTACTTCCTGTCCATCAACAGGAACAAACGCGGCCTGTCGGTCAACGTGAAGACCGATGATGGCCGGCGGATCGTCCAGGCGCTGGCCGGCGAGTCGGACATCATGATGGAGAACTTCCGGCCCGGCACCGCGGCCCGCCTCGGCCTGGGCTACGAGGAGCTGTCACCCGCCAACCCCGGGCTGATCTACGCCTCCATCAGCGGCTACGGGCAGACCGGGCCCAGCGCGGGACTGCCCGGTTACGACGCGGTGGCGCAGGCGGTGTCCGGGATGATGAGCGTTACCGGTGAGGCCGACGGCGAGCCGGTGCGCTCGGGCACGTCCCTGGCCGACGTCGGCGCCGGCATGTGGGCGGTGATCGGCATCCTGGCCGCGCTGCACGCGCGGCAGGTCACCGGCCGCGGCCAGCTCATCGACATCTCGCTGCTCGACGGGCAGGTCGCCTGGCTCACCTACGTGGCGGGCAAGTACTTCGCGACCGGCGTGACCCCGGGCCGTTACGGCAGCGCCCACGAGAGCGTGGTCCCGTACCAGGTGTTCGCGACCGCCGACGAGCCGCTGATGCTGGCGGTGGGCAGCGACGGGCTGTGGCGCCGGTTCACCGCCGCCGCCGGCCTGGACGACCTGACCGACGACCCGCGCTACGCCACCAACCCGGACCGGATCAAGCACCGCGACACGCTGATCCCGGCCATCACCGCGGCCCTGGCCGCCCGCGGCTGCGCGGAGTGGACAGAGCTGCTCAACGCGGCGGGCGTGCCCGCCGGACCGGTCAACACCGTGCCCGCGGCGCTGGCCCAGCCGCAGGTCGCGGCGCGCGATATGGTGGTGGAGCTGGAACATCCGGTCGCGGGGATGCTCAAGATGCTCGGTACCCCGCTCAAGCTCTCGGCCCAGCCGGCCAGCATCCGCCGCCCGCCGCCGGTGATCGGCCAGCACACCGACGAGATCCTCGCCGAGGCCGGGTACTCCGCCGGCCGCATCGCCGAACTACGCGCGGCTGGAGTGATCAGGTTACAAAAGACGTCGCAAGGCCAGCAGGTCCCGGATGCTGGCCTGGATCTTGACCCGGCCCGCCATCCACATCCGGGCGATGTTGGCCGGGGTGGCGGCCAGCGACACCACGTCGTCGCTGTTCGCGGTCAGCTTGATGTCGGCCGGCGGCTCGTCCGGGCCCACCTCTTTGATCGGCTCGGCGCCCTGGTCGGTGAACGTGGCCAAGAACGTCACGCCCAGGTCGGTCACATGGCAGCTCATCGACCGGTTGCTGAAGAAGCTCGACCGGTTCGTCTCGTCCATCTCGCCCAGTCGGCCGATGAGGGTCTGCAGCGCCTCGCGGCACTCCTCGACTGTGGCCATAACGCGCCTCGCTCTTGTCAGCATCGGACGGTAGCGTTCCAGCCGGAGGGTACAGCACATGACTGACGAACACCCAGACGAAAATCAAAACCTTGATCCCGAACGGGCCATGGCTCAAGCACCGCCGACCGGTGACGTGCGGGTCGACGAGGCCGTCGCGGGGCTGAGCCGGCTGCGCGGCCGGGCGGCCGAGGAACACGTGGTCGTCCTGGAAGAGGTGCACGGCCGGCTCCGCGACATCCTGGACGACCTCGATCCGTCAAACCCGGGGCCATCTTGACCGCACCTCGGGCCAGGCTCGACGCCGAGCTGGTCAGGCGGGGGCTGGCTCGCTCGCGGGAGGAGGCGGGCGAGCTGGTCGCGGCCGGCCTGGTGGCGGTGGCCGGCCAGCCGGCGGCCAAGCCGGCCACCCAGGTGGCCAGGGACGCGCCGATCACGGTCGCTGCCTCCGGCGAGCCCGGATACGTGTCCCGCGGCGGGCACAAGCTGGCCGGCGCGCTCGAAGTATTCGGGGGGTTCCGGGGGGTCGCCCCCCCGGGCCAGCGCAGCCTTCACCTGGAGGTGGCGGGCCGGAACGCCCTGGACGCCGGGGCGTCCACCGGCGGCTTCACCGACGTGCTGCTGCGGGCCGGTGCGGCACACGTGGTAGCGGCCGACGTGGGCTACGGCCAGCTGGCCTGGTCACTGCGCACCGACCCGCGGGTGACGGTGCTGGACCGGGTCAACGTCCGCGCCCTCGGGCCGGTGGACCCGGTGCCCGATCTGGTGGTCGCCGACCTGTCGTTCATCTCGCTGACCCTGGTGCTGCCCGCTCTGGTGGCCGCGGCGGCGCCGGAGGCGGACTTCGTGCTGCTGGTCAAGCCCCAGTTCGAGGTGGGCAAGGGCCGGGTAGGTGCCGGTGGCGTGGTGCGTGCGGCCACGGACCGTTCGGCTTCGATAGAAAAGGTGGCCGGGGCGGCGGCCGAGCTCGGCCTCGGCGTCCGGGGGATAACGGCGAGTCCGCTCCCCGGGCCGGCCGGGAACGTGGAATATTTCCTGTGGCTGCGCCGGGGCGCGCCATCGCTCGACTCCGAGCAGCTGCGGCGGGCGATCGAGGAGGGTCCTAGCTAGTGGGACAGCGCACGATGCTGGTGACGGCGCACACGGGACGGGAGAACGCGGTGCGCAGCGCCCGGCTGGTGACCGAGCGGCTCACCGCCGCCGGGATCGCGGTCCGCACGATCAAGGGCGAGCTCAGCTACCCCGGCGCCGAGGAGGTGCCGTCCAGCGCCGCGGCGGCCGAGGGATCCGAGCTGGTCATCGTCCTCGGCGGCGACGGCACCCTGCTGCGCGCCGCCGAGCTGTCCCGCCCGGCCCAGGTGCCGTTGATCGGGGTGAACCTCGGGCACGTCGGCTTCCTGGCCGAGGCCGAGCCGGACGGGCTGGTCGAGCTGGTCGACCGGGTGGTAGAGCGGCGCTACACGGTCGAGGAGCGGATGACCATCGACGTGACCGTGCGCAGCAACGGCTCGGACCTCATGTCGACCTGGGCGCTGAACGAGGCCACGGTGGAGAAGGCGGCGCGGGAGCGGATGATCGACGTCATCACCGAGGTCGACGGGCGCCCGCTATCCCGCTGGGGCTGTGACGGCGTGGTGTGCTCCACCCCGACCGGGTCGACCGCCTACGCGTTCTCCGCGGGCGGCCCGGTGGTCTGGCCCGAGGTGGAGGCACTGCTCATGGTGCCGATCAGCGCGCACGCGCTGTTCGCGCCGCCGATGGTGGTCTCGCCGGCCTCGGTGCTCGCGATGGAGCTCATCGCGGGACACGAAATCTCAGGTGCCGTGTTGTGGTGCGATGGCCGGCGTAAAGTCGATTTGCCGCCCGGAGCCCGGGTGGAGGTCCGCCGGGGCGCGCTGCCAGTGCTGCTGGCGCGGCTGCAAGGGCCGGGTCCGGCCGGGTTCACGGACCGGCTGGTAGCCAAGTTCGGTCTGCCCGTCGCGGGCTGGCGGGGCCGTACCCGGGAGGATGCTGGCGAGCATGCTTGAGGAAGTCCGCATCAACGGGCTCGGCGTCATCGACGACGCGGTGCTTGAGCTGTCGGCCGGGTTCACCGCGCTGACCGGTGAGACCGGTGCGGGGAAAACCATGGTCGTGACCGCGCTCGGGCTGTTGTTCGGCGGCCGGGCCGATCCGGCGCGGGTCCGGCCGGGCGCCGAGCGTGCCGCGGTCGAGGGGCGGCTGCTGGTCTCTCCGGAGGTGGCCCGGGCGGTCGAGGAGTCCGGGGGAGACCTGGACGAGGACGGGACGGTGCTCGTGCTCAGCCGGTCGGTGTCGGCGGAAGGCCGGTCACGGGCGTTCGCCGGCGGGCGTTCGGTGCCGGTGTCCCTGCTCCAGGTGCTGGCCGACGACCTGGTCGCCGTGCACGGGCAGGCCGACCAGCAGCAGCTGCTCAAGCCGGGACGGCAACGGGACGCGCTGGACCGGTTCGGCGGGTCCGAGCTGGCCGAGGTGCTGTCGGAATACCGCCGGGTGTTCGGCCGGCACCGGGCGGTCCGCGAAGAGCTGGAGGCGCTGACCCGGGCCGAGCGGGAGCGGGCCGCCGAGGCCGAGACGCTACGGCTCGGCCTGACCGAGATCGAGGCCGCCGCGCCGGAGGCCGGCGAGGACACGGCGCTGCTGGCCGAGGACGAACGGCTGTCAAACGCCGACGCGCTGCACGCGGCGGCCAGCACGGCCCACGAGGCGCTGGCCGGCGACCTGGCCGCCTCCGCCGTCGACGCCTCCGACGCGCTGACCCTGCTCGGCATCGCCGGGCGGGCGCTGGAGCCGGTCCGGTCGCACGACCCGGTGCTGGCCGGGCTGGCCAGCCGGCTGTCCGAGGCCGCATACCTCCTGTCCGACCTGGCCGCGGACCTCGCGTCCTACACCGAGACGCTGGACTCCGACCCGGCCCGGCTGGCCGCGGTCCAGGAACGCCGGGCCACGCTGGGCCGGCTGACCCGGGCCTACGGCGGTGCCAACCCCAATTCCGGCGATATCGCGGGGGTCCTGGACTGGGCCAAGCAGGCCGGAGGGCGGCTGGCCGAACTCGAGAGCGACACCGACAAGATCACGGCGCTGGCCGACGAGGAGGCCGAACTGGCCACGCAGGTCGGGTCGCTGGCCGCGGACCTGACCGCGCTGCGCTCGGCGGCGGCCGGCCGGTTCGCCGCCGACGTCACCGCTGAGCTGACCGAGCTGGCCATGCCGCACGCGTCGCTGACCGCGGTGCTGACCGAACTGGACGAACCGGGGCCGTTCGGGGCCGACGACGTGGAGATCAGGCTGGCCGCGCATCCCGGCGCGCCGCCGCTGCCGCTGCAGAAGGGCGCGTCCGGCGGAGAGCTTTCTCGCGTCATGCTCGCCATCGAGGTGGTGTTCGCCGGCGCGGATCCGGTGCCCACCTTCGTGTTCGACGAGGTCGACGCGGGAGTAGGCGGCAAGGCCGCGGTCGAGATCGGGCGGCGGCTGGCCCGGCTGGCCCGGTCTTCGCAGGTGATCGTGGTGACCCACCTGCCGCAGGTCGCCGCGTTCGCGGACAACCACCTGGTGGTGGAGAAGTCGGGCGACGGCCTGGTCACCGCCAGCGGCGTCACCCGGCTGGACCAGTCCGGTCGGATCCGGGAACTGTCCCGTATGCTGGCGGGCTTGGAAGACTCCGAATTCGGCCAGGCCCACGCCGAGGAACTGCTGGCCATGGCCGCACACGAGCGGGACCGCGACTGGCCGTGGGACGACTGATGGGGGCACACGAGCGGCGCGCCGCGGCCGCGGTAGCCGACCAGCCCGCCGCCGATTACGCCCGCCCGCACGGGCGGCCGCGCTGGCTCAGCCGGGACCGGCTGGCCTGGATCGGCGCGTACCTGGCCGCGGCCATCGTGCTGTTCCTGTGCTACCTGCGCATATCCGGAACCCAGTCGGTCTCGTCCGACGGCGGGTCCAACGCCCTCGAGGCGTGGGACATGCTGCACGGCAACCTGTTGCTGCACGGCTGGACCGTGACCGACGTTTCGTTCTACACCACCGAACTGCCCGAGTACATGCTGCTGGAACTGATCCGCGGCATGAACGCCGGACTCGTGCATACCGCGGCCGCGTGCACCTACACGGTGCTGGTCTTGCTGGCTGGCCTGGTGGCCAAGGGCCGTGCCACCGGCCGGGAAGGCGTGGTCCGGGTCCTGGTCGGCTCCGGGATCATGCTCGCTCCCCAGCTCGGCACGCCCGTCTTCACCCTGCTCGGGGTGTCGGACCACGTCGGCACCGGCATCCCCCTGCTGCTGATCTTCCTGGTCCTGGACCGCGCGCCCCGGCGCTGGTACCTGCCGCCGGTGATAGGGGCGATGCTGACCTGGGCACTGGTCGCCGACCGGCTGGTGATCGCCGCCGCGCTGGTCCCGCTGCTGCTGGTGTGCTGCATCCGGGTGTTCCGGAGCGTGGTGCTGCAGAACAAGCCGCTGGGCGAGCAGTGGCTCGAGGTGTCGCTGTTCGGCGCGGGCGTCGTCGCGCTGGGTGTCTCGCTGCTCATCACCCGGCTGCTCGTCCGCCTGGGCGGGTACAAGGTGCTCGGGCTGGCCCTGCACGCGGCCAAGGTGTCCGCGCTGCCGCACACGTTCCGGCTGACCGGCCAGGGCGTGCTCGGGCTGTACGGGGCCAATTTCTTCGACCTGCCGTTCGGCCCGCAGATGATCATCGCCCTGGTCCACCTGGCCGGCGTGATCCTGGCCGGCTGGGCCGTGTGCCGGGCGCTGCGGCGTTTCTTCCGCTGCGACGACCTGCTGGTCCAGGTGCTGGTGACGGGCATCGTGGTCAACCTGGCCGTGTTCGCGTTCAGCAACCTGCCCTTCTCGCTGTGGGACGCCAGGAACATGTCCCCGGTGCTGGCGTTCGGAGCCGTGCTCGCGGGCCGTCTGCTGGCCGGTGACCTGATCAGGCTCAGGCTGCTCCCGGCCCTGGCGGTGATGCTGGCCTGCTACACGGCGTTCCTGGGCTTCGACGTGGTCCAGCCCCAGACTGCCGCGCACGACCAGGCGCTGGCCGACTGGCTGGTCGCGCACAACTTCAAGTACGGCCTGTCCACCTATTTCGAGAGCAACATCACCACGCTGGACAGCGGCGGTCGCGTCCAGCTCGTCGGCGTGTCCTGGGGGGCCGACAAGTCGGTGCCGCGGACCTACCAGTCCGATGACTCCTGGTACGACCCGAAGCTCCACTACGCGAACTTCATCGTGAACACCGGCGCGGACAAGCCGAAGGCCCTCATCCCGCCCGGTGACTGGCTGAAGGCCTTCGGGCCGCCGGCCAAGACCTACCACTACGGCCCCTACACGATCCTGGTGTGGAGCAAGAACCTGCTCGCCGGCCTCGGCCGGCCGGGCGTACAGGGACCGGGCAACGTCTATCCCTTGAAGTAGCTGATGGTGGTCCGGCCGATCGCGTGGGTAACGTGTAGGTGTGGACCGGCGGATTTTCGGCGTTGAGACCGAGTACGGCGTCACGTGCACCTTCCGCGGGCAGCGGCGGCTGTCGCCCGACGAGGTGGCGCGGTACCTGTTCCGGCGCGTGGTGTCCTGGGGCCGCAGCAGCAATGTGTTCTTGAGCAACGGCGCGCGCCTGTATCTGGACGTGGGCAGCCACCCCGAGTACGCCACCCCGGAGTGCGACAGCGTCCTGGACCTGGTCGCGCACGACAAGGCGGGCGAGCGGATCTTGGAGGGGCTGCTGGTCGACGCGGACCGGCGGTTGCGCGAGGAGGGCATCGCCGGGGACATCTACCTGTTCAAGAAC
>Ga0070735_10005751_pt1 | contig 10214 bp, 11 predicted proteins | sample Coa_R1_FD_66443 | JGI IMG/M metagenome (GOLD analysis project Ga0070735, IMG submission 66443) | Surface soil microbial communities from Centralia Pennsylvania, which are recovering from an underground coalmine fire - Coalmine... | ecosystem: Environmental > Terrestrial > Soil > Unclassified ... | reverse complement strand
TCGACCATACCGCGACAGCGACCAATGCAATCCTGAGCAGTTGCGAGACGCTGGACGATGTCGCGGGCGGCCTGAGCGGCGAGCCCGCCGCGAAGCTGCAGGATGCCACCACGCGTATCTACGAGGCGTGCAGTTTTCAGGACATCACTGGCCAGCGTATCACCAAGGTGGTCGGGACGCTGAAGACGATCGAATCGAAGGTGGCGCAGATCATTGCGGCGTTTGGCTCTGGCGGAGCGCCCGTCGAAACTCTGACCGAAGATGCGGTTGGCGAGGCGGCCCTGCTGAACGGTCCGCAGCATCCGGCGGTCGCGATGGATCAGTCAGACATCGACCGGTTGCTGGCCAGCTTCGAATGACTTCGCCGCCTGGCGGGACGGGCGGCGTGTGGCGTGTCTGGCGCCCCCTTCTGTTGCTTCTGTTGCTGGGCTGTCTGTCACCCGCCCCGGCGTTCGCCGGTGATCCGTCGCAGATCCCGGTCCGCGTCGGCACGCATCAGGACTTCGGCAGGGTGGTCTTCGATCTGCCCGCAAAGTCCGACTACCGCCTGACGCGGGACGGTCAGCACGTCACGATCGAATTTGACAAGACCGGCAAGGTTGCCTCGTTCGCGCGTGGTGCCCGCAATGTGCAGAGTGTGGCTGGCGGCGATGGCAAGGCCGAGCTCATCATCGCGCCAGGTGCTGTGCTGCGCGAGCAACGCTATGGCAGCCGGGTGGTGATCGACGTCCTGGATCCCCCCGCCGGCGGCGCGTTGCCTGCGCCGACACAGCCTGCGGCGCCTCCCGCATCGCAGCCTGCTGCCGCGGCGCCTCCTGCGTCACAGCCTGCAGCGTCTCCCAAGCCACCACAGGCCGCGTTCCCGATGGCCGCGCCGGAACCTTCGGCGCAGGCACCACCGCCGAAGCCTACAGAACCGCCACCGCCACCGCGCGCCGCCACCATCGATGTGACGCCACCAGGACCCGCCGTGGGGCTGGATGCTAGGGCCGAAGAGAAGCCTCAGTCCTCGACATTGGTCGTACCGTTCGGCGTCGGCGGTCCATTTGGGGCCGCTGCGTTCCGCCGCGGTGCCGCAGCCATCGTCGTATTCGACCGGCCCATTGCACTCGATCTTTCCGTTTTGCATGACAATCCGTCGTTCAGCACCGCGACCACCCAGGCGTTCCCGGCTGCGACGGTGGTCCTGCTCCGCCTGGATCCGGCCACCTCCCTGTCTGTGACCTCGATCCCAGGTGCATGGCGGATCGCGGCGATCGCTGGCGAGCCGGAACTCAAGCAGATCGGAGCGACGGTTGCCGATCGGCGCCTCTTGCTATCGGCATCGGCGGCAAGCGCGGTTGTTACCATCTCCGACCCGGTCAACGGTGGAACGTTGCTCGTCGGCACGCAGCGGCACAGTGGACAGGGGATGGCAGTACGGCGGCGTACCGTGGAGTTTTCCCTGTTGCCTACCTGGCTTGGCGTGGTGGTGGCGCCAACCAGCGACATGGTGACCCTGCGGACAGTGCAGGATGGGTTTCTGGTGATCAACGATCCGGGTGGGCTGGCGTTGTCGCCGCCCTCGGAAACTGCTGAGGAGCTCTTGCACGCCGCTGGCCAAACCCACCACTTTGATTTCCTGGAGCAACCGCGTGATGTCGCGTTGCAGCGCCTCAGCAGGCTGATGGTAGATGACGCGATGGCACCGCCGCTCGCTCGCGGACAGCGGCGGCAGGATGTGGCGCGGGCGCTGCTGTCGCTCGGCATGGGCGCAGAGGCTCAGGCGCTGCTGCAGATGGCGGCAGCCGATGATCCCGCGCAGGCGGCCTCACCGGACAACGCCGCCCTCACTGCGATTGCGGCGCTGCTCGCGCATCGTTCGGACGAGGCCGGGGGCCTTGACGATCGCCGCTTGCCCGATACCGACGACATCGAGTTCTGGCGGGCCTATCGTCAGGCGGAGCTGCAGCCCCGTTCGCCATCCGCTGCCACCCAATTCGCGGCGACATTGCCACTCCTGCTGAGCTATCCGCCGGAAATGCGCCGTCGCTTACTGCCGGCGGTGGCCGAGGCTCTGGTGGAGGGTGGCGAGATCGATGCAGCCACGGCGCTGCTGCGAGCACGGAAGGATGACGCATCGCTTGATCTGGCCCGCGGTATGGTGGAACAGGCGAAAGGCGAGACCGACGCAGCTCTGACGACCTATGACCGTCTTGCGCAGTCCCGGGATCAGCGGCTCCACGCCCGCGCGGCGGTAGACGCCGTCAATTTGCGATTTGCCGCGGGACACATCGACGCGCACGAGGCCGCGGAACGGCTCAGCAAGTTGCAGTATGCATGGCGAGGCGATCGCTTCGAAGAGGAGTTGCGCGATCGCCTCGTGGCTTTGCGGGAGCAGTCGGGTGACTGGCGGGCAGCGCTCGCCCTACTGCGCGAGAACATGCTGCTGTCTCCTGACAATCCAGCTCCGCGCGCCAGGCTGACCGACGCATTCGCCGCCTTCCTGCGGGGCAGCGCCGCCGATTCAATGCCCCCGCTGGCATTCGTTTCCCTGGTGAATGAGAACGCCGACTTGCTGCCCACCGGACCGGATGGTGACGCGCTGGAGTCGCGGCTGGCTGACCGGCTGTTGGCTCTCGACCTGCCGCAGCGGGCCGGTCCGTTGTTGGACAAGCTGATGAAAGCGGCGCCGACGGGTGTCGGGCGCGCCGTGTTCGGCGCCCGTCTTGCGGCGATGCGGCAGCGGGAGGGTGATGCCCCTGGCGTGCTCGAGGCGCTGTCGGCGTCAGACGCGCCGGACCTTCCGAAAGAACTGGCGGTTCGGCGCACGATGCTACTGGCTACCGCGCGGGCTCTGGGTGGCGACACCCAGCATGCCTTGAGCGAACTTGCCACGGTAGACAGTCCTGCGGCGGACGAGGCGCGCGCTGCGATCCTGGAGCGTGCCAACAACTGGCCGGCCGCGCAGAAGGCCCTGGCGGACTACGTCGCCAAAACGGTGCCTCCAGAGGGCGCACTGAACGAAACGCAACGGAGAACGCTGCTGCGGCTGGCAACCGCGGCGGCACGGGCTGGCGATGATGCCTCGCTTGCGATGCTGCGGGAGACCAATACCGCGCGCATGGGTAGCGGTCCGGTGTCGGACATGTTCCGGCTGCTAACGGCAGACAAGGTGCGGAGTGTGTCGGATCTGAAGCGTTCTGGCCAGGAAGCGGCCCTTGCTCGCGGGTTGCCGGCCGAGCTGAAAGCACTACAGCAGGCAGGTACGCAGACCCGCTAGGCAGATGGTTAAAAAAAGGGGGTTGCATCCCGCCCCCCCTTTGACTATTTGCCGCGCCTCTTGGCCCGAGGGAACGGACGTGGCGACACGCCCGTTCAACAGGCTGTCTACTGGTAGGAACGGGGTAGCGATGGACGCACTCAGCCCACTGGGGATGGTCTCGGACTTTCCGAGCGGCATCGATCAGAAGGACTATTTCGTCGAGAAGGACGGTGTGAAGTTTGCCGGCACGCATCTGCTGCTGGATTTGTGGGGGGCGAGCAACCTCACGGAACCGGAGCTGATCGACCGGGCGCTGCGTGATGCCGCGGAAGCGGCAAACGCGACTATATTGCACAGCCACTTCCATCATTTCGGGCCGGATGGCGGTGTCAGCGGCGTGCTGGTGCTGGCTGAGAGTCACATCTCGATCCACACGTGGCCGGAGCGCGACTTCGCCGCGGTGGACATCTTCATGTGCGGCGCGTGCAATCCGTACCACTCGTTGCCGGTGCTGAAGGACGTGTTTACCCCGAAATCGATCCTGCTGTCCGAGCAGCGGCGCGGGCTGATCCCCTAAGTGACCACCGATAGCTGGCTCAACGAGACGCTGTATCCTGACTGGGGGCAGCGCTTCCTGGTGAAGCACGAGCTCGCGCGTGTGCAGAGCGACTTCCAGGACATCGTGATCTTCGAGAGTTTCTCGCATGGTCGCGTGATGGTGCTGGACGGCGTGATCCAGATCACCGAGCGCGACGAGTTCGTTTATCAGGAGATGCTGACCCATGTGCCGCTGCTGGCGCATGGGGCGGCGGCGAACGTGCTGATCATCGGCGCGGGTGATGGCGGCGTGCTGCGGCGCGTGCTGCAGCATCGTGGCGTGCGGCGCGCGGTGATGGCGGAGATTGATGGCGAGGTGATCCGTCTCGCCAAGGAGCACATGCCGGATATCGGCGGCGGGGCATGGACCGATCCCCGCGCCGAGGTGATCGTCGGCGATGGTATCGACTATGTGAAACGCGCGCCGGACGCTTCGTTCGATGTGGTCATCGTCGATTCAACGGATCCGATCGGCGTCGGCGAGGTGCTGTTCACCGACGAGTTCTATGCCAATTGTGCGCGCATCCTGACCGCACGTGGGCTGGTGGTGAACCAATGCGGCGTGCCGTTCATGCAGGCGGACGAGCTGCGTGAGACAAGTGCGCGGCGAGCGCAATTCTTCCCGCACGTCACGGCGTATGTCGCGGCGGTGCCGACTTACGTCGGTGGCTTCATGACGCTGGGGTGGGCGGCGAAGGACGCATCGCTGACCCGCGTCGGTGCCGATGAGGTGCGGGCGCGTGCTGACGCGGCGGGTATTCTGGGGACCACTCGGTACTGGACGCCGGAGATCCATGTGGGGGCATTCAACCTGCCTCCCTATATCGGCGAGCATCTGCCGCGCGGGTGAGGCATTTTTTGTCAATGCGCCTGTATCCACGCGATGATGGACGGCACGACCTGGTTCTCGATGCCGTAGTAGCCGTGGGGTGACAATGCCTGGCAGGGGTCGCTGCGCAATGATCCGCCAGATACTGCCAGCAGTTCCTTAGGAGAAGCCTGAGTCATCAGCGCCATCGATGATGCGGTGTCGCCGAATGGGCTGAAGCGGCAGCCGTCATCGTGATTATGCACGACCAGGACTGGCAATCTGATCTGACCAAGCGGCGTGCTGAGCATGCCGCCCTGCCACACCGATGACGTGAGCACGACGCCTGCGATGCCCGGTCGGCCGACAACCGCGGCACCTTCGGCGGCCGAGATGGATCCATTGCTGGTGCCGACAAGCCAGAGTGGCGCCGAGGAGCGGCTTTTCAACAGCGCAACGACCGCGGCGATGTCTGTGCCATGCTGCGCCGAGGCGCGGAACGGCTGGCCCATTCCGTTCGGATGGTCGGATGGCGTGTCGAACACGGCAACGGTCATGCCGGCAGCCGAGAATTGCGGGGCGACGCGGACTAGGAAATTGTTGCGGGAGTGCTCATAAACGCCGGCGGCTCCGGGGAAGAGCAGCACGGTCGCCCTCGGGCTGGCGGCCGCGGTTATGTAGACCGGCTGCGTCACCCCCGGGCGCGATTGCACGTCAACACGCTCCTGCGCAATCGCACTGCCGATCAGCAACAGCCAGATCGCGAAGACTTTCACCACCGTGCGGCGGCAGCGTCGTCCGCTTCGTGCGCCTCGACCCAGGTGGTGGCGCCGTCAGCCAATTCCTCGCGCTTCCAGAAGGGGGCTTTGGTTTTCAGCCAGTCGATCAGGAAGGCCGTGGCATCGAGCGCGGCCTGGCGATGGGACGAGGCAGCGAGCACCAGCACGATGTTCTCGCCGGCGGTCAGACGGCCGATGCGGTGGATCACCGTGCAGCCGAGCAGGGACCAGCGGCGTTCGGCTTCCTCAACGATGCGGGCGATGGCGCGCTCGGTCATCGCCGGGTAATGCTCAAGCGTCATGGCGGCGACGCGCTCGCCGGGGTTGCTGCGCACGGTTCCGACGAAGCAGCCGATTCCACCGATATCGGTGCGCCCGGCGGTCAGCGCGGCAAATTCGGCGCCGACGTTGAAGTCCGCTTGCTGGACACTGATGCGGGCCACGCGGTCAGCCTCCTGTCACCGGAGGAAAGAATGCCACCTCGTCGCCGGGACCGATACGGGTGGCCGGGTCGGCGAATTCCTGGTTCACCGCGCATCGGACCGTTCGGCGGTTGGCGAAGGCGCTGGCATAGCCGGGGCCTCGCTCCGTCAGCCAGGCGATGAGGTCGGCGACCGTGGCAATGCCGGTGGGCATCGGCAGCTGCTCCTCGGAGGCGCCGACGCGTTCACGCAGCCAGGCGAAATACAGAATTGTCAGTGGGGCTTCGACATCGGCCATGGCAACTCAACGTGGTGTGGGTACCGTCTCGATCCGGCCATCTGAATGTATGATCGTGCTGGTGCCATTGCCATTGGGAACAATGATCGCCGAACCGCCGCCTGGCGTGGTCGTGGTCTGGTAGCCGCTGGTACCGCCGTTGGTGACCACGGGACCACCGGGCGTCTGGTAGACTTGGCCGGCGGGATTTTTCGGTGGCGGTGTGATGCTCGCCGGCGGGGGCGACTTCGCTAGCGGCAGGGTGGACAGGCCAGGCTGCGTCGATCCAGGCGGCGTGGAACTGCCGCGACCGGCGGGCGGCGGTGGCTGATAGGGCGGCGCCCCCTTCTGCTGCTGCTCGAATTGCGGTGAGCCGGGCACCGGCTGCTCGGCTGCGGGCTGCTCTCCCTGCTGCTCCAGTTCCTGCAGTGTCGGTTCCGGGGGCAGCGGGCCGGGCCAGATGTCGCCCGGTTCGGGGGTGAGCGGCTTCACGTCCACCTGCTCACCCACGACCCGGCGCATGTTCTCGCTGCTGCCGGCCGGCATGTTGGGGTTGGTACCTGAGCTGAACGGGGGGTTCCACCACGTGTTGTAGCCGCATCCGGACAGCGTCAGGCACAGAGAGGCGAAGGCGATGCGCCGCATCAAGATGGGCTCCCACCGGAACGGTTCGTCGGGTCGACGGGCCGGACGGGGCCAGCCGGCGCGGAATGTGCGCCGGTCATGCCTGATGCTCAAGCGGCGATACACGATTCGATGATCCAAGCGGCGATGTGGTCGGGGTCGTTCAACGGCAACAATGTCCGGTCGGTCTCCACGAGGGTATCGCTGGCCACTGCAACGATGTCCGATTGCTCCGGCCAGATCGGCGGCTTGCCGACCGCAGGTCGGTATACCTCGAGCTTGGGGAACGGGTGTGTCTTGTAGCCTTCGACCAGTACCAGATCGACGGGTGCCATCCGCTCCAGCAGCATCGGCAGATCGGGTTCCTGACCGACTACCTCGTGCAGGAGAGCCCAGCGGCTGCCGGATGCGACGAGGACCTCGTGGGCGCCCGCCTCGCGATGGCGGTAGGTGTCCTTCCCAGGCTTGTCCATGTCGAAGCCATGATGCGTGTGCTTGACGGTGGAGATCGTCAGGCCACGCGCGCGCAGCAGAGGGATGAGGCGTGTCAGCAGCGTCGTCTTGCCGCTGCCCGACCAGCCGACGATACCAAGCACCGATCGGGTCAGGGGACTTGCCGCTTCGGCATGACCGGCGAGCGCGGAACAGACGCGTGATGGAGGCCCGCCATCAGATAGTCCCAGCCGGTCCAAAGGGTCAGCACCGCTGCGACCCACAGCATGACCTCGCCAATTCCAGTGACGGGGATGAAAGAAAGATGCAGCCAGCTGGCCGATGAATCGCCTGCCAGCAGCGTGCCGAGGGCGCCCATCTGAAAACCGGTCTTCCATTTGGCGAGCTGGGTCACCGGCAGGCCGATGCGCAGTTCCGCCAGATATTCGCGCAGGCCGCTCACCAGGATCTCGCGCAGCATGATGACGATGGCTGGATAGAGGCCGAGCGCCGAAAGCCGACCGAGGCCTACCAGCATCATCAGCGCGGCAGCTACCAGTAGTTTGTCGGCGATCGGGTCGAGCATACGCCCGAGATCGGACTGCTGGCTGCGCGAGCGCGCGAGCCTGCCGTCGAAATAATCGGTGATGGCGGCGGCGGAGAAGACGATGCAGGCGCCGATATCGGCCGGCGCCTGGTGCAACGCGACCAGAACAACCAGCAGCGGGATGGCGGCGATCCGTGACAGCGTCAGCAGGTTGGGCAAGTCGGTAAGCATCGTTGTCAGCCTAATCGCATGTCTGCCGCTTCGGGAGGGGGGACACCCGCAACTGTCACGGAACTGAGATAGTCGATCCGGCTCGCATCGCTAGCCCGGAGGCGCAACGGCAGCATAGCCAGGGGACCCGCATGTCTGAAGCACTTGCGGCGGCCGTCGCGGCGCAACCGAAGCTCGACACACGACCACACATCGAGGGCGCCATCATTCTTATGATACTGCTTGGTATCGGGATCGGGTTCATCCTGAACGGCATCACCAGTTACATCGACGCCGCGCACACTCCGCCGGTCGCCTTCGGCGTCTTCGTGCTGCCGGGCACCGTGCGGCATGGGTACGAGTTCGTGAACGGTTTCCATGACACCGCCAATGCGGTCGCAACGGTGATCTACACCCACAGGCTACCGCCACACGCTGCAGTCACAGGGTCGGCTTCGTTCAAATCTTTGGGCGTGATCGTGTCCGCGCATGCGGTGGCGTTCATCGTGCCGAGCCTGTTGCCGGTGGAGCTGATCTTGCCGGTTAGGCAGCGCCGGCTTCGTGCTGCTGATTGCCGCGATCGTCCTGGAAACTTGGCACGCTGGCGCTTTCGGTCAGCTTTTCCCGCCCGATGATCGCATCGATCATCGGGATGGGGATGGCTAACCGGCTCTCGGAGCTTGCAGGGTCGCGACCGACGCAGTGTAAGCACAAAACTAGAACATATGGTTAATCTGAGACGCGCGACCGATCCGGGCCGCGACGGGCTCCGTTATCTGGGGCGATGTGCGAGACTGCGATCGCGCATCGCGGGAGTGTCACGCATGACGTCGGTCCGTCCTTCAGACCTCCAATCGTTCCTGACCCTCGCCGAGACAACGATCCTTCGCGGTACCGGCGACGACGGACCTATACCGAAGGCGGCTGAACGCGTCTTCTCGGCGCTGCGGGCCTCCGTGGGGCAGGTTGGGCAGGCTGCTCCTGCGAGGCCGCCTGTCTGCCGTCATCTGACGTCGGCATTGGAGCAGGCTCGCCGCGCGCCCGGCCCTGTCGGTGCACTGGCTGCGGCCTTCGCCGCCGTCGAACCGCGGCTCGAGTGGAAGTCGCGGGCTGGCGCCGAGGCACACGGCGAAGCCTTCCTGGCCGGACATGCCAACGCGGCGCTGGTTGGCTCTGAGGGACTGGAAATCCGCGGCGACGTCTGGATCGGTGCCAGCCTCATGGCGCCGGGTACGCGATATCCTGACCATCGCCATCCGCCGGAGGAAATCTACGTCGTGCTGTCGCGGGGCGGATGGCGACAGGAGGACAAGCCGTGGCATGAGCCTGGCATCGGCGGGCTGGTCTACAATCCACCGAACATCGTGCATGCGATGCGCTCGATAGAGCAGCCGTTGCTCGCGTTGTGGTTCCTGCCCACGTGATGCCGAGAATCAGATCGCTGTCCGGCCGCCATCGACGAACAGATTCGCGCCGTTGATGTAGCTGCCGGCGTCGGAGCAAAGGAGCATCGCGGCGCCGACCAGATCGTCAGGCCGGCCGAGGCGGCCGGTGGGGATTCGCTCAACCAGGGCATCGCCCTCCACCGCCATCTGCGCGCGGTTGCGCGCTGTCAGGATCGCGCCAGGGGCGAGATTGTTGATTGTGACGCCCTGGCCGCCGAACTGCCGGGCGAGGCTCAGCGCCCAATTGAACTGCGCCGCCTTGGTGCCGGCGTAGACGAACATTGACGGGTGCGGGCGCTCCTGCTGCACGCTGCCAATAGTGATCACGCGGCCCCAGCCTCGCTCTGCCATCGGTGGCACGAGCGCCTGGAGCAATTCGAGCGCGGTGCGGAGATTGACAGCGATCTGGCGGTCGAAGTGTTCGCGGGTGATGGACCTTAGTTCCTCGGGCAATTCGATCGAGGCGTTCAGCACAAGGATGTCGATGGGAGCCCATGCGGCGACCGCGGCAGCGAGTTGGTGGCCGGCGTCGTCCTGGGTGAAGTCCTGCGCAAAGGCCTGGGCCTGGCCGCCCATCGCATGGATGTCCTGCACGACAGTGGCGGCATCGGCGTGCTCCTCAGGCGTGCCGGCGTGGTGGATCGCGAGACGTGCGCCGGCACCGGCGAGACCCAAGGCAATTGCGCGGCCGATCTCACGGCGGGCGCCAGTCACCAATGCAGTGCGGCCGGTGAGGCGGAACGAGGCGAATGGATCGGACATGCAGAGACTCTCAAGGACGGCAGGGGCGAAGGCAAGGAAGCATCGCGTCGGCAGGCAAATCGAATCC
>Ga0070735_10005750_pt1 | contig 10215 bp, 8 predicted proteins | sample Coa_R1_FD_66443 | JGI IMG/M metagenome (GOLD analysis project Ga0070735, IMG submission 66443) | Surface soil microbial communities from Centralia Pennsylvania, which are recovering from an underground coalmine fire - Coalmine... | ecosystem: Environmental > Terrestrial > Soil > Unclassified ... | reverse complement strand
GCCGAGCAAGCCCGACGCGGCGAGGATGACCGCGTTGATCGTAAAGCCGGTCATGTAGCCTTCCGTCCCGCCCGACGCGCGCTGGATCATGCTGCCCATGACAAAGGGCGCCAGGACGCCCGCCAGCGTATAGATCGCGCCATAGATCGAGATCACCGCTCCGCGTTGGGAGACGGGCGTGAACTCGCTGATCATGGGGGCGCAGACCACATAGATCGATCCGGAAACCCCGGAACCCGCGACCAGCAGGGTGATCTTCAGACTTGCGCTATCGGCATATGGCAGGAAGCCCAGAATGATGCCGCCGGCAATCAGCGGGACGGCACCCAAGATCCCGCGCGCGACCCGGGTCGAAAATCCGCGCGCCATCAGCATTTGCGAGATCCAACCGGTCAGCAGCACAACGACAGCGCCAAATACCCACGGGAGAATCGAGATCGCGCCCGCCTCGGTTTGCGAAAAGCCGAGCCCCCTCACGATGAAGGGCGTGAACCAGGTGAGGCCCAGCGAGAGCGCCCAGTAAGCACCGAAAGTCGCGGCGCAGCAGCCGATGAATGTGCGCGAGGTTAGAAGCAGCGAGTAAGGGATACGCGGCTCTTCTGCCGTCGCGGAGGGGGAAACGAGCGGGCCTTCCTCGCCCAGCATCAGCCAAACCACAACCCAGAGGAGCCCGGCGATACCCAGCGCACCAAACGCATAGTGCCAGTTGTACTGCACGATGAGCCAGTTCAGTGCAGGCACCGCGAGGATAACGCCGAAGGCCGATCCTTGCGACAGAATGGCTGTTGGCAAGGTCCGCTTTTCGTCGGGAAACCATTTGTAGATCGCGTGCGCTGCGACCGCCGCCGCCGGCCCCTCGCCCGCGCCGAGAACAATGCGGCAGATCAAAAGCGTCACAAAGCCGACATTGCCGATCATCGGAAACTGGGACAGCGCCCAGATCAACGCCAACGCCAGCAACACCCAGCGCGTCTCGACACGGTTGGCGAGGAAGCCGACGGCAACGGCCGAAATGGAAAACAGGAAGAAGAACGCAGAACCAAGCAGGCCGAACTGGTCCGGCTCAAGCTTGAGGTCGGTCATGATCGGCACGCCAGCGAGACCGACGACGACCTTGTCCGCGAAATTCATCAACATGAAAAGAAACAGGAGAAACGTGATTCTCCAGGCCCCCTTGGGGGTCGGCTGCGCGGTCATGGTCGCCCCTTCCGGTCGTTTTGCCGTCCGCTTCGACGTTATGCCATCCGCAACGGCGCAGAAAAATGCGACCGATCGTCCGGCAAGGAGGTCTCTTTCAGGCTATCACCATATGATGAAGGCTCGATCACGATCGCGTCGCGGTTACCACCACGGGGCGTGATATGCGGCTGGCGTATTGCTATGCTGAACGGCCTTGAACAGGGAGAGAAAGGTGCACCGCTTCGCATGACGTCGGACAGAGAGATCGTGCTGAGCGTTCGCAATCTGACCAAGGCCTACCGTTCGGCCGGCGAAGAAGTCGCCGTCCTTCGCGGGGTGAACCTGATCGTTGCGGCAGGCGAGCGGGTCGCCCTGACCGGCGAATCCGGAAGCGGCAAGAGCACGCTGCTGCACCTGATCGCCGGGCTCGATCGCGCCGATGGCGGCGAGATCGATTTTGCCGGAGCGCCGCTCGCGGACCTCAACGAGGCCGGTCTCGCAGCGTTGCGGCGCGATCGGCTCGGTCTCGTCTTCCAGCAATTCAACCTGGTCCCGAGCCTCAATGTCCGCGACAATCTCGCGTTCCAGTCCCGCATCGCCGGACGCCACGATAGCGCCTGGCAGGCCGAGCTGGCACAACGCCTGGGCCTCACCTCGCTTCTGAACCGCTACCCCGAACAGCTTTCCGGCGGCCAGCAGCAGCGCGTCGCCATCGGCCGGGCGCTGGCGGTCAAGCCGTTGCTCCTGCTCGCCGACGAGCCCACCGGCAATCTCGACGAGGCAACCGCCGACGACGTGCTGGCGCTCACCCGGGACCTCGTTGCGCAAACGGGCTGCGGCCTGCTGATGGTGACGCATTCCAATCGGCTGGCGGCGACGATGGATCGCCAGGTCAATCTTAGCGCGGGATTGATCGCGTGATGCGGACCGTTTGGATTCTCACGGTCCTGCTCAGCCACTGGCGGCGGCATCCGATGCAGTTCGCGACGCTGGTGATCGGTCTCGTGTCGGCAATCGCGCTATGGAGCGGCGTACAGGCGTTGAACCAGCAGGCGCGCGCAAGTTATGATCGCGCGGCAGCCGCTTTCGGCGGCGTCCGCACCGCGACGCTGGTCGCCCGCAATGGCGGCGCGTTCCCGCAAGCGCTCTTTGTCGAGCTGCGCCGCGCCGGCTGGCCAGTGTCGCCCGTTGTCGAGGGCCGCATCCAGATCGACGGCCGCTCATTCCGCCTGCTCGGCATCGAACCCGTTACTCTTCCACTGGAAGCCGGTGATACGCCTTCGATCGGCGGCGATTTGCAGAACTTCGTCTCGCCTCCGGGAGAAACACGCGTGGCGCCCGAGACCCTGGCCGAGCTCGGCGCGAAGGAAGGCGTGTCGCTACAAGCAAGCAACGACCTGAGGCTGCCGCCGCTTCGCCTCGCGGCGCAACTGACGCCGGGCGTGATGGTCGTCGATATCGGTGTTGCCCAGCGGCTTTTGAAAATGCCTGATCAGGTTTCGCGGCTTCTGGTCGGCAAGAGCAAGGGGCCCCGCGCCGCGCTTGAATCGGTCGCCGGAAACAAGTTGCGCCTGGTCGAGCCCGATGCCGAGACCGATCTCGAACGCCTCACCGACAGCTTTCACCTGAACCTTACCGCGTTTGGCCTGCTGTCGTTTTTCGTCGGGCTGTTCATCGTCAATTCGGCGATTGGCCTTGCGTTCGAACAACGGCTGCCGATGCTGCGAACCTTGCGCGCCTGCGGCGTGTCGTCACGACAACTTAATTCGGTGCTGGTGCTCGAACTGATATTCTTCGCACTCGCTGCCGGTTTCCTGGGAATGATTGGCGGCTATCTGATTGCAGCAGTGCTGCTTCCCGATGTCGCCGCATCGCTGCGCGGACTTTACGGCGCGCAAATTCCCGGACAGCTTTCGCTGCGGCCAGAGTGGTGGATGGCAGGACTCCTGATCAGCGTATTGGGTGCGCTGCTCGCTGCCGCAGCGAGCCTGTTGAAGGCGAGCCGCCTCTCGGTGCTCGCGGCAGCCCAGCCACAAGCCTGGCGTCAGGCCCAGCGGCGATGGGTCATGCGTCAGGGACTGGCGGCGCTCGCGGTGTTCGCCGCGGCGCTTGTTTTTTTCCGGTTCGGCGATTCTCTTCTCGCGGGTTTCGCCGTGCTGGCGGCGATCCTGCTCGGCGCTGCGCTGGCGCTGCCGCTGATTTTGGAACTGGTGCTGGCGGGCGGCCAACGCCAGGCGCAGGGCGCGCTCGCCGCATGGTTCTGGGCCGATAGCCGCCAGCAACTGTCGGGGCTATCGCTGGCCTTGATGGCGCTGTTGCTCGCGCTCTCGGTCAATGTCGGCGTCGGCACCATGGTGGAAAGTTTCAGCCAGACCTTTGTCAGCTGGCTCGATGGACGGCTCGCTGCCGATGTCTATCTCAACGCGGCCGACGATGCGGAGGCCAAAGCCATCACCGCGTGGTTGCGCGAGCGGCGTGACGTCACCGCCATCCTTCCCGGTGCCCGGGCCGAAACGCAGTTTGCAGGCGCGCCGCTGGAACTTTTCGGCCTCGCCGATCATGCCACTTATCGCGATCGCTGGCCTCTTCTGCAATCTTCGCAAAATGCGTGGCTACGGCTGCGGTCGGATGATGCAGCTTTTGCCAGTGAGCAGCTGGCGCTGCGCGCAAAGCTTTCCATCGGCGATGCCATCGAAGTGCCGACGCCAAATGGCGACTGGAAGATCCGGATCGTCGGCATCTATGCCGATTATGGCAATCCGAAAGCACAGATCGCGGTCAACTTTGACGCGCTGACCCGCCACTTCCCCAACATCCCGCAGACTCGGATCGGCTTGCGCGCCGATCGGGCTGCAATTCCCAAACTGATGTCGGACTTGCGGGAGAAATTCGGCCTCGATGACCATAGCCTGATCGATCAGGCGACGCTGAAAGCGGAATCGAAGCGTATTTTCAACCGGACATTCGCGGTGACGGCCGCATTGAACGCCTTCACGCTTGGGGTTGCCGGGATCGCTCTGCTGACAAGCTTGCTGACGCTCGGCAACTCACGGCTGCCGCAGCTTGCGCCGCTATGGGCGATCGGCATCACACGGCGAGAGCTCGCGATGATCGAACTGCTCAAGACCATGTCGGTCGCGCTGGTCACCGCCCTGCTGGCGCTACCGCTCGGCCTTCTGGTCGCCTGGTGTCTGATCGCGATCGTGAATGTGAAAGCGTTCGGCTGGCGCCTGCCGTTTCACGTGTTCCCATTGCAACTGGCCGAGCTGCTTGTGGTCGCCATGGCGGCTGCGCTTGTCGCGGCGGCGATACCGGTTCTCAAGCTGATGCGGTTGCAGCCCGCCGCGCTGATCAAGGTGTTCGCCGATGAGCGCTAGCTTCATCATTTCCCGGCGCGCCTTCGGCGGCGGAGCGCTGGCTTTCGCGCTGGCGCAAAGGCGCGCATGGGCGCAGGGCTTTGCGGGGCTCGGCATCAGCGGCGAAGGATTTGCGCCGGTCGTGCCCGGCAGGCAACTGGTCTTTCCTGCCGATCACGGTCCGCATCCCGACTTCCGCATCGAGTGGTGGTACGTCACCGCCAACCTCACAGACGCAAACGGTGCAGCTTTTGGCGCGCAATGGACCTTGTTCCGTCAGGCCATGACGGCGGGTGCGCAACAGGAAGGCTGGGCCAATCAGCAGATCTGGATGGGTCATGCCGCGGTCACCCGCGCCGATACTCACCGCTTCAGCGAAACCTTCGCGCGCGGCGGCGTGGGACAAGCGGGCGCGCAGGCGTCGCCCTTTGATGCATGGATCGACGCCTGGCAGATGCGCGGGCGCGAGGGAATGAGCAGCGACGCGCTTTCGCCGCTCGATGTCAACGCCGCCGGCAGCGATTTCGCTTACGCGCTGCACCTTGAGGCGGACCACGCTCTGGTTTTGCAAGGGGACGCCGGCTACAGCGTGAAATCAGCGCAAGGCCAGGCCTCCTATTACTACAGCCAGCCTTATTTCAAGGCCCGCGGTCATATCACCATCGACGACAGACCGGTCGAGGTGACGGGCCTTGCCTGGATGGATCGCGAATGGAGCAGCCAGCCGCTCGCTTCCGATCAGACCGGATGGGACTGGCTGTCGCTGCATGTCGATGGCGGCGAAAAGCTCATGTTGTTCCGGCTGCGCGAGACCAGCGGCCATCACTTCATTTCCGGAAAATGGTTCTCGCCCGACGGCAAGGAGCGACGGCTCGAATCGTCCGCGATCGCCATGACGCCAAAAGCTTTCACGGATATTGCCGGGCGTCGAATTCCAACCAGTTGGAACATTGCAATCCCGCCGCTGTCGCTGACGATTTCGTGCACGCCTGTGAATCCAAAATGCTGGATGGGAACGCGCTTTCCCTATTGGGAAGGCCCGATCCGCTTTTCCGGCAGCCATAACGGGGTTGGATATCTGGAGATGACGGGTTACTGAAGTCGCCATCACGATCACGTGGAAGGAAAGCTCGCGATGTATCACCTGACGGCGCTCGTCACCTGCCTTGTGATCCCAATGTATTTCTTTTTCAGCTTTCAAGTCTCCAGGGCGCGCACGACCTATGGCGTCAAGGCGCCGGCGATATCCGGCAATCCGGATTTCGAGCGCGTTTTCCGCGTCCAGATGAATACGCTGGAGTGGATGCCGATCTTCCTGCCAGCGCTCTGGCTGTTTGCGATCTATATCAGCGATGCGATTGCGGCAGCGCTTGGCGTGGTCTGGATCGTCGGCCGCATTCTCTACATGACCGGTTATGCAAAGGCCGCGAACAAGCGTGGTCCGGGCTTTGGCATCCAGGCCACCGCCGCAATTATTCTCTGGGTCGGCGCAACCGGCGCCATCCTGTGGCGTCTTGTCCATCCGTAGTGCGAGCACAGTGCCAACTAGTTGAAACCCTCAACAAATCGGGAAAAACCTGCAAGATTGCGGGCTTGGATCGCAATTTGACTTCGGCCATGTCCCAAGTTTAAGTAACTGCCGCACCAACAAGGTTGCCCCGCCTCTCTTGATTTTCATCAGCGCCCGCGTGCTTCCGCGCAAGGGCCGTAGCGAGCTCCTATTATGAGTGCTTTTTTCAAGCGCCAGCTTGCCGATTACGTCGAATATCATCGCAATCCATGGAATGGCGCGATGCACGTGCTCGGTATTTTGACATTGTTTTTTGCCGCCATTCTTCCCCTCACCCTTGTTCCGGTTCATGTGCTGGGCGTTCACGCGACGCTCGCGCCGATCCTGGCATTGCCGGTGTTGATTTATTGGCTGCTGCTCGACGCCGCGGTTGGAGCGGCCATTCTCGGCTTTGCGATCGTCCTGTTCGCTGCTGCGGCGTTCGTCGTGGGGCACGCCAGCACGGCCATGGTGTGGTCGGTGACGGTGCCTTTGATCGCAATCGGCATCGGCTTCCAGATCGTCGGGCATCGCGTGTTCGAGCAGCGCCAGCCGGCGCTGGTCGATAACCCCTCTCACCTTCTGCTCGGGCCGATGTTCGTGACGGCAAAACTGTTCATTGCGCTCGGCTTCCGGCGCGACCTTGCTGCGATCATCCAGTCCGTCCCGCCGCACACGCAGCGCGGCCCTTCATCCTTCACTGAGGAACATCAGGCCGGACCGCTGCGACGTTCATGACCAAGGCACTCGTCACGGGCGGCACGGGCTTCATTGGGCAGCACCTTGTGTCGGCGCTCGTGGCGCGCGATCGCAAGGTCCGTGTCCTCGACCGGAGACCGCCGGTTTGCGCGACACCCGGCGTCGAATACGTATCGGGATCGGTGCTGGATTCAGGCCTTGTCGACGAAGCCTTAAGCGACGCGGACGAAGTCTATCATCTCGCCGGCCTGCCGGGGATGTGGTTGCCGGACAAGAACGACTTCCATGCCGTGAATTTCAAGGGCACGGAGATCGTCATCGCCGCTGCGCGCAAGCGCGGCGTCGCGCGCTTTCTTCACTGCTCGACCGAATCCATCCTGTTCAGCCCGACCTCATCGAAAGACGCCAGCAGCGAGCGCAGCCTGCTGCCGCCGGAGCAAATGCCGGGCGTCTACACCCGCTCGAAGATGCTGGCCGAGCAATCCGCCACGCGGGCCGCAGCGGAAGGATTCCCGCTTGTCATCGGCACGCCGACAATGCCGATCGGACCTCACGATCACAACCTGACGCCGCCGACCGCGATGCTCCGGCAATTTCTGCATGGGCGCATTCAGATGTATCTCGATTTCATCGTGAACATGGTGGATGTGCGCGATGTCGCGACTGGCCTGATCCTGACCATGGAGCGCGGGCAAATTGGTCACCGCTATATTCTCGGTGGCGAAAGCATTTCGCTGAAGAGAATCCTGAAGCTGATGACGACCATCAGCGGCCATCACACCCTCGCCATTCCCGTGCCCGGCAGGATCGCGGAGATGGCGGCGGGCATGCTGGAATTCGTCGCGGACCACATCACGCACACCCCGCCGTCCGGCACCGCCGAGGGTGTACGGATCGCGCTGCGCGCAACGGAATTGTCGATCGAGAAAGCGCAAAAAGAGCTTGGCTATGCACCGCGTCCGATCGAGCCGGCGTTGCGCGATACCATTGCCTATCTTCTCAGCAAGCCCGATCCGTCCTGAGACGCCAAGCCGTTCTATCAGCTTGGTTTTTTCGGCAATTGCCAGCACGCATCTTTCAGGAATATAAGGGCGGCCATGATGCATGAGCCGAACCCGATTATCGCTTTCGTCTGGAGTGGATGGACCGCAACCTGGCCCAGTGCCCTGTTGGCGCTGATTTGGGCCGCATGGCTGCTCAGCTGGTTCATCGGCGCATTTTTCTCAGGACGAACCGAGAAGCACGTCAGGACCTGGGATTCGCGGGCTTATCGCTTTCCCATTCTCATCGGCGCCGTCCTGCTCACGCCATGGACCGCGCAAGTCCTCGGCGAGAAGCCGCTCTGGAAGGTCGGCACGTCAGGCACCTATGTCCTGGCCGCGCTGACCGCGGCCGGCTGCCTGTTCACCTGGTGGGCACGCATCCATCTCGGGCGTTTCTGGTCCAATGCCATTACGCGCAAGGAAGGCCATCGCGTCATCGACACCGGCCCCTACGGGCTGGTTCGGCATCCGATCTATACCGGGCTGATCGGCGCGATGATTGCGACCGGTATTGCGGTCGGAACCGCAACGGCGCTGCTGGGCACGGCTCTGATCGCTTTTGGCCTCTGGCAAAAAGCGCGCATGGAGGAAGGCTTTCTTTCGGCCGAACTCGGCGCGGACGCCTATGGCCCCTACTGCCGACGCGTGCCGATGCTGGTGCCGTTTCTGCCGCAGCGCTGACGCGCAGCCGGTTTCCACTTCGCTCTTGGAAGCGCTCTGATCGTCAATGCCTGGCCGGCACGGGCGCCGATGCCTCGAGCACCGGTTCAAGATGACGGGGAACCACGACGCGCTCGCCCGGAACCAGCGGCGTGCGGTCCGCGCCCTTGTTGAGCTGCAGGATCGACCACAGCGGAACATGATAGGCCGTCGCGATCGACTGCAGACTGTCACCCGGACGAGCAAACACCGCCATCCCGCCATCCCAGAGATCGATATCCGCTTTCGCTGGAACGACCAACCGAATGGGCACGGCATCACCTCCGGCCTTGGCTGCGACGGCAAGCTGAACGACCTTGTTCACGAGTTGCTGGTGGATCGTATCCTGCTTCTCGATGTTGATGTGCGACTCGCCGTGCTCGGCCAGATCGAAGCTGGCATACTGGCCGCGATAGCCCGGCTTCGGCTTGACGTCGCCGCCGCCGAGCACGTCCTTCGACAGGAAGATGTTGATGAAGCGGTCGACGTTGAGCGGCACGTCATGCGTGATATGTGCCGGATCGATAGAGACGACCAGATCCGCTCTGATGCCCTCGGCATCCAGGAGCTCGGCAAACTTCACCGCGCAGGTGCCTCCCATGGAATGCCCGATCAGCACAATCGGCGCCGGGTTGGCGCGATAGTCCTCAATCGCCCGGTTTGCGATTAGGTCGCAAATGGTGAATTCGTAGACGTCGGCGGTGATGCCGACCTCTTCAAGCCGTCCCGTGAGGCGGTCGATCCCGCGCGAGAAGAACGGACCCAGGGCTCCGCGGAACAGATAGGCGCGCGGCCGCGGCGCCGGGTTGAGCGCGGGCGGCGGCGACGATATCAGCGCCTCTGACGTTGCAGCGGCTGCCGGGCCCGCCGCCGCTGAACTGAAACCGCCGCTTGCCAGCGAGATCAGGCACAGCGCCGCGGCTAGAATTGCCCGTGTTGGATTGATCGAGTGCTCCACGAGCCGTCCTGACGCTGCGAGCCCCGCGCTGGCCGGAACCGGCCAGAGGGCGGAAAGGCGCAAATTGATGCGCGATCTCGTCCTTTTGAGAACCCGAGTTGGTGGAATTGTGGCGTCTTTGGATGCCGCTAAGCAACCGCGCAAACACCTTTGGTTTGCGCGGTTTTGCCGGATTTATCGCACCCCGCCGGGCGCTGCGGAGACTTCCCGCCGGCGGCTGCCGAAAGCCACGGCATCGATGTCGCCGATCACCCGCCGCTGCATGATCTCGTTCTTTTCGATGGTGATGTGCCCGACGCCCGGAACATTCTGTACGTTCACGTTGTCGAGCTCGCCCTGCATGCCCCTCGCCCGCGCCACCGGCTCTCCATTGCCGTTGCCGATGTAATAGTTGATGTAGCGTCCGACGCGGCCGTTGAGGCTGGTGCGAAACACCGAATCGAGACCGATCACGAGCTTCACCGGTACGCCAAGCTGATTGAGACGCTCGACCATATCGGGCAGCACGGTCGCACCCGAAGAATGCCCGACCAGAATGATCGTCTTGACCCGCCCACTGCGATAGTCGGCCGCGGCCTCGTCAGCGACCGCCGACCAGCCGAGATAATTGGTCACGTCAACCGGGATACCCTGGGCCTGTAGCCTGGCCGCGATGCTATCGAGGCCGAGCGAGAAGATGTTGAGCACACCGCGCAACATGTAGACCTTTGCGCCACCGGCAGGCTGCGCCGG
>Ga0070735_10005749_pt1 | contig 10215 bp, 7 predicted proteins | sample Coa_R1_FD_66443 | JGI IMG/M metagenome (GOLD analysis project Ga0070735, IMG submission 66443) | Surface soil microbial communities from Centralia Pennsylvania, which are recovering from an underground coalmine fire - Coalmine... | ecosystem: Environmental > Terrestrial > Soil > Unclassified ... | reverse complement strand
GGTTCCTTGCACTTGGAACGATCGAAGCTTGCGAGATGACCGCTGGACAGAACCGTCCAGGCGACGCCCTTGGAATCCACGTCCACGCCGCGCGAACCGAAGGTGCCTTCAGGCGCCTGGAAGATTTCGGAGACGGCGGTTTTGGTGGGATCGCTGCCCGGGATCAGGCGAATGAGCAGGCTCGGTTGTGAGATGCGGGAGAAACCCGGGCCCATCGCCTGACCCCAGATCACATCGCCCTTGGGGCTCGGCATAACGCCGTAGAACGCGGCCTTGACCCATTTGTCCTTGCCGGGCTCGATCGGCTTATCGGGCGCGACAAACGCTTCGCGCTTGCCGGTGCCAGAGACGTTCACGACCGTCGGCGTCCAGCCTTGCGACTTCATCGCGTCGCCCGTCGCCTCGAATTTCTTGATATCAAGCCATCCGACCACGCCGCTGAAGGGCTGACCTTGGCTCAGCCAGAGCTTGTCTTCTTTTTTACGATCGAAGACGAGGTGATGGGTGTTGAAGCAGGTATCGATCAGCGTCCACTTTTCCGTCTTGGGATCATAGAAGGAAAGTTGCCGTGCCGATTCGGCGAGCGGCGCCACCTGCGCCGATGGCAAGTCCGATCCGGCCTTGCAGCTCGCGGGGTTCGGCGCGCGGCGCAGTCTTGCCGTGAACCAGACGCGGCCCTTCTCATCCATCATCGGGTTATGAATGCTGGTGTGGCCGTCCCAGATCGTCTCCTCGCCCCAGAACACCGAAGGTCCCGCCGGATCGTCCTTCGCGCTCGGCGTTTGCGGGTCGATGAAAGGATGATGGATGAGCGTTGCGGTATTCTTGACGGGATCAAGCACCGGCACGTCATCGGAGCTTTCTTCCGGCGAGCCATAAATCTTACCATTGGCATTCACGGTCGGGTCGCGCTTGTCGGTCGAAACCTCGTCATGCAGATACATGCCGCGTTTGCCCCACTCCCACGACGTGATCACGACGTTGCGTTCGATGCCCTTGGGGCGCTCGGGCTTGGCGGAAGGCAGCTCGCCCTTGGCGATGCGGTCGGTCCAGTCGGCGAACATTTTGTATCCGCGATCCGGTCCGAGGCGATTGATGGCGAGCGCCATATTGTTCAGCGCCTGGCCGGATTGCAGCCGGCGCGCCCACATTTCCTCCGAATTCTTGAACGTGCCGAGTTCGGCGACATGGGGCGAGCGAATATTCTGGGTGCCGATGGCGTGGCAGGATTGGCAGGAATTCTTGATCGTATCGATCCAGTCGCCTTGCGTCTGCATGCCGGCGGGAATGCCGCTTGGGCTCTTATCGGCGCCCGGAAACTCGCTCGCCGCCGGGATATTGATCATCGAATACCAATACATGCCCGGATAATATTCGGCCGCGGCCGCCATATTCGGCGCTGGCTTTGCGGTCAGATCGATGGTCTTTCCGGGCGTCACATCTTGCTTGTCGGAATCGACGAGGCCATAGCCGCGCACCCAGATTTTGTATTTCGCGGCCGGGAGCTGCGGAATCACGAATTGGCCGGAATCGTTGGTGACGACCATCTTTGCGAATTTGGTCGGAAGATCCGTGGTTTCGGCAATGACCCAAACGCCGGCCTCGGGTCCGTTCGGCCCGCTGACCCGGCCGCCAATCGCGTCAGAACCGACAGATACCGCCGATTTTTTTTGCTGCGCGCCAACCGGGTTGCACCACGCCATGACCAGCGAGGCAATCGCGACGGCGGTGAGACCCGCGCTCAAATGGCGACGAAGGATCATGTTTTGCTCCCGATCTTCGTGGAACTTCGGCGTTCCAGCTTTTGCGACAATGTGAAATTTTGTCTTGTGTTCAATAGCATCCGACGAATGCGGATGGCTGTCAACGTGATCCGGAGCAAACACCACGAACTTCGGAATCGGGACACTCGATGTGCTATCGTTCCGGCTGGGCCACGACGAAAGTCGATGGCGTTGGGTTTGTGGCGGGATGAGTTTCGGTAAGTTTTTAACGCGGCTTTTCGGGGCGTCCGCCGTTGTGGTGCTTGGTGTCGGCGCGCCGACATCGTTGTATGCGAGCCCGGCCGATATCTTGCTTGTCAATGGCCGGATCGTCACCTTGGATGGGACTTCGTCGGTGAGCCAAGCGCTTGCCGTCGAAGATGGTCGTGTCGTTGCAACGGGCCGTACCGACGAAATACGTAAATTTGCCGGTGCCGCCACCAGGATTATCGATCTGGGAGGGCGAACCGTCATTCCCGGCCTCATCGATTCCCACATTCATGCCATTCGCGCAGGCTTCCGCTACGCCAGCGAAGTCCATTGGGACGGCACGACAGGCCTTTCCGAGGCGCTCCAGCGACTTCATGGGGCGGCCGATCAGGCCAGACTGGGCGCGTGGCTCATCGTTGCCGGTGGCTGGACGCCGCGCCAATTTAGCCAAGCTCGGCGGCCGACAGCGGCAGAGATTGAAGCGTTCGCGTCGGGGCATCCCGTCTACATTCAGCTCTTCTATGGATATGCGCTGATCAACGCCGCGGGCCGCGAAATTCTCGGCATCAATTCCGAGGCGGATTTGCCGGCTGGCGCGAAATTTGAGCGCGACGGCGAGGGCCTGACCACGGGATGGATCGTTGGAGATGGGTCTGCCATCACCTCACTTTATTCGCGGCTGCCAAAACCCAAAATGGATGAAGCCGTCGATGGCACACGGCGGTTTTTGCGGGAGTTGAATGGGTTCGGTCTCACCGGCGTGATCGATCCGGGTGGTCATAACCTTGCGCCGGAGGACTACGCGGCGATGTTCGGCCTATGGCGCGAGAAAGCACTGTCGCTGCGCGTGGTCTACTCCATCTTCGCGCCGCGTCCGGGAAAGGAGCTTGAAGATTTTCAAACCTACACGCGCTTCCTGCCGATGGGCAGCGGCGACGACTGGCTGCGCTTCAACGGCATCGGCGAATGCATCACCTGGGGCATGTACAACAACGAAACGCCCAGCAACGCAGACAAGGAAGAATTTTATCTCGTGGCGCTTTGGGCCGCGGCCCAGGGCATGACGTTGACGGTGCACTGGAACAACGACCGCTCAGTTCATCATTTGCTCGACATTTTCGAACGGGTGAACCGCGTCCTTCCGATCGCAAGCTTACGTTGGTCCATCGCGCATTTGCACGACGCTTCCGACGCTTCGTTGCAGCGCATGAAGGCGCTCGGCGTCGGCTGGCTAATGCAGGATGGGCTCTATTTCGCCGCCCCTTCTTATATCGCGGAACGGGGCAGGTCGATTATGAGCCGATCACCGCCGATTGTCTCGGCGCTTCGCCTGACCCTGCCTGTGGGGGGAGGCACCGATGCCAATCGCGTGATGATCGAAAATCCTTTCGTTGCGTTGCGCTGGATGCTCGACGGGCAAACCGTTGATGGAGTCAGCACAAGGGGAGCCGAAGAGGTACCAAGCCGCGAGGCGGCCCTTCGCATATACACCGAAGGCAGTGCTTGGTTCGCTCACGATGAAAGCGTGCGCGGCCGTCTTGTGCCAGGGATGTTTGCGGATCTTGCCGTATTGAGCGAAGACTATTTCACGGTGCCCGTTCCTCGCGTTGCGCAAATCAAATCGCTTCTGACGATGGTTGGCGGCAAGATCGTCTACGCGGCGGAGCCGTTTTCCGATCTCGATCCCGAATATCGTCGTTAGAAGAAGTCTTGCACGAAGTCGCTCGCTTGTGGTCTTTTCTGGGGCGGCTTTACGAGGGTAGAGGAAGCATGACGACGTTTTTGGTTATCCTGCATGGCCTTTTGGCCGTAGCCCTCCTCGGCGGCATCACGCATCAAGCCATGGCTGTCGCGTTTCCGTCACGCAACAAGGCGGGAATATTCCGCTCATTTCGCGCGGTGTCCGGGATCATCTACACCAACGCCAACATCGTGCTGTTCATCTCGATCGTGATTCTCGGCGGCGTCATCTATCCGGCCTATCGCATCGGAGTGCGGACATATCTCGAAAATGCGCGCTTGCTCCAGGCGACAGGTTCGTTCGAGCTGAAGGAGCAGTTCGTCGCAGTCGGTTTGGGATTGTTGCCGCTTTATTGGCTGTTGTGGTGCCGTCCGGAAACCGCCGGAAAGACGGCGCGTCTCGCTGTGACCCTTATGCTCTGTTTTGTCGTATGGTATGGCTTTCTCGTCGGCCACGTACTCAACAACATACGGGGTCTCTTCGGCCTATGAATATGGAGAAGACGTTTCCGGTTTTCGCGGCGGTCTTTGCCGTCATTTACGTGTTGGCGGTCGAAGGCAACTGGGCCCTGTTCACCTATCATCCAAGGCTGGGGGAATGGGAATGGCTTGCACAACCCGCCCGAACCGGCCCGCCGATGTACTGGTATGGCTGGCTTGCCACCTCGGCGCTTGGGGCAACCGCCGCGAGCTTGCTAAGTTGGCCGTTGTTACGACAGCGCTCGACGCCGTATTGGCTGGGTTGGACAGTTCCGCTCGTGGTCATGGTTATTTTCTGCTATCTCTTCCGTGGATTCTTTTTGCGCTGAAAACGCGGGGAACGACAAAGCTATGAACGTTCAATAGGCTCAAACAGACATGTTGCGACGGAATTTCGCTATTCGTCTTGCTCTCCTTACTTTTTTGGCCGCGAGCGTCCACCCAGGCGGTCACTTACATGCCGGAGAATCAGATTCCGAGCGTGATGAACAATTGCCAGGACTACCGTTCTTCGGTGAGGTCAAGGAGGCGGGAAGTCTGAAGTCGATCGAAGACGTCCAGGTGAAGGCCGAGATGGGCGCGCGCCGGATTACGGTGCGAACCAATACCGAAGGCCATTTCAAGATGCGCCCGAATTTCGGCAGAGGCGTCTTGTCCGACAGTATCGTCGTTTCCTGCGCGAAAGAAGGCTATGAAACGCTCGACGTTTCCAGGCGTCGGATGTCCAGCGCCGCCGATGCGCCGGTCGAGGTCGATTGTCTGCTTTCGCCCAAACGATGACGATCAGGGGCTGTCTGTAAATCCGAGGTCAGGAAATGGGAAACCGCCGCTTCTTCGCTCGTCCGCAGGCTTTGACGGTGGCCGACATCGTTTCGCTGACGAAAGCCGAATGCGATCATGCCGCCGCGCTCGCGCACATGATTACCGATGTCGCGCCGGCCGATCTCGCCGGTCCTTCCGACCTGACCTTCATCGAGAGCAACAAATATGCCGACGCATTGGCGAGGACCCGCGCGGGGGCCTGCTTGATGCCGCCGCGCTTGGAGAGCCGGGCGCCCGAGGGGCTCATCGTCTTGCGGACGGAAAAACCCTACCGCGCCTTCGTTGCCGTCCACCGCGCGCTTTATCCGCAGTCATTGCGTCCCGCGTCTCTGTTTGAGGGTGACGGCATTTTTGCGGGCGCAACCATTCACCCGACGGCCAAACTCGAAAGCGATATCACGGTCGATCCCGGAGTGGTCGTGGGTCCGCGGGTGGAAATCGGCAGCGGTACCATCATCGCGGCCAACGCCGTGATCGGCCCCGACGTGACGATCGGCCGCGACTGCCGGATCGGTGCCGGTTGTTCAATCACACACACGATGATCGGCGATCGCGTCGCGATTCATCCCGGATGCCGCATCGGACAGGACGGTTTCGGATATACCGAGGACGCTGATCGACAGAAAATTCCTCAAACCGGCCGCGTTATCATCCAGAACGACGTTGAGATCGGCGCCGGTACGACGATCGATCGCGGCGGCATCAGGGATACCGTGATCGGCGAGGCGAGCAAAATCGATAATCTTTGTCAGATCGGCCACAATGTTTTGATCGGCCGGCATTGTGTGGTGGTGGCGCAGTCGGGATTGAGCGGCAGCGTGACGCTGGAGGATTACGCCGTGCTGGGCGGCTCGGTCGGCCTTGCTCCGCATGTCACGATCGGCCGCGGCGCTCGCGTCGCGGCGCGTTCCGGCGTCATTCACGACGTTCCACCCGGTGAAACATGGGGCGGTTATCCGGCAAGGCCCAGAATGCAGTGGTTGCGGCAGGAGACGGCACTGGCCCGTCTGACCAACCCAAAAACGCGATGAGAAGGGACGAATGATCCCCGCGCTTTAGCGGCGGCATTATCCGGCGAATGTGGAAAACCACTCTCAGCCCCCGATTTCCCTACCTTCCGATTCCAAAAACGCGCCGCGCTGGGTCTATAAAGAGGAATGATTCTGCGTCGCTCCCGCTTCGTTCATCTGTTGCCGGTCGGCGAAGGCCGCACATTGGTGGTGCATGCGATCAGCCATATGCGGCTGCCTGCCGATAGCGAAATCACCACACTTCTGGAGTATTTTTCCGAGCCACGGCGCGTGCCGGAGGATTGTGACGCGCTGGCCGCGCTGCTTGCGAAGCCACCCGATAGGCCGGCGGATTTGCGTGATGCGGTTATACGCACCGTCATGGAATTGTCATCGCGTCAGATATTGACGGAAATGACGCCGGAGGCGGAGCTCGTGGCAATAAGCTCGGAACTCGCCGCCAAGCATGGGCGCGATCCCGCCGAGCTGCTTGAGGATCACCGGCGAAAATTGAAGGAAGGCGGCGCCTCTTACTGGGCGGTCGGCGCCTCCTATGGCCTTGAGGATTTCAGCACCACCGGCCGGCGTGTCGATATTCTGCTGTTTGGTGACTGCGATGTTCAAATGGAAATTGATTTCCTGCGCCGCGAAGCGGCGCGGCGCGGCATCGACCTTCATGTCGCGGCGACATTCCCGGACGATATTCGCTTCGCAAGCGAGCGTAAGCACGATGCGATATTGATCGGTGCGCTGCGGGCCCGTCATCTTGTCGCCGAAGATTTGGGGAACGGACTTAATCCTCACGCCGCCTACATTGCCCACACCACGGAGCTTTTGAGTCGATTGCGCGAGGCGAGCTCGGCGCCGATACTCATCGACAATCTGCCAGAGCCAACGGTCCAGCCGCTCGGACTTGCCGAGCGCGGGGTGAAAGGACATCGCACCCGCTTTCGTTTGACCAACGTCGCGCTTGCCGAGTTGGCGGCGGCCTTTGCCGACGTCTATGTGATCGATATCGCCGCTGTGCTTGCCGCCGCCGGGTCCGAACGGCTCATTGACGACGGACAGGTCGGGTACACCCATTTCGGTTCGCCGGGATGGATGTTGCAACGGCCGGAGGATGAAAAGGCCGCGGTTCACGGCATTTTCCCGGACACCGCGCCGTTGGCGCTTGCATTGGGCGGCGATCCCTATGGCCGCGAGGCCGTGGTCGCGGCAAAACATATCGATGCGCTCGTCACGGTGATGGGGGTCGGACGTAAGAAATGCGTTATACTCGATCTCGATGGGACGTTGTGGCCGGGAGTGCTGGCGGAAACCGGCAGTCCGTTCGCCTGGACGCCGGAGGTCAGCGGCGCGTTCTCATATATCGGGCTTTATTTTGGTCTGCACGAAGCGCTCAAATCGCTCAAGCAGCGCGGTATCGTGCTGGCTTGCGTCAGCAAGAACGATGAATCGACCGTCCGAGAACTCTGGAAATATCCGGACCATTATCCCAAACAGCGGCTGCTGACACCGGACGATTTCGTCACCTGGCGCGTCAATTGGGACGACAAAGTTGGCAACATCCGTTCGATCGCCGAGGAGCTTGGTTTCGCACTCGATGCTTTCTTGTTCATTGATGATAATTCGGTGGAGCGCGACCGGGTCCGGCAACGGTTGCCTGAGGTCGAGGTCTGGGGCGAAGATCCGTTTAGTTTGCGCCGGCGCCTGCTCGATGACCCGCGCTTGCAGATTCCGGTGGTTACCGTGGAAGCGGCGTCCCGCAGCGAATTGGTCAAGGCGCAGCTCGCGCGACAGCATTTGCGCACCGAGACCCTGTCGGAGGCGCAATATATCGAGCAGTTGCAGGTAAAATGTTCGATCGAGCGGCTTGGCGCATCGTCGGCGAAACTGCAAAGGGTGGAGGAGCTGTTTCAGCGCACGACCCAGTTTAACACGACGGGACGAAAATTCTCTTCGAGCGAATTGGCCTCGATTGCGGCAGACCCGGACGGATGGCTGTTTGCCATCGACGTATCGGACCGGCTCGGCGACTACGGCTTGGTCGGCGCCGCCGTCATGATGCGCGGTGAGATCATTGGTCTGGCGATCAGTTGCCGCGCGCTTGGCATGGGGATCGAGCATCGGTTTTTGCGGCATATTCTGGGCGAGATCGGCAGTAGCCCCATGTCCCTATGTGGGCGGATCGTTCCGACGCCGCGCAATGGCCCGGCGCGTAACATCTACCGCGACAATGGCTTTATCGAATCCGAAACGGGTTTCTGGCAATTCGCAGAGCCCTCTCCCGGCTGAGGAAATTCTCGTTCCGAATCTGACGCGGCTTTTTGCCGTCTTTTTCCTCGAAAGACCGAACCCCAACGGCGTGGTCAGCGAGGTATAAGACTTCATTAAGGTTACTAAATTATTGCCAATGCTAAGCGACCCTTAAGCGGAGTCCGTGATGAGCGACGCAATCATTGGCAGCCCCCCAATCGGTTTGGGCGATCCCGTTCCCTGGTTCGGCGCGGCTGTTGTCACGGGTGGATCGTTCGATCTTCATGTGAGTGCCGGCCGTTGGGTCACCCTTATCTTTGCAGGTTCGCTTGGAAATCCGCAGGCCGTGGCCGAGGTAAGCGAAATCGCGCGCGAGGGGGTCTCGTTCGGCGAGGACCATTTGGTCATCGGATGTGTGCTCACCGAGCCGCCCGGCGATCTCGGCAGTCTTGCCGCGATCGGAAAAGACAAATTGGTTTTCCTCGCCGATTATGACGGCGCTATCAGCCGCTCCTTCGGCGCGTTGGATAAGCCGCGCACATTCGTTCTCGATCCCATGCTGCGCGCCATTGCCGACGTCTGCTGGGACGTTCCGCAAGGACATGCCCAAACCATTTGCAGTGTCTTGCGAGGGCTGCCGTCGGTGGATGATTCCGCGGGAGTTCCAATGTTCGCTCCCGCTCTGCTGGTGCCGCGCGTCTTTAGTTTTGAAATCTGTGACTTTCTGACCCAATTCTACGATGCGCAAGGGGGAGAGGATTCCGGCTTTCAATTCGACGTCGGCGGCAAGACCGTTACTCTGTCCGACTGGAGGTTGAAGCGCCGCAGCGATGTCCCGGTGGCGGCGCCTGAGGTGCGCGACCTCATCCGCAACCAGGTCGTGCGCCGGCTGCTACCCGAGATCGAGCGGTATTTTCAATTTCGGGCGACTCGTATGGACCGGTATGTCATCGCTTGCTATGACAGCGAGGTCGGTGCTCATTTTCATCGGCACCGCGATAACATCAATGCCGGTGCCCAGCATCGCCGTTTCGCGCTTTCGATCAATCTGAACAATAATTTCGAAGGCGGAGATCTATTGTTTCCAGAATTCGGCCGCAGGCTTTACCGTCCATCGGAAGGCGGTGCCTTGGTGTTTTCATGCGGCGCGCTTCACCAGGTAACGCCCGTCACCAAGGGGAAGCGTTATGCGTTCCTTGCATTTCTTTATGGTGAGGAAGACGTCGTCAAACGTGAAGCCAACAATGCCAAGCTGCATGCCGGCGAAACACAATATACGAGCGGGCGGGATCGGCTGTTTCCCGAGATGGCGGCTTTTGCGGATACGGCCTCCGTCGCATAGGCAAGACCGGTTGCCGGCGCGATCCGGCTCTTGGTCAACGCTTGAAATCGAAAAACGTATAGCGGAATTTCTCAGCGACAACGCGGAAAGCGGGCGCACGAGGAAGTTTGCATGAATCGCTGTCGGCGGGTTCGGTTCACCTCCCCCAATGGGAGAGGTGAATGACTTTTGATGCCGCCCCGATCTGAGTTCATTACATCATGCTCTAAAAGTTGCGGCCCCCGCCAGGGGAGCTGACAGGGGCCGCGTTGAACATCGTATCGCGCCTAGGTTCGCGATGCGATGTGGGAGCTCGTTGTTATTTCGACATCGGCTGCATTCGTCTAAAGCGCGATGAGATTTGGTTGAATCGTCATCGCGCTTTAATTATTTGATTGAGCATGATCTTTTCGGAAAACCGCTTTACACTTTTCCGGATCATGCTCTAGTGGTCCGATTCTAACATTTGCATCCCTTCTCGGCGGCCCCTTTTGCAAAGGTTAGAATCAAAGGACCACTAGCAAATATAGGTTTCTGGTGGAGTTTTAGATTTGACATTCGCTTATTGAATTCGCGGTCACGGGGAGCGAATGTCAAATCTACTCCACTAGAA
>Ga0070735_10005748_pt1 | contig 10215 bp, 6 predicted proteins | sample Coa_R1_FD_66443 | JGI IMG/M metagenome (GOLD analysis project Ga0070735, IMG submission 66443) | Surface soil microbial communities from Centralia Pennsylvania, which are recovering from an underground coalmine fire - Coalmine... | ecosystem: Environmental > Terrestrial > Soil > Unclassified ... | reverse complement strand
AGCACCGTTCCCGCTCGGCGCGCTACGAAAATCGATCCCATTCAGGCGCTGACAAGTCAGTAACAGGTTATTGTTGACTGTGGCCGCCTCATATCCTTGCGGCGTAGATCGTGATGTGATCTCCCTATCGTGATGTGATCTCCCTATTGAGCGGATCATTCGGCCCGCAGAACCTGGGATGGATCCTCACGAGTGGCGCGTTGTGCTGGCGCCACGCTGGCACACACAGCCAATACAAGCAGGACCGCCGCAGTTGCTGCAAAAGTAAGTGGGTCCTGTGGCTTAATTTCGTAAAGCAGGCTGCCGAGCAGCCGCGAAGCGGCGAGCGCGCCGCCAAGTCCCAGCACAATTCCACCAACAGCCAACGCTAATGCCTCGCGAAGAATAAGAGATCGGATATTCCCAGGGCGAGCCCCGAGCGCTAACCGAATACCGATTTCCCTGCGGCGGAGCACTACCATGTGTGAAAGCACTCCATAAATGCCCACGCACGCCAGGATGAGTGCGAGCACGGCGAACCCGGCCAACACCGCCGCTTCAAATTGGGGTCCGGCTGTGAGGTTCGCCCATTGGGTGTCCATGGTGCCGATGTTAGCGAGCAATGTGGGATCTAATTCGTGTAGGAGACGGCGCAAAATGTGCCCGGTCACCGCCGGATCGGCGGCGGTACGGATCACAATCTTCAATCCGTTGCTCTGGGTGATTCCGCCGCCCTGTACCTTGAACCGTTCGGTGAACGGCAAGTAGATTTCGGGCCGCGTTGCGTTCCTCAAACCATCGTTTCTTGTATGTGCAACGACCCCTATTACAGTTTTCCACGGTTTGCCATCGCCATCCACCAACTTGCCGAGCACATTCTCACCGGGGAAATAGTGGTCCGCCAAGGTCCGATTCACCACGGCGACCAAAGCACTTTCCGCTATATCCGCAGGGGTGAACAGGCGGCCTTGCAGCAAGGGGATGCCCATCGCGCTAAAGAACCGGTCGTCAACGAGACGGATCAGGACAACGTCATTTCGGGAGGATAGGTCGAGCTTCGAGCGATCGGCTCGGCTGAAGACGCTGGCACGAGTGTATTCCGCCGGCGGTAGGGCGTCTGCGAAAGAGACCGCCATTGTGCCGGGCGCCCGCTCTAGCGATTCGCGTAATTCCTGGCGAAGGTTGGCGGCTCGTCCATTAGGGCGCGTACCGCTGAACGAAACCGAGGCTGTTACGAGCTGTTCGGTGCGGAAGCCTGGCGCGATAGAGCGGAGTCCTTCGAGGCTTTGCAGAAGTAGTGCCGCGCCAGCTAACAGGACCAGGGAAAGCGCCAGTTCTCCAACCACAAGAGCTCTCCGCACCCGTATGCGAGGCAAGCGCAGCGCTGGAGCCAGGCTAAACGCGAGCGAGCATAAGAGAACGACCGGCAACGCGACCACAAGCACCTCGCCATCGATTTTCACGTCTTCCATGCGCACCAGCATCGCCGGACGCGCGCGTTGCAACAGGTCCACCAGAAACTGGGCGAAGAGCAACCCACCCGTGATGCCCATACACGCGATTGCCAGTCCCTCGAACAACAAGTGGCGTGCAATCCGAAGCGCACTAGCGCCCAACGCGATCCGTACCGCCATTTCGCCGGCCCGACCGGCCGAGCGAGCGATCAGAAGGCTCGAAACATTGGCACTCGCAATCGCCAGGATGCTGGCTACGGCCCAAAGCAGCACAATACTGGCCGTGCGAACATCGCCTCCTTCATATTCTTCGAGCGGCATAATGCGAAGCGAGACGTTCGGTTCATAAAGTTGGGGCTCGCGAGCGCGGCTCGCGGCCAAGCGGACGGACAGTTCAGCGCGCGCCTTTTCTAACGTAACTCCCGGTTGCAAACGCGCTACGCCGCGGAGGATCTTCGCGCTCCCGTTCCCATGACGAAGAAACTGTTCATCCAGGGCGAGCGGAATCAGCAAGTCCACGCGGTTTTGATCCGGCATCCTGAAAGCCGGCGGAAGCACTCCGATAATTGTGTAGGTTTCGTTGCCGATACGCGCAGTTTTCCCTAGCACACCCCGATCGGCGCCGAACCGTTCCTGCCAGAATCCATGGCACAATAGCACAACGTGGGCTGCTTTCGGGCTATCGTCGGCCGGTTCAATGTTGCGGCCAAGCACGGCGTGTACACCGAACACGCTGAGCAGATTGCCGCTCACGCGCGCGCAGCCGGCTTCAAACGTTTCGCCGGAGCCGATCCATGCGGTGCGATCGATCGTGTAAGCCGCTAGCGGCCCCAACGATCGGGTACTCTGCCATTCACCATAGTCGGGACTTTCGAGCGCATCCAGTTTATAAGACGGAAAATGCTCCATCACCGAAACCAGCCGGCCCGAATCCTGGTATGGAAGCGGACGCAGCCAGGCTGCATACACGACCGCATAGAGCGCAGTCGCGGCGCCAATCCCAAGCGTCAGGACCAATACAGCGGGAACAGTGACGGAGGGAACCCGGCGCAGCATTCGCACAGCGATGCGAACGTCTTGCCAGAGCGCGCCCATGCACGAGGAATATCACAGACGTGGATTAGTTGGCTTGCTGCCCGGGCTGCACCGGCAAAGCGCAAGCGATACACCCGGCGCTGCTTTCCTTGCGCGTGGGTGTGGATCTCGGGCACTCCGCAGGGCCGATGAAAATTCAGGTGCGGATTGAAATTGCACTCGTAGAAGGCTCCCACCGCTTCGGCGGGCTCGCAGTGAATATGGCCGTAACCCACGTGCTGGCGAAGGACGCCGCGCCACCTGCGCTCGGCTCAAGCCGGTCATCTTGGTGAGCTAGCGCCTTAAGATTCCTTTCACCGGTCGCTTTGCCTCCAGTACTCCTGTTGGCCAATCGTCTGGGTCACCCAGTCGTAGATCTCCTGCCGGTAAACCGCTTCAAATTCGATCTCCTCGCTGGGCTCCAGAAATGCCCGTATCTGTTCCAGGCTCAGCTTCTCGGTATTTTGCACGCTGACTTTCAACCTGGGGGTTCCGCTTCCGTTCAGGCTCATTCTGCGTTAGAAACAAATCCCCGCTTCAGGCTCGTCCTGTTATATAAGACTGACGCTCACACCTTTTGTGAATTTCAGCTAACCCGCCTTTGCGTGGCCACCTGAAAACACCTACTTCTGCCATGGGCTTCGAGACTAGGGCCGACGATTCCAGGCAGCATCGCTACGTTCCTCGCCTGCTCGAGAAGCGACTGATCTTTCTGAATTTGTTCGATCAATTTTCGGCTGGCTAGACGACCACGTCAGTGCACATGCCGCGGGTTTCATCACGCGGGATCCGATATCTGAACTCATCCATTGTCTATAGTTCCATCTCAGATATCCAGGTAGACTTCGCACAACCAGCATACCCGTCATTTTCAATCTTGAGCTGGCGGTACCTTACACCTTTCACTTACCAGTCTGCGTTCGTGAGGAGCGCGGTCGCGGGGCTCGCCAGCGGTTTCGCCGGTATTCGGGCCAGCATGAGTTCCCGCACTTTGAACGCGGAGATCGCGAATCGCCATCAAGCCAGTACAAAATTCGCTTAATAAGTTGACGAGCAGCGATTCATTCGAATCCCCCTCCGCGGATAGACTCACTGAATCTCGCGGGGGCACACTTTCAGGATTCAGGACGATGGACACGAGAGCTTCAGCGGCGGCCACAAACAGTTCGGGAGAGACTTGGCGAGGACGCGGAAGCCGATATCCGCGGTATGTTCGAGCACCTCAAACGTCAAACTTAACTTGGTTGGGAGACTTGCGCGACCAGCTCGGCTGTCTTTGCTTCATCGCGCATTCTCAACGCCACATCAGCTTGTGAGATGATCCCAACCACTCGGCCGGAGTTGTCGATAACCGGAATACGTCTGACCTGGTGTTGCTCCATGAGCTCCAGTGCGCGCCCACAATCATCGTCGGGGGAACAGCTCACGACCTTCCGCCGCAAGATATCCTCTACTCTGACGTTTGCTGTATCCCGGCCATCCGCAAGTACTTGGACCGTTAGGTCTCGATCCGTAATGATTCCGATCAGTTTTTTTCCGGTCTGATCTGCGACGACCGGCAGAACACCAATATCGTGCTGCTTCATCAGGTGTGCGGCCTGGCTAATCGCATCCGTTGGCAAACAGCACACAGGGTCCTTCGTCATCAGGTCACGGCATTTCTCGGGTTTCACGTTGGGAATATTGATCTCAGATTCGCCATGATCGTAGTAGCCCGCTGGACCGCGCGCGCCTTGTCCCCAAGATCCCGGAGTGACAGTTGGCGCGTTGCCAGGTGGATGTGGACCGGACATAGGATACACGCCCGATCCGCCGACCTGATCGGTTCGACCTGCACCTCCCCCGGGCACACCGCTTTCGCGTTGCTCCTGGTTGCGTTGCGTTCTTGGCTTCTTCATGTTCACCTCCACAGGTCATGATCCGCGTTCGATAGACTTTGCTCCTCACTAGCATCGCGCACAACGGAGCGGGTCGCGAGTGTTTTCTTCCATTTTGCGAGGCGCGTCCCGCGCTGTGCGCTCTGGTTTATTCCGGAGCCATCAGGTTTGCTGAAGAGTTTCCCGTCTCACTTCAACTCCGTGTGCTCGAGTTTTTCCCAGCTCGATCAGCGACTTCAACCGGATCATGTCGTCGTCGATTTCGGATTTCGGATCGGCCCCAAACAAGGCGGCAACATAGTGCCCCAACACACCGGCTGGTGGCTTATAGAACATCCGGATGCCCACCCGCGTGCCGCCATTTGGGTCTTCATCGAAGCGGACGACGCCTTCACTTTCAATTGTCGATCCAGGAACGCTTCGCCACGCCAGCAGTTTGTCCTGAACATGCGCGGTGAGCTCAGCATCCCACGACACGGATACGCCGCCGGGGCCTTCGGCCACCCAATGAGACTTTCCTCCTCCAAGATCGCGAACCTCTTTGAGGTGTGTCATGAAGCGTGGAAGCTTTTCGTAATCCGACCAGAACCGGAACACTTCGGCGGCCGTCGCCTGGATGTGGATGGCTTTATCGAATTCAACGGCTCGAGCGCCGTCGCCGAAGCCGACGAGATCGCGGAGCTCCCGATTGCAAATGGCGCGACTGAGAAGCGCCGCTCCTGCAAAACTGGCGGCCGCGCTCACAAAACCATCCCTCCGGACGCCATTCCATATCAGCGCACTTCCCAGCGCCCCAGCCGTCAGCCGCACGGCGGGAGTCCAGTTTTGCTGCGCGATTTCAGACCGGCTGTCGCGCCGGACTCCGCCTTGCAGGCTGGAGACATGCTCGGATGACTGATGAGACTCGAGTTTGTTTTCTACGCCGGCAACTCCGGGCACCGCTCGCACGCACCGGAGCAGATGCGCAATCTCACTCTCAAGAATCACGCCGTTCAACACGACTTTCCCATCCTGGGCACTCACCTCGATCGCGTGAGGATGGCTCACTAGCCGCCCTAATCGCGACCTGACACGCTGAGCGAGCACCTGATCGTTGGTTCGATGGCTGCAAAAAGCCGCCCGGAGCGCACACGCAGCGCCATGCGCGCGGTTGGCGGAATCCCGCCGGGCTTTGTCCAGTAAACGCGAAAAATCATTCAATACCCGAAACGATTGGTCTCGTACACCCGCCCGCCTTCGTTTTCCGCGGTCCGGATCCGAGAAATACATAAATGCAGCGCCTGCCGCAAAACCAGAGAACGCCAGTTTCACAGTGTTCATGAGTTCCTCTCCATTAGCCCTGTGCGAGCGGGCCCGCCGCCGTTCTCACAACACCTATCCGCCGGCTTTTTCCCCGCCATGCCGCACCTCGAGCTGTAAATATTTTGCAAACCAATTCCGCGCCAGTTCGGAAACTTTCTCCAGTGTGCCGGGCTCTTCAAATAGGTGGGTCGCGCCCGGTACAATCGAGAGCTGCTTCTCACATCGCAGTTCGGAGAGAGCTGCTCTATTTAGTTTTATGACTGTTTCATCCTTGCTTCCCACAATCAGTAGCGTAGGCGCATGTACGCGCGATAGAGCAGATCCAGCAAGGTCGGGGCGACCGCCGCGAGAGACCACGGCGGAGATAATGGAAGGACGCTCCGCGGCGGCCACAACCGCAGCGCCCGCACCGGTGCTGGCTCCAAAATAACCGGCCGGCAAACTGGCAACCCGTGGATGGCGGCGCAGCCAGTCCGTCGCCTCGGTGAGGCGGCCGGCCAAGAGCTGAATATTGAAGCGTAGGCGCCCTCCGCCGGCGTCCACTTCCTCCTCGGCAGCCGTGAGCAGGTCCAGGAGTAGTGTTGCAAATCCAGCTTGTTGAAGAATGCCGGCTACATACCTATTTCGCGGACTGTGCCGGCTGCTGCCGCTGCCATGCGCGAACAACACGACACCTATCGCGCGCTCAGGAACGACAAGATCGCCGTCTAATCCATCAGGGGGAATTTCTACCGATTGTTCTGTGGTTGCAATGCTCATGATTGCCTCACGTGACGCGCTCACGGGCACTCCGCTCGAGCAATTCCCGGACCTCTGCATCCGTAATTTGCGAAAAATCTTCGTAGCACGCGCCGACCGCATAAAACGGCTCGGGTGTTGCTGCGCACACGATCTGGTCGACGTGCCGGCCGAAATCTTCGCACGATTCCCGGGAAGCGACGGGAACAGCCACCATAATTTGCTTGGGCCGCCGCTTCCGCAACGCACGTGCCGCCGCCAGCATGGTGGCGCCCGTTGCGAGGCCGTCATCCACTACGATCACCATACGTTGTTCGATGGGCAGCGGTGGCCGGCCCTCGCGGTAAAGAACCTCACGCCGTTCGATCTCGCGCTGCTCGCGGGCGGTTAGGTAGTCAATGACGGCAGGCGAGATCTCGAATTGTTGGACTATGGCATGATTCAACACCCGGACGCCTCCACTGGCGAGAGCGCCCATGGCCAGTTCTTCGTGCCCTGGGACGCCCAGCTTGCGCACGATGAATACATCCAGATCGGCATGGAGCGCATGGGCGACTTCGAATCCTACGGGCACACCGCCGCGCGGCAGCGCAAGCACGATCACATTAGAATCCGCGACAAGAGTTTTTAGGCGCCGCGCCAGAATTCGACCTGCTTCCCGGCGGTCATGGAAGAGAGGCTTATCGGGAGTTGTTCTTACCCAAGGCGCCGCCGACATCTCTAGATCCCTACTTACTTCGTAGCACTTTTTGGACCCAAAAGGGATAAAGTACTTCCGCCTCTGGAGCTAGGATTCGCTGGGCAATTCCTGCCTTCCAATAGCAACTTTTGCGGTCCGCCGAGCTTTTCTGATTGACACCCGCATAACGTGCCACGAGCGGAGCGCCAGGGCGCTCCACCCTGCATTTCATCCGCTACCCCATCCACAGGTGGCCGAGATGATTGTCTACCCCGCGGACGAAAACATCAATCCGGCCGGAGCCCCAGGAGACGGCCGCGGGGTTATCCTGGAACACTCCACCCACCCCGTCCCACTCGCTCCACTTGTTCCCGTCCCACCACTTGTGCATGAGTTGGCCGTCGGTTCCCGCCGCAAAGACATCCAGCCGGTTGACACCCCACGATGAGACCGCGGGAGCGGAACCAATCGGTCCGCCCAGGTCCTCCCAGCCCTTCCACTGGCTGCCGTTCCAAAACAAATGGCCGAGATGATCGTCTGTGCCTCGCACGAAAACGTCGATGCGGTTGTCGCCCCAGGATACGGCCGCCGGCGCGCCTTTGAATACGCCGCCCAGCGTTTGCCAGTCATGCCATTTAGCGCCATCCCACCACTTATGCTGCAGTTGGCCATTGGCTCCGGCGGCGAACACATCCAATCGGTTGACGGCCCACGATGAGACCGCGGGAGCGGAACCAATCGGGCCGCCCAGGTCCTCCCAGCCGTTCCACTGGCTGCCGTTCCAAAAGAAATGACCGAGATGGTTGTCCGTGCCGCGCACAAACACATCGATGCGGTTCGGTCCCCAGGAGACAGCCGCGGGCCCACCCTGAAAAACGCCGCCTAAGGTCTGCCAGTTGTGCCAGGCAGAGCCATCCCACCACTTGTGATTCAGCTTCTGATCCGATCCCGCGGAGAAAACGTCCAACCGGTTCGCGGCCCAGGAGGCGACGGCCGGGGGCGCAGTAAGAGGACCGCCGAGATCCTGCCAGCCCTGCCACTCCGGATTTCGTCCCAACGGCCAGATGAGAGAGTTGACCGGCCCGAGTGGTGGCCCCTCGACGTTGACACGTGCCCAAGGTCCGGAGACGTTCGGAAGGTTCACTGCCGCGGTATCCACCACAAAAATCTCGCGGAACAGCAGCGGCCGCAACGGTCCGATCTCGGCCTGCGTTCCTTTGATCGAGTGGATGTGGAGGTGCGGCGCCGACGAGCTTCCGGCGTTGCCGGCCAAGCCCAGCACATCGCCCGCCTTCACCGTAGCCCCAATCTTCAGAAACTGTGCCGTCAGGGTACCGGCCTGCATGTGAGCATAGAGGACCACTTCATTGCCATGCTGCAGGTAGAAATGGTTTCCCGCTCCAACCTTATCGGCCCAGGCCTTCGCCGGAACATTCCAGGGGGCCTGCTGCCACGGCCCGGCATCGTTTCCGGTCCCCGGAAAAAAGTTGGCCCCAACGCCGTCCAGGAATTGGAGCACAGTGCCATCCGCCATGGCGTGAACTTTTTTTCCCCAAACCCGATAGTGTTCGTTCTTAGTGCCGTCTGTTCCCGGAAGCAAACCACTGAGCGCGCCATTGTTCCAGCCGACCACGCCCATGTCATAGGCAAAAAGCTGGCTGCCTTGCGCACCCGTTCCATGCGTGTTGCTGGAAGCCGACCAAAACTCCCCAGCGCGCAAATCTTCGAATTGACCGGGATATAAATAGGCGTTGCCTGTCACCGGATTCTTATGCGGCGCCAGCGTATGGGTTGCCGTCCAGGGAGAGCTGAACCCGTCGAAGAATAAACTGAGCGTAACTGTGGCGGGAGAAGGCGAGGGCAACTGAATCGAATCGTTTTCAAACGACTCGCGTAAAAAGTTCCAGACGGCAGTTGACCCCGCTACAATGTTAATTCCCAGTCCGCTGGGAGGAACCCAGTTCGGCAGGACGGGAATGCTGTCCGTTGGGGTGGCCCCAGGCGCAGAAAAGGCCAGCATGACTTTATTCAGATGGATCGTAGTCTTTTCGTTGTTGGTGATGGCAAGTTCCAGGCACATCAACCCGGAAGCTTTGGCTGCTGTGTCTTTAGGAGCCACGGGTTCGAATAGAATGGACATTCCATCGGATGGCTCGATAGCGACTGCTATGTTTGGTGAACTCAATGACTTCTCCTTGTCGGCGGCCGTTAAAGTTGGCCGTCGCGACCGTATAAGTGTAGCAAATAATCGTGAAATGTTATCGATTTTTCTTATTCCAGCCATAACCCCGAGCAGTGGCGCATTATGATAGTTTGAATTTGCAATGAACACTTACTTTTCTCAGAAGTGGGCAGTCATTGTGCGGCGCCCCCGAGCCGCGCCGGACGCCGCGTCCGGCTTGTTGCTGGCCCTGGCGCTGAGCGCGATCGCCATGGCTCAGACCACGACGGGATCTCTGGTGGGCATTGTCCGGGATAACACAGGTGCTGTCGTGCCGGATGTCGAAGTGACGGCGCAGAATGCGGGGACCTCATTCACGCGCAGCGCCATGTCGGACGAAACCGGTTCTTATTTGATCACCAACCTGCCGGTGGGCGAATACACGGTCACAGCCCGGAAGCAGGGCTTCGCCAAATTCGTGCAGAACGGCGTCACCCTGGTTGTCGGCCAGAATGCGCGCGTCGATGTCGCGCTGTCGCTGGGCGATGTGACACAGAGCGTCACTGTCACGGCGGAATCGACGGGTGTGGAGACCCGCTCCACCACCGTAGGAGAACTGGTGGACCGCACGCGCATTCAGGAGTTGCCGCTGAACGGCCGCAACGCCATGGCGCTGGCGCTGGTCGTTCCGGGCGTGATCAGCGTCACCGCCCCCACGATTGTGTCGCAGAGCCGCTCCGGCCCCACCATCACCGTGGCTGGCGGCCGCAACACGCAAAACGAATTCCGGATTGATGGCATCTCCAACAAGAACCTGACACAGAACACCGCGCTAAACTTCCCAAATCCCGATGCGTTGCAGGAATTCACGATCATGACCAGCAATTACAGCGCGGAATACGGCCGCAATTCCGGCGGCGTCATTATGGCTGTCACTCGCGCCGGGACCAA
>Ga0070735_10005747_pt1 | contig 10217 bp, 5 predicted proteins | sample Coa_R1_FD_66443 | JGI IMG/M metagenome (GOLD analysis project Ga0070735, IMG submission 66443) | Surface soil microbial communities from Centralia Pennsylvania, which are recovering from an underground coalmine fire - Coalmine... | ecosystem: Environmental > Terrestrial > Soil > Unclassified ... | reverse complement strand
TTCGCCAGCCGCCGAACTTGTAATAGAGCACCGAGAGCGCGCTCGAGGTGATGGTCCCCAAGGGAAAGCTCCACCAGATCGCGTCCGGCCCGAAATGCGGGATCATGAAAGTCGCGAACGGCACGCGGATCAGCCACATCGAGACGATGAGAATGAGCAGCGGCGGCCAAACCGCGCCGGTGGAACGGACGATGCCGGTGAGCGCGAAGGTGGCGTTGAAGATCACGAACGCCCAAAGCACCGTGCGGTTGATGTGCAGGGCGATCGGGATGGTCGGCGAGCCGTACGGCAGGAACGGATAGAGCGGGATCGGCCCCAGGAGATAGATCAGGATCGCCGCCGTGCCGGTGACGGCGACGCTGAGCATGATGCCGATGCCGGCGATGCGAGAGACCCGGTCCCACTTGCCGGCGCCGACGTTCTGGCCGGCCATGGACGAGATCGAGGCGCCCACCGCCATGCCGGGCATCTGGATGTAGTTCCACACCTGCTGGGCGCCGACGTAGGACGCCGCGGTGAGCGCCCCGAAGCCGTTGACGAAGCCGATCATCACCATCGAGGCGCCGGACATGATGAACATCTGCAGGCTCATCGGCAGGCCGCGCACCAGGAGCGGCCGCAGCAGCGTCCAGTCCGGCTTCAGGAGGCCGAGCTCGTGCGGCCTCAGCATCAAGACGCTCTTCTTGCGATAGAGGTGGATGAGCAAAAGGACGAGCGACACGCTCTGCCCGATCAGGGTCGAGGCTGCCGACCCGGCGATGCCGAGTTTGGGAAAAGGCCCGACGCCTGCGATCAGGAGCGGGTTGAAGATGATGTCCAGAACCACGGCCAAGGCCATGAAATAGAACGGCGTTCGCGAGTCCCCCGCGCCACGCTGGGCCATCTGGATGAACATGAAGAAGTACATGAACGGCATCGCCGAGAAGACGATGCGCAGGTAGATGATCGCGTCGATGCGCGCCGCCGGCGGGGTGTGCATGGCGGTCAACACGTGCGGCGCGAAGGTCCAGCCGCCGAACGCGAGAAGCACCGACAGGCAAAAGAAGAATGAGATCGCCGTCCCCATCACCCGCTTGACGAGCTTGAGGTCGCCGGCGCCGACCGCCTGGGCGATCATGATGTTGGCGGCCATGGTCGCGCCGAAGATCGCGCCCTGGGCCAAGAAGCCGATGACGTTGGCGTTGCCGATGGCGGCGATGGCCGTCACGCCCAGGAGGTGGCTGACCCAGAACTGGTTGGCCGTGAGGTTCAGCGACTGAAGCGCGTTCGATCCCAGAAGCGGGAGCGAGAACATGATCAGCGTCTTGGCGATCGGCCCTTCGGTCAGGTCGCGGCGGACGTGCGGCCCGCCAGGCCCGCCCCGGCCCATGGGAATGGAATCGGACATAATGCTCTTAAGTGTAACGCCTGAATCGAATTGTCAGGCTGCCGACGAAGGAAAGCCCGCCGGCGCCCAATAACAAGTGAACGCCATTCATGTCCGGGGATAGCACCCGTTCGCCCGGATGGCTACGCCGCGCGGCCGCCTAGACCGGCCCGGCCTCCGGCAGGGGCGGCGGCCCGGCTGGGATGGACGTGGGCGGCGGCCCGCCAAGCCCGGCCTCGAGCGCCAGCGCGGCGAGCGCGCTCTCATGCGAGCTGCGATCGATCCGATAGAAGAGCAAGACGGTGACGGCGAGCAGGTTGAGGACCATGGCCGCCGGGACCGACATCCAGACCAGATGGTTCATGATCGCCGGATCGACGCGATCGACGCCGCCGGTCGTCACGCCTTTGGGCAGGTGCACGAAGGCGATCATCAGATTGCCGAGCAAGGCGCCGATGCCGTTGGTGAATTTGGGCAGTAGCCCATTGGCGGCGAAGAGCAGACCCTCCGAGCGCCGCCCGGTCTTGACCGCCGCGTCCTCGACCACGTCGGCGATCATCGAGGAGACGATGACGAAGCCGATCAGCGCCAGCGTGCCGGAGACGAAGCCGTCGGCGACCAGAATGACCGGGATCCACGGCGAGCCGTTCGGCGGCAGGATCCCCGCCAGTCTCAGGGCGACCGGCACGACGCCCGAGAAGATGGCGAGGAAGAAGACGGTGATCATCGTCCGCTTCTTGTCGAGCGCGCGGCTGACATAGGGCGCGATGACGATGCCCAGGATCGCCGCCGGCAGCCCGAAAGCCGACAGCGCGGCGATCACGGGGCTGGAGAGGCCCCAGAAGTAGTAGCTCATGAAGAAGGCGAGGCTGGCGCCGATGCCGGCGGCCGTGCCGGACAGGAGGCCCGAAGCCATCACCGACAACAGCGACCGGTTGGCGACCGTATGGAAGATCTCGCGCAGCGCTTCGCCCCACCGGATCTGGCGTTTCGGATCGGTGCGGAGGTAGGGGATGAACCGGTGCGTGGCGAAGGAGGAGCCCAGGATCGCCACGAAGATGACCACCGCCGCCAGGACGAAGAAGTCGCCGTAGGCGGCGCGATTGAGCTGCCCCAGCGGGTTGGCGTGCGACTTCCGCAGAAAGACCGCCAGCAACACGACGTTGGCGACGACGCCGCCGGTGAGCCCGAAGAAGTAGCGGAAGGCGATCAGACCCGTCCGCTCGTGGTAGCCGGGCGCGAGCTCGGGCGCGAGCGCGTCGGATGGGATCTGGTAGAGGCTGGTGCAGAGCCTGACGACCACCAGCATGCCGAGCGTATAGCCGGCGAGCACCTCGCCGCTCAGGCCTGGCGGCGGCCGCCACAGGAACACAATCGCGATCGCGATCGGCAGCGCCGAGGCGTACATGAACGGATGCCGCCGGCCCCAGGGCGAGCGGAACGTGTCCGAGAAGCGTCCGATCGCCGGGTCAAGCACCGCGTCGATGAACAGCGACACCAGGATGACGACGCCGACCGTGATCGGGTCCATGCCGACGACGCGGATGAGGAAAAAGTTGATCACCGAGGTCGAGAGCGCGACGCCGGCGATCGACTGCACGACCGTGCCCGAGCCGTAGGCCACCTTGGTCCCAAACGTGAGCGGCGGTCGCGTGGGGGCGTCGGTCACGGCGTGGTCTCCATAGCCACCTAAATCGGACGGGGCGCGATCGGGCCGTCGACCATCTCAAGTTCCTCTTGCGCCGCCTCGGCAAGCGCGGCGGCGTCCGCCAACCGCTCGATGTTGTCTTCGTGTTGACCCCTATCGATGCGGTAGAAGAAGAGCGCCCCCGTGGAGCATAGAGTGAGCGACGTGTAGACGACGAGATAGATGATCGCGAGGACCTGAAGCTTTTCCACGGGAACCTTCCCAGGAACCTCGTGCCTGTGAAAGTGGACCATGGCGAGCAGGAGGCCCGGGATAAGGGCGGCGAAGCTCGTCGTCACCTTCCGCACGAGGGACTCGGCCGAGAACAACAAGCCCTCGGACCGGGCGCCGGTGTGAAGCTGGTTTTGATCGACGACGTCGGCTGTCATCGACGACACGATAATGAACCCCGTCGTCGCCAGCGCCGAAGTGGCCATGCTGTCGATGATGATCACCGGCAGCACCCACGGCGCGTGCGGGGGCATGAGGCCCAGCAGCCAGGCGCCGAGCGGAACCGTCGTCGACGCGATTGCGGTGAAAAAGGTCGCAAGACAGGCGTTGCGCTTGTCCATACGCCGCGACAACTGCGGCGCCAGGACGACGCCGAAAAGCCCAGCCGGGATCACCCACAGCCCGAGCTTGAGGAGGTCAACGGAGGTGAGCTGGAAGATATAGGTGTAGAAGACGCCGCCGAGCCCCGCCGACATGCCGACCGCGATGCCGAAGATCAGAGATGACACGGCGATCGCCAGGAAGTTCCGGTTTCCGAGCGCCGGCCCGATGACTCTAATGATCGCGCCAAGAGACGGCCGCTTGCTGGGCGGCCGGTGCATGTGGGGCACGAAGCGTTGGGTCGCGAGCGCCGCAACGAGCACGACGACGACACCGATGATCGCCGAGGTGACGGCGAAGGGCGCATAGCCGGCCAAGAGCAGCTGGCCCTGAGGCTGGGCCTTCGTACCATGCAGGAACACCCGGTAGGCGAGGATCGTCCCGAGCGCACCGCCGATCACCGTGCTGAAGAGGTACCGGTAGCTCTGCACGGTCGTCCGCTCGTCATAGTTCGGCGTGAGTTCGGGCATGAGCGCCGCCGACGGGATATCGACGAGGCTGTCGAAGAACCGCATCCCGAGCAAGGCGATCAACAGATAGACGAAGAGGCCTGTGCCGGTGACCGTTGCCGGTGGAACGAACAGCATGACGAAGAAGGCCGCCGACGGCAGAACCGCGCCGTAGATGAACGGGTGCCGACGACCGAGTGGCGTGCGCGTACCGTCGGACAACTGCCCCACGATCGGGTCCCAGAATGCATCGACCAGGATCGAGATCGATGCCGCGACGCTGAACCACGCCGGCGAGAGCCCGCCGTCAACGCCGCCGATGACCTGCGTGTAGAAGACGAGCAGCCAGCCCAGCAGGCGCGCCTTGACCGAGCCCGACATGGCGCCCATGCCATAGAGGAACTTAGTCGGGATCCCCAAACGTGGTCGCTGGGGCAGCGGCGACGCAGCGCTCGCAACAGTCCCCGTCACCGTCGAACTGACAGGCGCATCCACCCGACCTCCCGCACTCGATCCGACAGGATCGCCGGACGCTTCATCCCCTGGCGGCCGGCGCGCGGGCCGGCCTTTGCGGCCCGCTAACCTTGGCGGGACCGTCGTTTGCGCTTCAAGCGTGGGGTATGTTTTCCCCGCCGTCAATCGCGTTGCTGCGGCCGGCTTTCAGCTGGCGGCGAAGGGATAGGGCGAGATCGACTTGGCGAAGTCGTCGACCGTGAGCACCCGGTTGATCGGCTCGGCGGCGCGCTGCGGACAGGCCGGCCGCTCGCAGATACGGCAGGCGGGACCGATGCCGACGGCGACCGGCTGGGCGAGGTCGAGGCCGCGCGAATAGACGAGCCGATGGGCGAACTTCAGCTCGCAGCCCATGCCGACGGCGAGGTCGGTGTCCTCGACCGCGTAGGCGCCCGACGCGCGGCGCACGGTGCGCGAGAGCGTGAAGTAGCGGACGCCGTCCGGAGTCTCGACCACCTGGGTGACGATGCGGCCGGGCGTCTTGAACGCCTGGTGCAGGTTCCAGCGCGGGCAGGTCCCGCCGAAGCGCGAGAAGGGAAACGCGGAGCTGGCGAACCGCTTGGAGATGTTGCCGGCGGAGTCGACGCGCAGCATGAAGAAGGGCACGCCGCGCGCGCCGGGCTTGGCGAGCGTGGTCAGCCGGTGGCAGGCCTGCTCGTAGCTCACCCCGAAGCGGGCGCCGACCAGGCCGATGTCGTAGGCGTTGCGCTCGACCGCGTCGTGGAAGGCGGCGTAGGGCATCATCACCGCGGCGGCCAGGTAGTTGGCCAGCGAGACGCGCAGGAGGCCGCGCGTCGGCGCATCCGGCGGCTCGCCACGGTCGGCGATGCCGTTGATGACGTCCGCATGCTCGAGCAGGGCCAGCTGGTAGGCGAGCGCGAACGCCCTGCCCGGCCCGTCCAGCACCTCGGAGAGAAAGAGCCGCTTGCGGTGGTGATCGTAGCGGCGAAGCGCATCGGGGAAGACGTCGAGGGGCGCGACGCGCACCTCGATGCGGTGGCGCTCGGCCAGCCGCTCGCGCGCGGCGCCAGCGAGGTCTTGCGGCTCGGCGCCGATCGCCTCGGCCAGCGCCTCGGCGGCCTCCTCGAGATCGGCGAAATAGTTGCGCTGGCCCTGGATGAAGTCACGCACCCAATCGGACGGCGTGAGCGGTGCGGCGGAAAAGGCCGCTTCCTCGGGCCGGTCGAAACTGTTGAGGCCCGCCATTCGCCGGCCGTCGAGATAGGCGCCGTAAAGGCGGGTGATCGCCTCGGCGACGCCAGGCGCGTTCTCGGCCACCTCGTTCAGCTCGTGACGGGCGACGCCGAGGTCGCGGAACATCTGGTCGGCGAACACTTCCGACAGGCCCGCTCCGGCGCCGGCCTGGGCGTCGTTTGACAAGGCGCGAAGGTCGAGGTCGTAGGTCTCGGCCAGGCGCAGCAGCACCTGGGCCGTCACGGGCCGTTGGTTGCGTTCCAGCAGGTTGAGGTAACTGGCTGAAACCCCTAGGTCTTCAGCCATGCGCATCTGGGTGACGCCAAGGTCGCGCCGAAGCCGCTTGAGCCGCGCGCCAAGGAAGAGCTTCTTCTGACCGCCGATCGCCATTTCGTCGTCTTGTCACAAATTTACAAAAAAGCCTAGGTGTGGTTCACACAAAACCGCGCTTTTCCACGCGCCGCCGCCCGGGTGCACGCGTTAGGGAGGCCGTGAGTTCGCCCGCCTCCCAGCGGGCGCCCAAGCGCGCGAGGCATCGATGTCCTATTCCGAACAGACCGCCAAGGTCAGCCAGCTGATCAAGAGCAAGGGCGCCGCCTGGGATGGGATCCATGCCGAGTCCGTGGCCCGCATGCGGTTGCAGAACCGCTTCCTGACCGGCCTGGATATCGCCCGCTACACCGCCGGCCTCATGCGCAAGGACATGGCGGCCTACGACGCCGACCCGGCCAACTACACCCAGAGCCTGGGCTGCTGGCACGGCTTCATCGCCCAGCAGAAGCTGATCGCTATCAAGAAGCACTTCGGCACGACCAAGGGCCGCTACATCTACCTTTCGGGCTGGATGGTCGCGGCGCTGCGCTCGGAGTTCGGCCCCCTGCCCGACCAGTCGATGCACGAGAAGACCTCGGTGCCGGCGCTGATCGAGGAGATCTACACGTTCCTGAAGCAGGCCGACGCGCGCGAGCTCAGCCTGCTGTTCCGCGACCTCGACGCCGCCCGCGCCGCCGGCGACGCGGTGAAGGAGAAGAAGGTCCAGGGCCTCATCGACAGCTTCGAGACCCACGTGGTCCCGATCGTCGCCGACATCGACGCCGGCTTCGGCAACGCCGAGGCGACGTACCTATTGGCCAAGAAGATGATCGCGGCCGGCGCCTGCGCGCTGCAGATCGAAAACCAGGTTTCCGACGAAAAGCAGTGCGGCCACCAGGACGGCAAGGTGACCGTCCCGCACGACGTCTTCATCGCCAAGGTGCGCGCCTGCCGTTACGCCTTCCTGGAGCTCGGCGTCGACGACGGGATCATCGTCACCCGCACGGACAGCCTCGGCGCCGGCCTGACGCAACAGATCGCGGTCAGCCACGAGCCCGGCGACATCGGCGACCAGTACAACAGCTTCCTCGACTGCGAGGAGATCGACGCCGGCCAGGTCGGCAACGGCGAGGTGGTCATCACCCGCAACGGCAAGCTGATGCGGCCGAAGCGGCTCGCTTCCAACCTCTATCAGTTCCGCCCCGGCACCGGCGAGGACCGCTGCGTGCTGGACTGCATCACCAGCTTGCAGAACGGCGCGGACCTCCTGTGGATCGAGACGGAAAAGCCGCACGTCGAGCAGATCGCCGGCATGGTCGACCGCATCCGCGCGGTGATCCCGAACGCCAAGCTGGCCTACAACAACTCGCCCTCGTTCAACTGGACGCTGAACTTCCGCCAGCAGGTCTATGACGCCTGGAAGGCCGCGGGAAAGGACGTCTCGGGCTACGAGCGCGAGCATCTGATGAGCGCCCAGTACGATGCGACCGACCTTGGCCTCGAGGCCGACAACCGCATCCGCACCTTCCAGGCCGACGCCTCGAAGCGGGCCGGCATCTTCCACCACCTGATCACGCTGCCGACCTATCACACCGCCGCGCTGTCGACCGACAACCTGGCCAAGGACTACTTCGGCGAGCAGGGGATGCTGGGCTACGTGCGCAACATCCAGCGCGAGGAGATCCGCCAGGGCATCGCCACGGTGAAGCACCAGAACATGTCGGGCTCCGACATCGGCGACGACCACAAGGAGTACTTCTCCGGCGACGCCGCGCTGAAGGCCGGCGGGGCCAACAACACCATGAACCAATTCGCCGCCGAGTAGCCGCTCAAGAGCTGCGGGAGGGGATTGACGGCCCGGGAGCGCTTCCCGGGCCGTTTCTTTGTGCGCTACGCCTGCGCGGCTTTCGCCGCTCTCCGCCATTTGTGAAGCAGGGGTTCGGTGTAGCCGTTGGGCTGGTGGACGCCGTCGAGGACGAGGTCGCGGGCGGCGGAGAAGGCGGGGCCGTCGTAGGCGGGGGCCATGGGCGTGTAGGCGGGGTCGCCGGCGTTCTGGCGATCGACCACCAGCGCCATGCGCCTCAGGCTGGCCTCGACCTCGTCGGGGCCGAGCACGCCATGGTGCAGCCAGTTGGCGAGGAGCTGGGAGGAGATGCGCAGCGTGGCGCGGTCCTCCATCAGGCCGACGTCGTGGATGTCGGGCACCTTGGAGCAGCCGACGCCCTGGTCGATCCAGCGCACGACGTAGCCGAGGATGCTCTGGCAGTTGTCGTCCAGCTCCTCCCTCACCTCTTCGGGCTTGAAGTTGCGGCCCGAGGCGAGCGGGGGCGTGAGCAGCGCCGTCAGCCCCTCGGGCGCGTCGCCGGACAGTTCGTCCTGCCGGGCGAGCACATCGACCTCGTGATAATGCAGCGCGTGCAGCGTCGCGGCCGTCGGCGACGGCACCCAGGCGGTGGTCGCCCCGGCGCGCGGGTGGCCGATCTTCTGCTCGAGCATGTCGGCCATGCGGTCGGGCGCGGCCCACATGCCCTTGCCGATCTGGGCGCGGCCCTTCAGCCCCGCGGCGAGGCCGATCTGCACGTTCCTGAGCTCGTAGGCCTTGATCCAGCCCGTGGCGCGCATCTCGGCCTTGCGCACCATCGGGCCGCCCTCCATGGCCGTGTGAATCTCGTCGCCCGTGCGGTCGAGGAAGCCGGTGTTGATGAAGACGATCCGCTCGCGCGCGGCGTGGATGCAGGCGGCGAGGTTGGCCGAGGTGCGGCGCTCCTCGTCCATGACGCCGATCTTGAGCGTGTTCTTCGGCAGCCCGAGGATGGTCTCGACGCGGCCGAAGAGGTCGACGGCGTGCGCCACTTCGTCGGGCCCGTGCATCTTGGGTTTGACGATGTAGACCGAGCCAGTGCGGCTGTTCTGAAACGCCCCCAGACCCTTCAGGTCGTGCAGCGCCGCGGCGCTGGTGACCAGCGCGTCGAGGAAACCCTCGGGGATGGGCGCGCCGTCCGCGGTCTTCACCGCGTCGGTCAGCATGTGGTGGCCGACGTTGCGCACCAGCAAGAGCGCGCGGCCGGGCAGGACGAGCTCGCCGCCGTCCGGCTTGGTGTAGACCCGGTCGGGGGAGAGGCGGCGGTGGATGGTGCGGCCGTCCTTCTCGAGATCCGCGTTCAGGTCGCCCTTCATCAGGCCGAGCCAGTTGCGATAGACCAGCGTCTTGTCGGCGGCGTCGACGGCGGAGACGGAATCCTCGCAGTCGATGATCGTGGTGACGGCCGACTCCAGAACGATGTCGGCGACGCCGGCCGCGTCGTCCTTGCCGACGTTATGGGCGCGGTCGACGAGGATCTCGACGTGCAGGCCGTGGACGGCGAGCAACACCGCCGACGGCGAGGCCGGATCGCCGCGATAGCCGACGAACCGCTCCGGATGCGCGAGGGCGCGATCGCCCTCAGCGGTGCGCACGACCAACGCGCCGTCCTCGACCGCGTAGCCAGTCGCCTCGGCGTGGCGGGCGCCGATGAGCGGCGCGGCGATGTCGAGCGCCGCCCGGGCGCGGGCGATGACCTTGGCGCCGCGGATGGGATTGTAGGCGCCGCCGCGGGTCGCCCCGTCGCTCTCGTCGATGACGTCCGTGCCATAGAGGGCGTCGTAGAGGCTGCCCCAGCGGGCGTTGGCGGCGTTCAGCGCATAGCGGGCGTTGGTGATCGGCACCACGAGCTGCGGGCCAGGGATCCGGCTGAACTCGGGGTCGACGTTCGCGGTCGAGATCGAGAACGGCCCAGGCTCAGGGACCAGGTAGCCGATCTGACGGAGGAAGGCCTCTTCCGCCGCCACATCGACGGTGGCGTGGCGGTTCTCACGGTACCAGCCGTCGATGGCCGCCTGCAGCTCGTCGCGGCGCGCCAGCAGCGCCGCGTTGCGCGGGCCGAGGTCGGCGACCAGCTCGGCCAGGCCGTTCCAGAAGCGGTCTGCGGGCAGATCGAGACCGGGCAGCAGCTCCGTCTCGACGAAGGCGGCGAGGCCGTCGTCGACGGCGAGATCGGCTCGTGCGGTCATACGCGCTCCAGCGGTTTGGCTGGATGCCGATAAG
>Ga0070735_10005746_pt1 | contig 10218 bp, 6 predicted proteins | sample Coa_R1_FD_66443 | JGI IMG/M metagenome (GOLD analysis project Ga0070735, IMG submission 66443) | Surface soil microbial communities from Centralia Pennsylvania, which are recovering from an underground coalmine fire - Coalmine... | ecosystem: Environmental > Terrestrial > Soil > Unclassified ... | reverse complement strand
CAAACCCTGCCGCGTGACCGGTTCGAGGTGATCGTGGTCGACGACGCCTCGTCTGACGCCACGCCGTCCGTGCTCGCGCGAGCCGACGGAGTGCGCGTGATCCGCCGCGACGTGAACGAGGGTCCAGCTGCGGCCCGGAATGACGGCTGGAGGGCGGCGCGGGCGCCGCTGGTCGCCTTCATCGATGATGACTGCGAGGCCGACCCGGAGTGGCTCATAGCCGGCCTGGCAGCCTGCGCCGAGCACCCGGGCGCTGTCGTGCAGGGCCGCGTCGACCCCCACCCAGCCGAGGCCCACCTGCGCAGCCCCTTCGCCCGAACGCTCACGGTGCACGGCGACGGTCCCTACTACCAGACGGCGAACATCTTCTACCCGCGCGCGCTGCTCGAGCGGCTGGGCGGATTCGACGCGCGGTCCTATCCCGTGCCCGGCGGCGAGGACACGGACCTGGCGTGGCGGGCGATCGAAGCCGGGGCTCCGACCGCCTACGCCGACGCCGCCCGCGCCTATCACGCGGTGTCGGTGATCGGTGCCCGCGGGCGCCTTCGCGTCGCTGCGCGCTGGAGTCAGACTCTGCACGTCTACCGCCGCCACCCCGGCGCCCGGAAGCGAGTCTTCACCCGCGGCGTGTTCTGGAAGCCCTGGCACTACACGCTCGCGCGCGCGTCGCTGGCCCTGGTGGTGCCGCGCCGGTTTCGCTACCTACGCGGCTGGCTCGCCGCCCCCTACCTCGACAGCATCCGCGTGCGCCTGCGCCACGAGCGCGGGCGGGTGTGGCACGCGCCGTTCTACCTGGTCGAGGACGCGGTCGAGATCGCGGCCGCCGTGCGGGCCTCGATCCGCCATCGCATGCTCGTGCTCTGAGAGCCCGAGCCGCGCCGCCAGCTTGGCGGCCTCGCGGGCGGGGTTCGCGTGGACGAGCACGTGCTCGCGCGCGGCCCGTCCCAACCGCTCCCGCTCGTGCCGATCGAGCGCCAGCAGCTCTGACAGGGCGGCGGCGAGCGCGCGCGGATCATGCGCCGGCACGAGCCGTCCGAACGGATGGCGCACGAGCTCGGGCAGCCCGACCTCGCGGGTCGCCACGACCGGGAGCTCGAGCGCCATCGCCTCCTTTACGACGACGGGCATCGAGTCGCGGTCTCCGTCGGAGGCGATCACGCAGGGCATGGCCAGGACATCGGCGCCCTCGAGCAGCTCCCGGACGCGCTCGTGCTCGACCGCGCCGAGCATGGTGACCCGGTCCGCGACGCCGAGATCCCTGGCCGACCTCTCGAGCTCCGCCCGCAGCGGGCCGTCCCCGACCAGCAGCAGCTCCGCCTCGATCAGCGCGATCGCTGCGATCAGGTCGGCGAAGCCCTTCTTCTCGACCAGCCGCCCGACTGCGATCACGGTCCGGCCGCCCGGGTGCCGCGTCCGGCGGCGAAAGCGCTCGGCGTCGACGCCCATGACGATCTCGTGGATGTCCGCTGCTGGCGCGAGCGCTCCCAGGTGCCGGGCGTTGTACGCGCAGCCGGTGAACACGAGCTGGGCTGACGAGAGCTTCTCGCCGAGGTTTCGCGGCTCGCGGAAGATCTCATACGCGTGCGCCGTGAGCGCGTACGGCCGGCCCAGCAGCCTCGACACGCGCAGCGTCGTCATTGCCGCCCCGGCGGCGAAGTGGCAGTGGAGGACCGCCTCCGGCTCGCCGGCGAGCCGACGGGCGAGCGGGGCGATGCCGGCCAGCGGGAGCACGGCCTCCTCCCGGCGCCAGCGCCGCGAGTCGATCCGGTCGCGCAGGCTGCGCACAGGGTGGCGGGCCAGCAGCCAGGTCAATGCCGCGAGCTTCTCGAGCCGCGAGTCGTCCTCGACGTAGCGCACCGGAATCGCGTCTGCGAGCTCCTGGCGGACGGGCCGCCGCAGCGCCTCGACGCGCACCCGGTGACCGGACGCGGCCAGGGCGGCGATCTCGGTGAGCACGAACGTCTCACTGAGGGCCGGGAATTGGTCGGTGAGCACGACGAGGTCGGCGGCATGACCGGGGTCGAGCCGCGCACGGTTGCCCAGCTGCTCGCCGACCACGTCGGCGATGCCGACCGCGGCGTCCAGGGCCCGGAACGCGCCCCGCTCGCGCTCGCCGGCGGCCAGCCACCGCACCGACGCAGCGACCGCGCGCAGCGCGGCCGCGACGCCGGGCCGTGCCTGGAACGATCCAGGGTGACGGCGGCGCAGCCACGCCCGGCCGGCGGCATACCGGGCGGCGACCCGCAGGAAGGGGGCCAGCCGCTCGCGGTGGGCGTGGGCCACGCCCGCCCGCAGGCGATCCTCGAGCGTCCAGCCCGCGTCGGCGAGCCGCCAGCAGAAGTCGCTGTCCCCGCCCGAGCGCACGCCCTCGGCAAAGCCGCCCACCGACGCCCACGCCCGCTGGCGGACCAGCAGGTTCGCGGTCACCGCATGGGGCCGGTAGGGGTCTTCAAGCAGCTCCTGCTGGCTGAGGTAGCACCGGCTCCGGGCATAGCGGGCGAGCAGCGCCTCCTGCCGGCAGTCGGCCCTCACGGCCCCCGCCAGGGCTCCCACCCCGGGACCCGGAGGCGGCTCGAAGTAGGTCTCGAGGATGCCGGGGTCCGGGCGGCAGTCCGCGTCGACGAAGAGGATCCACTCGGTGCCCGCAGAGCGCGCGCCAGCGTTGCGCGCGTGGTAGGAGGAGCGCTCGCGCGCGGCATGGACGACCTCGACATCGGCTTGCGTGGCGACGACGCGATCGGGGTTGTTGTCCACGAGCACGAGGCGATCGTCGTGACCACGCTCGATCGCCCGCAGTGCCGCGAGCGCGCGCTCCGCCTCCGCGGGCCCGCCCGCGAAGGGCATCACGACGGTTACCGCAGCGCGCTCCGCCAAGCCAGCGCCTCCCGGTAGTGGGCGAGCAGCGATTCGGTGTTGGCCACCGGGTCGAACAGCCGCGCCGCCGCCCGCGGCCCGCCGGCACGCAACCGAGCGCGCAGGGCCTCGTCGTCGAGGGCCTCCTCGATCCGATCGGCGAGCTCGCACGGATCGGCCGTGTAGGTCTTCAGGGCCTCGACACGGTCCTCGAGCAGTTCGCCGAAGCCGACCGCGAATGTGATCGTCGGCGTTCCCGACTCGAGATAGGCCTGGAGCTTCGACGGCAGCCGAAGCCTGTTGAACTCGGTCGGTGGCCCGGGCTGAAGGAGCACGTCTGCCTCCCGCAGCAGTCCCGGGATCACCGCGTAGGGCAGATAGCCCAGGAAGGTCGCGCTGCCCGGAGCGATGCCGGCGCGCGCCGCCAGCCGTTGGGGATCCCAGCGTGGCAGGACGCGGCCGGCGTGCACGAGGTGAACCGGGCGACCCCGCCGCTGGAGCTCCGCGACGGCTCGGAAGCCGAGCATGAAATCGGGCAGGTAGACGGGCCAGATCGTGCCGGTGATGAGGAGGGTCGGGGCGCCGGCGGGCAGGCGCGGCGGCTCGGCGCTGCCCGGTATCGACGGGGTCACGGGGAGCACGACTCGACACTCCCGCCCCATCCGCCGCCGTACCTCGTCGGCCAGCACCGGCGTGAGCGCATCGAGCGCGACTGCACGCCGCGCCACGTAGCGGCGCGAACGCCGGGTCGAGTGCCACCACACCGACGGGTTGACCACGCTGAGCGTGCGCCGCGCGAGGTGTCCCGGGCCGCGGCGCAGCATCTCTCCCGGCGCGATCGCGGGCAGCCGCCACTCGTCGTCCTCGAAATGCACGAACAGCGGCGCCCCCGTGGCCTCGCAGAGCGCTGCGGCCGCGGCCACGGTTGAGACCCGTGAGTTCCAGGCGTGCACGAGATCCGGGGCGAACGCACGCAGCGCGCGAACGTCAGCGCCACGCAGCCTCCCGCGCGCGAAGCCGTAACGGTGCACCGCCAACCCGTCCGCGCCCTCGCGCGACTCCCCGGCGATGGCGATCAGCACCTCGTGCCCGAGCGCGGTCAGCTGTTGGGCGAATGCCAGCACCTGCTTCTCGCTCGGCGCGCCGAAGTCGTTCTGGCACACGAACGCGATCCGCAGCGACTCACGCGCGGGCGCCTGCGGCTGGAAGGAGCTGACCTGGATCGCAGACACCGGGGGACGCAGGGTAACTGCGACCGAGCGCGTCGGCGCTGCTTACGATCGCCGTCCGTGCGGGTCATGCTCGTATGTCAGGGGGACCTCGCCGGCGCCAGCGAGAAGCAGGCGCTCGGCTACGCCACGGCCTTGGGGGCCGCCGGCCACGAAGTGCTGCTGAGCCTTCACGGCCACGCCCGCGAGGCCGCGAGAGAGGGGGCCGCCGTGGCCGGAGTGCGGCTGTCATTCAGACGCCACGTCGGGCCGCGGCTGGCAAGGCAGACGCTCGCCGAGGCACGAGCCTTCTCGCCCGATCTCATCCACGCCTTCAACCCCCGCGCCGCGGTCATGCAGCCGTCCGCGCAGCTCGCAGACGCCGTCGGATCGCCGGTGTTCGTCCACTGGGAGGACGACGAGTGGAGCATCCGCCGCGGCCCCGACGGGCGCGGTCTGATCCGCCGAGTGGGCAGGCGCGGCCGCCGGCTGCTGTGCCATGCCCACCCCCCGCAGGGCGTGTTCGTGACTCCCGCCTGGCTGCGCTGGGCGGTGCAGAACGCGGCCGGCTTCGACGCGCTGACGCCGCCGCTGGCCGAGCGGGTGCAGTCGGAGCTGGGTCGCGAGTGCGCGGTCGTGCTGCCGGTGATGCCGGCGATCGACTGGACCCGCCGTGAGCCGGCGCTGAAGCTGCCGGCCCACCGCCCCCTGGCGATGTTCACGGGCGAGATCCACCCGGGCTCCTATGACGACGTGATGCTCGGGCTGAGGGCGCTCGCCCTCGTCCAGCGGCGCGCGATATCGGTCGCCTTCGCCCACGTCGGGACCAGCCTCGCGCGCTACGACCTGCAGCGCATGGCCAGCGAGGCGGGACTTCAGCCCGGTAGCGCCGTGGCTCTCGGCTACGTCCCGTTCCCCGAGCTCCCGCCGCTGCTGCACCGGGCGTCGATCCTCCTCCAGCCGGGCCGGCCGATCGACTTCAACCGCCTGCGTCTCCCCTCAAAGCTCCAGGCCTACCTCGCCTCCGGAACGCCCACGATCACCTTCGCCGCTGGCTTCGCCGAGCTGCTCGAGGACCGCCGCGAGGTGCTGAAGACCTACGGCGATCAGCCCGAGGAGCTGGCCGACCGGATCGCGGAGCTGCTGACGGATCCGGCGCTGCGCGCTGCGCTCTCGGAGGGCGGGCCCCGGGCGGCGGCGCGGCTCTTCGATCCCGCGAGCAACGCCGAGGCCCTGGTTTCGCACTACGAGAGCTGCCTTGGCGCCGCACGACCGCTGGCCCTCGCGAGCCGATGAGCACCCTCTACGTGATCCAGGCCGCGGATTACAGCGGCGCCGAGACAGCCCAGCTGCCGGTCCTGCGCGCCGATCCCGAGGCGCTCGTCGCCTGCCCGGCGGGTTCGCGCACCGAGGCGCTGGTCAGGGACGCGGGCGCCCGCACGGTCCCGCTGCGCTTCCGGGTCATGCGCCACAGCGGCGGACTGCTGACGCTGGCCCGGTCCGTGCCGGCAGGGCTGCGCAGCGCGCGCGAGCTGCGGGTCCTGCTCCGAGCCCAGCCGGAACGGCGCGTCGTCTACGGCACGTCGCTTCGACCCTCGCTGCTGGCTGCGGTCGCTGCGCTCGGCCTGCGCCGGCGCACCGTCTGGGTGCTCACCGACTTCATGCCGCCAGGCGCGCTCGGAAGCATGATCAGGTCGCTGGCCGCGGCGACGCGCCCTCGCGTGGTCGCCCACTCGAGCGCCATCGCCGCAAGCTTCGCCGCCGGTCGTAAGCGACTGGCCGACCTGGTCACCGTCGTGCACCCGGCGGTCGACATCGAGCACTTCGCCGCGGTGGCGCCGCTCGCCGGCGTGCCGCGCGTCGGCGTGTTCGGCCACATCTCCCCCACCAAGCGCACCGACCTGGCCGTCGAGGTTGCCGCGCGGCTGCCAGAGGCTCAGTTCGAGATCGTCGGCGCCGCCCAGTACCGCGAGGAGGACTTCGCCTTCGAGCAAGCGCTTCGCCGGCGCGTCGCCGACGATCCGGACCTCGCGGCGCGGGTGCGCTTTCGCGGTCGCCTCGAAGACATCCGCGGCGCGCTCGGCGACGTGTCGGTGGTCCTCCACTGCCGGGCCGATGAGCCGTTCGGGATGGTCCTGGTCGAGGCGATGGCGGCCGGCCGGCCGGTCGTGGCTCCCGCGGCCGCCGGCCCGCTGGAGATCGTCGAGCACGGTGTCACGGGGTTGCTCTATCCGCCGGGAGATGCCGGAGCCGCCGCCGCGCGGGTGAGTGCGCTGCTGGCCGACCCGGCACGGGCCCGGGCGATGGGCCGGGCCGCAAGGGCGGCGGCGATCGAGCGCTTCGGCGCCGAGCGCCACAACCGGCGCATCGCGCAGCTTCTGATGGGATCATCGCGACGCGAGGCGCCGGTCATCCAGGTCCCGGCCGCTCAGCATCAGGGCGAGATATGAACGAGACACGTACGTACGCCAGCCTGCGCGACTACCTGGCTGTGCTCAGGGCCAACCGGCTGGTCATCCTTGCGGCGCTGGTCGTCTTCACCGCCGGCGCGGTGCTGCTCACCGCCGGCCAGCCGCGCCAGTACCAGGCCGAGTCGACCGTCGCCTTCCGCGATGTCCAGTCGCAGATCGCAAACCTGGTCGGCGTCTCGGCGACTCCGACCCAGGACGCGGCCACGCGGGCCCAGATCAACGCCCAAACCCTCACCCGGCCGGAGGTGGTGCGGCAGGTCTCGCACCTGATGGGCGGCGATGTGCCAACCGCGCTGCTGACCGGGAACGTCAGCGCCGCCGTCGATAACACCAGCGGGTTCCTGGTGATCGACGCCGTCTCGAGCGACCCCGCCTTTGCCCAGAGGCTGGCCAACGCCTACGCGCATGCGGTCCAGATCGTCGAGCGCCGGCTCGACCACAACATGTTCACCAGCGCCGCCGCCAAGCTCCAGAGGCTGGCCTCGACCCCGCCGATATCGACCAACCCGATCGAGCAGGCGGCGTACGCCGACCGCATCGGACGTCTGCGGTTCGCGGCCGAGACCGCCGACCCGGTCGACATCGCCACCAACGCCGCGCTGCCGACATCGCCGATCTCCCCTCACCCGGTGCGCGACGGCATCCTCGGGCTGGTCCTCGGCCTGACCGTGGGGATCGTGATCGCGTTCGTCCGCGACGCGCTCGATCGCCGTATGCGCGGCTCGCGTGACATCACCGGCGAGCTCGGCTGGCCGATCCTCGGGCACATCCGCGAGGACCTGCTCGGACCGCCGCGCTTCATTTCCAGCAACGGCAACGGCAACGGCCACCGGCGTCTCGACGAGTCCGAGCTCGACGGGTTCCGCGTGCTGCGCCAGAACCTGCAGTTCCTCGATCTCGACAACGCGCCCAAGTCGATCGTGGTCACGAGCGCAGCGCCGCAGGAGGGAAAGTCGACGATCGCCGCCTCCCTGGCCTGTGCCTGCGCGCTCACCGGCAAGCGCACGCTGGTCGTGGACTGCGACCTGCGCCGGCCCTCGCTGGCCCAGAAGTTCGGCGTCGCCCCCGAGCCCGGGCTGACCGACTATCTGCTGGGCGAGGTTCAGTCGACCGAGATCCTGCGCCTGATCCGTCTCGGTGAGCCCGCCTCGACGAACGGGCACGGCCCCTCGACGAACGGGCACGGGGCCGGCCGGAACGGCTACGCGCCCGCGCACGTCGCCGGAGCCCAGCTCGTTTGCATCCCCGCCGGGCGACGCACCAGCTACCCGGCCGAGCTGCTCTCATCCAAGCGCCTGCGCGACTTCCTGAGCGAGGTCTCGAGCGTCTACGACATGGTCGTGCTGGACTCGGCCCCCATCCTCTCGGCCGCGGACACGCTCGAGCTCGTCCCGGAGGTGCAGGGCGCGCTCGTGTGCGTGCGGGCCTCGCGCACGAAGCGCGAGGAACTGCGCGCCCTGAAGGACGCGCTGACCCGCCTGCCGTCGCGGCCGACCGGTGTTGTCGTCACCGGCGTTCGCGCCGGCAGCGAGAGCGAGTTCGGCTACTACTCCTACCAGTACCGGGAGCGCTGACCGCCACCGCCACCGCACCGCTGGCAGAGCGCCGCTCCACCCGTTGGCGAGTCATCGTCCTCGGACTGACACTGGTGGCGGCGGTCCTGCGCTTCGCGACCCTGGGCGAGCAGAGCTTCTCCGCCGACGAGTCGTTCACCGTGCACCTGGCGCGGATGTCGTTCGGCGGGATGCTGCACCAGTTGCCGCGCAGCGAATCCACGCCGCCGCTGCACTACGTGCTCGTGTGGTTGTGGGGCCAGATCTTCGGCACCGGGGAGGTGGGGCTGCGCTCGCTCTCGGCGATCGCCGGGACGCTGACCGTGCCAGCCGTCTACGCCACCGCTCGGGAGGCGTTCTCGCGGCGTGCCGGCGTGGTCGCCGCGGCGCTCGCGACGTGCAGCCCGATCCTCGTCTGGTATTCACAGGAGGCGCGCTCGTACGCGCTGCTGGCGCTGCTCGCGGCCGTCGGGCTGTACTGGTTCCTGCGCTGTCTGCGCGCCCCCTCGACGCGGGCGCTCGCGGCGTGGGGTGCCTGCGCCGCGCTCGCGCTGTGCACGCACTACTTCGCGCTGTTCGTCGTCGGGCCGGAGGGGGCGTGGCTCGTGTGGCGCGCTCGTCCCCGGCGCTCGGCGCTGCTTGCGTGCGTGCCACCCCTGGTGTGCATCCTCGCGCTTGCGCCGCTGGCCTACGCGCAGCGCCATCCGAGTGGCGGCTGGTCGGCGAAGTGGACGACCCCGGCCGCGAGCCCCCTCCTCGTCCGGCTGGCGCGGATCCCGCGTGAGCTCCTGCTGGGCTACAAGGTGCCGGCCGGCCCGGTGCTGGCGGTGCTGGTCGGGCTGGTCCTGGCCTGGGCCGTGTGGCGGGCGCTGCGCCATTCGACGGCTCAGGTGCTTCTGTCGATCGCCTTCGTCGGCTTCGCGATCCCGATCGCGGCCGCGCTCGTGAGCCCCGGCCTCGACCTCGTGCTCAGCCGCTTCTTCCTGGCCGCCGCAGTGCCCGTCCTGGTCGTGGCAGCGGGCGGCCTGGCCGAGTCGATCCGCGTCGGCCGCCTCGCGGTCGTTGTCTGCTGCCTGGTCGGGCTCGTGATGGTGGGTGCCGTGGCCGCCGACCCGGCCTACCAGCGTCCGGCGATCGGCGCGGCGGCCCGGGCGCTCGGCCCGGCGATCCGCACGCGGTTCGTCGTCGTGACCGGCGAGGTCGCGCTCGCTGCGCAGGACTACCTGGCGGGCTCCGCGCCCGCCGACTGGACCTCTGGCGGGCGGCTGCAGGAGGTCGATGTGATCGCAATGCCGGTGGCTGGAGCTGTGGACGCCCCGGAGCTGACGCGACTGGGCGCGCCGGTGCCGGGGTTCAGGCTGATCGAGCGGCGTAGCGCGGGCGCCTACACCGTGCTGCGGTTCACGGCGGAGAGGCCCCGGTGGGTGAGGTTCGCCTCGCTCCTGCCGGGCTTCTGGCGGGGGTGGACAGCCGCGGAGCTCGGACGGCCACCGCAGGCGGGAGGGCTCCTGCAGTGAGCGCCCTCGCACCCACCCGCGGCCGCGCCGTCGCTCTGCCGGTCCTCGGTCGCGCTCTCGTCCTGGCCGTCCTCGCCGCCGGTTGGTCCGCGGCCGTGATCGACGAGCGGCTCCTCGGCCATACGCTGCCGGGCCCGGCTTCGCTGGCCAAGGTGCTGCCCTATTCGCTGCCTGCGCTGCTCGCGGCGCTCCTGATCGCCACGCGGCGCGGGCCGCGGTCCCGGCTCGAGGAAGCGGTTGTCGTGTGGGTGGCGATCGTGGCGCTGGCGTCGCTCGCGTTGCCCTCGTTCACCCAGGGCTCGACCGTCAAGGCGCTGGCCGCGCCTGCGCTGCTGGTCGCGGTGCCTGTGGCCTGGCGCTGGCCGGCGGCGGCGACCTTCGCCGTGGTCTCATTCAGCGCCAGCTTCGGGAGCCTGCACGCCTTCTGGAACTTCCCGGTCGAGAAGGCGATCGCGCTCGTGCTGGCCGCCCTGTGGGTGGCTTCCCTGGCCGGGCTGCTGTTCGCCGGCAGCCGGCCCGTGCGGCTGTCGGTGGGTGCCCTGCTGCTCTCCGCCTACCTGCTGATCACGCTGCTCCAGATCCCGCTGGCCCCCGACCGCACGGTGGCCGAGCTCGG
>Ga0070735_10005745_pt1 | contig 10219 bp, 9 predicted proteins | sample Coa_R1_FD_66443 | JGI IMG/M metagenome (GOLD analysis project Ga0070735, IMG submission 66443) | Surface soil microbial communities from Centralia Pennsylvania, which are recovering from an underground coalmine fire - Coalmine... | ecosystem: Environmental > Terrestrial > Soil > Unclassified ... | reverse complement strand
GGTGCCAAAACCGACGATACCCCGGCTTCCTTGCCGTCGCTGAGCAAATATTTTAGAACCGCATTAATATCCCGCGGTGTGTCCACGCGCACTTACCTCCATGGCGAAACGCCACAGCCTGTTAACGCTACAATAGCGTATTCTGTGGCAGCTCCGGTAGATGGATTATCGACTCTTGATGAAACTTGTTTATAGCTGCCGGGACAGCCAAAGGAGCGCCAACACCGTTTTCATATCTACGATCTTGCCGGACGCTTGCATGCTCCACGCCTCGTCAAAAGTCGTCTCGCGGACGTCGATATGCTCGTCGTCTTCGAGCTGCTGCGGACCGGCGTGCAAACCGCGCGCCGCGTAGACGTGCACGCTTTCCGTCGAGTAGCCTGGCGTCGGGTAGACCGTGCAGAGCAGCTCGAGCGTATCGGCCGTAAAGCCCGTTTCCTCGCGCAATTCGCGTCGCGCGCCCTCTTCGCACGTCTCGCGCGGTTCGGCCGTGCCGGCCGGAATCTCCCACAGCATTTGTCCGGCGGCATGGCGGTACTGATGAATCAACAGCAGCCGATCCGGGGCCGGCATCGCCGCCACTGCATAGGATCCCGGGTGCTCGATGATGTCCAAGCGGTGCTGCCTGCCGCTCTCATCCTGTACCGTGTCCGTGCGAACGCGAAAAACGCGCCCTTTGTAAATCTCTTGTGAGGACACCACTCGCTGCCGCTCGCTCATGCCGCCCAGAATTAACGGGATAGGCGAGGGGGACCTAGTAGAAGCAACCGTGCAACGTTCGCAATCCTCGATCGGTCAAGAACTGCTCTGGCTGCTGGTGTGGGCCGTCATCTTCGTCGTAATCACGTTTCTAATGCTGCGGTTCGTCGTACCGCATCATTTCAACGATCGCATCGCCGTGCTGATCTCCGCCATCATTTCCGGCGTTGCGATGATCGCACTGCGTGCCTACGTCACTCGGCGCGCATAACGCGCGCGTCGATCGGACGCGCGATCTGCTCACGAAAAAAGGCCGTAAAGAGCAGGGATGCTTTTCTTTCGAAGGCCCCACGCTGCTGCGCGAAGCGCGCGAAGCCGGTGTCCCAATCGATGCAATTTACGCAACGCAGCAAAGCTACGAGCGCGCCGAGGGGATCGCTGCGCTGGAACGCGACGGCGTGCCGGTGTACATCGTCGACGAGCGATCGATGCGGCGCATCTCCGACGTGGACACACCGAGCGGTATTCTCGCGGTCGCGCGCGTTCCGGAACGCAGCCCCGCCGACGTCCTGGCGACGACCGGCTCGGTGCTCCTGTTGGCCGACGTGAACGACCCGGGCAACGCCGGAACGCTGCTGCGCACCGCGGAGGCCTTCGGCGTCGCCGGCGTGCTCGTGGGGTCCCTTGGAGCGGAGCCCTATCTCCCAAAGGTCGTGCGCTCGGCGATGGGCGCACTTTTTCGCCTGCCTATCGCAACGGCCGAACCCGAGACGCTGCGCGGACTTCTCCAGGGCCGAGAAGTCACCGGACTCGCCGCCCGCGGTGCCCCGCTGAGCGGGCTCTCCTGGCCGCCGAACGGCCTGCTGGCGGTCGGCAACGAGCGCCACGGCTTGGGCCGTTGGGAGGCGCTATGCACGCGTCTTGGGTCGATTCCGATGCCGGGTAACGCGGAAAGCCTCAATGCTGCTATCGCAGGCGCAATAGCCCTTTACGAAGCAACCAGGCGCTCATTTCGTTAACAAGAAAACCCTCTTTCCCCGCGCTGTCAAGGCAGTCCGTTTAGCCCAAAAAGTCAAGACTACCCTGTGGAAAACCCGCATGGTATACTGCAGCCATTCGCACGGGCGTGCAGAGCCAACGTCAGTTTGAGAAGGAGTAACGCAGACCGCATGGCGACCTCCGAATTCTTCTGGAAACTTTTTAAAGACACGGGATCGATCAGTGCCTACCTCATTTACCGGCAATTGCATCCGGCCCCGGCTCCAGCGACTTGAACCTCGCCCACGAAGAAGAATGTCGATAAGCGCCCGGAATATCACCGGGCGCTTTATGTTAAACGACCAACTCAACGAGCTGCGCGCGCGATTCGATGCCGCGCTCGCCGCGGCAAACGACGAGAAGACACTTGAAACCGTACGAGTGACGTATTTAGGCCGCAGCGGCGAAATAACGTTACTCCGGCGCGGCATCGGACAGTTGCCGCCCGCCGAGCGCCCCGGCGCCGGCAAACTGATCAACGAAGCCGTGGAAGCGATGGAAGCGGCGCTCACGGACGCGCAGGCTCGCGTGGAGTCGCGCGCGTTTGATGCGCAGCTCGGCGCGCGCATCGACGTGACCTTTCCGTCCATTGCCCCTCGCGCCGGATCCATTCACCCGGTGCGCCGCGTCATCGAGGACGCGTGCCGGTATTTTCAACATCACGGATTTGCGGTCGTGCTCGGCCCGGAAATCGAGCCGGAGTATTACAACTTCGACGCGCTGAACATTCCGCCGGATCATCCGGCCCGCGAAGGGTTCGATTCGTTCTTTCTCACCGACACGCTGCTGCTGCGTCCGCATACTTCACCGATGCAGATTCGCACGATGCAGCAGCATCGTCCGCCCGTTGCCGTGGTCGTGCCCGGAAAGTGTTATCGCCGCGATGCGGTCGACGCGCGCCATCTCTTTCAGTTTTATCAGATTGAGGGCTTGCTCGTCGGCGAAGACGTGCACATGGGGCACCTCAAGGGCATGCTGACCGGCATGTGCCGCGAACTCTTCGGCCCCGATCAACAAGTGCGGTTTCGCCCGTCGTTCTTTCCGTTCACGGAACCGAGCGCGGAAGTCGACACCACATGCCCGCTTTGTCGGGGAGAAGGCATCGTGGTTCGACTGGCTCACCACGACGCGGCGGCAACGCAATGCCGCATGTGCGGCGGTTCGGGGTGGATCGAACTCGGCGGCAGCGGCATGGTGCATCCGAACGTGCTGCGCAACATGGATTTCGATCCCTCCGTCTACTCCGGATGGGCGTTCGGTTTCGGTGTGGAGCGCATGGCGCTGGTGCGGTATGATATCGACGACATCCGCCGCTTCTACGAAAACGACCCCGATTTTTTGTATCAGTTATCATGAGGCACTACGGCCTAGCCTCCTCGCCCCCGACTTCGTGGGGCCCCCCAACATCATGGCGCCTAAATCCATGTGCTAACTCAAGCGTTCCCCGAGGGCGCCGTGAAAATAAGTGTCATGCTTGAGATGCGGCCCGATTGCGAATGTTGCGGACGCGATCTTTCGCCGAGCGCGAATGACGTCTATATCTGCTCGTTCGAGTGCACGTTCTGCGAACGCTGCGCAAACGAACCCCCGAACTTGGTTTGTCCGAACTGCGCAGGAGCGCTTACACGCCGCCCGAGCCGCTCGCCGGAATTGCTTGCGAAATATCCCGCGAGCACGCAGCATAAATACGATGGGAGCTTAAATTGCTCGTTTGCGTTATAAGGCACTCCGGCCTAGCCTGCGCGCCCCCCACCTTGTGGGGCCCCCCGATTACAGGACGCCTAAATCTAACCGCTGACATGAGCCCTCCCCGAGGGCGCCGCCAAAATAGGAAACCCGCGTGAAAGTTCCTCTAGCATGGATTCGTGAGTATGTCGATTTGCCGGCAGATCCGCAAAAGGTTGCGGAGATGCTCGCGCAGATCGGTTTTCCCGTCGATGCGGTCAAGGAGCGGCCCGTCGTTACGGGCGTGGTCGTGGGGCGCATCGAGGAGCTCGAAAAGCATCCGAACGCCGATCGCTTGCAAGTCGGCAAGATCAACGTCGGCAACGGCGCGCTGCTCACGATTGCAACCGCCGCTACGAACGTTGCACGAGGGCAAACGATCGCGGTTGCCACAATCGGCGCGCAGCTTCCGCATCTGAAGATAGAACGCCGCAAGATGCGCGGCGTTGAATCCGAAGGCATGATGATCTCCGCGGACGAGCTGGCACTGCCGCCCGAATGGTTCGAAGACGGCATCATGCAATTCGAAACCGACCTTCAGCCGGGCACGGACGTCGTTGAATACTTTCGCCTGAGCGAGGCGGTGCTCGACGTCGACGTCACGAGCAACCGGGTCGACGCGATGTCGATGATCGGTCTTGCGCGCGAACTGGCTGCGTATCAAGGCGTGGCTCTGCGCGCACCGGAACCGCGCACGATTCCCTCAACGCTGCAAAGCAACGCGGACGTGCGCATCGAGTCGCCCAATTGCAAACTCTTCGCCCTGCAAGAATTCGACGGCGTGCGCGTCGGCCCGTCGCCGGCGTGGATGCGCATTCGCCTCGCACTCGCGGGACAACGTCCGATCAACAATTTGGTCGACATCTCGAACTACGTCATGCTCGAGGTTGGGCAGCCGACGCACTTTTACGATGCGGCGAAGATTCCGGACAAGCAGCTCGTCGTACGCGACGCGCGCGGCGGAGAGCAGCTCGTCACGCTCGACGGCGAAAAGCACGAATTGACCGCAGAGGACCTCGTGATCGCGAGCGCGCGCGGGCCCGAAGGTTTCGCCGGATTGATGGGCGGCGCGACGAGCGAAGTGACCGATGAAACGACCGGTATTCTGATGGAAGCGGCAACGTTCACCGGTTCGCGAGTGCGGCGCATGAGCGGCCGGCACGGTTTCCGTTCCGAAGCCTCCAGCCGTCACGAAAAGTCGCTGCCGACGGCGCTTGCGCTCGCCGGTGCGAAGCGCGCCGCCGAACTGCTTGCGGCGCAAGGCGCGAGCGCAGGGCCGCTCGTCGTCGCGGGCGCGCAAGACGAGCCGAACGTCGTCGAGTTTCCGCTGCGCGACGTCAAACGGTTGCTGGGGTTCGCTTTGCCCGTAGAGCAGGTGCGCGAGCTGCTCGACCGGCTCGGCTTCGCTGCCGATGCGAAAGACGAGCATACCCTGATCGTCACCGCACCGCCGTGGCGGCGCGACGTGGCGATTGCGGCGGACGTGGTCGAGGAAGTTGCGCGCATGGCCGGCTACGACCGCATCGAGCCGTCCATTCCGAAGCTTGCCGAGCACGACGTGCGCAGCTCGGATTTCGAGCTTCAGCAGCGCATCGCAAACGAACTGGCTGCATTGGGATATCACGAGGTCGTCACCTACTCGCTGCACGGCGCGCAGCAGTACGAGCGATTGGCGCGAGCGGCGGTCATTCCGACCTTCCCTCCGGTCGAAGTACTCAATCCGCTCTCTGAAGATCAGCGCTATCTACGCACGGGCTTGACGTTAGCGCACCTGCAGCATTTGGCGCGCATCGACGCGCCCGCCCGTATCTTCGAAATCGGCCACATCTTTTACCAAGAGAACGGCGAACCGCTGGAGATGGCGATCGTGGATTTCGTGTTCTCTGCACAAGCGCTCGACGAACCATCGTGGCAAGACACGCATTTCTTGCGGCTCAAAGGCGATTCCGAAGAGCTGCTGCACGCGCTCACCGGACGCCGCGATTTCGAATTCGCCGCCGACAAACGCAACGGTTTGCACCCCGGAAAGACGGCGTCGATCCTGCTCGACGGACGCGAGATCGCATTCATCGGCCAGATCGATCCGCGTGTGTGTAATGCATTCGACGTGCGTCTGAACGTCTACGGAGGCGGAATCTACCTCCAGCGTTTACCGGAATACCGGGCGCCGCTCTACCGGCCGCCGTCGAGATATCCGTCCACGTACCGCGATCTCGCGCTCGTGTGCGACCTGGATGTGACGGCCGCGCGCGTCGAGCAGGTTATCGCCAAAACCGTCGGACCGCTTTGCACGGGCGCGCGCGCGTTCGATGAATATCGCGGCGAGCAAGTCGCGCCGGAGAAAAAAAGCCTGGCTGTACGTGTGACGCTGCAGAAATTCGATACGACGATTACGGATGAGGAAGCCGACGCGGCAATAGCGCCGGCCCTCGAGGCGCTGAGTAAAGAACTCGGCGCGAGTTTGCGCGAATAACGCTCGATGAACGTCGTTTGGCCCGACATCATCATCGGCGCGATTCTGCTCATCGCGCTGCTCAAAGGGTACAAGCGCGGCTTCATCATGGAGCTTGCCGGCTTCATTGCGTTGATTCTGGCGTTCATCACGCCGTGGCTCTACGGCGGCGTCTTCGACCAATCGCTGCGGGCGTGGCTGCATTTAGGCCCAGGGTCGGCGCACGTGGTCGGCATGTTCGCCGTCGGCATTCTGACCTACATCGGCGTGATGCTGTTGGCGCGCGCCCTCAGCGCAGTCGCCAAATTGCCCGTCCTGGGTTGGGGCAACGCGCTTGCGGGCGGCGCCATCGGCCTGGCAAAAGGCGCCGTCGCAATCTGGCTGATTCTCTACATCGCGCTGTTCTTTCCGCTATCGCACGACATTCGCGCCGACCTGCATCGCTCGGTGCTCGTGGGTGTCCTCACGCAAGGTGACGCGAACGTCGACGACGCGATTATCGAGACGCTGCCGTCGTTTGCACGGCCGCTGGTTCAGCGGGTTTTTGAACGGCATCGCGTCTAGCGCCCGCGGCCAAGTCCAAGAACACGCGCAGCGCAGCTTGCACGCCCGCGCCGACGTGAACGGGCACGTCGTACTCGAGCAATGCCATCTCGAGTGCGCCGAGAGCGCCAAGAACGTCCGTCTGCGAAACGTCGCCCATCGTGCCCATGCGCACGATTTTCCCTTTGAGTTCGAGCTGTCCGCCTGAAAGCGAAACGCCGCGCTCTTCGCGCAGCTTGCGCAGCAGCATCCCTGCATCGACACCCGAGGGAACTTTCCCGGCAACCACCGTTACGGAATGTGCGCCCGGCTGCGAGAACACCTCGAGGCCCAGTGCGGCAAATGCCGCGCGAATCGCTTGCGCGTATATCGCATGCCGCGCCCAGACGTGCTGCGCGCCTTCGGCGTGGTAATTCGCGAGCGCGGCGTCAAGCGCGAAAAGCACGGAGACCGGCGGAGTCCACGGCGTCTGCCCTTGACGCGCGAATTCGCGCGCTTTGAGCAAATCGAAATAAAAGCGCGGCGTTTTGCTTGCTTCTATGCTCTTCCATGCGCGCCGGCTCACCGCAACCATCGCGACTCCGGGTGGAGCTGCAAGGACTTTCTGCGATGCGCTCACGACGATGTCGAAGCCCCATTCATCCATCGAAAATTCGGTCGCGCCCATACCACTCACCGAGTCGACGACCGTCAGCGCGCCGTGTTCCGCAACGATAGGCGCGACCTGCGCCATGTCGTTTTGCACGCCGGTCGACGTCTCGTTGTGCGTGAGCAGAATGCCTTTGTATTTGCGCTGCGTATCCGCCTCAAGCCGCTCCGCGAGCGCCTGAGCGTCGAGCGCGCAACCAAGATCGGTTTCCAACACGTCGACGTTGACGCCGTACGTTTGCGCAATCGCGATCAGACGCCGCCCGAACACGCCCACCGGCGCAGCGAGCACGGTGTCGCCGGGCGAAAACGTTCCGGCAATCGCAGCTTCGAGCCCTCCCGTTCCCGATGAACCCAGCATCAAAACGTCGGCGTTTTGCGTGCCGAAAATGGGTCGCAGACCCGCGTCGATGCGCTGCATGAGCGCGGCGAATTGCGGCCCACGATGATCGATGAGCGGCTTGCTCATCGCGGCCAGGACGGGTTCGGCAACGGTCACGGGCCCGGGAATGAAAAGCAGATTCTTTTTCACGGGGGCGTGCTTCGACGCGTCGAAGCACAGCCCCCATGGAGTTGAAACGGGTTCGGCTGACCGAACTTTCATCGTGCGCGGGTTGAGCGAGTAAAGTCGGCTCGGCCGATCTGGCGCAGGTTCTGCGCCACTTGCCCTCTACCGCGAACGCGAACGTTCTGGTCGGTTACGGCACCGCCGACGACGCAGGCGTATACAAATTGCGCGACGATTTGGCGCTGGTCCAAACCGTTGACTTTTTCACGCCCATCGTGGACGATCCGTTCGATTTCGGACGCATCGCCGCCGCGAATGCGCTCTCGGACGTATACGCGATGGGCGGCACGCCGATCAGCGCGCTCAACATCGCGACGTTTCCGATCGATACACTCGAACCCGAAATTCTCGAACGCATTCTTGCAGGCGGTGCGGCGGTTGCGCAGCAAGCAGGCGTTGCCATTCTCGGCGGACACACCATCAAAGACGCCGAGCCCAAGTACGGTCTTGCAGTCGTTGGAACGATCGACCCGCAAAAAATCGTTACGAACGCGAATGCCTGTCCCGGGGACATCCTTGTTCTTACCAAGCCGCTCGGGACCGGCATTCTCTCAACCGCGCTCAAGCGCGAGGCGATCGACGAGAAGGGCATGCGCGAGGCAATCGCCTGGATGGCAACGCTCAACGATCGCGCCGGCGCTGCGATACAAACGGCGCGGGCGCATGCGGCAACGGATATAACCGGATTCGGTTTGCTGGGACACGCGAGCGAGATGGCGCGCGCCTCGCACGTCTCCCTGCACATTCGAGCAAACACCGTGCCGCTGTTGCCGCGTGTTTTGGAACTAATCGAACGCGACGCCGTTCCCGGCGGAACGCGCGACAACGCGCGGGCGCATGCAGAATTCACGACGTTTGCCGCGTCCGTTCCTTTGCCGTTGCGCCTAGCGCTATCCGATGCGCAAACGTCGGGCGGCCTGCTCATCAGTTTGCCTCCCGATCGTCTCGGGGCACTGCAGGCGCTGCTCGACGGCGCGTATTCGCTGTGCGCGGTGATCGGCGAGGTGCGTCCCGGTGAGGGAATCACCGTCGACTAACATCGTTTTGGCGCTCGATCAGGGCACCACCAGTTCCCGCGCTGCCGTTTTCGACCATAACGGCAGGGTTCTCGCTTTTGCCCAGCGCGAATTCGCCCAGCATTTTCCGCAGCCGGGATGGGTTGAGCACGATCCACGCGATCTGTGGACTTCGCAATTTGAGACCGCCGCGCAGGCCCTTCGCGACGCGCGCGTATCAACGAGCGACGTGGCGGCCATCGGCATCACGAATCAGCGCGAGACCGCGCTTCTCTGGGATCGCGCGACCGGCGAGCCGCTGTGCAATGCGATCGTCTGGCAAGATCGGCGAACGGCAGCGCAGTGCGATGCTCTTCGCGAGCGGCGATTGGGCGAACTCGTCGCCGATCGCACCGGTCTCGTGCTCGATCCGTATTTTTCTGCGACCAAACTTGCCTGGATGCTGGATCGATGTGAAGGCGCGCGCGAGCGCGCGGCGCGCGGTGAACTCGCCTTCGGCACCGTCGACAGCTGGCTCATTTGGAAGCTCACGAACGGCGAGCGCCACGTCACGGACGTTACGAACGCCTCGCGCACGATGCTCTTCGACATTCACCGCGTCGAATGGAGCGGCGAGCTCCTTGCCGCGTTCGGCATTCCGCGCAGCGTGCTGCCGGAGGTGCTTCCGTGTTCCGCGGACTTCGGCACGACCGATCTTTTTGGCGCGCCGATTCGCATAACGGGCGTCGCCGGGGACCAGCAAGCCGCGCTTCTCGGACAGGCCGGCTTCGAACCCGGCGCGGCAAAAAACACGTATGGCACCGGTTCGTTTCTGATGCTGAATACAGGCGAGCGCGTCGTGCGCAGCAAGCACGGATTGCTGGCGACGATCGCGTTCGGCTTGGAGCCCGGATGCGTCACGTATGCGCTCGAAGGCTCCGTCTTCATCACCGGTGCGGCCGTACAGTGGCTGCGCGACGGCTTGGGCATCATCGACGATGCAGCCGCAATCGAAACGCTCGCGCGAGCGGTCGATGACAACGGGGGCGTCTATTTCGTTCCGGCATTTGCGGGGCTCGGCGCACCGTATTGGGATCCGTACGCGCGCGGGACGATCGTCGGATTGACGCGCGGTACGACGCGCGCACATTTCGCGCGAGCGGCGCTCGAAGCGATGGCGTATCAGTCGTCGGATATCATCGATGCGATGCAAGCCGACTCAGGCATCACGCTGCGCGAGCTGCGCGTCGACGGAGGCGCGTCGCGCAACGCACTCGCGATGCAGTTCCAAGCGGACGTGCTCGGCATCCCGGTCGTGCGCCCCGCCGCGATCGAAACGACCGCACTCGGCGCGGCCTATCTTGCGGGATTGCACGTCGGATTTTGGAACAGCCCTTCCGACGTCGCGCAGCATTGGCGTGAGGACGCGCGCTTCACGCCGAAGATGGCTGCTGCCGAGCGAGATGCGTTCTTGCGCGAGTGGCATCATGCCGTGGAATGTTCGCGAGGGTGGGCGCGACTGTGAATCGAGACCGATCGCTGCAGCGCCTC
>Ga0070735_10005744_pt1 | contig 10220 bp, 9 predicted proteins | sample Coa_R1_FD_66443 | JGI IMG/M metagenome (GOLD analysis project Ga0070735, IMG submission 66443) | Surface soil microbial communities from Centralia Pennsylvania, which are recovering from an underground coalmine fire - Coalmine... | ecosystem: Environmental > Terrestrial > Soil > Unclassified ... | reverse complement strand
CTTCGTGGCGGCGAAGCTGAAGGAGCGGGACGAGCGGCATGCCCGCGCCGGCGCCAGCCGCTATCTGGTCGAGCCGAACGTGAAGGACGGCAAGGGGGGCCTGCGCGACCTCAACACGCTCTTCTGGATCGCCCAGTACCTGCACCCGCTCGACAGCCCCGACGATGCGCTGAGCCTGGAGATGTTCAACCCGCGCGAGGTGCGCGCCTTCATCCGTGCTGTCGACTTCCTGTGGGCCGTTCGGGCGCATCTGCACTTCGCCACCGGCCGGCCGGAGGAGCGGCTCAGCTTCGACCTGCAGCCGCAGATCGCGCGCCGCATGGGCTACGCCGACCGGCCCCGGGCGGGCGGCGACAACACCCCGGCCGTCGAGCGGTTCATGCGCCGCTACTTCCTCATCGCCCGCGAGGTCGGCGTGCTGACGCGCGAGTTCTGCGCCAAGCTGGAGGCCGATGCGGCGAAGTCCGCGCCCCGGGGCCTCTCACGCTTCCTGCCGCGCCGCCGCGCCGAGCGGAAGGCGCTGGACGAGCCCGGCTTCCTCATCGAGGCCGGCCGCCTGACCATCGAGGGCCCCGAGACCTTCGAGCGCGATCCGGTCAACCTGCTGCGCCTGTTCGTGATCGCCGACCGGCGCAACCTCGACCTTCACCCGGACGCCTTCACCGCCGCCACGCGGTCGCTGCCGCTGATCACGCCCAAGGTCAGGCGCGAGCCGGCGGCGGCGCAGGCCTTCTTCGATGTGCTGGCCCGCGGGCGCAGCACCTATCGGACCCTGACGCTGATGAACGAGAGCGGCGTCCTCGGCCGCTTCCTGCCGGAGTTCGGCCACATCGTCGCGCAGATGCAGTTCAACATGTACCACTCCTACACGGTCGACGAGCACACGCTACGCGCCGTCGGCGTGATCGCCGACATCGGCTCGGGCGCGCTCGTCAAGGACCACCCGCTCTCAGTCGCCATGTGGCCGCTGATCGAGGACAAGGAGGTGCTCTTCCTCGCCATGCTGTTGCACGACACCGGCAAGGGCGGGGTCGGCGGGCAGGAGAAGGCCGGCGCGCGGGCGGCGCGGGCAGCGTGCGAGCGGCTGGGGCTCGAGCGCGAGCGCATCGAGCTCGTCGCCTGGCTGGTCGAGCACCACCTCGTCATGAGCGACTTCGCCCAGAAGCGCGACGTGGCCGACCCGCGCACGGTCGCCGCTTTCGCCCGCGTGGTCGAAAATCCCGAGCGCCTGCGGCTGTTGTTGCTGCTCACCGTCGCCGACATCCGCGCCGTCGGGCCGGGGGTGTGGAACGGCTGGAAGGGGCAGCTGATGCGCGAGCTCTATGGCGCGACCGAGGCGCTGTTCCGCGGCGGGCGGACGGCGGACCCCCTCGCCACGTTCGGGCACCGGATGCGCATCGAGGCCGGCGCCGCGCGCGCCGCGCTGCTGACCGCGGAGCCGGCCGCGGCGGCCTGGGCGGCGTCGATGGAGGACGCCTACTTCAACGCCTTCTCGGCCGACGAGCATCGCGCCCACGCGGCGCTGGCGGCGCGCGCTGCGGAAAACGGCGGCGCGGCGGCCACCGCCGCCATCCGCGAGGACCGCAACGCCGCCGAGGTGACCGTCGCCGCCCGCGATCGCCGCGGCCTCTTCGCCGATCTGGCCACGGCCATTTCGACCGCCGGGGCGAACGTCGTCGGCGCGCGCGCCTACACCTCGAAGGCCGGCGACACGCTCGACGTCTTCTATGTGCAGAACGCCCTTGGCGAGCCGCTCGGCGCCGACAATGCGCGCACGCTCGAGCGCCTGACGGCCGCCATAGAGGCGGCCGCGCGCGGGACGCCGCCCGAAGCGCCGGCGCAGCGCGCCGAGGATCTCGGCCGCGCGGCCGCTTTCGACATCGCCGCCGCCGTCACGGTCGACAACGAGGCCTCGGACGACGCCAGCGTGATCGAGGTCTCCGGCCGCGACCGCCCGGGGCTGCTGGGCTCGCTCGCCCGCACGCTGGCGGAAGCCGGCCTTTCCATCGCTTCGGCCCACATCGACAACTACGGCGAACGCGCCGTCGACGCCTTCTATTGCCACGAGGCCGACGGCTCGAAAGTGACAGGCGCGCGCCGCGTGAACGCCCTCAAGGCCGCCTTGACCGAAGTGCTGGAGGAGGCCGCGGCCGAGCCGGCGCAGGGTCGGCCGCGATTGGAGCGCGCCCGCGCCAGCATCGCCCGCTAGGCTGATCCGCATGGCCGAATCACCCGCCGATCCGCCGGTGCGCGCCGACGAGCCGGACACCCGCCGCAGCGCCGGCGTCGTCGGCCTCGCGGTTCTGGCCTCGCGCCTTTTCGGCCTTGGCCGCGAGCTCGTCTTCCCCGCCATGTTCGGGGCCGGCAAGGTCCTCGACGCCTATTACGCGGCGTTCCAGATCCCCAACCTGTTCCGCGACCTGTTCGCCGAGGGATCGCTCTCGACCGCGTTTACAGCCCTCTTCACCCGCACGTGGGACCGGGAGGGGCCGCGGCCGGCCTGGGCGCTCGCCAACCTGACGCTCAGCGCCATGATCTTCCTGATCGGGCTCCTCTCCATCGTCGCCATCCTCGGCGCGCCGTTCATCGTCGAGGCGACCAACTTCGGCTTCCACAACGTGCCCGGAAAGTTCGAGCTGGCCGTCAGCCTCACCCGCGTGCTCTTCCCCTTCATCCTCTTCGTCTCGCTGGCGGCGGCGGTGATGGGGATGCTGAACTCCCGCTTCATCTTCGCCGTGCCGGCCTCGGCCTCGACCGTGTTCAACATCGTCTCGGTGATCGCCGGCGTGGCCTGCGCGTTCGCCTTTGATCCCACAGCGCGAGCGACCTGGCCGCACCCGGTGTTCACCGATCGCGCCGCCTACGGCGTTTGCGTCGGCGTGCTCCTGGGCGGGCTCGCCCAGCTGGGCATGCAGCTCCCGTCGCTCTTCCGCATCGGCTTCCGCTTCCACTGGCGGCTCGAACTCGCAAATCCGCAGCTGCGCGAACTTTGGGCGCTGATGTGGCCGAGCGTGATCGCCGGCGCGGCGATCCAGGTGAGCGTGCTGATCAACGGGGTCTTCGCGTCGCAGATCAATGGCGGTCGCTCGTGGCTCTATTGCGCGTTTCGCCTGATGCAGCTGCCCATTGGCCTCTTCGGGGTCTCGGTCGCGACGGTCACGCTCCCGGCGGTGGCCCGGCGGTTCGCCCGCGACGACCTGGCCGCCTTTGGCCGCACCGTGCGCTCCTCGGTCCGCCTGACGCTGTTCCTCAGCATCCCGGCCGCCGTGGGCCTTGGCCTGCTCGCCTCGCCAGTGATCGCGCTGATCTACCAGCATGGCCGCTTCAGCGCCCACGACACCTACGAGACCGCGCTCGCGCTCCAGGCCTACACGCTCGGGCTGGCCGGCTACGCGGCGATCCGCGTGCTGACGCCCTGCTTCTATGCGCTCAACCTGCCGCGCACGCCGCTCAGGGTGAACCTGATCGGCATCGCCGTCGTGCTGGCGCTCAACGTCCTCAACGCCACGGTGCTCGGCCTCGGGCACGCCGGCATGGCGCTCGCCACCTCCTGCGTCGCGCTGGTCAACTTCGGCCAGCTCAGCCACGCGCTGTCGCGGCAGGTGAACTTCGGCGGCCTCGGCGAATGGGCCAGCTTCATCGGCCGGGTGCTGATCGCCTCCCTCGCCTGCGGCGGCGTGGCCTGGGCGCTGAACGGCTGGTTCGACGCCCACCTCGCCGGCCGCGTCCTGCAATCGGCGGCGCTCTTCGCCGCCATCGCCGTCGCCCTCGTCGTCTATGCCGGCGTCGCCTTCGCGCTGCGCATCCACGAGACGGCCGAGGCCTTCGCGATGGTCCGCCGCCGGTTCATCCGCCGCCGCGCCTGAGGTTGCTCCCGCCGCGGCGAGCGGCTAAGTCGCGCAGCCATGCGGACCGGGACCCGTTCGATGCGGCGATGGCGCGGCGGGCGAGCCTGACGATCTGCCCTTCCGGACGCGATCGCTTGCGTCCCCCGCACCAGCCCCGCAAAGCCCAGCCATGACCGACAACCCCGCTCCCGCCTACGCCGGCCCAGCCCGAGTGCTCTCCGGCGTGCAGCCGTCGGGCGCGCTGCACATCGGCAACTACCTCGGCGCCATCAAGAAGTTCGTCGACCTTCAGCACGCGATGGAGTGCCTGTTTTGCGTCGTCGACCTGCACGCCATCACCGCCTGGCAGGACCCGGCCCTGCTCACGGCCCAGACGCGCGAGATCGCCGCGGCCTACCTCGCCGCCGGGGTCGACCCCGAGATCGCGGTCATCTTTCCGCAGTCGGCGGTCGCCGCCCACGCCGAACTCGCCTGGATCCTCCAGTGCGTCGCGCGCGTCGGCTGGCTCGACCGCATGACCCAGTTCAAGGAGAAGGTGGGCAAGGACAAGGAAGGCGCCAGCGTCGGCCTCTACACCTACCCCGTGCTGATGGCGGCCGACGTCCTTTTGTACCGCGCCACCCACGTGCCGGTGGGCGAGGACCAGAAACAGCACCTGGAGCTGGCCCGCGACATCGCCCAGAAGTTCAACCACGACTTCGACGCGCCGGGCTTCTTCCCGCTGCCCGAGCCGCTGATCGAGGGGCCGGGCGCGCGCGTCATGTCGCTGCGCGATGGCCGCGTGAAGATGTCGAAGTCGGACGCCTCGGACCAAGCGCGCATCAACCTTGCCGACGACGCAGACGCCATCTCGCTGAAGATCCGCCGCGCCCGCACCGATCCGGAGCCGCTGCCCGAGACGGTCGCGGCGTTGAAGGGCCGTCCGGAGGCGGAGAATCTCGTCGGGCTGTTCGCCGCGCTTTCAGGGCGCACCGCGCAGGACGTGCTGAATGGGTTCGCCGGCCAGGGCTTCGGCCAGGCCTTCAAGCCGGCGCTGGCCGAACTCGTCATCGAGACGCTCCGGCCCATCGCCGCCGAAATGCGCCGCTACGCCGCCGATCCGGCCGAAGTGGACCGCGTGCTCGCCGCCGGCGCCGAAAAAGCGCGCAGCTTGGCTGAACCGGTGCTCGAGGAGACGATGGCGCTTGTGGGATTCTGGCGCGGGAGGGCCTAAACGTCGGCCATGACGACGGTCCACAAGCGCTGGACGGCCGGCGCCGCCCTGGCGCTGGGCGCGCTCGTCGCCGCATCGGGCGCCGGCGCCGACACCCACCAGATCAAGACCGGCGCGATCACCATTTCCAGCCGCGTCGTGCGCGCCTCGCTGCGCGGCTCGACCAACAGCGCCGCCTACATGGTCATCGCCAACGCCGGCAGCGAGCCGGAGGCGCTGATCGCCGCGCGCTGCGCCTGCGCCGCCAGCGTCTCGATCCACAAGACAGAAGTGATGGGCGGCATGAGCACGATGGCCTCGGCCGCGCCCGTGGTGATCCCGCCGCACGGTCAGGTGATCTTCCAGCCGGGCGGCCTGCACCTGATGCTGACGGGCCTGCGCGAGCCGCTGCGCGACGGCGGCCAGCAGAGCATGACGCTGATCTTCAAGCGCGCCGGAGCGGTGCAGGCGGGCTTCCGCATCTCATCGCAGATCTCGCTTGGCGCCGAGGCGCCCATGCGCGGCATGCCCTGATCGGCTTGCGCGGCGCGGGCGGAGAGGCCATGTGAGGCCTAGCCATGTTCATCCAGACCGAAGCGACCCCGAACCCCGACGTGCTCAAGTTCCTGCCCGGCCGCGAGGTCATGGGCGAGGGCACGCGCGAGTTCCGCGACGCCGGCCAGGCCGAAGGCTCGCCGTTGGCGGCTGACCTTTTCGCGCTCGGCGACGTGACGCGCGTCTTTTTCGGGCCGGATTTCCTCACGGTGACCCGCTCGGGTGGCGGCCGCGAATGGCCGCAGCTCAAGGCGCCGATCCTGGCGGTGGTGATGGACCATTTCACCTCCGGCCGTCCGCTCCTGACCGACCAGACGCTCGAGGGCCACGACGAAGGCGACTACGAGGGCGAGACCGCCCAGATCGTCGCCGAGATCAAGGATCTGCTCGACACCCGCATTCGCCCGGCGGTGGCGCAGGACGGCGGCGACATCACCTTCAACCGCTTCGATGCGGCGAGCGGCGCGGTGTTCCTCCACATGCGCGGCGCCTGCTCGGGTTGCCCCTCCTCCGCCGCGACGCTCCGCGCCGGCGTGGAGAACATGCTCCGGCACTACGTGCCCGAGGTGACGCGGGTCGAGCAGGCGCTTTAGGCGCGCCGGCCGCCGCCGTTTGAAGCGCGCCCGCGGATCGTCTAACCGCTTGGCGCATGGTTCGTCAGACCACGGTGGTTTTCGGCGCGGCCGCGCTCCTCGCCGCCTGCGCGCCGCACCCGCGCAAGGAGGGGCCCGCGCCGCCGCCCGCGCCCTACCGGTCGGGACCGCTGCTGGTCGGCGCGTGGGGCGCGGGCCCGATCCGGGCTGGCACGCCGTTCGCGCCCGGCGCCGTCGAGCGCCTCTTCCCCGGCGCGGCCGTTCGCGAGACCGTGCTGCCGGTGGCCGGCGACACGACCACCCGTGCGCTCATCGTCAGCGTCGGCGGGACCGACTGGCTGGAGATCGACGACGGCTCGCAGAGCAACGACGCCGATGACGACGACGCGGCCGCGCCGCCGGCCATCACCGCCGTGCGCGCCATGGCCGGTCCCGTGCGCGGGCCGCACGGCGAGGGGCTGGGCCTCGCCTGGCCCAAGGCCGGTTTTGATCTCTCCGAGTGCGATGCGGGCGGCGAGCGGGACCGCGACACCGTCTTCTGTGCGCGGCCCGGCGAGGGGACGGTGATCTATCAGTTCGGCGTGCGCGGCTGGGATTCCGAGGAAATGCCCTCCTCGGCGGCCATGCGCGCCGGCGGCTATCTGAAGGCGATCATCTGGGCGCCGAACGGGACCGGCGGTTCATGATCGTGCTCGCGATCGACACCTGTCTCGACGCTTGCCAGGCCGCGCTCTCAGCCGACGGGCGGGTCCTGGCCGAGCGCTCGGAGCCGATGCGGCGCGGACACCAGGAGCGGCTCGCCGGCCTCGTCCAGGCGACGATGGCCGACGCGGGCCTGGCCTTCGACGCCGTCGACCGCGTCGGGGTGACGGTCGGGCCAGGCTCGTTTACGGGGCTTCGGGTGGGCCTGGCCTTCGCCAAGGGGCTGGGTCTGGCGTTGGGGGCGCCGGTGGTCGGCGTCGGGGTGTTGGAGGCGCTCGCCGCAGCCGCGGAGGCCGGGTTCGCGGCGGCGATCGTCGATGCGCGGCGTGGGCAGGTCTACGTGCAGGCTTTCGCCGACGGCCGGGCGCTCATGAGCCCGGACATCCTTCCCCTCGGGTCCGCGGCCGCGCGGCTGGTCGAGCTTGGCGCCGGCCGTCCGGCCACGCTGGCCGGTCCCGGCGCGGTCCTGCTGGCCGAAGCGCTGCCGGGCGCGCGGTTGATCGACTGCGTTGCGCCCCAGCCCGCCGCGATCGCGCGCCTGGCAGAGGCCGCCCGGCCGCCGTTTCCGCCGCCCCGGCCGCTCTATCTGCGCGCGCCCGACGCCGAGCCGGCATGACGCTCGCGCCCGCCGCCCGCGCCGACGCGCCGGCCATGGCGCGGACGCATGCCGCAAGCTTCGCCGACAGCTGGACCGCCGCCGACATCGCCGCCTTGATCGACGCGCCGGGCGGCTTCGCCTTTCTCGTCCGCGCGGACGATGCGATCGCCGGTTTCGCGCTGGCGCGCGCCATCGCCGGAGAGGCGGAGCTGCTGACGCTGGCCGTCGATCCGCGGCATCGGCGTCGCGGCGTCGCGCAGGCGCTGCTCGAGGCGGTTTGCGGCGCGGCGCGGGCCGCGGGCGCGGCAAGCCTTTTTCTCGAGGTCGCTGCCGACAACACCCCCGCGCTTAGCCTCTATGCGGCCGCTGGGTTCGTCCGCGTCGGCCAGCGCCCGGCCTACTACGAGGCCGCGGACGGCCGGTTCACCGACGCGCTGGTGCTCCGCCGCGCGCTTAACAGCCCGGCCGGTTGAGCCTATCCTCGCTTCGGGAGGCGACGAGGGCGAGTTGGACCGGATCGAGAAGCTCTGCATCGAGAAGGGCATGCGCATGACTGATCAGCGCCGTGTCGTCGCGCGGGTCCTGTCGCTGGCCCATGACCACCCCGACGTCGAGGAGCTCTACCGCCGCGCCCACGAGGAGGACCCCCACATCTCCATCGCCACCGTCTATCGAACCGTGCGCCTGTTCGAGGAGGCCGGCATCATCGCGCGCCACGACTTCCAGGGCGGTCGCTCCCGCTACGAGGAGATTCCCGACACGCACCATGACCATCTGATCGACATGAAAACCGGGCAGGTGATCGAATTCGTCGACGAGCAGATCGAGGCCCTGCAGCAGGCGATCGCCAAGCGCCTCGGCTACCGGCTGGTCGACCATCGCCTCGAGCTCTACGGCATGCCGACGGAGGACGGCGAGGGCTGACCGGGCCTCGCCTTGCGCGCGCTCCCGCTCCCGCCCATAACCGGCCCATGGCCCGCCAGAAGCGCCTCTACATCAAGACCTACGGCTGTCAGATGAACGTCTACGACAGCGAGCGCATGGCCGACCTCCTGCGTCCGCTGGGCTATGCCGCGACCGATGCGCCGGACGACGCCGACCTCGTCGTGCTCAACACCTGCCACATCCGCGAGAAGGCGACCGAGAAGGTCTATTCGGAGCTCGGCCAGCTGAAGCGCCTGAAGGCGGCGCGCGCCGCGGCCGGGGGCTCGATGACCATCGCCGTGGCCGGCTGCGTGGCGCAGGCCGAAGGCGCCGAGATCATGGCCCGCCAGCCGGCCGTCGACCTGGTGGTCGGCCCGCAAGCCTACCATCGCCTGCCGGAGCTGATCGCCCGCGCCCACCGCGCCAGCGGCGAGCGGCTGGCCGCCGACTTCGCCGCCGAGGCCAAGTTCGACGCCTTGCCGGGTGCGCGCGCGCCGGCCGGCGTGGCCGCCTTCCTGACCGTCATGGAGGGCTGCGACAAGTTCTGCAGCTTCTGCGTGGTGCCCTACACGCGCGGCGCGGAGTATTCGCGCCCGGCCGCCGCGATCGTCGCCGAAGCCCGTGCGCTGGCGGCGAAGGGCGTGCGCGAGGTGACGCTGCTCGGCCAGAACGTCAACGCCTACGCGGGCGGGCTCGCGCCCCTCATCCGGGCGCTGGCCGCGGTCGAGGGGATCGAGCGCATCCGCTACACGACGAGCCATCCGCGCGACATGGATGACGGCCTGATCGCCGCCCACGCCGAGGTCCCGGCGCTCATGCCCTATCTGCATCTGCCCGCGCAGTCCGGGTCTGACCGGGTGCTGAAGGCGATGAATCGGGGCTATTCGGCCGGCGACTATCTGCGCCTCGTCGAGCGCGTCCGCGGCGTGCGCCCCGACATCGCGCTTTCCGGGGACTTCATCGTCGGCTTTCCCGGCGAGACGGCGAAGGATTTCGAGGCGACGCTCGATCTCGTGCGCGCGGCGAACTACGCCAGCGCCTTCTCGTTCAAATACTCCCGCCGGCCTGGCACGCCGGCAGCGGCCTTGCCGGGTCAGGTGGCCGAAGCGGAAAAGGACGAACGGCTGCATCGCCTGCAGGCCCTGATCGGCGACCAGCAGGCGGCGTTCAACCGCGCCCAGGTGGGGCGCACGCTGCCTGTACTCATCGAAAAACCCGGCCGCCACCCCGGCCAGCTGGTTGGCCGCAGCCCCTACCTGCAGGCCGTGCACCTCGCCGCGCCAACGGCGATGATCGGCCGCATCGTCCCGGTCAGGATCGAGCGCGCCGAGCGCAACAGCCTCGCCGGCGCCAAGGCCGCGCTGGAGCCCGCTTGAGCCGCGACACCCGCGAGTTCGTGCCGCTCTCCGACGCCGCCGTCCGCGCGGTCTCTGGCCCGAACAGCCGCCATGCGGCGCTGATCGAGGACGCTTTCCATGTGCTCATGGAGACGCCCGGGGGCGGGGTGTCGCTGGCCGGCGACGCCAAGGCGCGCGCCGCGGCCAAGCGGGGCATACGCGCGTTGGCCGAGCAGGCCGATAGCGGACGCCAGGTCGGCGAGGCCGACGTTCGCGCGGCGCTCGCCGTGGCGCGCGGCGGCGATGCGGCGGCCGGCGTCGGCGGCGCGCAGATCCCGCTCGGCCGGCGCGGCGCGGTCGCGCCGAAAACAGCCGCGCAGGCCGTCTACCTCGATCTCATGGCCAGGAACGACCTGGTCTTCGCCGCCGGGCCGGCGGGCACGGGCAAGACCTTCCTCGCCGTCGCCCACG
>Ga0070735_10005743_pt1 | contig 10220 bp, 13 predicted proteins | sample Coa_R1_FD_66443 | JGI IMG/M metagenome (GOLD analysis project Ga0070735, IMG submission 66443) | Surface soil microbial communities from Centralia Pennsylvania, which are recovering from an underground coalmine fire - Coalmine... | ecosystem: Environmental > Terrestrial > Soil > Unclassified ... | reverse complement strand
AACTTTCCACTGCGCATGCTCGGCACCGTGATCGGCGGCTTGTCGATGGCAGGCGCTCTTGGCATGGCGACCGGGCCTATCGCCGGCGGCCTGATCTACGATCACTTTGGCAGCTACGCCGGACTCTATATCGGTTCCTGGGCCGTTGGGCTCGGCGCCTTCTTTATCATCCTGACCTTCAGGCCATTTCCGAAGATTGTCGCCCAACCCGCGGCAATGCCGGCATAAACAGCCTGCGGCCCATCGGGAACCCAACGCTCGCCGCCGGCCAAGAAGACCGGCGGCGTTTTTTTGTCCGCCCCTGACTCCTTTTCGGCGTCTCAAACGTCTTGGCTTCATCAACAGGAGGATAGCCATGTCACTTGCGATGAAAACCCCGCCGATCGTGTCCGCCCAGGAATGGGAGGCCGCTCGCGAACAGCTGCTCGTGAAGGAGAAAGAGCTGATGCGGGCCAAAGACGCGCTCTCGGCCGAACGCCGGCGGATGCCCTGGATGGCGGTCGAGAAGGCCTATGCGTTCGAAGGACCCAAGGGCAAGATGAGCCTGCTCGACCTGTTCGAAGGCCGCCACCAGTTGATCGTCTACCGCGCCTTCTTCGAGCCCGGCGTGCACGGCTGGCCGGAGCATGCCTGCATCGGCTGTTCGCTGGGCGCCGACCAGGTCTCCAACCTTGCTCACCTCAACGCGCGCGATACCACGCTTGTCTATGCCTCGCGCGCACCGCAGGCGGACATTGCAAGACTCAAGGGGCGCATGGGTTGGGAGCATATCCCGTGGGTCACCATCACCGACAGCTTCGACAAGGACTTCGGCGTCGATGAATGGCACGGCCACAACGCTTTCATCCGCGATGGCGAGCGCATCTATCGCACTTACCTGATCAACAGCCGCGGCGACGAGGCGATGGGCACGGTCTGGAGCTATCTCGACATGACCGCGCTCGGGCGTCAGGAGGTCTGGGAGAAGTCACCTGAGGGGTATCCGCAGGAGCGCCCGTACAAGTGGTGGAACTGGAACGAGAGCTACGTGCCCAATGCTGCGCCCGATCCGAAATGGGTCGCAGTATCTGACGCCGGCGAGGCGGCTTTCCGCAAACGCGACGCGAAGCCATGACCAGGTGGCTCCATCTCGCGGCGGCGCCGGCATTTGCGCTGATGGCGCTTGCCACCGCGGCGTCCGACAGCAGTGCGCCGATGGCGCTCTGCTCAGTCGGAGCTGGCTTCGGCCTCGGCGGCATGACGCCGATGTATATGCTGATGGCCGTTTTTCATTCAGCGCCATGGTTGAAGCTGATTTCACGGCGGGGCGTGACTCTTTTCACGGTGCTCGATCGTCATGGTGATGTCCAAACGATGGAGCAGAAGCCATGAACCTGAAAGACAAGAATGCAGTCGTCACCGGCGGAAGCCGCGGACTGGGTCTCGGACTGGTTGAAGCACTGGTCGCGCACGGCGCCAAAGTGACGGTCGTCGCGCGCGAGACAGGTGCGCTTGCCGCCGTACGCGAGCGGCTTGGCGTCGCCACGATTTCGGCCGACGTGACCGATGAAGCCGCCGCACACCGCATCCTCGGCGAGATCCAGCCTGATATCCTGGTGCTGAATGCCGGCGCGAAGCCGCCGACGGGCCGGCTCGACCGGCTCAGCTGGGAAGATTTCAGCACGACGTGGGAGACCGACGTCAAGGGAGGCCTCTACTGGATGCAGGCTGCGCTGAAGACGCCGCTGAAGTCCGGCAGCCGCGTCCTCGTCGGATCGAGCGGCGCGGCACAAAACGGTTCGCCGCTGTCGGGCGGCTATGCCGGCGCCAAGCGGATGCTCTGGCTGATGGCCAAATATGCCAACGGCGTCTCGGAGCAAGGTAATCTCGGCATTCGCTTTCAGGCGATCGTGCCGCAGCAGATCATCGGCGACACAGGTGTGGGCGATGCCGGCGCCAAGGCCTATGCGGGTGCGCTCGGCATTGGTCAGAAGGAATTCCTGGCCCGCTTCGGCGCGCCGATGCCGCCGCGCGAATTCGGCGAAAAAGTCGTTTCCGTGCTCGAAGAGGCGAAATACGCTGACGGCGTGGTCTTTGGGCTCAAGGGCGACACCGGAATTACCATGATCGAGGGAGCGGCGGCTTGAACGCAGGCCCATCCGAAGGCGAACGCGACCGCCGGGCAGAGCTGCTGGCTCTGACCGGCGAGTTGCGCCCCGAACTGCACCGCTACTGTTCGCGGCTGATGGGGTCGGTGATCGACGGCGAGGACGTCGTGCAAGATACGATGGCGCGCGCGCTTGCGGCGTTCGACGAGATCAAGGAGATGCCGCAGCTCCGGCCCTGGCTGTTTCGGATCGCCCATAACCGGGCGCTGGATCTGTTGCGAAGCCGCGCGCGGCGCAAGGCAGAACCGATCGAAGCTGCATCCGATGTCGCCGACGAGGCCAACGCAGATCCCATGGAGGTCCTGATGCGTCAGGAAGCGGTCGAGACCGCCGTGTCGCGCTTTGCCGAGTTGCCGCTCGTTCAGCGCAGCGTCGTGATCTTGAAGGACGTGCTCGACGAGTCCTTGAAGGATATCGCCGAACTGCTCGATCTCAGCATCGATGCGGTGAAGGCGCATCTCGCGCGCGGCCGGGCGCGGCTTCGCGAGATCAATGCGCAGGCTGCCACGCTCGCCGACGCGCGTCCGGTGTCGGCTGCCGTCGCGCGTTACGTCGCCCTGTTCAACGCGCAGAACTGGGACGGCTTGCGGGCGCTGCTCGCGGACGACGTGAAACTTCATCAGTCGACTTATCCGCTGCGCGTGGGCTCCGCCGATGTCGGCAGGTTCTTTACGATCTATGCCACGTTCGACGGCGTGCGACTTCAGCCGGCCTGGGTGGAGGGACGGGAGGTGATCGCCGTGTTCGAGAAAGGCGCGGGCACAACGCCTAACTACTTCATGTGGCTCGAATGGCGCGACGGCCGCATCAGCTTCATCCGTGACTATCGGTATTCGCGTTATATTGTGGACGATGCGAAGCTCATGCTGGCTGGCGATGACAGCGCCGCGGGCAACATCGATCCTGCCTGAGCTTTTTTACTGGCGAGGTTGAGCGTCGAGCAGGCGATCCTGCACTAAGCGAACGGCGCCGCGGCTCCATGAATAGTTGGCGCCCATTCGCAGCCCGGTATCGCCTGCGGCGAGGACGGTACCGGCCCGCGCATCGCGTAGCTGAAAGCGGATCGTATATTCGGTCCGGCTGATCCGCCTGACAACGCCGATGAACGATTGATCCGCGCCCAGTTTTTGCGCGATGCCGGCATCGCAGCCGGCGCAGTCATGCAAAGCGGCTGCGTTCGTCGCGACGGCGTCGCCGCCGATCGTGACCACCCGATAGCGTCCGGACCGGCCCAATAATTGTCGGATCGCCTCCGTGGTGTTCGCCAGTTCCTTGGCATCCGATGGGACCTGGGACGTCGCTGCACTCTCGTCTTCAAGCTCGAAGTCGAAGACCGCAAGGTTGACCGGAGCTTGCGCCGCTGCCGGCAGGGTTGGCAGGGACGGTGCGGCCAGCGCCGCGCGGATATCTTGCGACACGAAGGTTTCAGCGCGCTGCCAGGCCTGCTCGTTATCGCCGCGGAACGTGTAGAGCTTGTCAAAGACCACGCGGCTGGTGCCGGCGTCGACAGCACTCACCTTCGTCCACTGCACGAGCGTGCTCATCTTGTGGATGGCCCCGGTGATCAGGATCGCTGCGCCGTCTGCCTTGGCGGTGCGAAGACGATCCGGCGTCATCGCACTCTGCGTGCAAGGTGAGGTGCAGGTAGAGGTGACGAGCCGATAGGTATGGTCCGCCGCGACATCGCCTCTGAGCGCGGCCATGAATTGCTCCAGGTGTGATCTGTGAGCGGCCGCCTGGTCCGTTAGTTCGCCGGACGTGTCGAGGTAGATGAAATCGTCGATAGCCACGGCGATCGGGTTTGCCGGAGGCGCTTCCGCATCTGCCCGCGTCGGGCTTGCGAAGATTGCCGTCAGGGCGAGGGCGGTCAATGCGGCGAGGTGGCGAGCCATGATGAGTGACCTGTGAAAATTCGGCGGAGGAGATCGAGCCAGCCTAGACTTGTTGCGCAACTCCCGAAGCGGAACGTTTCCCGACCCTATCCGGGAAATTTTCACGACCGCGCTCCGAGCGCCGAAGTGGCGCTTTCCCCCGGATACGTTCTGCCGTTAGATAGGATGACGCCGGCAGCCTCTCGGCCGTTGCAGCCGCTTTTCGCGAAGGCATTCGCCAATGTGGACGTTTTCGAAGAGTGACCTCAAATTTCGTTTGACGGTTCGCGTCACCACGGTGTCCGCCGTCTGCTTTGTCGCCATTGCGGCCTATTTCCTCGTTGATACCGACAGGTCCGTGCACGCCAAAATCGACGCCATCGCGGACGTCACCGCGCGAACCATGGAACTGCAGCAAAACATGGGCCGGTGGGTCGGCCAGCCGCGCTCGGCTTTTCCCGATCTGCAGGACGTCGCTGGTTCGGCGGTAATGCCCGGTCTCTGCATTGCCTATCGCGACATCAACGGGGCGACCATCCAGCAGGTGTGCGGCGGCGCGCAAGACCGGAAGTCGGATCCGCCTTATGTCTTCACGGCGTTTTATCGCAAGCTGTTCGATCCCGGCCGCGAGGCGGTCCGGACTGTGTCGCTGCGCGGTGCGAAAATCGGTGAAGCCGTGGTCTGGGCCGATGCGGCGACGCTGACGTCGGAAGCCTGGCGCGGGGCGGGCAGGGTGATTGCGGCGCTGCTGATCGCGTTGCCCGTGCTGAGCGGTCTCGTCTATGCGGCGCTCGCGCGGGCGCTTCGCCCGACGCGATTGATCCGCGCAGGGCTCGAACGCATTGCCGCTAACGACCTCTCCGCCAGGCTGCCGCCGTTTGATCTCGCCGAACTTTCCGCCATCCGCGAGGTCTTTAACCACCTCGCCGCAAGCCTGAGCGAGGCGCTGGCCGAGCGAAGCGAATTGACGCGCAAGCTGATCGCCCTGCAGGATGATGAACGGCGGCACCTTGCGCGCGAACTTCACGACGAGTTCGGACAATCTCTCGCGGCCATCCGCGCGCTCGCCGCATCGGCGCGCCAGAGCGCCGCAACAGGATGTCCCGAGGTCCTGGCTGAATGCGATGCCATCGCGCGAACTGCAGCCGGTATGATGGAGACATTGCGCGGCGCGCTTTTCAGGTTGCGTCCTCCTGACGTTGACGAGCTGGGGCTGGCGGCAAGCCTGGAGGGCTTGATCGCCGGATGGAATGGACGCAGCCAGGGGAAGACCCGCTTCGACATTGAACTGTCCGGCAGTTTTGTGAATTTGCCGGGCGAATTGGCCGGCAATCTCTACCGCATCGCGCAGGAGGCAATCACCAACGCCGCAAAGCATTCGGGCGCGAGCCGGATAGGCCTTCGCGTGGTGATGCGCGAGATGCCAGTAGCGCCTGGCGATGGCCGCTCCGGGACAATCGAACTCGTCGTCGAAGATGACGGCCAACCAAGCGATCGCCCGGTCAAATCCGGAATGGGCCTGCTTGGCATGCGCGAGCGCGTTGCCGCCATCGGCGGAGTTCTCGACGTCGAGGCTCGGCCGAGCGGAGGATTTGCGCTGCGCGTCGCGATTCCCGCGGCCGCGACCGTTGACGGCGGTCGGCTCGAGACCGTCAGTGAGGAGTGCGCGGCATGAACGGCGCTGCCAGAACGATCATGCTGGTCGACGATCACTCTGTCGTTCGGGAAGGCTACCGCTCCGTTCTGGGCAAACAACCGGGACTGCGCGTTGTCGCCGAGGCCGCTGACGGCGTTGAGGCTTATCGGCTGTTAAAGGAGGTCCGGCCTGATCTCGTGATCATGGACCTGGTCATGCCTGGGATCGGTGGCATCGAAACCATCCGTCGCATTCGCCAATGGGATCGCAACGCCCGGATTCTCGTGTTCACCATGCATCAGAACGCCGCCTTTGCCGTGCAGGCGATCCGGGCGGGCGCCAAGGGCTACGTCACCAAGACGAGTCCGCCCGAGACGCTCATACGAGCTGTCATGGATGTTCTGGCTGACCGGATCGCCATCAGCCCGGACATCGACCATGAACTCGCGCTCAGCCGGCTTGGCGACCTTGGCGACGAAACGAACGCGGCCGATGTGTTGACGCCGAGGGAATTCTAGGTGTTGCAGATGCTGCTGGCTGAAAAGACCAGCGATGAAATCGCCGAGACACTTCATTTGAGCCCCAAGACGGTCGCGAATCTCCACTCCCTCATCAAGGACAAGCTCGGCGTCGGTTCTGATATCGAGCTTGTCCGGCTTGCGCTTCGGCAGGGAATATTGACCTAGCGGAGATTGGAAACAGCGCATCACGCCGACCAAGCGCGCCCGCCCGCTACCCGATCGCGCCGGTGACTATGCGACCCACGGCCGCCAACGTCGCGTTGCGGTGTTCGCTGTCCGGCGAGCTTCCGGTCAGATAGGCTGAAACGAAGATGGGCGGCCTGCCGGACGAAGGCCAGATGACGGCGACGTCGTTGGTGGTACCTTTTTCGCCGGACCCGGTCTTGTCGCCGACGCGCCAGTCGCGGGGAAGCCCGGCGCGCAGCCTCGTGTCGCCGGTCTTGTTGCCGATCAGCCAGCCGACGAGGTGTTCTTGGGAAGCAGGGGACAAGGCCTTGCCGGTCACCAGCGTGCGCAGATTGGCGAGCATCGCGAGAGGCGATGTCGTATCGCGGGGATCGTCCGGCACGGCTTCGTTGAGGGCAGGTTCGTTGCGATCAAGCCGTGTAACCTTGTCGCCCAGCGACCGGGCGTAAGCAGTCAGTCCCTGTGGCCCACCCATATTCGCCAGCAACAGATTGGCTGCCGTGTTGTCGCTCACCGTCATCGCCGCCTCGCAGATCTCGGCTAGCGACATTCCATCTCCGCCGACGCGCTCCTTGCTGATCGGCGAGTTGGCTACGACGTCGCCGGCGTCGAACCTGATGCGGCGCTCCAGTCGATCCTTGCCGCTGTCGACCCGCGTCAGCGTCGCGCCGACGGCGAGCAGTTTGAACGTGCTGCACATCGGAAAGCGCTCATCGCCCCGGGATGCCGCGCTTCTGCCGCTGGCGGTATCGATGACAGCCACGCCGAGTCGGCCGCTGCGCTCCTTCTCGAGGGTCTCGATGTGGCGTGCGAATTGCTCGGACCAATCATGATTGCCTTGCGCGAATGCGCCCGAGCCGCGCAAAAGGCCCCCGCTTGTCGCTGCAAGAATTCCATAAAGAAATTGACGTCGCTCGATCATTTCTGCTGCCCTCTGTTGCGCTCGCGTCAATGCGCCAAAACGAAACCGATTGACAAGCGATGAAAAATTGGACGAACCATGAGGATAATTTGGGTCTCTAGTGGAGTGGATTTGACATTCGCTAACGGCTTGTCCGCAAACTCTCACAGCGAATGTCAAATCCTAAACTCCACTAGAAAAATATATTTGCTAGTGGTCCTTTGATTATAACATTCGCAAAAGTGACTGCTGAGAAGGGATGCGAATGTTAGAATCGGACCACTAGGAAAATGTTCGGATCGCATCTGCCCTTCAATGCGCTGTGTGCCTTCGAGGCATCCGCCCGCCATCTCAGCTTCACCCGCGCCGGCCTGGAACTGTGCGTGACCCAAAGCGCCGTCAGTCACCAGGTGAAGACGCTCGAAGACATGCTGAAGGTGAAGCTGTTTCGCAGGCTCCCGCGCGGGCTGGCCCTGACCGACGAGGGGCTGGCGCTGATGCCGGTACTCACCGAAACATTCGCGCGCATTCGCGCAACGCTCGACCAATTCGCCGACGGTCAGCTTCGCGAGACTGTTACGGTCGGCGCGGTTGGAACGTTCGCCACGCGGTGGCTGTTGCCCCGGTTACAGGCGTTTCGCAAGACACATCCGAGGATCGACTTGCGCATTTTCACCAACAACAATCGGGTCGATATCGCCGGCGAAGGGCTCGATTTTGCGATCAGGTTCGGCGACGGCTCGTGGCATGGAACCCGGGCTGTGGAGCTCATGGCCGCGCCGCAGTCGCCTCTATGTGCGCCCGACATCGCAGGGAGGTTGCGCCGGCCCGAAAATCTTCGCAGCGAAATTCTTCTTCGTTCCTACCGGACCGACGAATGGGAGCGCTGGTTTGCCGGCGTTGGCGTTCCCTGTCCCAAGGCGCGAGGGCCGGTGTTTGATTCCTCGATCGGCATCGCCGAGGCTGCGGTGCAGGGCGCGGGCGTTGCCTTGTTGCCGGTCGCGATGTTCGCTACCGAGCTCAAGAAGCGGCGTCTGGTCCAACCCTTCAAGAATGAAGTCAGTCTTGGTAGTTACTGGTTGACGAGCCTGAAATCGAAACGGGAGACGTTAGCCATGAAGACATTCCAGGGTTGGCTGCTGGCGCAGCTGTCCAGCAGCGAATCGACATCAAAACAAGGAAGAAAAAGATGACACGTGTGCGCTGTGTGACTGAAATGGGCATGGGCGTTGACGTCCACGGCCGGGACGCGACCAAAGCCGCAAAACGCGCGGTGTCGGATGCGATCCGCCATTCGAGCCTCGGCTTCTTTCGCATGCTGGGCAAAACCGCCAACGACATGTTCGTCGATGTCACGATCGCAGTGCCGAACCCGGAAGCCGTCGACACAGAAGCGGTGGCGAAGGAGCTGCCCTACGGCACAAAGAAGGTGACGGCGGTCAAAGGCGGGCTCGAAATTCCCTCCGATATCGGCAACGATCCCATCCTCATTGCGAACGCCGCCGTAATCGTCAGTTTCGACGACGGGAAATAGCCGCTCATGTCCGATCTTTCCGCTTTTCCGATCACCAAACGCTGGCCCGCGCAACGTCCCGACCGGCTTCAGCTCTATTCGTTGCCGACGCCGAACGGCGTCAAGGTCTCGATCATGCTTGAGGAGACAGGACTGCCTTACGAGGTGCATCTCGTCGACTTCAACAAGGACGACCAGAAAACGCCGGAGTTTCTGTCGCTCAATCCGAACGGCAAGATTCCGGCGATCATCGATCCGAACGGACCGGGCGGCAAACCGCTTGGCTTGTTTGAGTCCGGCGCGATCCTGCAATATCTCGCCGAGAAAACCGGCAAGCTGCTGCCGGCGGACGCCGCGCGCCGCTGGCAGACCATCCAGTGGGTTCATTTCCAGATGGGTGGCATCGGGCCGATGTTCGGCCAGGTCGGTTTCTTCAATAAATTCGCCGGCAAGGAGATCGCCGACAAACGGCCGCTCGAGCGCTACGTCAACGAATCAAAGCGGCTGCTCCGCGTGATGGAGTCTCGCCTTGCAGGACGGCAATGGATCATGGATGACGAATTCACCATCGCCGACATCTCGATGCTCGGCTGGGTGCGCAACCTGATCGGCTTCTACGAGGCACGCGACCTCGTCGCTTACGATGAGTTCGCTCATGTCCCGGCCTGGCTCGATCGCTGCCTGGCGCGACCGGCGGTCGAACGCGGGCTGAATATTCCGAAGCGGCCGTGAGCAAGCCTGCGTCCGTCGCGGACTTATGATCGCATCATAATTGCGTGTGGCTTGACAGGCGCGCGCGATTGGCTCCAAATTAAGTCGGTCAACTAACTCGGAGACACCATGGCGCTCGCCGACAAGCGATCGCGGCTGGTCGATGCCGCCGTCAACCTCGCCTACCGCAACGGGTTCGGCGCGACCTCGCTTGCCGATATCGCCAGCGAGGCGAAGGTCCCGTTGGGGAACGTCTACTACTACTTCAAAACCAAGGATGAGATCGGCGAAGCCATCGTCGAGCTTCGGCTCGCCCAAATGGCGGCGATGCTGAAGCGATGGGATGGCGAGGCGACGCCCAGAGACCGGCTCTACCGCTGCATCGAAGCCGTCCTCGGCAACCGGGATTCCCTTGCGCAACGCGGCTGTGCGGTCGGCACGTTTTGCTCGGAACTGCACAAGACGGGGGGAGCGGTCGCGGCCAAGGCGACCGGGATATTCTCGCAATATCTGGCATGGCTCGAGATCCAGTTTCGCGCACTGGGCAAGGGGAAAGCTTCACGCGGCCTTGCCGTTCATCTGCTCTCGGCCCTGCAAGGTGTCTCGCTTCTGGCCCACACGTTCCATGACCCCGATCTTGTGACAATGGAGACGAGGCGCCTGAAGGCCTGGGTCGATAGCCTCTAGACGAATCTGGAAGCCGGATACGTCGACTTCGAGACAGACAAGAAAAT
>Ga0070735_10005742_pt1 | contig 10221 bp, 9 predicted proteins | sample Coa_R1_FD_66443 | JGI IMG/M metagenome (GOLD analysis project Ga0070735, IMG submission 66443) | Surface soil microbial communities from Centralia Pennsylvania, which are recovering from an underground coalmine fire - Coalmine... | ecosystem: Environmental > Terrestrial > Soil > Unclassified ... | reverse complement strand
CTGGTTCTTCGATCACTGCGAAACCATCAGCGATCGCAATATCGAACGTGTGAAGGCGCTGGGCGGAGGTATCGCGGTACAGAACCGCATGGCCTTCCAAGGCGAATATTTTGTCGAGCGCTACGGGGCGTTGCAAGCCAAACGCACACCGCCAATTCGCAGAATGCTCGAGATCGGCGTTCCGGTTGGGGCTGGTACAGACGCAACGCGCGTCTCGAGCTATAACCCTTACCTTTCTCTCTATTGGCTTATCACTGGAAAGACCATCGGCGGTCGCAACCTGTATCCACAAGAAAATCGGCTTGATCGCGGGGAAGCACTCAAGCTCTACACGGTGGGCAGCAGTTGGTTTTCAACAGAAGATGGTAAGAAGGGAGCGCTGGCTCCTGGGCAGTTGGCGGACCTAGCTCTTCTTTCCGCGGATTATTTCTCGATTCCGGATGATGAGATCAAGCAGCTTGAATCCGTGCTCACGATTGTAGGCGGGAAGATCGTTTATGCCACCGAGGAATTCTCCAAACTCGCGCCGCCAGCGTTACCGGTGAGTCCAAGCTGGTCTCCTGTCAAAGAGTATGGCGGGTATGCAAAGGGGCAGCGCGAAGTAGTTGGCGCGTCTCATTCGGCTTTCTGTTCGCATATCGAGACCTCCGCACCAAGCGGGGCAAAATCGCACTTGCAAGTGCTGGGTGAGCTCGGTCTTTGGGGGTTAGGTTGCGACTGCTTTGCATTCTAATTCGGACGATGGAGGAGGGACGGAGATGAAGATGTTGTTCTTATCTTTTGTAATTGGTCTTGGTGTGGGCGTTCTTTACGGGCTCATCCGAGTCAAGAGTCCAGCGCCGCCTATCGTGGCATTGCTCGGCCTCTTGGGAATGGTACTTGGCGAACAGTTGGGGACATGGATGCAAACAAAGAAGCTCAATATTCCGCATGCTACGGCCGTCTGTCTTGTCGGCGAGTCCTACGATTCGGCGGCATCCGCTCGAAACGCTTTAGCCGCAGCGCCCGAGGTTTCCGTCCGAATTAAGTGATTGTCAAGTTAGGAGAAACGGAATGCGGATCAACAAAACTATCTTTGGAACCTGGGTTGCGCTAGTTCTGACGCTCGGTCTCGCGGTTGGATGTCCCCACGTCGCTTTTGCCCAAAGTGCACAGACAGCCGAATCCGTCAGCGTGGCTGTAGGGCCGCAGTACGACACGACACATGTCTACGTGGCACCCGAAGATTTTGATCGCTTCGTCACGAGTTTGATTGCGACATTTGGCGGTACAAAGACCAAGCAGGGAGTCTTCACGGTAACTCCTACCCCGAGTAGCACCATGTCGCAACTGGTTCTCACAGCCGTGGGCTCGGTATCGGTGTTCGGATTCAAAACGCCGATTCCATATCCATTCGGCCTGGAGCGCACCGGCTATCTGGTCACCGACATGGACGAAGCTATCCGCGTCGCCAAGGCCACTGGCGCAGACGTGTTCGTCGCTCCTTTCAACGATCCGCTCGGTCGAGACGCGATTATTCAGTGGCCCGGTGGTGTGAACACGCAATTGTATTGGCATACTGCTGCGCCGTCTTATTCTCCGCTCCAGACAGTTCCGGAGAATCGGGTCTATGTGTCTCCGGACAGAGTGGATGCCTTCGTGCGCAGCTTTCTTGCCTTCTCTCACGGAAGCGTTGTCTCGGATGAATCACGAGCGCCAGGCATTGAAATCGGAAGACCAGCGCAAACCTACCGGCGAGTGAGGATCGAATCAAAGTTCGGGAAATTGACCGCATTTGTTACTGACGGGCATCTTCCATACCCCTACGGGCGGGAGATGACGGGATATGAAGTCGCGAATCTCGCGGAGACGCTTGCCAAGGCCAAGGCGGCTGGTGCAGACGTGCTCATCCCCCCATACAAGACGGACGAGCGAGACGCGGTTGTTGTCAGTTTTCCGGGAGGGTACATCGCTGAGATCCACTCAGTCACAAGGAAATAGGACACACAACGGATGATGCGCTGGAACAAGCAGAGCCGCACACGATATGACAAGGGAGTCACAGATGCGAACCGTCATGATATGGATGGTGCTGTCTTCTGTGAGTTCTCTATTCTCGCGAGGCCAATCGATTCCAACTGACGAATCCCCAGCACGAACCTATCACTTGCTTCGCGAGGACGACGACTGGACTTTCCTTGCCGATCCCGCTAAGCGACAGGATTTTTGGGATCCCATCAAATACACTCCTCTGCGATCAGACCGGAATGGCTGGTTCCTATCTATGGGCGGCGAAGCTCGCGAGATGTGGGAACAGATTGGAAACGATAACTGGGGCCAACAGCCATTCATGAACGGCTATCTCGACCAACGGTACATGCTTTATTTCGACGTGCACTACGGCAAGCACTTCCGCTCGTTCGTAGAGTTGAAAAGCGGTTTGAATTCTTACCGCATGGGCGGCCCGAGGCCGATCGACGAAAAGAAACTGGATTTCCAGGCGGCATTTTTCGAAGTCGGAACGGGAGATGATCGGAACTGGATCAAGTTCAGGGCCGGCAGACAAGAGATGGAATACGGTTCTGGCCGCTTGATCGATGTGCGGGAGGGCCCAAATGTTCGCTTGAGTTTTGACGGATTCAAGGTAAAGACCCGCATCGGATCTTGGCAGATTGACGGCTTCGCCATGCGGCCGGACCTGGACAGGCCGGGCTTTTTTGGTAACGCGCCCAATCATGGAGTCGGATTTTGGGGCGTGTATGGCGTCCGGCCTCTCAAAAAGAGCCTCACACTGGACACTTACTACCTGGGCCTCGACAGAAAAACAGCGGCATTCGACCGAGGCGTCGGCCAAGAGGTACGGCACAGTATCGGGGCGCGTCTCTCCCGTCCCATCGCTCAAACGGGCCCTGGCTGGGATTTCGACTATGAAGCGCTTTGGCAATTTGGCAGCTTTGGTTCCGCAAATATCCGGGCGTGGACCGTGGCATCTGAAACCGGCTACCGGCTCCCGACCCTTCCGCTGAAACCACGATTCAGCGCCAAGGCAGACATCTCCAGTGGCGACGATCCGAGGACGAATACGCTAGGTACTTTCAATCCCTTGTTCCCCAAGGGCAATTATTTTGGCGTCCTCGCCACCGCGGGCCCAGGCCCCATCAACTTTATCGACGTACACCCTCATGTGGAAACGGCGTTGCCGCACGATGTGACGGCCTCCTTCGATTGGATCTTTCAGTGGCGGGAAAGTCTGCGAGACGGAGTGTATTCCGTCCCGGGATTTCTGATTATTCCCGCAGGAAAGAGCAACGTGCGTTTCGTCGGGCATCGTCCTGGCACGGAAGTGCACTGGCAAGCGAATCGTCACCTCTGGTTTCAGGCCGACTACGGAATTTTCTACGCCGGAAAATTCGTTAAGGAGAGCCAACCAGCCCGCAACCTCAATTACTGGGCATTGTGGGCCGGCTACAAGTTTTAGGGAGTCATCGTGGAGGTTGCCGTGGCAAAAGCGATTGCGGTCTACGTTCCGAATACCTTGCGGAACCCGCCGAAGGGCGTTCCTGAGTTCCAACGTAGAGGGTTTACCGTGCCCTGCCGACAGACGAAGAAATGCGCTTAACGATGTGTCCCTGGAGGGTGGCCATGAATTTGATCGATGTTTCCATTCTTGAAAAACACGGTGCAGACTTACAGTTCGCTGGTATTGCTCCGAACGCGGTCCGTATGAATCAAAGGCTCCACGCAGAGGTCGGAGTCGATCCTATACCTGGTTTTGCGGGAATCGTCGGCAGAAGCGCGGCTCTGCAACGTGCGCTACGGGATGTCGAGATGGTGGCGCCAACCGATTCCGGCGTGCTGATTCTAGGAGAGACGGGTTCTGGAAAAGAGTTGATCGCTCGAGCGATCCACAACCTGAGCGCCAGACGGAATCGACCGTTTATCAAGCTGAACTGCGCCGCCATTCCCTCCGGCCTATTGGAAAGCGAACTTTTTGGCCATGAAAGGGGCGCTTTTACCGGCGCTATCATGCGCAAGGCGGGCCGCTTCGAGGTTGCCGACAAGGGCACTCTGTTCCTCGATGAAGTAGGTGACATTCCGCTCGAGCTTCAGCCCAAATTGCTGCGGGTGCTGCAGGAACATGAATTTGAAAGATTAGGCAGCACTCGTACACAGCAGGTGGACGTCCGCGTGGTTGCGGCTACACATCGGGATCTGAAGCAGATGGTGGCAGAGGGGGAGTTCAGAAGCGACCTTTATTATCGACTGCACGTTTTCCCATTGCTAGTACCGCCCTTGCGAGATCGCCGCGAAGATATTCCTCTTCTGGTGCGCCATTTCGTGGACGAATATGCTCGGCGTATGAATCGGCGCATCGAAACCATTTCTCCCCAGACTATGGAAGCTTTTCGAAGTTATTCATGGCCGGGTAATGTGCGGGAGCTACAGAACTTTATTGAGCGGGCGGTGATTCTATCGCCGGGGGGTGTCCTGCGCGCACCTCTTGCCGAACTGAAACAGGCCGCTGTCCAAACGCCCAGGTCGGAGCTGAGCACCTTGCAAGAAATGGAGCGTGAACACGTGCTGAGGGCGGTGCGAGCAGCCAGGTGGGTGATCGGTGGTCCTAATGGCGCAGCCGCACTCCTGGGTATGAAGCGAACGACACTGGCCTATCGGATACGCAAACTTAATATTCCGCTCCGTCCTTAATGAAGGAAAACAGCGATGGGTGCGTGAGCATATGCGCTTTTGTTTGCTGAGGCTAGCCTGAGGCCATAGAACATTGGATTTTGCAGAAAATTGGCGATAGCAGAAGGTTCCTCCACGCAAATGGCATGCTTCAAAAGGGAGGGCCGACAATAGCAATCGTAAAGTGTTCAATCGGCTGGTTGTGTTATCGCGAGCAATCTAACCACTGAAAAGGTTATACCGTCGTCCCTGCTTGGAATGGCGGCGGTCACCGGCCATGGACGCCGTCAGTTTTCTCTCCCTCGCGCTCCTTAACGCCACTCTTGGCTTTTCTTGTAGGTGCGATGCTCAACGGACGGGTCATGGCCCGGGCAAACGCCGATTCACAGATTCTATTTGCCGCACAAGCGTTCCTCCTGGAGGGCGCCTTTCTGTTTGCGGCGTCGCTCTGCGGCATTGGATACCGAGGTAATTTGCCGGAACATTCTTTTCAGCCGTTCGCTCTGATTGCTTTGATGGCGCTCGCGATGGGCACACGAAATGCCGCTGTCCGAGAACTCGCGATCCCGGATCTGACGACAACGGTTCTGACATTAGCGATTACAGGCATTGGCGCGGACTCTTCGCTCGCGAACGGCAACAACCCAAGATTGGCGAGAAGGGTCGCTTCGGTCGCTGCAATGTTCTTGGATGCGGCGTTAGGTGCCATGCGACCGCAATCTCCGCCATGTGCCCTGTCGTGTTGTTTCGCTCGGGCCCATGCCCGACAAGCGCTGACCACAAGACTCGACTCTGTGTGTTCAACCCGCGCGGAAATCCTTCTCCCTGATTGCGGCCTCTCGATTAGTTTGGGCGGCAGTTGAGCTTCCTCAAGAGCGTCGGCGAATCGCCGGGGTTGCTGTGCACGCTCTTCAGCAGGGGGTCCACTTTCGCGAAGATCAAACTGCCATCACGCTTTGCACAAGGCCATTCCATCCGCTCGAAACTCAGATGGACAGAGGAGGAAGATTGTGCGAAGCTTCCTCCCAGCTGGGGTTAATTTCGCACCGAACGTCAAACCTTGGACGTCATTTCGGTAGCCACGAGTTGAATATGCGATGCGCGCTGATCTGGCTAGTCTTCCTATGCGAAGGGGTGTCGGCTTGGGCCGTCAATCCCAACGTTCGCATCTCGCAATATCGGCATACGGCCTGGAGAAACCAGGACGGGTTCTTTGATGGCACTCCCTACACGATAGCGCAGGCCGCGGACGGGTATCTGTGGATTGGCACCGGCAACGGGATCCTGCGCTTCGATGGAGTTCACTTCGTCTCGTGGATGCCACCGCCCGGCAGGCAGTTACGGTCTCCTCTCATCGCCAGTTTTCTGGCTGCGCGGGATGGAAGTTTGTGGATCGGGACGTTACTTGGCTTGAGTCATTGGATCAACCAGGACCTGATCAACTATTCCTCATACCCAAACGCGGTCGTGGCTCCCACCTTTGAGGAGGAGGACGGAACCATCTGGGCTCTCCGAGCAGGAACGGCGGATCAAGCCGGACCTCTTTGTCAGATCAAAGGCATGGATATGCGGTGCTATGGGAAAGCAGATGGGATTCCCCAGGAATCCTATTTCTCGTTAACTCGCGACTCGGCGGGGAATTTTTGGCTGGGTGGCAGCACCAGCCTAACCCGTTGGAGATCAGGGTCGAGTCAGACGTACCCCCTTAGTCGGCGGAGGACGAATCTCAATCCTAGCGTGTGCGCCCTTGCGTCGCGACCTGACGCTTCGCTATGGGTAGGGACGTGTGACTCCGGCCCCGGTATAGGGTTGCAGCAGCTTTCGCAGGGCGTGTGGAAGCCGTTTGTCGTGCCCGGGTTTGACAGCAGCACGTTGACGGTTGTGACGCTGCTCATGGACCGCCAAAATGCGCTCTGGGTTGGGACACTCGGGCACGGCATATACCGCATTTATGGCCCGCAAGTCGATCACTTCGGGACTACCGACGGATTGACGGGCGACACGGTATATAAATTCTTTGAGGACAGAGAAGGCAATCTATGGGTTGCGACAAACAAGGGCCTCGACTACTTCCGGGATCTGTCGATCACTACTTTCTCTACCCGAGAAGGGCTGACGACTCCTGCCGTTAGTACGGTCCAAGCCATGCGGGACGGCTCGATTTGGATAGGAGGCGCATCCGCTTTGAATATTTTGGGTCCCGATCTGGGTCAGAACGGCGTGCGCTCCGTTCAAACAGGAAAAGGCTTACCGGGAAATCAAGTTACATCACTCTTCGAGGATCATGCCGGCCGGCGTTGGGTGGGGGTTGAAAACGACCTGAACATCTATGTGAACGGAAGGTTCACAAGAATCACCAGGCGGGACGGCAGATCCACGGGAACAGTTTTTGGCATCACCGAAGATGTGGACAACAATCTCTGGGTGGTGAGCCTCGGACCTCCGAGAGAACTCATCCGTATTTTCAATGGCAAGGTTCAGGAGGAGCTTTCGGCGCCGAGGACACCACCGGCGACGTCGATTGTGGCCGATCCGCGAGGCGGTGTTTGGCTTGGTCTGCTCAATGGTGATCTGGCGCGATATCAACAAGGACGTTTAGAGACTTTCCACTTCGAACATACACCCAGCTCCCGGGTGAACCAGGTCTTGGTGGATTCTGACGGTTCGGTCTTGGGGGCGACGACCTTTGGACTCATAGGTTGGTCTAACGGAAAACAGCAGACGCTGAACGCTCAGAACGGCCTTCCCTGCGACGGTGTGAATGGCCTGGTGGAGGACAACAGCGGCGCCCTTTGGCTGTACATGCAATGCGCAATGGTGCAAATCGCAAGAAGTGACTTGCATAGATGGTGGGCACAGCCCAATGTCAGGTTGCAGCCGAGAGTTTTTGACGCGTCCGACGGCTTACAACCTGGACCTTACGCTCCCTTCGAGAGCCAAGCCGCAAGAACTCAGGATGGCCGCTTGTGGTTTACCAACGCCACCGTAGCACAAACGATCGATCCGGCTCATTTGTCTCGGAACTTGATGACGCCGGCTGTGCACGTGGAACAGGTCATAGCCGACCATAAAGATTATTCAGTGCGAAGCGATGTTGATCTTCCTGCCCGCACGCGCGATGTAGAAATTGATTACACCGGGTTGAGCTTCGCCGTCCCGCAAAAAGTCCGCTTTCGGTACAGGTTGGAGGGCCGCGATACGGACTGGCAGGATGCGGGAACCCGGCGGCAGGCTTTTTATACGGATCTTCGCCCAGGACCGTATCGGTTTCACGTGATCGCTTGCAACAATGACGGTGTTTGGAACAACGATGGAGCAGCAGTGAATTTCAACGTTGCAGCGGCCTGGTATCAGTCGGGCTGGTTTCGTTCATCAATCGTGGCGACTATCTTATTGATGCTCTGGGGAATATATCAATTGCGCGTCCAGCAACTGCAGCGACAGTTCAACGTGGGGCTGGAAGCGCGTGTAAACGAACGCACGCGTATTGCGCGAGAATTGCACGACACGCTGCTGCAAAATTTTCACGGTCTCATGTTCCAATTTCAGGCAGCTAGCAACCTGATGCTGCAAAGACCCGATGAAGCCAAGAAATCTCTGGACGATGCAATCGTTGAGACGAAAAACGCGATCACCGAGAGCCGGGATGCGATTCAAGGTTTGCGTTCGGAGCCGATTGCGAAGGGTAATCTCGCGGAACTGCTCGCGTCGACGAGTCGGGATCTGGCTGAGGCTAACGCGAATGAACTTCAGCCCGTTTTCGATTTAGTAGAAGAGGGGAAGCGTCGGACCCTGTCTCCGATGGTCAGTAATGATATTTGTCGGACTGCGCTCGAACTCATGCGAAATGCTTATCAACACTCGCACGCACGTCGAATCGAGGCCGAGATTCGCTACGGTGATTCCATGTTTCGCTTGCGAATTCGCGACGATGGCCAAGGTATCGAACCGAAGGTGCTCAAGGAAGGTGGGAGATTCGGGCATTGGGGATTGCGCGGCATCCGTGAACGCGCCGACCGAATCGGGGCTCGTCTGGAAGTGTGGAGCGAGCCTGGAAACGGCACCGAAGTTCAGTTGCTCGTTCCGGCCACCATCGCCTACGAAAGCTTTCACGATAGCTGTCGAGCGAAATTGTTTCAAAAAGTGAAGAGTCGTGCAAAGCGCTCATAACCTAATCCGGATCCTTGCGGTGGATGACCACCCCGTTCTACGGAAAGGGCTTGCGGCATTAGTGAACGCTGAAACTGACCTGAAATTGGTTGCCGAGGCCTCCAATGGGAAAGAAGCCATCGAGGCATTTCGATGTCATCAGCCAGACATAACGCTAATGGATATACAGATGCCGGGGCTGGACGGGATTCAAGCAATCGAGGCTATTTGCAGTGAGTTTCCCGGAGCGAGAATAATCGTTCTGTCGACTTATACCGGAGACACCCAGGTGGTGCGCGCCCTCAAAGCTGGCGCAAGAGCCTTTGTGCTCAAGGGGCATGTGCTTGACGAACTACTGGATACAATCCGCGCGGTGCATGCCGGAAGGAAGCGAATCCCTCCCGACGTCGCGGCCGAGCTGGCTGATCATGCTACCGACGATGCTCTGACGGAACGGGAAATCGACGTTTTAAAGTTGATTGCAGCGGGCAATGGAAATAAACAGATTGCCGATGAGCTTTCGATCAGCGAAGCTACCGTCAAGAGCCGCGTTACTAATATTTTGTCTAAGCTTGGTGCCAACGATCGGGCCCACGCCGTAACCATTGGTCTGAAACGCGGCATCATCGAGCTGGATCCTAGCCGAAAGTAGGAAAAATCTTCCAACCTTGAGACGTTTCGCGCTCTTTGCAATTCCCTTACGATCTGCTGGGGAGATATCTTGCAGAGACTTTATTCAACGTTTGCCGACAGATGGCCAGGTGCCGGTCTCTTGCTTCAGCGTGTTCTAGTCGCAATAATGCTTGTTCGCTTCTGTGTAATCCACCTTACAGATTCACCCTTTTCCATATCTATGATTCCGCACATCATCGGTGCGTGCGCCGCCATGCTTTTTCTCGTCGGACTTTGGACGCCTTTTGTCGGAACGTTGATCGCGGTCGTCGAATTGTGGATCGCAGTGACCCACGTTAGTGATCCGTGGATTTCGATTATGTTGGCGACCATCGGCGCAACTTCGGCGATGCTCGGGCCGGGCGCATTTTCTATCGATGCTGTCCTGTTTGGAAGAAGACACCTGGACGTGTAGTAAACAAATACATCCGCTCAATCCACCAAAAGGTTACTTTCTGGATCGACGTTGGTTGATAGCACAATTCGACCATCTACCGTTGCGGCCGAGTTCAGGTTGGTTCACACTGACGTCAAAATCGCCACAGCTCTTGACGAGGCAAAACGTCGTTTTGCAAGACAATGAGCGTACACACGGACGATGTTGAGGAGTTGAGTTGTGGAGCTGAAAATCGTATGGCGAAATCCAATTTCATTAATGGAGACCAAACGCCGCTGCGGTGAATTAGAAGAGATCAGTTGGGGGCAGTGTATTCGGTCACTGGCTCGGATCTCACA
>Ga0070735_10005741_pt1 | contig 10222 bp, 9 predicted proteins | sample Coa_R1_FD_66443 | JGI IMG/M metagenome (GOLD analysis project Ga0070735, IMG submission 66443) | Surface soil microbial communities from Centralia Pennsylvania, which are recovering from an underground coalmine fire - Coalmine... | ecosystem: Environmental > Terrestrial > Soil > Unclassified ... | reverse complement strand
TAATCGAGACCAGCGGAAATGGAATGCGTCGTCGCAATTTGGCCGTCTTCGGTTTGCAAAATGTACGTGTAGGTGCCTTGCAGAACGCCGGGCCGCGCGCCAGTGAAACCTTGGCGTGCGGCTAAGCGAGCGGCGTGCTCACCAAGCTGGCCGCCGCGGCCGCCGGCTTCGATGCCGACCATTTTCACGGAAGGATCGGGCAGGAATTGATGAAAAAGGCCGATGGCGTTCGAACCCCCGCCGACGCATGCGAAAAGATGCGTAGGCAGACGTTTCTCGGCGGCAAGAATCTGTTCTCGGGCTTCGCGCCCGATGACCGATTGAAAATCGCGGACCATCGTCGGATAGGGATGCGCGCCAAGCACCGAGCCGAGAAGATAATGGGTGTTCCGCACGTTGGTCACCCAGTCGCGCATGGCTTCGTTGATGGCGTCTTTCAACGTTCGGCTGCCGGATTCCACGCCAACCACCCGCGCACCGAGCATGCGCATCCGCGAAACGTTGAGCGCCTGCCGCGCCATATCTTCCGTGCCCATATAAACAACGCATTCCAGCCCGAGATGCGCGGCAACTGTCGCGGAGGCCACGCCATGCTGGCCCGCCCCGGTCTCCGCCACGATACGCGGCTTGCCCGTTTTTACGGCGAGCAAGCCCTGCCCAATGGCGTTGTTGATTTTGTGTGCGCCGGTGTGCAGCAAATCCTCGCGCTTCAGATAAATGCGCGGCCCGCCGAGATGCGCCGTGAGGCGCGAAGCGAATTGCAGAGGCGTCGGACGGCCCGCGAAATTCTTCAGCAGATCGGCGAACTCGGCTTGAAAGCGCGCATCGGTTTTCGCGGCTTCGTACGCGCGCTCCAGTTCGAAGAGCGGTACCATCAAGGTTTCTGGGACGTAGCGCCCGCCGTAAGGACCGAAGCGTCCCGGAGCAAATGAGACGGAATGGAGTGTCGAACTCATGGTGCGGGTTGTCCTGGTGGTGGCGCGTTCAACTTCTCTTCCGTGCGGCGGACTTCCTCGATAAATTCCTTCATTCGCGCGTGATCTTTCTTGCCGGGCTTCGATTCAACGCCGCTGGCGACATCCACCGCATAAGGCCCGACGCTGCGAATCGCCGCGCCGACGTTCTCTGGCGTAAGGCCGCCCGCTAGAATGATACGGTGACCGGCAACGGCGCGCCGCGCGACATTCCAATCGGCGTTCGTTCCCGTACCTCCAAATTGGCCCGCTCGCGCCCCATCCAGCAGAAATGCAAACGCGTCGTGATATTTGTCGAGGCTCGAGACCGGAAAATCCGCGGCCACGCGAAACGCCTTGATCACCGGAACGGTACGCGACACCTCGGAGACAATGGTGGGCGTTTCGTCCCCGTGCAGCTGCGCCGCTGCGAAGCGTACAAACGCGTGCAGAGAATTGATCTCCGCGGGCTTCGCGTTCACGAAAAGCCCGACGGCCTGCACATTCGACGGAAGCTTTGCCCGCATCGTCGCAGCCTCGACGGTCGAAACGCGTCGGAGGCTTTTCTCGTAGAAGTTGAAGCCGAGCATGTCCGCGCCCGCTTCGCAGGCGGCTTTGGCGTCCGGCCAGTTGGTGATGCCGCATATCTTGACGAGGATCATGTCACGGTTAAACCGGCAGCGCCGAGCGCCCGAGAAAAGTTCCAAGCGCCGCGCCCGGATCCGGCGAGAGCATCAGACTTTCGCCGATGAGAAACGCGTCGAACCCGGCCTCGCGAAGTTTCGTGAGATCGTCATGAGTGCGGAGGCCCGATTCGCTGACGGCCATGCAGGTGTCCGGGATACGCTCGATAAGTTCGAAAGAAGTCTCGACGCGCAGATTCAAAGTCTTCAGATCGCGATTGTTGACCCCGATGATGCGGGCATCTGCCGCAAACGCGCGTTCGAGTTCGGAGGCCGTGTGAACTTCGACGAGCGGCTCCATTTTCAGCTCGCGGCCGAGTGCGATAAGGTCGCGCAGGAGTTCGTCATGAAGAGCAGCAACAATCAGCAGAAAACTGTCTGCGTCGTTCGCACGCGTTTCCCAGACTTGCCAGGGATCAAAGATGAAGTCCTTGCGAAAGACCGGAATCTCTACCGCGTTCCGCGCGTCGCGGAGATTTTTCAGCGAGCCGCGAAAGAATTCGCCTTCCGTGAGAACGGAAAGCACCGCGGCGCCCGCATCTTCCAAAGTTCGCGCTAACTCCACCGGGTGGAAAGGATCGCGCAAAATTCCTTTCGAGGGCGAAGCAGGCTTAAGCTCTGCAATAATATTCAGGGAATCGCGCGTGAGCGCCGCTCGAAAATCGCGCAGAGGCGTCGCGGCGTTGACGCCATAGCGCAGAGCCGCCTCCGGAAGGACGCGCTTGCGGTGGTCAACCTCCAGACGGCGTGCCTGCAAGATGCGGTCCAGAACGGTTCCGCGGTCAGCTTGGGCGCCCATGGCCATTACTTTGTATGCTAGAGGCGGAAGGTAGTAGTGTCAATTGCAGGCACGCAAATCAACTGGGAGAAGGAATGGCATACCGAGAAGAGTACGGGGTGTTGCTGGAAGAACTCGCGAACAAAGCGGATGCGATCGCCATGCGCTTTTTCCGCGCCAATGAAATTCGCATCGACAGAAAGGAAGATGGCTCGGCCGTGACCCAGGCGGATCGCGGCGTGGAAGAAATGGCGCGGGAGAAAGTGGCAGCGAGCGGGTTGGTGATGGACGTACTGGGCGAGGAAATGGGCGGCGAGAACGCCAAGGGTCCCTCCACCACCGGGCGGGACCGACTGATTATTGATCCTATCGACGGAACGGAAGAATTCTCCCGCGGAATCGCGACCTTCGGCACGCTCTTGGGCATCGAGCGTAATGGCGAGATCGTTGCCGGAATGGCCAGCGCGCCAGCCCTGGGCGTTCGATGGTGGGCCTATCGCGGCGAGGGCGCTTTCAGAAACGGAAAACGCATACACGTCTCGGACGTCGAAACGCTGAACGCCGGAATGGCCTTCACCGGCGGAACGGGCCCAAACAAAAATCGCGAGAAAATCGAAAAGATGCGGCGGCTGCTGGACGCCGCGCGTCACGGCCGTTCCCTCGGCGGTTTCTGGCAGCACATGCTGGTAGCGGAAGGCGCGACCGAAGCGGCGCTGGACTTGCATTCCAAGGCATGGGACTTGGCTCCTCTCGGATTGATCGTCGAAGAAGCCGGAGGCCGCGCGACGGACGTCCACGGCAAGCGCTCGATCTATAGCGGAAATATGGTCAGCACCAACGGCAAGATCCACGACGAAGTGCTGGCCCTTTTGCAGTAACGGCGCACACGCCGAAATGCCTCTCCAAATTGGATGTTTCGTCGTCAAAGGCGAGTGCTTATTCTCAATCGCAGCGAGAAAGGTATTGCTCCGGAGGAATTGCGATGGACATCAAAGCACAAGCCGGAAAAGCCGGGAAACTCAGGAAGCTGCATCACGGGCCCCGAATTTTGGCGCTGCCCAATGCGTGGGACGTAGTCAGCGCGCGAATCCTCGAGGAAGTAGGCCATCCTGCAATCGCGACGAGCAGCGCTGCGGTGGCGTTCTCGCTTGGTTATCCGGACGGACAACGCATCTCGCGCCAGGAAATGCTGGACGCCGTGTCCAGGATTGCGCGAGCAGTGCGCGTCCCCGTCACTGCCGACTTGGAGTCTGGCTACGGCAAAACTCCCGAAGAGATTGCCGATTTCACGAAAGCCATGGTCGCCGCCGGAGCAGTAGGACTGAACTTTGAGGACGTGACCGGTGATGATGAGAGCACGCATGTCGAGCTGGGACTGCAGGTGAAGAACATTCGCGCGATTCGAGAGACAGCCGCGGCGCTAGGTGTGCCTGTCGTAATCAACGCGCGCACGGACATTTACCTGATGCCGATCGGTCCAGAAGCGACGCGTCTTGAAAGAACGCTGGAACGCCTGCGCGCGTATCGCGCAGCAGGTGCCGACTGCTTATTCGTGCCGGGCTTGTGCGATCGCGAAATCATAGCGAAACTGGTGAAAGCGTTGGACGCGCCCCTCAACATTCTGGCGTCGCAGGGCTGTCCTTCGCTCGACGAACTTGAAAAGATCGGAGTCGCTCGCGTTAGCGCAGGATCGTCGGCGATGCGCGCAGCCATGGGAGCCTTTCAGCGCGTGGCAAAAGATTGGCTGACGCACGGCTCCTACGATTCGCTGACGCAGGTCACTGTTCCCTACGCCGAGCTGAATCGCATGATGGCGCGTTAACTCACGTAACAATTTTCTTTCAGCCGCCTTCTTTCAACTATTTTCTCCAACTATGGCCGACAAAAGCGCCCTATTAAGCATCCTGAACGACGAAATCGTAGCCTGCCGAAAGTGTCCCCGCCTCGTCCAGTATCGCGAAAAAGTAGCGCAAGAAAAGCGGCGTGCTTTTCGCGATTGGATTTACTGGGGCAAGTCGGTCCCAGGGTTCGGCGATTCGAATGCGCAGCTCTTGATTCTCGGCCTCGCGCCCGCCGCCCATGGCGGAAATCGCACAGGCCGTGTCTTCACCGGCGATCGCTCGGGAGATTTCCTCTATGCGGCTCTCTACAAGGCCGGCTTCGCGAATCAACCCACTTCTGTAAAGCGCGACGATGGCCTTCAATTGAAAAATGCCTACATTGCTGCAGCGGTTCGCTGCGCCCCTCCCGCGAATAAGCCTCTTCCCTCGGAAATCTTAAATTGCCGAGACTACTTGGTCCGCGAGCTGGAAATTTTGCAGCCCAAGGCCGTACTAGCCCTGGGAAAAATCGCCTGGGACGCTTACCTCGAGATCCTGAAGCAGCGCGGCGTGATTGCGTCACGCGCCGCGTTCCATTTCGCCCACGGAGCCGAAGCCAAGCTCCCCGGCAACGGCGCGCGCCTCTTCGGCGTCTATCACCCCAGCCAACAAAACACGCAAACAGGCCGCGTGACACCCGCCATGTATACGCAAGTTTTGCGGCGCATCCACCGGTTCCTTTTAAACCAGTCAAGCTAGCCGCCCAAGACACTCCCCATCGTGTATCGCCCGATTTCGCCGCACTGTCGGCTGCGCCATGCATCGGGGTGGCGCAAATTTCTGACAGGTAACCCTCACCGCCGTCTTAGTCCGACCTCCCATCCCCTCAACTGCCTGTTTTTTCAGTCACTTACTTGCGAACCCGAAAGTCTTCATTGGCGTCCTCACTGGCGAACGACCTGCATCGCGATATGCCGGGATGGCATCCGGAGGCAATCATGAAGAAGTGGAATTGGAAGCGAGCCGTATCGAGCGGCGCAGTCCTGGCGGCGCTGGGAACCGCTTCTGCATGCGTAGCCCAGCAGTCGGAAAATAGACCGATCATCTCGCAGGACCGCATCGATACAACCACCGGTACAACCGAGGCCCACGAACCCAAAGCTGCCGACGGCAAGCGTCATGGCCTGCCGCTGGAGACCTATGGCGTTGCGCCCGGGACAAAATTCCTGGTGGCTCTAGAAGATGAACTCGGCACAAAGGGCACCCCAGAAAAAGCAAAATTCAAAGTGAAAACCCTGGAGCCACTCGAGGCCGGCAGCGGCATCTACCTCCCGGCGGGCGCGGAAATCGAGGGCCACGTCAGCCACGTGGAATCAGCGGGCACCGCAGGCCGAGCCAGACTCTGGCTGACCTTTGACGAAATTCAAACCAAGTTCGGACGTTTGCCGATCGTAGCGGAGGTCATCAGTGTCCCCGGCGACCACAGCGTCAAGAATAAAGCCGGCCAGGAAGGGCTGATCGAAGGAAGAAGCAGCACGCAACAGGATGCCGCGCAGGCAGCGGCCGCCGGGGCTGCCCTCGGCGCCGTGAAAGGCGTCAAAGACAAAGACAAGAAAGAAGCCGCGGAGGGCGCGGCGTTTGGCGCGATAACAGCCTACTTGATGGAGACCGGGCGAGGCCACGAGTTGGAACTCCCGAGGGGCGCAAAATTGGAATTGGAATTGGAAAGAGCTCTTTTTCTGGTGAAGGAGTAGCGGCACTCAGAAAGCACCGCTAAGTCTTAGCCGAAAATAAATCGCCGATTTGTCCAACGCCGGGGATGAGCCGGCGCAGCGCGGAGGCTGCGCCGGCTCTGCGTTTTTAGTCTGCAGTCTGGCCTGACGATTTGCACCGCCGCAGTTCCAGCCTCCCGCAAGCCGATGCTTGGCAACCGTGCCGAGAGCTTGTTACAGTCGAAGTGTCCAGCCTGCACCAGAATTCTGCGAAAATTAGACGTTCCGCTTGGGAGAGGCGTAAACGCATGGGGGATGAAGGCAAAAGTGCAGCGCGCGCGATGGAGCCGCTCGAGCGCAAGGATCGGGTGCTGATTGTCGAGGACGAGGACAACGCCCGCAGAGGCTATGAGCAACTTTTACAACGATGGGGTTTCGATGTGCTTGGCGTGGCCACCGCGGAAGAAGCCCTGGCAAAATTCAACAGCTATCAACCCGACACTCTCATCGCGGACGTCGAGTTGCCGGGAATGAACGGGCTGGACTTGCTCAAGCAACTGGGGCCGGAGCTGTTGGACGTTCCCGCCGTGATCATCACTGGTAAAGGAAGCGAAGAACGCGCCGTCGCGGCCATCGAGTCGGGTGCGTTCTGGTACATCGAAAAACCTTTAAAAGGTCCGGTGCTCAGGGCCTTGCTTGATCGTGCGCTAAGCAAAGCACGTGACGCGCGCCAGCTTGTCGTGCTGCAACGACAGTTGCGCGAAGCAGGACGGCTCGGGGATCTGGTAGGCGCGTCCAAGCCGATGCAGGAAGTCATGCGCATCGTCGAGATGGCCGCGCCCAGCTCCGCTTCCGTTCTAATCACCGGAGAAACCGGCTCCGGAAAAGAGATCGTCGCGCGCACGATTCACAAACTATCGCCGCGCGCCAACGGCCCGTTTGTCCCCATCAACTGCTCGGCGATTCCCGAAACGCTAATGGAAAGCGAAATTTTCGGCCACGAACGTGGCGCATTTACGGGCGCGGCCGAACGGCGTATCGGCTGCTTTGAGCTCGCTGACTGCGGCACGTTGCTGCTCGACGAAATCGGCGAGATGCCTGCCCCCACGCAAGCCAAGCTCTTGCGCGTCCTCGAAGACCGCAAAGTGCGACGCCTCGGAAGCAAAAGCGAGACGCCCGTGGACGTGCGCGTCCTCGCAGCCACCAACAAAGATCCCGAAAAAGCGGTATCCGGCGGAGAGTTGCGGCAGGACCTCTATTTCCGTCTGAACGTCTTCCACATTAATCTGCCGCCCCTGCGCGAGCACAAAGATGACATTCCGCTTCTGGTCGAATACATTTTGCGCGAGGTCAACGCCAAACATGGCAAGCACGTGCGCGGCATCGGCGCCGAAGTGCTGGATATTTTCATGAGCCACACCTGGCCGGGAAACATTCGCGAATTGCGCAACATTCTCGAGCGGGCGGCAATTATGTCCGACAAGGAACTGATAACGCGTGCGAGCCTGCCGGGAGAGTTTGGCAAAACGGCCGCGAAAAGCCCGAGCGATCTCTCGTCGATCAAGTTTCCAGTTGGCACGACGGTGGACGCCATGGAGCGCGAGCTGATTCTCCAGACGCTGAACGCCACGGGCAATAACAAAACGCGCGCGGCCGAACTGCTCGCCATCAGCCTGAAAACGCTTCACAATAAGCTGAAGGAATACGGCGGCGAACGCGCCGAGGCAGAGTAGGGACCGCAAATGCAGCTCCGGCTGCGCACAAAACTCACGCTGGTGATGACTGGACTCGTGCTGCTGGTGGTGGCGTCCGTGTGCATCGTGCTCATCGCGCAGCTGCTCGATCAGGTGCTCCAACAGACCGACAAACGCGCGCAGGAAACTGCCAGTCAGGTATTTGCGGCGGCCCACCGTGCCGTCCTGAACGCGCCTAATGAAGGAATTCGCCCGGAGTCAACCAGTCCAAGCGACGTCCATGACTACGTGCGGCGCGTGTTCGAGAGCGACGAGGTCTTGCACGCACAGTTGAACGCCGCCAAATCCACCTTCTCGATTTATGAAGTTTCAATCACCGACCGGGACGGAATGGTTTTGGTGTCCACAGACGAGGCTGCGCAGGGAAAAGTCGCGGCACGGAGAACGCCTCTCTCCCAGCTTACACAACGCGGCTTGGGCCACGCAGTGCGAGTCTTGGCGGGCCCGCCAAAAAAATACGAGTTCGACTATCCATTCAGTAACGGCGACCAGCCATTCGGCGAAGTGCGAGTGGCAATCGATTCCGGGCTATTAGTGAGCGATCTTTTGCCGAGCTTGCGGCGGCTAGCCACCATTGTCCTGCTGGCATTGGTAATTTCCACTGTGCTTGCAGCGGTGGTAAGTGGCGCAGCTCTAGCACCTTTGGCGCGGATTTCCGAGCAGTTGGATCGCATATCCGCGGGACAGTACGACGCACCCTCGCCCGAAGTGAGGGGCTTCGCGGGCACCGGCGACGAACTCGGACAGGTCAGCCGCAAGATCACGCAGGTCGGCCAGCAACTGCGCGGCGTGCATGAGATCTTCAGCACCATGCGCGAAAACATGAACTCGGTAATGGCCGGACTGGAAGATGGCTTGCTGCTGTTTACGCGGGACGCTCGCGCCGTGATGGTCAGCCCGGCCGCGGAAAAATTCCTTGGCGCACCCGCGGGACAGTTTCTTGGAAGGCGAGTGACCGAGATATTTCCGATCGGCCACCCGCTGCGCGATGCGCTGCACCTCGAAGGCGATGAGCTAAGCGAACTCGCCGCGGAAATAGAACTAAAAACGACCGCAGGGGAAAAGCGCGTGAGCGTGACCGTTCAGGGCATCCAGGAGGATGGCGAAAGAATGGGCGCGCTGCTAACGCTTCGCGATCTCGATTCCATCGAAAGCATCAACACCCAATTGCAAGTGAGCGAGCGGCTCGCCGCGCTGGGACGCATCACCGCGGGCGTCGCGCACGAGGTCAAAAATCCCCTCAACTCGATGCGCCTGTGGCTCGAGAATCTCAAAGAATGCCTGCCGCCGGATTCCGAGAGCGGAGCGAAACAAGCCGTTCAGGTGCTCGACAAAGAGATCGACCGGCTGGACGCGGTCGTGAAACGCTTTCTGGATTTCACGCGCCCCATGGACGTCCGGCTCGAGCCCACCCAGCTTGCGGAGTTGCTAAAAGAGGTTCTCGAGGTAGCGAAGCCCCAAATGCAAAAAGCCAATATTCAAGTCGCTCAGCTTTTGCCTATCGATGTCCCGGAAGTCTACGTCGATCGCGCATTGCTCAAACAGGCCGTGCTGAATCTCGTGCTTAACGCCGGCGAATCCATGAATGGCGGCGGGCAATTGCGGCTGGTGCTAAGCCGCCGCGGCGAAATGGCGGAGATCAGCGTCGGTGACACCGGGAAAGGAATTCCACCGGAACACCGCCAAAAAATCTTCCAACTTTTTTTCACCACCCGGCCAGGAGGCAGCGGTATCGGATTGGCCAGCACGTTTCGCATTGTGCAGCTTCTCAACGGTTCGATAGACTTTACAACCGAGGTCGGCAAGGGAACGACCTTCCGAATCGAGCTACCGCTTGCGGCGTAATGCGGATTGCGACGCGCTGTAGATCGCACTGGCCACCCATGCACATCACGGAAACCTCAGCCCAATGCGTGGTAGCCCCGACGCGAAGTAACGCGCGGATTTTCTTCGCAGTGCTCGGTTCGGCGGCGATTTTGGTGAGCGGCTGTGCGGCGCGAAAAAAACCCACGATTCCTTGGCGCACGGCGGTACTCGTTCGCCCCATTGTGCCCGAACGTCCCTCTACGAGCGAAGACCTCACCGATCCCGTCCCGGATCTAAGGCTGGAAATTCCGCCTCCTCTCCCGCCGCTGGCCCCACGACCCGGTCCTGCCCGGCCGCGTATTGTCGCGTCCACGACAAACCCGAATGTGGCAGCCGGAAAGCCCGGCACTCCGCAAATTGTTCCTGAATTGTCAACGCAGGAGTCTGCTTCGCTGCAACGCGAGACGGATCAAAGCTTGCGTGCCGCCGATCAAAACCTTGCCGCCACCTCTGGAAAATCGTTGAACGCCACGCAGGCGGACCTTGCCTCCAAAGTCCGCAGTTTTATTTCCGATGCGCGCGAAGCGGGGCGAGCGGGCGATTGGGCGCGTGCTCGCGATTTGGCGAAGAAGGCGCAAGTTTTGTCGGAAGAGCTGGCTAGTTCACTCTAGTCTTAGCCTATCTCGCAGTTTGAATTTCCACGAAGCGTTCGTTGC
>Ga0070735_10005740_pt1 | contig 10222 bp, 8 predicted proteins | sample Coa_R1_FD_66443 | JGI IMG/M metagenome (GOLD analysis project Ga0070735, IMG submission 66443) | Surface soil microbial communities from Centralia Pennsylvania, which are recovering from an underground coalmine fire - Coalmine... | ecosystem: Environmental > Terrestrial > Soil > Unclassified ... | reverse complement strand
CGCCACGTCGTCGCCGAGGCGAGGCTCGGACGTCCGCTGGTCGACGCATTGAACGAGGTCGCCGAGCGGGTCCAATGCGAGGACTTCGAATGGGTGGTCTCGGCCATCGGGATCCAGCGCGAAGTAGGCGGCAACCTGGCCGAGCTGCTCGACATCGTCTCCGAGACCATGACCGCTCGGGCGCGTTTGCGTCGTGAGGCCCGCACGCTGACCGCCGAAGGTCGCATCGGGGCGATTGTGATCTCCGTCCTGCCCGTCGCGATCGGCATCTTCGTCTACGCCGTGAACCCGAGCTACATCAGCCCGCTCTTCCACACCGCCTCGGGAGAGATCTTCTTCTACGGCTCCATCGTGCTCGGCGTGCTCGGCATCTTGTGGCTCCGCAAGCTCGTGGACATCGAGGTCTGACGTGGTCATTGTCGCCGCTCTCGCCATCTTCGTCACCGCGTCGCTGCTGACGTACGCCGCCGCCATCAAGGCGGACGAACGGCTGAGCGTGCGCGCCGCCCGGGCCCGTCTTTCCGACTACAGCGCTCCGGTACCCCAGCGGAACGAGCAACTCCGGGAACCGTTCATCGAGCGCGCGCTCCGGCCGGTGGGCGCGGCGTTGATCGCGCTCGTGCGGCGTTTGATGCCCGCCCACTACGTCCAGAAGCTGCACCACAAATTGGTGCTTGCCGGTCGTGGCCAACCCGAGGACATCGACCGGTTCCTCACCATGCGAGTGCTGTCGGTGGTCGCCGTCCCGGTGCTGTGGCTGGTGGTCTGGAAGCTGACCTCGCTGACGGGCACGACCCTCCTCGCGGCGTTGGCCTTCGTGGGCGTGGCGGGACTGGTAGGGCCCGACGCGTGGCTCAACCGCGCCGTCGAAGACCGACGACTGGCGATCCGCAAGAAGCTCCCCGACGTCTTGGACCTGCTCACCATCAGCGTCGAAGCCGGGCTCGGCTTCGAGCAGGCGATGGCCCGGACGGTATCCATGGTGCCCGGGCCGCTCGCGGAAGAGTTCTCCCGGATGCTGGGCGAAATGCGTGCCGGCGCCAGCCGGGCGGACGCCTTGGCCTCCATGGACGCCCGCACCGAGGTTCCCGAATTGCGGTCGTTCGTCCTCGCCCTCATGCAAGCCGATACCTTCGGGGTCTCGGTGGGGTCGATCTTGCGGAACCAGGCGGTGGAGATGCGCGTTCGGCGGCGCCAATTCGCCCAAGAGCAGGCGCAGAAGGCGCCCGTCAAGATGCTCTTCCCGATGGTCTTCTGCATCATGCCGGCGCTGTTCGTCATCATCGCCGGTCCGGCGGTGCTGGGCATCTTCCACGCCTTCCGGGGTCACTGACCTCGTCGCGCAGCGGTGCGCGCGCCACGAACCAGCCTCGCCATCGGCGCGGGATTCGTGCTCTGGGGGCTCGCGGTCGGGCTCGTCCGCCTGCACGACAACAGCTTCTTGACCCACGTCGCGACGGGTCGCCTCATCGTGGCGCACGGCAGCGTGCCGACCCGCGACCCGTACTCCTTCACCGCCGCCGGGCACCCCTGGGTCGTGGAGTCTTGGCTGGCTTCGCTCCTGTACGGGACGGTCCAGCGCGCCGGCGGTGGGCGCGGCCTCCAGTTGCTGCACGCGTCGATCGCGGCGGTTCTCGCCGGGCTCGTCTGGCACCTCACCCGGCCCGCCCGCCAGCTGACCGGGCGGATCGTCGCCGCGGCAGCAGCCCTGGCCGTGGGAACCGGGTACTGGTCGCCCCGGCCGCTCACCTTGGCCCTCGTGCTCTTCGCGATCGTCATCGTCGTCGCGGAATCCGATGCCATCGCCCCGTGGAGCCTCGTACCGGTCATGTGGCTATGGGTGAACGTCCACGGAAGCTGGCCACTCGGGCTGGCCTATCTCGTGCTGCGGGTCGCGGGACGCCGGCTCGACGACTTGCCTCAGGGCCGTCTGCCGAGCTTGCTCGGCATGGCCGCGCTCGGAACCGCCGCGGGGGCTGTCAACCCGCTCGGTCCGCGCCTGTTGACGTACCCGCTCGTGGTGCTCACCCACCACCGGGAATTCGCGGGCGTCGCCGAGTGGCAACCCCCTCAGTGGACCGATCCCGTGCACGCCGTGCTCGCGGCGTCGCTCGTGCTCGCATTCGTCCTCCTCGTGCGCCGGCGCGGCACCGTGGAGGACGCGCTCGTCACGGTGGCCTTCGCCGCGACGGCGGTCGTGGCGGCGCGCAACGTACCCGTGGCTTCGATCGCCGTGACTCCGGTTCTCGCGCGGGGACTCGTGGGCCTCGGGACGCTCGAGGGTGAACGACGTGGCAGCCTGTCCGCCGTCGTCCTCGGTGCGTGCGGGATCGTCGGCGCGCTGGTCGTGACCGGCGCCGTGCAGCGCCCGGCCTTCGACCTGTCCGCCTACCCCGTGACGCAGGTGACCTGGATGCAGCAGCACGCACTGGTGCCGGGTCGCGTCGCCACCCCCGACTATGTGGGCAACTACCTCGAGTACCGCTACGGCACGCGCGCTCATGTCTTTCTGGACGACCGCGTGGACGTCTTTCCCTCCGCCGTCGAGCACGACTACGGCGTCTTACTGCGGGCGGCCCCTGGCTGGCGAGCCGTGCTCGACCGCGACGGCTTCGCCGCCGTCCTTTGGCCTCGGAATCTTCCCCTGGCCCGGCTCATCGCCCGCGATCCGGATTGGCGGACGGCTCTGAAGGGGCCGCGTTGGGTCGTCGCCGTGCGAGCGCGCCCCTTCGTGCCGGGAAACGCCGCCCTGACCGCCGAGCGGAGATCCGCCCCACGCGGCTGACGAAACCCCAGCTCCGAAGGGTCGAGGGGGACGCTCGGCGACCCTCCGGGGCGAGGCCGATGCGAGGCCGGGGCGAGAAATTCGCCTCTTTCCCCTAATGATCGGTGGGGAACGCCTCGATATCTGACGGGTACTCGACGATCCGGCACGTCGGGCTGCCTCAGGGCTCCGGCGTCGGGCCAGCTCAGGGAGGTGTTGCGGTGCAGGCGGTCGTGCCCATCTCCGACGACCCGCGCCACGTCCCGGCCTCTCGCCCCGACGGGGAGGAACCCGCCGGCGACGGCACCGATCCGACATCGGGCCGCGCCGACCCGGCCGAACCCGCTCTACACCGCACCGTCGTCGGGTCGCGTTCACGGCTGGGGTGGCGCTCGCGGCTCGGGTGGCGCGACCTCCAGCCGGCATCGGCCGCCGTGGTCGCCCAGTTCGGCCCCATGCTCACCGTTTTGCGGTGGGGCACGTTGTCGCTCGCGCTGGCGCTCGCCCTCGTCGAGCACAAAGGGCAGCGTGCTGCCCTTGCTGGAGGGGTGTTGGTGGCGTACGCGCTGTGGCGGACGGTGCGGCCGGTCGGTTCCCGCCACGGCACCTGGGGGGTGATCGCGGCCCTCCTGCTCGAGGTGGCCGTGGGCGTCGCCGTTGTCGAAGCGACGGGCTTCGCGCGCTCCCCCTTCCTCGTATGCCTCGGGGTCGCCGCGGTGCTCGCGGGCTTCGCCGGGGGATTGCCCGTCGTCGCGGGCGTGGCCTGTCTGGCCGGCCTAGCGGTGGCGTTGCCCAGCGCCCTGATCAACTCCGACCGGAGCCTCGCGGGCACGAGCCTCCAGTTCGCCATCGAGCTCGTGCTCGTCGGTGTGGTGGGGGGATTCAGTCGGTACCTGGTCGAAGACGCCCTTCAGGCGAACGAGAAGCTCGACACCCGCGTGGACCACCTCACCGAGGTCAACGAGTTGTTGTTCGACCTCCACAGGGCCACCGAACACGAGGCGACACCCCTGCACCTGGACGGTGCGGCCCGCTGGGCGCTCGAACGCCTCGAAGAGGCGTTCTGCCCCGATGTCGCGGCCATCGTGCTCATCGACCCGACCACCTCGGCGTGGTACGTCGCCGCGGCGAGCGGCGTTCGCGCCACCGAGGCAGGACGCTCGGTGGAGTTGGCGCCCGCGTTGACCAGGGCCGCGTCCGCAGCTGCACCGGTGGAGCTCGAGCGCCTGGACCACGGACTGAGCTTCCGGTCGCGCTGGGGCCTCTACTGCCCGATGCGGGTGCGCGACACCCTCGTCGGGGTGGTCGCGGTCGAGGCGGACGCGGCGCGTGCGACCGACGACGAAGCCCGCCGCCGCTTGGGTGACCTCGCCACAGCTGCCGGGCTGGCGCTCGACAACGCGCGGTGGCTGGAGCGCATCCACGTGCTCGGCGTCGAGCAGGAACGGACGCGCCTGGCGCGTGAGCTCCATGACCACATCGGCCAATCGGTCGTCTACCTCGGCTTCGAGCTCGACCGCCTCGTGCAACAGAACTACGGGCGGGCCGTGCAGCAAGACCTGCAGGCGTTGCGCGGGGACGTCCGCAACCTCGTCGAGGAGCTACGGGACATGCTCGTGGACCTGCGCTGTGACGTGTCGGAGAGCCGTGACGTGGTGTCAGTGCTCGAGTCGTTCCTCGAGCGGGTGAACCGCCGCAAACGGGTCGTGGTGACGCTCACCGCGGACGTCGGCGCCCGCATGCCGCTCCCGGTGGAACGCGAGTTCTGGCGGGTGGCGCGCGAGGCTGTCATGAACGCCGAGCGGCACTCGCGCGCGTCGACGGTGTCGGTGGTGTGGCTGTGCGACGTCGATGGCGCTCTGCTCGAAGTGAGCGACGACGGGATCGGGCTGCCCGCCGGCAAGGCCGCCGGTGTGTCCGGCTATGGAATCGTCGGCATGCGCGAGCGTGCCGACTCGGTGGGCGCCCAACTCGAGATCAACTCGGCGCCCGGAAAGGGGACAACAGTGCGGATGAGAATGAGGGCAGCGTGATGCGGGTCCTGATCGCTGACGATCACACCATGGTGCGCGAAGGACTCCGCTGGGCATTCGAGAACGCCGGGTGCACCGTCGTCGACGAGGCGGCCGACGGAGAGGAAGCCGTCCAGAAGGCCGAGGAGTACCACCCTGACGTCGTCCTCATGGACCTGTCGCTCCCCGTGCTGTCCGGCGTGGCCGCCACGAAGCGGATCAAGAGCTCGCTCCCGGACACCGCGGTCGTGGTCCTGTCGATGCTCTCTGACGACACTGCGGTGGCATCAGCCCTCAACGCCGGGGCACGCGGGTACCTCGTCAAGGACAGTGCCACGGCGGAGATCGTGGACGCCGTCACCCGGGTCGCGCACGGCGACACCGTGCTGTCGCCCTCGGTCGCCCCGCCCGAGGCCCTCAACGTCGAAGGAGGAGCGGCCAGCGACCGCGTCCACGGCCAGGCCGCCACGGCCACGCCGCTCGCAACTCCGGCACGGACATACGCGCCGCGCCCGCACATCTCGCGGCGTGAGGAGGAGGTGCTGCGCCTCATGGCGACGGGCGTGTCCATCCCCGAGGCGGCCCGGCGGCTATACATCAGCGTCAAGACGGTGAAGAACCACCTGTCTTCGATCTACCAGAAGCTCGACGCCCACGACCGTGCACAGGCCGTCCTGAAGGCGGTGCGAATGGGGATCATCCACCTCGACTGACGAGCGGCCCCGAGGTCCCCGAATTTGGGTCCTCCGACCCACGTTTGCGCAGCACAACGGCACAATTGGGCCTGGTGACCTATGGCGGAAGTTCCCCCATTCCTCGATAGTGAGGTCATAAGGGACCGAGCAACGAAGGGGGGGATACCGTGAACATCGTCGCTTTCGTGATGCGGGTCGTCGACCCGATTCGCCACACGTGGAACCGCAGGGACGAGATCGGCGCCAGCCTTGTCGAGTACGCGCTGCTTCTGGCCCTCATCGCTGTCGTGGCGCTCGTTGCCTTGCACTTCCTGGGTGGTTCTGTGTCGAACACCCTGAACAACGTGGGGAGCTCCATCAACAACCCCTGACCTCGGATCGGCGCGCGTGACGTGCGCCCGAGGTTGTCTCGTGTCTCGCAGGCGCCGGCCTGCGGAGGCCCGACATCGTTCTGATCGCCGGGAATCTGGCGGTCGGGATCGAGCTGACGGCTCAGCCCATGCCCACGGGCTGAGCCGTTTGCGCGTGGCTCACCCGTGCGCCGAAGGCGCCCGATGGAAGACCACCGCGGTGGAAGACGACCACACCGTCCGCCAATTGCTGTCATGGGCGAGAAACACCGCCAGCGCGTCCTGCTTGGGCCACAGGACGTAGTCCACCCGGTAGGCCGCCAGCGTCGCGTCCGGGTCGCCGGTGAGGTGATCGACAGCCAGGTAGCGGCGCAGGATCCCGTTGCCCGTGTAGAGCTCGGTGCGCCCGTCCACGAAGACCCGCCGGCCCTCGAGGTCCAGGTAGTCGTTCCACAGGTACGTCGAAAGGATCCGGCCCGGATGGTCCTGCAGGTAGCCCACCGCGGCCACCGGGGTGCCCGGGTCGAGCGCGCCCGCCGACGCGATCGGCCCGTGCAGGAACGCCACGCCGAGGACGCCGGCGATCGGCCACACGAGCAGCGTCGGACGGAGGCTCTCCTTGCCGATCGGCGAGCACCGCGCCGCCAGGGCGCACCACGCGATGGCGAAGTACGGGATGAAGCGGGCGGCGTCGAGCGCGGCGAAGAACATCGACGCGGCCAGCGCGAGCTCGAGGGCGGGAAGTTCGCCCCGTCCGAACGCCAGGTACGCGACGGTGATGGCCGCGGGGACGAGCAGCACGGCGACGATGGCCGGGTCGTGGAAGCTCGGCGACTGCCATTCGCTGATGAGCTGGCGCACGGTCGAGTTGAACGTGACGCCGAGCGCACTCGAGTACACGCCCGGACCGAACGGGTTCACGAGCGTGGCGGCGAACGCCGCACCGAGGGTGGCGACCGCGTGGCGCCGGGGCAACGGGTCGACCACGACGACCCGACCGAGACGCGCCGGCAGGAAGCTCACCACGACCTCGAGCGCCAGGATCTCCTCGCCGAGCAGGAAGCTGCCGTGCAGGTTCGCCCACGCCGCGAACATGACAGGTACGAGCCACAGCCAGCCCGCGCGCCGACGCGCCGCCGACAGCACGAGCAGGAGGACGGCGACGAACAGGTAGCTCACCATCTGCGGCCGGACGGCGAGGAGGATCGTGACCGCCGCCCCGGTCTCGAGGCACAGCAGTCCTGTCCACGTCCACCCCGCCCCCATCAGGCGGCAACGCCACGCCACGGCGAGCACGGTGAGCGTGGCCAGTCCGGCGGACGCCAGCCAGTAGGCCGACGGGCCGAGGACGCGCACCGACTCGGCCAACACCACGTCGTACCCCCACTCGGGCGTCCGCCACGAATGGCCGGTGACCGTGTACGACAAGATGTCGTGGGTGAGTACCCGGTGGTGATCGAGCATCCACCGGCCCGACGCCAGGTGCCAGAACGTGTCGCCCAGCAGGCCGCGGTGCAACGCCGCCCGCCACGGGATGAGACAGCCCACCACGACCCCGATCACACCGACGGGGAGTGCCGCCGACGTCTGACGCGCCGACGACGCGTGTCGACCGCCGTCGCGACGCGCGCGCCGCCGAGAAGCGCGCCGGTCGGCGGCGTCGGCGGCGTCGGCACCCGGGGCAACCCGGGTCGCAGGAGGGGAAGCGATCGAGGTGGGAACCGGCCCATGATCGCGTGTGACGCGCGCCAAACCGGGTATCCCGGGCCACCGTTGAGCTGGCCGTGTTCGAGTTGGCCGTATGGAGCCGCCCGTCATGAGCGGCCGTTGATCAGTCCGTGCACACCGTCCCGGTGGCCGGCAGCGTGCCGTCCAGGAGGTACGCCTGGTCGATCGACCGGACGCACCCGCTGTAGAAGTACGCCACGTGATTTTCGCCCTGCCACGTGACGAGCACGCCGTGCTGGAGCTCCGAGGCGAGGTGCTGGGCCCACACGTACGGTGTGGCGGGGTCCTTGGTGGCGCCCACCACGAGGATCGGCGGGGAGCCGACCGCAGTGGTGGGGCCGACGACGCGTGTCGCCGGCACGGGCCACACCGCGCACCCGAGCAGCCCCCACGCGAGCAGCGGGCCGAACACCGGTGCCTGCGCGGCCGCCTCGCCGGCGAGCGACTGGTAGCTCGAGATGTCGCGCGACGTGGGATGGTCGAGGCAGTCGATGGCGGTCTCCGCGTCGACCGCGTTGGTCGAGCCGTTGCGGAGGTACGCGTCGGACAGCCCCAGGATCGCCGCGCCGTTGCCGGCAGCCGCCTCGGCGAGCGCGCTTCCCAGCGACGGCCAGAACGAACGCGCGTACAGGGCATCGAGCATGGCGTCGTAGAACTCGCCAGGTCCGGCACCACGCCCGCCGCCTCCCGGGATGGGATTGGCCCGGCTGGCGGCCACGAGACCGAGCAAGGTGGCAGCCGGGTTGCTGCCCTCGTTCCACGGGCAGTGCGTGCTCGCGCACCAGGAAAAGAAGTCGTCGAGAACGCCCTCGAACCCCTTCGACTGGTCGATGATCATCTGAGCCGAGCTCAACGCGGGGTCGATGGCGCCGTCGAGCACCATGGCGCGCACGTGCGTGGGAAACAGCTGGGCGTACGTGGCGCCCAGGAGCGTGCCGTAGGAGTGGCCGACGAAGGTGAGGAGCGGATCGCCCAGGGCCTGGCGGATCACGTCGAGGTCGCGCGCCGTGTCCACCGTCCCCACGAACGGCAGCATCTTCCCGCTCATCGACTCGCACTGGCCGGCGTACGCCTCGTCGTTGCCGACCAGCGCTTGTTGGGTGGCGGCGGCCACCGGCACCGGGTCGGGCAGCGGCCCGGGAGGTCCCTGCCCGCCTGACTCCCCGGGATTGCACTCCACGGGCGCGCTGCGCTGCACGCCCCTCGGGTCGAACGACACGATGTCGAATCGCGCGAGCAGCTCGGGAGTGAGCACGCTCAGCTCGTTCGGGAGGTCGTTGATGCCGGAACCGCCGGGGCCGCCCGGATTGATGACCAGCGAACCGATGCGCGCCGCGGGGTCCGTCGCGAGGTGGCGCGCCAGCGCGATCTGGATGCTGCCGAGCTCCGGCTCGGCGTAATCGAGCGGGACGGTCACCGAACCGCACTGCAGGGCGCCGCACGTCGACCACGCCACCGGGCTCGCGGGCCCGAACCCGTCCGTCGGCGTCGTGCTCGTGGTGGTCGACGCGCCGGCGGACGTCGTGCTCGACGACGATCTCGCCGCCGAGGCACCGAGCGACCCGTGCGCCGGCGAGGTGCACCCTGCGAGCGCCAGCCCCGTCACAAGCGTCAGCCCGGCCCCGAACGCGACGGCCGTCCTCCGCCACCTCCGGCCAGCGCCACCCGGCCCACCCACGACGCCACTGTGGCACGGCTGCCGGACGGGGGGACTTCGCTCCGTGTGCCGACGGGACGATTTCGTCCTCCATGGGAGGATGGAGCGGTGCCCGAACTGCCCGAAGTGGAGGCGCTCACGCGGTTCCTCGACGAGAGGCTCGCCGGCAAGGTGGTCGAGCGGTGCGAGCTCGCCGCCATCGCCGCGCTCAAGACGTTCGACCCTCCCCTGTCGGCGCTCGTGGGGCGGCAGTTCGTGTCCTGCACGCGGCGCGGCAAGTACCTGTGCCTGGACATGTCCACCGACGCGGGGGGCACCTGGCTCGTGATGCACCTGGCGCGCGGGGGCTGGGTCAAGTGGTACGACGCGCTTCCCGCCGGGCACGCCCGCCCCGGGCGCGGGCCGCTCGCATTGCGCGTGGGTGTGCAGGGCGGCGCCGGTTTCGACGTCACCGAGATGGGCACCGAAAAGCGCCTCGCCCTCTGGGTGGTCCACGACCCTGCGGACGTGGAGGGCGTGGCCACGCTGGGCCCCGATCCACTCGACCCGGCGTTCGACCGCGCCACCCTCGCGACTCTGCTGTCGGGTGCACCGGGAACGCTCAAGACCGCACTGTCCTCGCAGTCCCTCATCGCCGGCATCGGCAACGCCTACTCCGACGAGATCATTCATGCGGCGCGCCTGTCGCCGTTCAAGCCGGCGCGCAATATCGACGCCGACGAGGCGGCACGGCTCTACGACGCGGTCGTCCAGGTGCTCGGCGACGCGCTCGGGCGCGCCGTCGGCTCGGCGGCCTCGGAGCTGAAGGGCGACAAGAAGCGCGCCTTGCGCGTCCACGGTCGGACCGGGGAGCCGTGTCCGGTGTGCGGGGACCGCATCCGCGAGGTGTGGTCGGCGACTCGGTCGCTGCAGTACTGCCCGACCTGCCAGACAGGGGGCAAGCCGCTCGCCGACCGCCGTCTGTCGAAGCTGATCAGATAGGCCCTGGTGAACCCGATTCGAGTGAATTCCGTTCC
>Ga0070735_10005739_pt1 | contig 10223 bp, 9 predicted proteins | sample Coa_R1_FD_66443 | JGI IMG/M metagenome (GOLD analysis project Ga0070735, IMG submission 66443) | Surface soil microbial communities from Centralia Pennsylvania, which are recovering from an underground coalmine fire - Coalmine... | ecosystem: Environmental > Terrestrial > Soil > Unclassified ... | reverse complement strand
TGAAGCCCGCGATGGCGGCCGTCGCAGTGGCGTCGAGGGTGGAGGCGATTGTGCCGGAGCTCTTGTACTCGTCGCCGAATGTCGAAGCGGTGGACGTGACGGACGCGCTGATCGCATACTTCAATCCGGACCAGAAGACAATCAAGATCATTCACGACTTGCCGCATACTGTTATGCCTGCCCAGTCGCCGAAGTAGCGCCGTAGCGCTTACTTGCCGATCACGTCGGGAAGCCCGGTCGTACGGATTTTCGGCGGGAACGGCAGGGAAACCATTCTCGCAGCACCGCTCTGCCGCACTATCGCGCACTTCCAAGGATCGACAGATATTGTATCCACGGCCCTACCGCGCCGCGATATTCGTTCGACATAACGCGCACCAGTTGATCGATGTGGCCGAGGTCGTGAACCACCCAGGTCGCCAGCAGATTTCGCATTGTCACGCGGCCAATGGCCGGGTCTGGGTGCATACCGGTCCTGTCCAGCATAGCCTCGTCGAGATGCATGGCATCGAGCGCTTCCAGGTTTCTAGCGCGCAGTACCGCGAATTGCGAAAGCAGGTCTTCGGGAGAGCGGCCCTCGATCAGTTCGCCAAAACCGTGCCTGTCAAACGGCGTGAACGTCCGAGTCTCGCCGTAGTTCATGATAATCTCGGCGCGTGGTATCCAATCGGTCAACTCGCCATGGACAAGGTGACCGAGAATGTCCACCGGGCTGAACGTACCCTCAGCCATCCGGCAATTTAACCACTCCTCCGGTTGCCCGCGGAGCATGGCGTCCAGCACGCCCGGCGTCCTGCGCAGTAACTCGATGGCATGTTTCAATCGAAATTCCATGTTCTTCAGAGTATCGTTGGTACTGGCGTGATAGGAACTTTCGTTCATTTGCGCGTCTGGATCGGGTGGAATCAAATGAAATTGACTTGGGGGGTCGCATTAGCGGCTTTGGCGCCGCTCTCCGGCCAGGTTCAGACCGTAGGCGATGTCTCGTTTGCGGTTCCGTCGGGCTGGATATACCAGCCGGCTTCGGGCTTTGGAGCAATGATGTTCAAGGCCGGCAACAACTACTGGGGAATAGCTGTTTATCCTTCCATGCGTTCAACAGGCGATGCCACGAGGGACCTCCAGACCGCCTGGCAGCGGATCCTCCTGGCCGGAGGCCAATACCAGGGTCTCCCTCTGCTCCCCTATCCCGACATCGCGCATTGCGTCGGCTATGGCGGCAAGCGAGCCGACGCTTCCAGTGTCAATCGGGCCGCCTATTCTCGCCTGTACGTGCTCGAAACCGGCGCGGCGTTTATCCCAGTGGTAGCGACGAGCAATGATGGCATGGTTCTGAATAGTCAAGAGCACGTTGCGAACGCGGTGTTGGGGAGTGTTCGGCTTGCACCGCTCAAAGCCGCGCCGATCAAGACCAGCCTTACATTGCCGGACCTCGCGGGGGATTGGAAGAGCGGGCTCGCCTCCAGCATCGATTATCACGATACTTCGAGCGGGCGCTACCAAGGCACGTCCAACAGTTTCGTCGGCGCGGGGTATCACGTTGAAGCGAACGGCGCGTTCACCTACCGGATGAACGGCGTAATCAACAACAATCGCACCGGCGATAGCGACTCCGGCGTAGTGGAATTGGGCGGCGAGTTCATCACCTTCAAGGGACGCAATCATGTGGTCCGCTACCGTTTCCTGAATGTTCAACACGCGCTGGACGGATCCACGGTGCTCACGTTGCTGCCGCCCGGCGACATGGCCCACATCAGTATCGTTCGCGACAGCGAATATTGGTCCCGGAAAAAATAGGCTGCCAACCAGCCGCCGGTTGTAACGTTATTCACTACGAGGAGTAGTGTCCGTTATGGCCATTGCGCAGGATTTTCGGTACGCCGCACGAAGCTTCAGGAAGTCGCCGGTCTTCGTCGCCGTTGCCGTCGGATCCCTGGCCTTGGGCATTGGCGCAAACACCGCGATTTTCACGCTCGTGGATCAACTCCTGCTGAGATTGCTACCGGTGAAAAGCCCGGAGCAGCTCGTGGTACTTGCGGGCCGCGGCGACCACTACGGCAGCAATAACGGACGCAACAAGCTTTCGTACCCGATGTACCAGGATTTTCGCGAGCACAACTCCGTATTCAGCGACATGTTCTGCCGCTGGAACACGTCCTTCAGTGTCGCCTCCGACGGCAAGACGGAGCGAGTGGTGGGAGAACTGGTCTCGGGAAGCTACTTCCCGTCGCTTGGAATCGGCCCGGCGCTCGGCCGCGTGTTCACCAACGCGGACGACACCGCTCCCGGAGGCGCTCCCTACGCCGTGATCAGCTATCGCTATTGGATGACCCGCTTCGGCGGGAAACCGGACGTGATCGGCAAGAAGCTGACCGTCGACGGCTATCCGCTCACGATCGTCGGCGTAAGCCAGGCAGGGTTCGATGGGCTCGATCCCGGTAGTTCCACGCAGGTACGCGTGCCCATCATGATGCAAAAGGAAGTCGCCCCGCAGTTCGCGGCGTTCTACGACCTCAAGGATCGCCGCGGCCGGTGGGTGAACACCTATGGGCGCATGAAACCGGGCGTTACCGTCGCGCAAGCCCAAGCCTCCTTGCAGCCGTTCTTCCACCAGATGCTCGAGATGGAAGTTCAGGACAAAATGTTTGCTCGAGCGGCGCCAGAGGTGAAGCAGGCGTTTCTCAATATGCACGTCGAGGTGATGTCAGCATCCAAGGGCGATTCGAACTTGCAGCGCAACTTCGCAAGTCCTTTGCTGGTCCTGACGGCCGTGGTCGGCCTGGTGCTTCTAATCGCGTGCGCGAACGTCGCGAACCTGCTGATCGCGCGAGCCACCTCTCGGCAAAAGGAGATCGCCATCCGGCTCGCGATGGGGGCGAATCGTTCGCGGATCATCTCCCAGCTGCTCGTAGAGAGCTTGAGCCTGGCATTCACGGGCGGGCTTCTCGGCCTGGCCGTGGCGGTGTGGATGGATCGGGCGTTACTGAGTTTTCTTCCTTCCGACGGATCGCCCTTAACCATCTCAATGACACCGGATTGGAGAACGCTGGCTTTCAATTTTGGCGTTGCCGTTGTTACCGGGCTCATATTTGGCCTGGTGCCGGCGTTTCAATCGGCGCGGCCCGAGCTGGCGGGAACACTCAAAGACCAGGTTGGCTCCATCGCGGGTGGAACATCGGTAAGATTGCGGAAGGCACTTGTCGCCGCTCAGGTGACCCTGTCATTGTTGCTTCTCATCGGGGCGGGACTCTTTATTCGCAGTCTCAGCAATCTGAAGGGTCTCGACCCGGGCTTTACGACCGCGAACCTGGTTTCATTCGCGATCGATCCTCCGCTCAGCGGTTACAAACCTGAACGCAGCCTCGATTTCTATCGCCAGTTACGCGACAATCTGGATGGCATCCCAGGCGTCAACTCGTCGGCGCTCGCGGTTATGGCCGTTTTGACAGGCGACGAGTGGGACAACAGCATCGCCGTCGAAGGGTTCCAGAACAAACCGACCGAAGCCCCGGATCCCCACATGCAGTTCATGTCCCCCGATTTCTTCAAGACGATGAACATTCCGATTCTAATGGGCCGCGATTTCCGTATGACGGACGGCCGCGACGCGCCCCAGGTGTGCATCGTAAACGAGAGGTTTGCCCGCAAGTTCTTTAAAGATGGACTCGCGGTCGGCAAACACATTGGTATGGGCGGCAATCCCGGGACCAAGCTCAACATCGAGATCGTCGGAGTGGTGCGCGATACGAAGTACGAAACGCTGCGCGACGAGGTGCCGATCGAGGTCTATCGTCCTTATCATCAGATGAATTTCGTTCTGGGCATGGTGGCTTATGTTCGAACCGCGCGGCCTCCCGAACAGGCTTTTTCGAGCATTCGGCAGGTTGTGAATAACATCGATCCGAACGTACCGGTATTCCAGATGAAGACGCTCGAGACCGTGTTGGACGAGTCCTTGATCACCGAGCGGCTCGTTACTACCTTGTCGAGCGCTTTCGGCATTCTGGCGACGCTGCTTGCTGCAATCGGACTGTATGGCGTGATGGCGTTCCTGGTCGCGCAGAGAACACGCGAGATCGGCGTTCGCGTCGCTCTCGGCGCGGGCCGACGCGACGTCGTCTGGCTGGTGATGAAAGAAGTGATTGTGCTCGCGGGTATCGGCATCGCGATCGCGCTGGCTGGCGCCTGGGCGTTGACGCGCCTGGTCACATCGCAACTCTACGGCATCGAGCCGCACGATCCTCTTACCATCGCCGCGGCTACACTCGCGATCGCCTTCGTGGCGCTACTGGCCGGCTACATACCCGCACGCCGCGCGACCCAGGTCGACCCGATGCGCGCGTTGCGTTGGGAGTAACTCACTTCTGCGGTTGTGTCTGCGGTAACGCCTGCTTCCGCAACGCGCACGTACACGAATCGACGCCCGGCGGAAGATTGATTCCGGAGCCGTTCATCGTTCCCGCGCCTAGATCGACTTGCAATTGAAAACCCGCGGTGGCGTTGATGATGTGGAGCGTCAAGGTACTGCCGGAATAACTTCCTGTCGCGAACGGGTCATTATTGACCGCATAGGCGGTAATGTTGTCGTCGGAGGGCACCTTCAACGTAAACGCGCTAGGCTCGGTCTGACGCTCACCCTTGCCGGTGATATCGCATGTACCGATCCACAAGCCTTCCAGCGCCTTCGTCGGGCCACTCTTAAAGAAGATGAGGAACGCCAAGACCGCCAGGAGAACGACGGCCAAGCCAATCACTTTGCGCTTGTCGGAAAAGAAGGAACCCCAGAACGATTTCTTCACCACCGGAATAGGCGGCATGTAGATCGGACCAGGCCCCGGCTGCGGCGGACCGACTTGCGGACGCGGTGGAAACGGCGTGGGTGGAAACGGTGTAGGTGGGAAAGGCGTCTGCGGCTCAATAACCGTCCGCGGGCGCGGCGGCCCACCCATGCCGCGCGCGAACACCGGCACGTAGGACTCCCACATGCCCGGATTGCTTAGCGCCGCTGAAAACTCTTCGACGGTTTGAAATCGATCTTCGGGGCGCTTCTCCAGCGCCTTCAGAACGATCTTCTCAACACCTTTAGGGATGCCCGGGACGAATGCCGTCAGCAACGGCGGCGGCGATTGGACGTGGTCCTTCTGGACCGTAAAATCGCTCTCGCTGTCGAAGGGAACGCGCGCCGTCAGCATCTCGTACAGGGTCACGCCAAGCGAGTAGATGTCGCTCCGCGCGTCGATCGCACCGGCTTGTACCTGCTCCGGCGACATGTAAAACACCGTTCCCAGTTTCGTACCCGCGCTGGTCAGGGAACGTCCTCCGCCCGCGACCTTCGCAATTCCGAAATCCAGCACCTTGACGACCCCGGCGTTGGTGATCATCAGATTGCTGGGTTTGATGTCGCGGTGTACGATACCCAGCCGGTGCGCGGCCCCGATTCCAGCCAGCGCCTGCTGGAACCACGGAATGGCGTACCCGATTTGGATCGGACCGCGATTGCGAACGATGTCCTGAACGTTCTGGCCGTCGATGTACTCCATCACCATCATTGCGTTTCCGTCCTGAACCAGAAACGCATACAGCACGGCGATGTTGGGGTGCATCAGGTTGGCTTGCGCGCGGGCCTCGGCCCGGAACCGCTCAACGATGGTTTGGTTGCGCGCCAGGTCGGCATTCAGAACTTTGATCGCTACCCGGCGCTCGAGTTGAATCTCGAGAGCGCGGTACACGGTGCCCATGCCGCCCTCGCCGAGCTTCTCCTCGATCAGGTAGTTCCCGACCTGTGTTCCGACCATATCTGTATTAGACTACCCTACGCTATCATGTCCCGCATGGCTGTCTCCTATCGACCTGACCGCTTTCACACCGTCACGCCGCACCTCAACGTAGAGGGTGCGGCCAACTATATCGACTTCCTGAAACGCGCTTTCGGAGCCGTCGAATCGAGCCGTTCGCCGGGGCCGGGCGGGAAGCTCATGCACGCCGAGGTGCTCGTTGGCGACTCCGTCATCATGCTCGCCGATCACTTTCCGGAATTCGGAATGCCGCCAGTTGCCGAGGGCTTCTGGCCCATCCACTTTCACCTCTATGTCGAGGATGCGGACGCGATGATGGCGCAGGCGACGGCTGCCGGTTGTGAAATCACCATGCCTCTAGCCGACCAGTTCTGGGGCGATCGTTACGGGCAGCTCAAAGATCCGTTCGGGTTCCGCTGGGCCATCGCAACGCGCAAAGAAGAACTAACGCCCGAACAGATGTATGAGCGCATGAACAAGATGTTTTCGGGCGGGCCGCCTCCGGAACACTGAGCGTCAGACGCCCGAGCGCACCGGCAAAAGAAATCCGCGCTCGATCAGTCCGCGAACCAGTTGCAGGCAAGCCGGTACAAGGCGCTCCGTCGGCAAGCCGGTCTCCGCGGCGAGTTCTCCGATCAATGCGACAATGGGCCGCTCGCCGGTACAGCGCGCCACGAGTTTTGACACCAGCAGGTCCACGTTGGCGATAAACTCTAGCTCGCGATGAAAGCGAAGCTGGCACGCTTCCGCACGCCATTCGCCCGCCGCCCAATCGCAGCGCTGCACCATATGGATGTCAGGCGCGATGCGTAAGGACGTCCCGAGCAGCGCCTCGTCGCCGGCGGCCTGCAGAAAACCTCCGAGCGCGAAGGCCTTCAGAACCGCTTCGCCGAATGGAGAACTGGCGCGCTGCGGCCCGTCGTCCATTCGCAGCCAGTTGTTGCCCGAACGGCGGCGCATCGCGACCGCGCCGGTATCGATCGCCGTAATTCCCGCGGAGTTGTAATACTCCATCCACTCGTCGAATTTGCGCGCCGCGTGGTCACCCGAATCCGGCTCCGTGTCGGCGATCCATTTCTCGGCATACGCATCGGGCGGAAACGAATCGGTCTTCATCACCCAGACATCGCAGCCGCTCCCGTCGAACCACTCCTGCAAACGGTCGCGCCAATCGCACTCTTTCGTTTCCACCCACTGGCAGAGCACCTGGCAATAGCCGCCTTCGCGCAGCAGCCAGGGCGCTTCTTTGACGACGCGGCGCGCAAATCCGTCGAGCGGCATCCCACTATCACGATAGATAAAGCGCGACGACGGCGTGATAGCGAACGGCAGATTGCCCACAATGAGGTCGAATGAGCGCCCGGCGACGGGTTCGAAACAGTCGCCCTGAAGGAACTCGATATTCGGGGCGCCGTTGAGCGCGGCGTTGAAGCGCGCAAAGTCGAGCGATCGCCGGTTCAGATCGGCCGCGGCGACATGGTCCGAGTGTAAACTGGCGCGAAGCGCGTGGAGGCCGAATCCGGTCCCGAAATCCATGACCTTCGCAATCGGCCGGCGGATCGTGAACAGTTCCAGAAACACGCTGCTGTCCGTGATGCCCGGCACGTACTCCGGAAACGTGCCGCTGAGAGCCGGCCGATCGGCGGCGAGTACGAGGTCGTCGTGCGGGAGAAGCGAAATGAGCGGAAAGACAGAGCGCGAAGATACTCGCAACACGCCCGCTGCGGCGAGCGCGGGCAGTAACTTCGCACCCAGAACCTTCCGCGCCTGATCGAGTTCCACCGGGACGCCGGCCGCGAAGAGACGCACAAGCGTGTCGAGAGGACGACCGGAGCGCGTCGCATACAATAGTCGCGCACTCCGCGATTTCAGCTCGGTAATCTGGCCGCCTCCGAGCAGCCGCGAAATTCCCGGCACGGTGAAATCCGCACGATCCATCGCGTCGCGGAGCCTACTGAGAACACCGGGGGGTGGGATTCGAAGACGGCGCTGGGGCACCCGCCTATTGTGGCTCAGCCTGCGTGACGCAAAACAGCCGGCTTCCGACGCCCGCGTCCGACGAGGCGTAAGATACGCCGGAAAGTCCACAGGGTCGACGACCAGCGATGCAGCGTGGTGTTGCCGATACGATCGCGGTAAGGGATGAAGACTTCGGTCATGAGATAGCCCGCGAGCACCGGCTTTAGCAACAACTCGACCGGCAGCGCGGGACCGTTCGGATCGAATGTCATCGATTCGAGCATGCTGCGGCGATAGGCACGCATCCCCGAATGGACATCCGTGGTGCGCACGCCCAGCAGAACGCGCGACGTGAAGGCGAAAAGCCAGTTTGCCAGGTAATTCGCGAGCGGCATGGAATCGGGCTTGCGTTCGAGGCGCGAAGCATTCACGAGATCTGTTTGCCCGCTCAACACCATCCTGGCAATCTCGACAATGCGATCCGCCGGATACGTGTCGTCGCAGTCGAGCGTCACCACGACATCGCCGCGCGCTTCCGAGAGCGCTCGAGCCATTGCGCGACCGTAGCCCTGCGGCGGAAACTGGCGCACCACTCGCGCACCTTTGGCTTCGGCAATCTCCGGCGTGCGATCTTTGCTGCTGTCGACCAGCAGTATCTCGGCATCCGAGTCGCCAAGCGCCGCGCGAATCTCGTCGATTACCTTGCCGACTGCGGCCTCCTCGTTCATCGAGATCATCGCAACTGTAATTGCGGGCATTCCTGTTCCTCTTTTGACTGGTTTTCGTTCACGCGATCCGCAACCTTCAGCGCCCGCTCGATGCATTGATCCATGTTGATGTACTCGAACTCCGCGACCCGGCCGCACAATTCGATGCCTTGCCCCTCGAAGTACGCGCGCGCAATGTCGAGATGCCGGCGATAGGTGAAGTCGCGAACCACGTAGCCGTATTTGGTCCGAATCACGCGGTGGTAGCAAATCTCGGACCGGCGCAGCAGCCCGATGTCCTCGAGGCCCGATACGACTCTCTCCAGTACCGCGTCATCTGGGAGATCCCAGACGCCGTCGCCTTCGTTCGCGGTGATTTCGGCCTGAATGAGCGATGTTCCGGGACGCACGTTCTCGGGGCTGAAGACCGCAGGGAACGACAGCCGGTGAAATACGAATTCCCGATCGGGCACGTAGACGGCGGAGTAATCCGGAAGCTTGTCATTCGAGAGCCCGACCGTGACCGTGAACAGCGAGTTGTAGCGCAGCGCATCGACGGCGGCCTGCACTTCGCGCGGGACTCCGTCCATGAGATACGCCATGTCGTGGATCGGAATCGTCGAGACGATGCGGTCATAGCGACGCTCGGTCCGGCCGTTACTCACCACCCACCCGTCGCGCGAACGATGCAGGCTGCGAATTTCGAATCCCGTGACGATGTCGCGGACACCGCGCGCCATCCCGCGAGGAAGCGACTCGACGCCGCCGCGAAGCGGATAGAAGAAGTGAAGCTGATGTGTGTAGCCCTCGGTCTCAACACCCACGGCCGCCTTGATGACTTCTTCGATGGAAGGTTTGGGAACTCGGCCTTCCACCCAATCGGTAGACATCTGGTCCGCCGGCACGTTCCAGATCTTTTCGTTATACGGCAGCAGGTATTTTTCGGTGAGTCCAGTTCCGAAATTGTGGTACAGCCACTCTCGAAAGTTCGATGGAGCCGGATGCTGATTATAGATGTAGTGGTAGAGGCATTCGAAACGGTCCTGCGGTTCGAGATCGTAGAGGCCGTTTTCAAATGGGTATTTCACGTACCGGCCGCGGTACAGAATCTTGTTGTTGCGGCGGCCTTTGTAGAGATTGCCGTCGAGCAGTGACAGCATGTAGTCGAGCGTCGCTTTGTTGCGCGAGAAGAGGATGTGCGGTCCACCCGCGTCGTAGGTGAAGCCTTCCTCCTGGACGCTTTGGCAATGCCCTCCTGGCCGCTCATCGCATTCGAGAACTTCGCTTTCGCAGTCGAGGTGCGCCGCTACCGTTAAACCCGCGAGTCCACCGCCGAGAATCCCGACCTTCATGCGCGGTTCCCCGCGTGAACCTGCTGAATCGTAGCTTGCAAATCGTATCCACACGTGACGCAATACTTTTCGGCGCTACGCACGCCGCATCGCGGGCAGAAGACGCCCTCCTGAAATTGAGCCGGCGCCTGCGCTCCGGGCATCGGCGGAGGCGGCGGATACCACTCGCGTTGGGATTGGGCCTTTCGAACCTTGCGCTGATGAGCAAAGAAGATGCGGATCGCCGTACCTGCGATGGCGATGAAGATCGCGAGAAACACCATGCGATGCGCGACTCCCGTGAGCCCGTCCATGGGGTTCGCTCCGGCAGGGTCGGGCTGGAATTGGCAAAAAAATGTGCGAGTCAATGTCTGAATCATGGCCCTTTGACCTCTGAGACCTTTCCGTTTTGAATCACGATCTTCACCCAG
>Ga0070735_10005737_pt1 | contig 10223 bp, 6 predicted proteins | sample Coa_R1_FD_66443 | JGI IMG/M metagenome (GOLD analysis project Ga0070735, IMG submission 66443) | Surface soil microbial communities from Centralia Pennsylvania, which are recovering from an underground coalmine fire - Coalmine... | ecosystem: Environmental > Terrestrial > Soil > Unclassified ... | reverse complement strand
CACACAATCGAATCCATTCCCGTACGCCATAAAAAAAATACAGCGGCAGGATCGGCAGCAAGCCGCGAAGCCCGATTTCAGAATTCCATGCAAGCAGCACACAGACATATCCCAGCAGATAAAACTCTTTCACGCCGTGCTCGCGCCACAAACTCTTCAAGAAGCCCAACGCAGCCGCCGCGGTGAATAGCAGCGCAACCACGATCTGTACTCCTTTGTTGAATCGGTTGGCCCAAACGTAAGAGAGGCATTTGCCGTAATAGATCAGGTTCGTCGTGACCGTGTGCAGCGAATAGTGAAACGCGCTGGCATAACCCTTGGGCGATACCAGCAGCAACGTCTGGGCAGCGATGAACATCCCAGTCAGTGCAAGCACGCACAACAAAAACCGGCTTGGCCGCCGGAACTTCGTTAAGTCCGCCGCAATCAGCGCGAAGATCAACACAAACCCGATCGTTCGTGTCCCGTACGCACAGTAGAGCAGCACCGAAACGCCGAGCGCACTCCCAACTTCAATCTGCTTTACTTCCAACCGTGTATAGACACGCTCGATAAACAACAGCGCCGCGAACGAAAACAGCAGATACGGAAACTCCGACAGGATGAATTCTCGCTGCCCCCAAAACACCGGGCTGAAGCTAACGAGAGCTAACAAACAAATGCTGCTCTTCCATCCGATCGCCTCGAGCGCCATCTTTGCGTAAATCGCAAGAAAGCCGACAAAGCACAGCGCCGTCACGATCTTGAATGCACGCAAGTCAAGGCCGAAGAACCGATAGACCGTCGCCAGGATCATCGGGTAAATCGGCGGATAACCGTTCGCCGGTGAAAGCCACATCGCATCCGGATTCGGAACGTACCGGATATCGGAGTACGTCCGTCCTTCGACCAGGTTCTTCGCATGCATGATGTACGCCGCGAAGTCATCGTTCACAAAAACATGCCCGGACGTGAGAGTGACAATGTATAAAATCGCGACGATGAAAATGAGCACCGCAACGAAGAGCCACTCCGGCCTGACCTTAGTCTTGACGTCCGCACGCGACGACTCAAAGCTGATCCCTTCAGCTTCGACCGCTACGTGCGCGACTCGTTCTGGCGCCGTATTCACACCCGTTTCGATGCATCCTCCGCTCGGACAACCCGGAAAAACAATTCCTCCAACTTTTCCGCCGCACTCGACCACTCATATCGCTTCATCGACTCTTGCGCCGCACATCCCAGTCTTTCTCTCAGTTCCTCCGACTCCGCCAATCGCGAGATCGCCTTCTCCAGCGCCACGTCGTCCGCTGGCGGCACCAGCAACCCGTTGAAACCGTCCTGCACCATGTCCGGCATTCCGCAGGTTTCCGCCGTGATCACCGGCATGCCGCTCGCCATCGCTTCCAGCAATACCGACGGCAAACCCTCCATCATCGACGGGAAAACAAAAATGTCGTGCTCCGCATAGAGCTCTTGCATGCTCCCGGCAGCAATCACGGGCCGAACCTCAATGTGCGCCGCAAGCTCCGGTCCAAAAAATCGCAGTATTTCGTCTGCTGGCGCACCGGGTCCTGCAATCGTCAGCTTCAATCCCGCAATTCTGGGTGCCAACCTCAGCATTGCGTCGCGAATATAAAAAATGCCGCGCTGATCGAGCCATGTTCCCGCATATAGCAGGCGCAACGTCTCGCCGCGCGAATAACTGCGGCGCGCCACTCCAAAAAATCTCCGCTCCACCCCATTCGGAATGTACGCCACCCGATCCGGCGCCAGCCCATACTTCAGCTGCAACAAATTCCAGACGTCGCGGCTGTAAGCGTGCCCGCCATCCGCCGTACGAATCGACCACTTAAATCTCGGGAAGTGATACAGCGCGTGCCAGGCGCGATTTTTCCAGCCAAAATTCCACGCCCGCCCCTTCTTCGCTTCCCGCGTCATCACGTCTACGCGCCGCTCTTCCAATCCATGCAGAGTCATCACATACGGCGGCCCGCTCTTCGCCCCGAGCCACTTTCGCTTCAGCCCGTAGACCAGGCCCGCAGGCGCATGCAGATTCAGCAGCGAAAACTTGTCTCGATGTGCCGCGATGTACTTCGCGAGCCGCGACGAAAAAATCAGCTCGCTGAACCGTGGCGAAACCGAATTCGGCGGTAAGAGGTCGTCCAGGAAAACATACGTGACGCGATGCCCGCGGTTCTCCATCTCGCGCCCAAGGTTGTAAACAATGGTCGCCACTCCGCCCTCGCGCCTTTTCGGCACCCCCGCGGCCATTAAGATGTCCAGCGTCCGTTTTGTCGAAGGTTCAACCGCAGGCGTCAAGTGCCCTGTCCTCGATAGCGATCGACGTGCCCCGGCTGAAGGAACGGCAGCCACTTCTCCCGCGACTTCCGATACAGCGAATTCGTGGCGAACTGTCGTATCCATGAGTAATACATCCTCGGTGGAAGTACGCATGCCGGCAGTAGCGCCGCGCACTTGAAGATCCAGTGCGCCGTCGATGCATTCGGATGCGTCACGCGAAATGTATTTAGTTCCGTGCGAACCGTCTTCCATGGCATTCCACCATCCGCGAGTAACAATTCTCGATCGGCTTCGTTTTGCACCCAGCCAACGACAATCTCAGTAATGTCCCGATCGACGCTCTTGCGCGTTAGCTCGGCCCGTAACGCCTCGGCGAGTGCTTCCAGGACTCGCCCTTTGCGCCGAATCGACTCCGCATTGCCATCGGTGAACTGGAAAAAATTCGCATCGTGCAAGCGGTAAAACGTCAGTGCATCGCGCAGAATCAATACGTCCGCAAAAAGTCCCGCTAGGGTGAAGAGATACTCGTCCGCCTGAAACCGCAGTGTCTCCGGCACCGGCCCGATCTCACGCAGAACCCGCGCTCGACACGTCATCCGGCTCGTGCCCAGAAAACTTTTTCTCAGGCGGAGAGCTTCCGCGCCCGCGCGCGACGTGAGGCGAAACCGCGGCGTATCACGGAGCAACTCCGTATGACGCCGGCCGTCGGCGAAAACTTCTGTGATACCGTGCCCGACGAGACCGATTTCATCATCCGACGCCAGTGCGTCTGCTACAGCTCGCAACTTGCCGGGTGCCCACCAATCGTCGCCGTCCAAAAACGCGATGATCTCGCCGGCGCACTCCGGAATCCCGGCATTGAATGCCGACGCCTGTCCGCCATTCTTTTTGCGAATCAGCCGGACCCGCGGCGCAAATTTCCCAACGATCTCCGCCGTCCGGTCGGTCGAACCGTCGTCGACGGCGATGACTTCGCGCTCCGCGTCCGCGACGTCCTGCTCCAGCACGCTGACGAGTGCTTCTTCGATGAACCTCTCATGGTTGTAGGTATCCACGAGAACGCTGATATAAGGCCGCGTCATCTACCTGATGAAACAATCCTCTCGAAAACCGGCAACCCACAGAATGGCGTAATACTCTCGATTCTAGGCTTACTCGCCGCAGGCTTTTGCCCTGTTTCCTCCCCACGTTCTCAATACACATACCGGTGGCCTTTGGAAATCGAAGGCGCTTCCAGGTAGCGCCACGAGGTCGCGGCGACCAACCACGTAGTGAACAGAGACAGAAGCGTGACGCCAACTCCGCGCAAGTCGTTAATTTCGGGTTGGGAATGCCGCACCAATACGAACGCGAACTGATTGATTGTGAGGTGAATGATGTACACGCAATAGGAAATGCCGCCCAGATACCCCAACCACTTGAGCCGCAGTAACCGCGCAACAAAACTTTGTTTCTGAGAAATAGCTGCTACCAGGACGCATGTGTAGAAGAACGCCAGCGCACTGTAGCCAACGGTGTACGTTATGACGCCCGCGGGCCTGACCAACGTCGGGGAGAGCACGGCGACAACCAGAAACGCGAAAGCAAAAATGCCCCATAAGGCGGTGCGGCGCCTGTCAAGCATTTGCTGAAATCCTTCTCGTCGCCAACCGATGGCGGCGAGCATCCCGAGTGAGAGCGCGTCTGCACGGCAAGGCATGGCGAACCCCGCAAGGTACGAATGACTTGGGAACCAGATGTAGATTCCGAGTCGCAGAAACGGCGCCGCGAATACGATCGTGAACAACAACAGCGTCAAGCGTCGAACCGAGATCATCCGGATCGCAATCGGCGCCAGCAAGTAAAACTGCTCCTCGACAGCCAGGGACCACGTCACCACGAACCATTTCCATCGAAACGGCGACGGCGAGTAGATGAGGTTTTGCAGGAACAAAACGTAAATCGGAACCGCCGTGAGGTCTTGCCGGCTGACCGGGAGCAAGCCGGGCACTCCGTAGACTCCGATGATGGTGATCAAGATGTAGAGCAGAATCCATAGGTAGTAGACCGGCAAAATGCGAAATACCCGACGCAGATAAAACGTTCGGAAATATCGGGGCGACTCGCGATTGTCGAGCAAAATGCCGCCGATCAAAAAGCCGGAGAGCACGAAGAAGAGGTCCACCCCACTCCATCCGACCGTTAGGCCGCTCAGAAAATGGCGCGTCCAATATCCAAAATTTGCGTGATCCGCGTTGGCAACGTAGTGGCAAATCACGACCAGCAAGATGGCCAAACCTCTCAAGCCATCGAGTTCGGGAATTCGTTCGGTGCGATTTGCGGTGAAGTCAGTCCGAGTTTTGAGAATAATGAGTCCAGATATTAGTTCGATCTACTCATCTTAGCCTCTTCCCGCTGTCTCGGGTGGGGGCGCAGCGAATGCGTAATCGCCGTCCTCCACTCATCCAGCCTGTGAATATTTTTGTATCCCACCACGAGTGATCCCGCTGCGTTCAAGTAAGTGACCGCTCGATGCCGCCACGTCATGCGCGCTCGGAAATGCGACGCGTACCTCACAAGGTGACGAGCGGTCCTGAATCGTCCTGGTGTCTCCAATTCAAATTCATCACCCTCTTGCGTCAGCTCCCATTGCTTGAATAGCTCCTCTAACTCAGGTCGATCGAGTTCATACGCACGCTCGTCGAGCCAGTTCTTCATCGACCGGACCAAAGCAGCCCGCGTGCGCATCCGCAGCTCGCGCCTGTGTGTGTCCGCCCTCCCACCGTCGGCAAACAGATTCGTCGAGTGAATTCGATACACAGCAAGGCGATCGGTCACGGCAACCACCGGAGCGACAAAAATTACCAAAGCCGACAAAAACGCGTCGGCTTGAATCGTCAAGTCTTCGGGAATCGGCAGCAGCAGATCGATCGCGCTTCGTCGAAAGGCAAGAAACGACGTGGGATACAAAACATATTTCAGCAATTCGTTGTGGTTCGCCGGCAAGAATCCCGACACCAACGGCAACTGTGCATCGCGAAAAATCTTCTTCGTCGCAATCCATTCGTTGTACGCGTGATACACCATCCCGGCGTCCGGATTTCTTTCGAACTCATCTACAGTCCGCGTCAGCTTCCCCGGCAACCAGTAATCATCGGCGTCCAGCAGCGCCACATATTTTCCGCTCGCGTGCCTCAGGCCGAAGTTGAACGCCGACGCTTGCCCTCCGTTCGGCTTGCGAAAGTATTTGATGGCGCTTCCAAATTTCCGCACTCTCTCCGCGGTGTCATCGGTTGAGCCGTCGTCCACCACCAGGATTTCGCGCTCACCGGCGGGGAAATCCTGTGCAATGGCACTTTCGATCGCCTCCTCCACGTACTGTCCGTAGTTGAAAGTGTCGATCAACACCGAAATCGTTGGCTTGCCCATCGTTCTTCTCGCTCGTTCAGCCAACGCTTGGCGGTCGCCGACCCAAGTCTTCGAATCCGCCCTGTCGAAGTCCCAGCGGATGGCGCAAATGCCGCGTCGCGTTCAGCAGCGGATGCCACACATGCGTTTGCACCGCCGCCTCGGTTCTTGTGAAACACAAAGTCCCAAGACGCCTCGCCGTCCACCAGGGATATGCGAATGCCGCAAAAGGATTGCGGCGCAAACCGGTCGGCTTCAGCCGAAACGAAGCCGATCGAATCGACCTGAGATGTCCGTAACCCCCACCCAACTCGAGGTTTCGTCGCGACTCAAGGTCTTCCCACACCCCGTGTTTTCCATTTGGGTGATACCCATAGTCATGATTTTGATGCACGGCAATCACGGTATCCGACGCATCCACGACCGTTGCCTTCAGTTGCATGGCCTTCCATAGCAGCCAGTCGTCCCAGTGCACGCGCCCCACGACCAGCGGCGGAACACTCGATCCATAGAGCGTCTTGCTAAACGCGAAATAGTCGATCCACTCTTCCGACCGCTGCACGCCGCGCATCAGCGCCACGCCTTGCAGTCGCGATCTCCAGCTCGCTTGCAAGAAGTCCACCGGCTCTGGCATCTCGATGTCCCAGCGCCGCCCCACCATCAGGAACTTCGAGTGCTGCCCGCGCACCTGCTTTAATGCGCGCAAAAAATCGTCCATCAAAATAATGTCGCAGTTCACATAACAGAGGATGTCGTGGTGTGCGATCGCCCGCGCGGTGCTGAACATATAGTCGAGCCGCTTCGAGCCGTGTTCGCTGCGCCTTACGAACGGCTCGTGGCGCAGCTTTAGCTCCCGTGCAGTTTCAGCAGCGCCTAGGTCATCGCCAAACAAGATGACTTCGACGTTGGGGTGCAGGAGCGTCCAACTTTTCAGCGCATTGCGTTGAATGATCGCGCTATGTCCCACGAAGGGTTTCGCCGTGGTAAAAAGGGTAAGCATCGTCGTCGTTCTCCGTCTATCCCGTTCAGTTAAGTATACGCATAGGTAAATAACAAGAGACGGATACTACTCCCGGGTAGGGAAGATGTCTATATAATAATATTAAAAATGGGTAGGACAATTAGGAGTGTCGGCCCGGGGGGGTAGGCGGCAAAATGGGGTGGTTCCGAGGGGTTTCGTGCGGTCAAAAAACGGGCCGGGCTTCTACTTCACTCCCGACGTAGCCCGCGCCGCCAAAGTCATCTCTTCCAATATCGAATCGATCCCCCGCGTGATGCTCCAGTGCGGATAGTGCTGCTTCAGTTTCGACAGGTTCGAGATGTAACAGATGTGATCACCCTTGCGATTTTCATCGACGTACTTCCAGTCCATCTTCCGCCCCGTCAGCGCTTCAATCTTCGCAATCGCTTCCAGCATCGAGATGCTGTTCTCGCGTCCACCGCCCAGGTTGTAGACCTCGCCCGGCCGCGGCGCCGCCGCAAACTCTTCGATCGCTCGCACCACGTCATAGCTGTGAATGTTGTCGCGAACCTGCTTGCCCTTGTACCCAAACACCGAATACTTCCCGCCGGTCACGCCCATCTTCACCAAGTACGACAAAAATCCGTGCAGCTCTACTCCCGAATGCGACGGCCCCGTCAAACATCCGCCGCGAAACACGCCCACTTTCATCCCGAAATAACGCCCATATTCCTGCGCCACCAGGTCCGCCGCCGCCTTCGACGCGCCAAACAGAGAATGCAGCGTCCGATCGATCCGGCAAGTCTCATCGACCCCGTCGTAATCCTCCGGCCGCGCGTACTCCCAGCGCGTCGCCAGCTCCTTCATCGGAATCTCGTTTGGCGCATCTCCGTAAACCTTGTTCGTGCTGAACAACACGAAGACCGCTTCGGGACAACGCTGTCGCGTCGCCTCCAGCAGATTAATTGTCCCCAGCGCATTCACTTCAAAATCCAGCAGCGGAATGTCTCGAGCCTTGTCGTGTGAAGGCTGCGCCGCACAATGCACGATCAAATCGAATTTGTGCGCCTTGAACAGATCATCGATCCTCGCGCGATCGCGAATATCCAGCGCCGCGTGCTGAAATCGCTTCGTCGATTTCTTCAGCCGCTCCAGATTCCACAGCGTGTCGCCCGCCGCTCCAAAAAACACACGCCGCATATTGTTGTCCGCGCCGACGACATCGTGCCCCTGCGCATCGAAATGGGTGACCGCCTCTGAACCGATGAGTCCGCTGCTGCCTGTCACCAAAATTTTCACGCGCGCCCGCCTCCACTAAAAGAATGCCACAAGCACCCGACGGCCAGTCGCCTCTCGAATGCGCGTCAATCCCTGATTGCAACTGTCGAGGTTGCAACCCCGGAAAGTCGCTGGTCCCGCCGATTGACCCATCCCTACAAACCGCTAAACTAATCTTGAGCTCCGGAACCGGCATTTCCTCTCTTCCGGCAGCATCCCCTTCATATCGCGTGACGAACATCGTCGCCTTGCGCATTCTTGCGTCTGCATGGCGAGCCGGCTTCGGCAGCATTCCGCCAGCCGCCGCGTCCGCGCACTCCTGCGCCTATTCGCTGTTCTCGGCCGTGATCCTGAGTCATCCACGCCTTCGCGCATTCCACCCATGGTCACACGCCATGGATCACACCGCCGCAAATGCCGGCGCCGCAACGCTCCAACATAACTACTCTCCTTCACTCGTTCTCCTCTCCATAGCCATCGCCATCCTCGCCTCCTACGCGGCGCTCGACCTCGCCGGCCGCACGTCCGCCTCCGAAGGGCGCGTCCGCTTCATCTGGATCGGCACCGGCGCCTTCGCCATGGGTCTTGGCATCTGGTCGATGCACTACGTCGGCATGTTGGCTCTGACACTGCCCGTGCGCGTCCTCTACGATCTCCCCACAGTTCTTCTCTCGCTCCTTGCTGCCGTTCTCGCCTCGGCTGTCGCGCTTCTCTTCGTCAGTCGTTCTGCTCTCCGCACAGGTCCGGTCATCGCCTCCAGTCTCGTCATGGGCGCCGGCATTTCCGCGATGCACTACATCGGCATGGCCGCGATGCGCCTCCCCGCGATCTGCGTTTTCGATCTTCGTGTCGTCGCGTCATCCATCGTGATCGCCGTTGTCGTTTCTGTCGTCGCCTTGCTGCTGGCTTTCCGTCTGCGAACTGCCGATAGCGAATTGAGCGCTGCAAAAACCGCCGCCGCCGTCGTCATGGGCTGCGCCATCGCCTCAATGCACTACACCGGCATGGCCGCCGTTTCCTTTGTCCCAGCGCCGCTCATCGGCGACATTTCCCGCTCCATCGAAGTTACTTCGCTCGGCGCGTTCGGAATCGCCATTGTCGCCAGCGTGGTGTTGGCTGTCGTCACCATCACGTCCGTCCTCGATCGCAAATTCTCTCACCAAGCCGCTCAACTCGCTCTCAGCCACGAGCGCTATCGCCTCGTTTTCGAGCGCTCGATGTCCCCGCTCCACCGCAACCAGCTCGACGGCCTCATCATCGATTGCAACGATGCCTGTGCTCGCGCTCTCGGTTACGACTCGCGCTCCAGCGCGCTCGCTGCACACGCCCGCATCGAGTTTGTCGAATCCGCCGACGAGGAAAATTACGGCGAGTGTCTCGCCACCTTTCGGCAGCTCACCGACTTCGAAGCCCGCGTTCGCCGCCAGGATGGACGCCCCATCTGGGTGCTCCAAAACGCAAATCTGGTGGACGACGCCGGTTCGCGCATCGTGGAAGGCAGTTTCATCGACATCTCCAGCCGCAAGGAGATCGAACGTGAACTTCAGCGCACCAAGCAGCACGCCGAAAGCGCCAGCGCCGCGAAAAGCGAATTCCTCGCCGCCATGAGCCACGAAATTCGCACTCCCATGAACGGCGTCATCGGCATGGCTGACCTGCTGCTCGATACCACCCTTGATTCCGAACAGCGCGAATTCGCCCTCACTCTTCGCCACTCCGCCAACGCCTTGCTGGTCATCATCAACGACATCCTCGACTTCTCGAAAATCGAAGCTGGCAAAATGACCATTGATCCCATCCCCTGTGCGCTCGACACCGTTGTCTACGAGGTCGCTGAACTCCTGCATGCCAAAATGAGCGAAAAGAAACTCGATTTTGCCGTTCGCTACGCCCCTTCCCTCCCCTCACGTTTCATCGCTGATCCAGGTCGCATTCGGCAAATTCTTACCAACCTTCTCGGCAATGCGATTAAATTCACCTCCAAGGGCGGCATACGACTCAGTGTCGAGCCGGCTTCCTCGAACGATCCCGATGGCGTCCATCCCTTGGACCCATCCGCGCTCCGTGTGAAGTTCTCTATCTCCGACACCGGCATAGGAATTCCAGCGGATAAGCTGAATTCCGTCTTCGAGAAGTTCACCCAAGCGGACGCCTCCACGACACGCCACTACGGGGGCACTGGTCTCGGCCTCGCGATTTCCACACGCCTCGCCGAACTTATGGGCGGAAAACTGAGCGTGCAAAGCACGGTCGGCGAGGGTTCTACCTTCTCGTTCACGTTGCCCCTTACCGTTGATTCCGTCAGTCCCGACTC
>Ga0070735_10005734_pt1 | contig 10224 bp, 6 predicted proteins | sample Coa_R1_FD_66443 | JGI IMG/M metagenome (GOLD analysis project Ga0070735, IMG submission 66443) | Surface soil microbial communities from Centralia Pennsylvania, which are recovering from an underground coalmine fire - Coalmine... | ecosystem: Environmental > Terrestrial > Soil > Unclassified ... | reverse complement strand
AGCGTTCGCACCAGGGGTTCGGCGACGGCATCGGGATTGACGGGCGCGGTGGGCTTGTCGTTCTTCGTCGCTGCGGCCGCGGCGGCGTCCGGTTTGGCCTGGGGGTCTGCATCCTTACCCTGACGCCAGAGGCCCGCGTCCATCTGCGCGGAAGCGGCCTGCGCGGTCGCCAGATCGCCGTCCTCGGCTGCCTGCATTCCGGTGGCGAAGCTGCGCAGCTCCTCTTTGAGGAAGCGCAGGTTGGCCGTGTTGTTCGCATCGGGCAGGTTGACGTCGTCGATCATGGTGAGCACCGCGGACCAGTCGCCGGTGCGCAGCGCGACGGGCAGCCGCCGGCTCACGCGGGACATTTGGTCGCGCGCGCTCCAGACGTAGAGCGTTGCTGAAAGCTCGCCGCGCGCCGCCGCCAGGTGATCGGAGAGCGCATTGGCATCGGCCAGACGACCCTGCTCCATCAGGTTGGCGATGGCGTACATCATGTTGTGCACGTAGTTCCAGTCGTCGTCGACGCTGACGTGCTGCTCCCGCAGGTAGCGCTCATCGGCCTCCATCGAGGCGGTGAACCAGCGATCGGCGCTCGCGTAATCGCCGACGCGGTAGTAGATGTGGCCGGGCATGTGAACCATGTGTCCGCTGGTAGGCGCGAGGCTTGCCAGCAGTGCAGCGCTGGGGATGGCGCGCTCGGGATGATTGCTCGGCTCCATGGCATGGATCCAGTAGTGGTTCGCGGCGGAGTCGTTGGGCGCGTCCTTCAGCACGCCTTCGAGGATGGAAATCTTCTCCTTCATCGCCGGCTTGGGATTTCCCTGGTCGTCGTAGCCGTCGCCGAGGGCGCCGGCGAGGAAGATGCGGGCCTGGAGATCGTGCGGGGCCTTCTTCACCAGCTCACGGTAGAGCGCTACGGCCCGGGAACTCTCGCCATCCTGCTGCTGCGACTCGGCTTTCGCCGCCTCAATGTACAGGCGGTCGGTTTTGCTGGCTTTGCCTTCGAGGCGGACAGCCGCATCGAGCGCCTGGTCAGCATAGAGCTTCGTCCCGGTACCGCGCATGCCCTCGGCCTGGGAAAGGCCCCGGTAGCACATCGCGCAGTTGGGATCGACGCGGATGCCCTGCTCGAAAGCGCGGGCCGACTCGTAGTCCCAGAAATCGTGCAGCAGGCTGAGTCCCTGATCGAACCAGGCCTGCGCTTCGGGCGTGGCTTTGATCGTGATATGCGAGTTGCCGATGCCGGTCATGCGAACGGGCGGAGGCAGCTGGTCCGGCGGAGGAAAGGCGTGCATGCCTTCCATGGGCGGCATGGCGGATTGCGCACTGAGAGGCGCTGCGGCGGCGAGCAGGCACACGGCCACGAACAAGGCAGTTCGGCGGAGCATGGAGACGAATTTACTCCGTGTGGGCTGCAGGTGGGAACAGCAGTGGGGCTTCATCCGAGGCTTCCAGAAACAGATACCGGCGCGATGGTTGTGCGATAGTGATGGGCGAAGAACGCGATGAGAATCGCATTCTGGGCACCGAGGAGCTTCAGATGAATCGTCGCCAGTTCACGGCTCGTGCTCTCGCCGCGGCCGCGGGCGTTGCACTCTCTGGCCGGCAATCGCGCGGCGCCACTCCAGCTTCAGGGAATCAAGTACCGGGATCGGTACCGGAGGCGCTGATCAAAGAAGCACGATTCCCGGAAGGTTTCCTGTGGGGCGTTGCGACTGCCTCCTATCAGAACGAAGGGGCGTGGAACGAAGACGGCAAAGGCGAATCGATCTGGGACAGGTTCAGCCACACTCCCGGAAAGGTGAGAGGAGGCGTCACGGGCGACGTTGCGTGCGATCAGTACCACCGCTATGCGGAGGACATCGCGCTCGCTCAGAGCCTCCATGTGAAGAGCTATCGGTTTTCGATTTCCTGGCCGCGGATTCAGCCAACCGGAACCGGCGCTGCCAACATGAAGGGACTGGATCATTACAGCCGCTTCGTCGATGCGCTGCTCGCCGCCGGAATCCGTCCGTGGTGCACTCTTTACCACTGGGATCTCCCGCAGGCGCTGGAAGACCGGGGCGGCTGGCCCAATCGCGATCTCGCCGGCTACTTTGCGGAATATGCCGGCGTTCTTGCGAAGCACCTGGGCGATCGCATCACGATGTGGGCGCCTTTCAACATGCCCTGGGCTATCGCTTTCATGGGATATGCCGCGGGAACATTTCCGCCCTGCCGCACCAGTTTTCCCGATTTTCTGAAGGCAGCCCATACGCTGGGGCTGGCGCAGGGTGAAGCGCACCGGGCGCTGAAGGCTGCATCGTCGGAGGCGAGCGTGGGGAGCGCTTATGAAATGGCTCCCGCATACCCGAGGACCAACTCCGAGGCAGACCGAGCGGCATCCGCGCGCTATCACGCCATGAACAACGTGTTCTTTCTCGAGGCGGCGATGAAAGGCCGCTATCCGAATGCATTTGCCGGTGAGCCTCCTTACGAGACCATGGGCCTGAAGCCCGGCGACGAGAAGATTCTGCTGGCGCCGCTGGACTGGGTGGGCTTTCACTACTACACGCGACGCGTCGTCTCCGACGCCAGCAACGCGCATTGCTTTGGCGGCGGCTTCAGTGGAACTGAGATCGAGTCCGACAGTGGATGCGCGCGCGATCCGTACACCGGGATTCGAGCGACGATGCCCACGGAGGGACCGCTGACCGAATCGGGTCTGGAAGTGTGGCCGCGCGGAATCTACGATCTGGTGACGCAGATCTCGAGGGAGTACGACCATCCCATCATTGAAATCACAGAGAGCGGCTGCGGATATCTGGACGGTCCGAATGAAGAAGAACAGGGCCGCGTTCCCGATGGGCGCCGGATTCAGTGGTATCGGCAGACGCTTGCGGAACTGGCGCGCGCTATCGCCGACGGAGCCCGCGTCCGCGCCTTTCATGCGTGGACTCTGCTCGACAACTTCCAGTGGGCAGAGGGCTATACCGAGCGATATGGGTTGATCTACACGGACTTCCGCAATCAGAAGCGCACGATCAAGGAATCCGGTTCCTGGTACGGTCGAGTTGCTGCCTCAAACCGGCTCGACTTATAAAGAGCCGGGCGCGCCGCCGCCCAATGGCGAGACGCGCCGGCTCAGGAGCAGCGATTACCGCTTCACGATCAGGGTCAGCCGCGGGTCTTTCCAGAGCACGGAGAACTCCGGCTCGGTGTAGACGCTGGCCATTTCCCTGTAATGGCCCTGCTTCGCGCGCTGCAGGTAGTCGAGTGCGCCTTCAACATTGCCGCGCTTCGCATAGGCCCTGGCGATCAGGAAGTCGACGACGGCCTGCTGCTCGGGCGTCATGATCTGCGCACTGATGCCCTGGGCATCGGCGCTGCTCAGGATGTCGGCATCCAGCTCAATGGCGCGGGCATACTCCGTCATGGCGCGGTCGATCTGCTTCATGCCCATCCACGACTCCGCCAGATTCAGGTGGGTGACGGCGCGCTGCTCATCGAGAGCCAGGGCCTGTTTCAGGGTGCGAACGGCGGGCTTGTACTTGCGCTCCAGACACCAGGTGGCACCCAGGTTGTTGAGCGCCTCGACGTAGTCGGGCTGGCGCTTCACGGCCTGCGAGAAGGAGCGGCGCGCCGCATCCATCTGACCCAGCTTCAGTTGGGCGATGCCCAGTTTGTTGTAGAGGGTGGCGTTCTGGCTGTCGTAGCGCAAAGCTACCAGGTACCAGTCGGCCGCGGCCGAGTACTCTTCCTTCGCGCGGGCGATGTCGCCCTTCAGCTCGTAGGATTTCGCCGCCTGACGGGCGACCTCCGCCTTCGGGGGGGCGTTCGCGCCCTCAATCGCGTCGGCTCGGACGAGTACCGGCGGGGCTGCCAGCAGGCTCGCCGTAGCCAGCATCAGGATCAGGTGTTTCATAGTCACCTCCGTGCGGGAGGATCTGGGGGAGGACCTTGGTTCGCCGGCCAGCCTTCCGCAATCGGTTCTGAGTGTCGGCCCTGGCGAGCGCGGCGACAACGCTATACCTGTTAGCTGCACGTTTTTCCCCGGGCCAGGCCCCGCGTTGTGCTTTGGTTTCCGTTACTTACGAAGGGCTTTGCCTGGATCACCGAGGGGGCGGACCGGTGGGGTCGCCGGGGGTTACGTCCGGTTACGTGCAAGGCTTTTACGGGTTACACGGAAACGTCGGACAAGAACAAGCGTATATAGAGAGACAGCGTTCCGGAAGAGAGAACCCATGGTGACCGCACAACCAGAAGCGGTCGAGCTTGCAGCGTGGCGTGAAGAGCTAACGGCGGTGCTCGACTCGCCGCAGTTTCGCCATGCCCCCAGCCTGGGCCAACTCTTGTCTTATTTGTGCGAGAAGCGCTTCAGCGGCGACACCAGTCAGGTGAAGGAGTACTCCATTGGGGTGGAGGTCTTCCATCGCGGCGAGGACTTCGACCAGGAAGCTGACTCGATCGTCCGGGTGGGTGTGAACCGCCTGCGCAAACGGCTGGCGGAGTACTACGCGGCCGAAGGCGCGTCACACAGGATTCAGATCACCATTCCCGTGGGGCAGTATGTGCCGGTGTTTCGGGCGCTGGAGGAGAGTGTCCCGAAGCTCTCGGCGCCGCCTGCAGCGGCTGCACCACGAACAGTGCAGCGCGGATTGTGGTGGGGTAGTGGTGCGCTGGCTCTGCTGATTTTGGTTGCAGTCGCGCTATGGTTCGGGCATGAGCGGCCGCAGACCGCGCCGAGCCCGGGCGCAGCGGCGGCGCCGGTGACGTCCGCGGACATGCTGGTCGGGCTGCCGCCAGGGGATGAGGTGCGCATCCTGGCAGGATCGGCGCGCAGCCTGGTCGATCATGCGGGCAAACTGTGGAGCGCCGATACGGATTTCAGCGGCGGGACGGCGGTCCGCAACGAGGCGCGGCGGATCGCGCGCACGCAGGAAACGGCCTTTTACCGCACCAGCCGCACGGGGCAGTTCCGCTACGACATCCCGCTGAAGCCTGGCGTGTATGAACTGCGCCTGCACTTTGCAGAGGCGGTCTACGGCGCAGAGAACAGCGGCGTAGGCGGCGAGGGCAGCCGATTGATGACTGTTCGTGCCAACGGCAAGGCGCTGCTGGAGCACTTCGACGTATTCGCTGATGCGGGAGGCGGGCAGATCGCCGATGTGCGGGTCTTTCCCGATTTGAAGCCGGCGGCCGATGGACGGCTGCATCTGGAGTTCGCGGGCGAAGCAGGGGGCGAGGCGACGGTCTCCGCCATTGAGATTCTGCCGGGATTGCCGGGGCGGATGCGTCCAGTGCGACTGCTGGCGCGGCAGACGCCGTACTATTCGAACGACAGCCAGTGGTGGAGTCCCGACGACTATTTCGAAGGGGGACAGCTGGCGACGTACGCCGAGCCCGTAGGCGGGACGGACGATCCGGAGATGTACGAGACGGAACGCTGGGGCAATTTTTCCTATGCGATTCCGGCGCCGCCGGGGCGATATGCGGTGGTGCTGCACTTTGCGGCGCGGCATCGCGGATGGGATCAGCCTCCGGGCGGCGAGGCGCAGCCCGTAGAGCATGTGTTCAATGTGTTCTGCAATGGGCGGGCGATTCTCATCAACTTCGATCTGGCGCGCGAGGCGCAGCACGGCGATGTGGTCGTGCGGCGCGTGGCGGGCGTAACGCCGAACGCCCAGGGGAAAATCCTGCTGAGCTTCGTTCCGGTTCGCGGCTACGCCACGGTGACAGGGATTGAGGTGGTGGCGCAGTAGGCCAACGTTTTTGCCTCCTCCGTCCAGTGAATCAGTAATGCTTCACGATCGCTTCCGGGGCAGGACCTGTTTTCCCTCCGAGGAGCCAGTCCAGAGGCTTGCGGATATCCTCTTCGCGCGCCTGACCAAGGACGCGCTCCACGACCTCACCCTGTTCGTCGAGGATGAAGGTCGCCGGGAGTTCATTGCCCAGATTGGCGCGCTCGAGCATGTCGAGGTTGGCGCCTAGCCAAATTCCCATGTTGAGGCGATTGGCGGTGACGAACTTTCCAACCGCTGCGCGATTCTTCCACTCGTCGGCCGAAACGGCCACAAAGCGAACCTTCTTTCCGCCGTATTCCCCGCTCAGACGCGTCAGCATCGGCAGCTCTTCGCGGCAGGGGCCGCACCACGTGGCCCAAAAGTTGACCACCGCAATCGATCCGCGCAACTCCGCGATTTTGTGTGTTTTTCCCGACTGATCGGTCAATTCGAGATTTGGCGCACGTTTTGCGTGGGACGAAGGAACGAGGCAGCAGACGGCGAACGCAACAAAAATGGAAGGCGAGAGCTTCATTCGTGATCCTGCCACGGTCTCCCAGGTCACAAAAAAGTGACCTGGGAATCACCTTTGAAGTACGTGTTCCTGCTCAGAAGCGGTGGGTCCAGCTGGCGAGCCAAACGTACTGCGCAAACGCGGCATCCCCATGGCTTCCATAGACGGAGTCGGGATAACTCGTTGTGCGATCGCGATGCACGGCCTTGTACACGCCGGCCTGCAACAGGTTGGTGCCGTGCGCGTACTCGATTCCAGGGCCAAGCGTCACCGCATAGCCCGGGCGGCGAAAACCGTCATTGCTGACGGGGAAAAGGTTCCTTGCCGGCACGCCTTCCCAGCGAGGTCCGAAGGTCGCTCCGATTCCGTGCTCGTGCCAAACGGGAAGAATGACTCCGGCTTCCATCAGGTACTGGTCCGAGATGGCCACGTCGTTATTGAGGGGCTGTTTTGTGTTCAGCGTAGCGCCGCGCTGGATGCCGTTGGTGCCTCCCTGAGTGGCGATGTAGTCGCCGTCCCAATAGGCAATCATGGACTTGCCGGCCTGGCTGTAGCCGGACCACTGCATCACCATGCCCCAGCCGCCGTTTCCAGGCTGAATCGAGTAATCCACCGGCGCCGTGACGATGGTAGCGGCGCCGGCGCCGGTGGTGTTGGTATTGACCGTGTTCGTCACATCATCGTTGCCCGTCGGCGCCATAACGCCCAGTCCGAGCGAGAGGTTGGCTTTGGGATAGTGCAGAGGATTGCGAATCCAGCTATTGATGCCAAGAATCGTGTCGCCGACGCCGGAGGCCTCGTACTTGATCGGTGAGTTTTGCGTCTTGCGCGAGGCGAACAGGAACGGCGCATCCACCTCCACGCTGATGCGCGGCGTCCACTGGTAGGTCAGGTTAGCGGTGATCAGATTGATGCGATTCTCCACCTGCGTGTGGGCTTGCGCGCGATACCCCTGGTACACATCGCCTACGTAATGCTGATACGAGAACTGATGGCGTTCGCCAATGGTGAGCTGAAAATGTCCGGGCGATAGAATGCCGCCCTGGCCCGCAGGCAATCCACCTTCCGGCGATCGCGCGAGAATGCAGCCCTGCGCCGCGGCGGTTCGGATGCTCAGCATGAGAAGAATAGCGGCGGCGAAGATACCGGCGGCTTTGAGACGTCTGTTTACGGCACGGCTGGAGAGACGCAAGAGACACACGGAGTGCGGCACACGGTTGGGCATGCGGATGACCTCACTTGAAATGGAGACTGACTGATGCGCGCCCAAGCCAGTAATTCTGGGAATCGGAACTGGGGTCTTTACGTCTCCGGCCGGTAGCGCGATCCCGATAACCTTACAGGCACTCGGGAATCAGCGCATCGGGCAGTGTATGGAGCGGGCGGTCAGACTTTCGATGTAGAACGAATCAACAAGGGCAATTCTGCGTCAGGTTCAATCCTGCGCCGTTCGTTTTGCGGCACGGCATCATCGTTGTGTCTTCCTGCGACAATGCTTCCCATTGCGCTTGTGCATTCTCAACTCCTCTCGCCTGCATGTGTCGCTGTCAGTGAAGTCGCAGGAAGGCCAGCTAATCGAGTTCACGGAGGCGGCGGGTGGCGTCCTGCATCTCGCGGGTGAGGCGGAGAACTTCGTCGCTCTTGCCGGCGCGCTCGGCCTGATCGATGGCGGCGCGCAGGCGGCGCTGCTCCTGCTCGAGGAAGGAACAGCGAATGGCATGGATGGCGGCCTCGACTTGCTCGGGATCGGGCTCGGTGTCGTGGATGGAAACGAAGATGGCGGCGAGCATCTGCCGCTGCTCTTCGGTTTGCAGCGAGGAGAGCGCGTCGGAGCCGTGGGGGCGGGCGCGGAGCAGATCGACGACGGCGCGCACGTCGGAACGCATGGCGGCGAGCTCTGCCTCGTGCTGGTGCCAGGCGCCTTCGGCGACCAGGTACGCTTCGCTGGAGCGCGGCGCGGAGAAGGCCAGCAGCAAGATTTTTTCGGCGTGGGTGAGGGACTGGTCGTGCGCGGCGATGTGATCGCGCCGGCGGACGGCGGCGTCCTTCAACTCAGCGCGGACCAGCGTTGAATCGACACCGAGCGCCTGGGCGGCATCGTTGGCGAAGGCGTCGCGGGCGATGCGGCTGGGAATGCGGCGGATGTGGGGCAGCAGAAAATTGAGCGCCGCGGTCTTCGCTTTGGGGTCGCGTCCGGGAAAAAGATGGCGGGCTCGGTCGATGAGCCAGGACTGATACGAGGGCGAGCCGCGCAGGGCCTGGGCGTAGGCGCGGGCTCCGCGGTCGCGGACGTAGCGGTCGGGATCGAGGCCGCCTTCAAGGGTGAGCACCTGAACATCGAAGCCTTCTTCGGTGAGCAGGGCGATGGATTTTTCGGCGGCATTGGCGCCGGCGGTGTCGGGGTCGAAATTGACGATGACGCGGGTGGCGTAGCGGCGCAGCAGACGGACCTGGTGCTCGGTGAAGGCCGTGCCGCTGGTGGCGATGACGTTGGGAATTCCCGCGAGGTAGACGGAGATGCAGTCCATCTGGCCTTCGACGAGCACCGCGCCGCCGTCGTTGCGGATCGCCTGGCGGGCTTTGTCGAGGTTGAAGAGGACCTGGCCTTTTGAGTAAAGGGGCGTCTCCGGCGAGTTGAGGTACTTGGGACCGGCCTTGTCGCCGGATTCGAGAGTGCGGGCGGTGAAGGCGATGACCCGGCCGCCCTCATTGGCGATGGGGAACATGACGCGCTTGCGGAAGCGGGCGTAGAGGGGGCCGGGCGAGCCGTCCTCCTGCTCTTTCCAGGAGAAGAGGCCGGAAAGGCGGAGGGTTTCGATATCGGCCAGGGACTCGAGGCGGACGCGCAGGGCGTGGAAATTATCGGGAGCGTAGCCGATGCGGAATTTGGCGATGCCCTCGGGGCTCAGTCCGCGGCCGGAGAGGTATTCGCGGGCCAGGGCGCCTTCGGCGGAGCGCAGCTGCTCTTCGAACCAGACGGTGGCGACCTCATGGATTTCCAGCAGCTTAGCGCGCTGGCGATGCTCGGCGGCCTCTTCGGGCGAGGCGAAGTCGCGTTTGGGCAGCAGGATGCCGCATTTCTTCGCCACTTCGCGGACGGCCTCGGGGAAGCCGATGTTCTCGACCTTCTGAACGAAGGAGAAGACGTCGCCGGATTGGCCGCAGCCGAAGCAGTGGTAGAACTGGCGTCCAGCGTGGACGCTGAAGGAGGGCGTCTTTTCCTTGTGGAAGGGGCAAAGGCCACTGTAGTTCTGGGCTCCGGCTTTGCGCAGACGCACGTAGTCGCCGACGATCCTGACGATGTCGGCCTGCTCTTTCACGCGCCGGGAGAAATCGGAGTCCATGGAGGGCGGGTGAAACCAGAGTACAGCCGGTAGCGTGCAGCCGGTAGCAGCGGGTGGCCAGTCCGCAGGAGCGGCTCGCGCGCCCGCACCGGACTAACGGCGCGTTGGGGATTTCCGCCCGATGGAAGGATCGATGAAACAATTCAGGGTTTTCCACATCTAAAGGAGTGAGGACTTGTCCCAAAAGGAACCGGACGTTCAGTACCCGAGCTGGCCGGAAACGGCACAAATTGCCGCAGTTAGGTGGTTTTAGGCCGGTTTCATGGTATTCTGAACGTCCTGGGCAGACGTGCGCCTTCACACCCGCTGGCCCCTGAGCCGGACCGGGTTGCGCCTATTATGGCCCCGACCGCACCTCGTCCACTCCAGGTGAGACAGATCCGAAAAATTCAGCGCGGGGAGCCATCCGCTTGGCGATAGACGACAAGTACGAACAGGATATTCAGAAACTGATCGATGCGGGCAAGGAGAAGGGATTCCTGACCTACAACGAGGTCAACGACCTTCTGCCGGGAGATGTGAATTCGCCCGACGATCTCGACGACCTGATGTCAACGATTGGCAGCCAGGGCATTGACATTCTCGAAGGCGGCCCCAAAGTTGGCGGGGAGCGCGACGA
>Ga0070735_10005733_pt1 | contig 10224 bp, 7 predicted proteins | sample Coa_R1_FD_66443 | JGI IMG/M metagenome (GOLD analysis project Ga0070735, IMG submission 66443) | Surface soil microbial communities from Centralia Pennsylvania, which are recovering from an underground coalmine fire - Coalmine... | ecosystem: Environmental > Terrestrial > Soil > Unclassified ... | reverse complement strand
CAAGATGCTGCCCGCGATCAAACCGGTCGAGGGCGGTCACCACGCGATCTACGACACGCCAAACTACCGACGCTTGCGAGGGCTGATCACCTTCGCAGTTCGCCACAAGTTCATGACTTGCGCCATCGTCGCCGTCGCTTTTGCCTTTTCGGGCGCCGGAATGGGTGCGCTCAAGCAGCAGTTCTTCCCGACTTCCGACCGTCCCGAGGTGCTGGTGGAGGTTCGCCTGCCGGAAGGCACTAGCATCGAGACGACGACCGCCGCTGTCAAGAAGCTTGAACGCTGGCTGCGCGACCAGCCGGAGTCAAAGATCGTCACGAGTTATGTCGGCCAGGGCGCGCCGAGGTTCTTTCTGGCGCTGTCGCCCGAACTGCCTGATCCGGCCTTCGCCAAGATCGTCGTGCTGACACCGGATGCCGAGGCGCGCGAGCATCTGAAGCAACGGCTTCGGCAGGCGGTGGCCCAGGGACTCGCGCCCGAGGCTTATGTGCGCGTCACACAGTTCGTCTTCGGTCCTCCCTCAATCTTCCCGGTCGAGTTTCGGATCATGGGACCAGATCCCGCGCAACTCTACGCCATCTCCGAAAAGGCGCTCGGCCTCATGCGGGGCGTGTCCGACGTGCGGGAGGCAAACCGCGACTGGGGAAATCGCACGCCCGTGCTTCGCTTTGTCCCGGATCAGGATCGGCTGAACCTCATAGGCCTCTCGCCAGCTGACGTCGGCCGGCAGCTCCAGTTCCTGCTAACGGGCATTCCAGTTACGCAGGTCCGCGAGGACATTCGCAATGTCCCCATCGTGGCACGCAGTGCCGGCGGCGAGCGGCTCGATCCCACGCGTCTGGCGGACTTCTCGCTGATGAGCCGCGACGGCCACCAGATTCCGCTCGACCAGATCGGTCATTCGGAGATTCGTCTGGAAGAGCCGGTTTTGAAGCGCCGCGATCGTACGCCGGTCATCACGGTCCGCTCGGACATCAATGAGGCCACACAGCCTCCCGAGGTTTCCAAGCAGGTTATGAAGGCCCTTCAGCCGCTGATCGCGTCCCTTCCGTCCGGGTACCGCATCGAAATGGGCGGATCGATCGAAGAGGCTGCCAAGGCAAACGCCGCGCTGGGTAAAATCTTCCCGGCCATGATCGCGGCCACGCTCATCATCCTCATGCTGCAGGTGCGATCCTTCTCGACAATGACCATGGTCATGCTGACGGCGCCGCTTGGCCTTGTCGGCGTCGTGCCTGCGCTGCTCATCTTCAACCAGCCCTTCGGGTTTAACGCAATCCTCGGCCTGATAGGCCTCGCCGGAATCCTGATGCGCAATACGCTGATCCTGACGGAACAGATAAAGGAGAACCGTGCGGCCGGCCTCGACGATTATCACGCCGTTATCGAGGCCACGGTGCAACGCACGAGGCCCGTGATCCTGACCGCACTTGCGGCCGTACTGGCCTTCATCCCCCTGACGCACTCCGTGTTCTGGGGATCGATGGCCTACACACTGATCGGCGGCACGGCTATCGGTACAGCTCTAATCCTGCTCTTCCTTCCGGCGCTCTATGTCGCGTGGTTCCGGATCAAGCCGACCGCGGATCAATCCGTTGAGAGTTCGACGGAGGGACCGGAATTGCGAACAGCAATGGCTGCCGAGTAGGGTTCTGTGGAATCTATGAATCGTCGGGTCCGAACGGGAACTGTTGCCGACAAGGCTCGCGAGCGCATCCTGGAGGTGGCGGAGCAGCACTTTCGCCGCATCGGTTACCAAAAGACGTCGGTGCCCTACATCGCCTCCGAACTTGGCATGAGCCCGGCGAATGTCTACCGCTTCTTTCCCTCAAGGGACGCGATCAACGAAGCCATCTGCGAGCGGGTTGTCAACAAGGTTGATGAAATCGGCGTTGCGATTGCACGCGCGAACGTGTCGGCCACGGAGAAACTAAACCGACTCCTGAGCGCCGTTCACCATCATAACAAGGTAACGCTGGTCAATGAAAAGCACATGCACGATCTGACCGTTGTCGCCATGCGGGAGAACTGGCCGACCATCAAGGCACACATCGAGCGGATGGTGAAGATCTTCGAGACGATCATACGCGAGGGCGTCGAAGCGGGTGAGTTCGACGTCGAAGACCCCGCGGAAGCCGCACGCGCAATCAAGTCAGCGTTCGCACCGTTTTTCCATCCGACTCTGATCCAGCACTGTGTTCAGCACGGTGAGGATACCGAAGCAGGTCTGCGCGACCAGATCCGCTTCATCCTGAAGGCTCTCGGCAAGTCCGGCTGAACAGTCGACCGTATTCAGGTTTGATGCACTCGCTTGCCAGCCCGCGCTTGCTTCCCCAATTTGGGTAGTGAGAGTAAGACGTGGCCCGAACCACGTGCCAAGTTCGCCCTCCAGGATAAAGGTTCCGCCCTCGGGTAATAGGCGGCACAAACGAAGACAGTGATCGTGCGACGAATGCCCCATTCCCGCCGGATGAGCCCACAGGTGCGACCGGCAAGTCATTGATTGTTCTTAGTCCTCGGCTGTCTCTTAATCAGCGAATCCCATGTTCGAGACGTGGAGCGCCCGCGAAGCAAAAATGCCCCGTATCCAAGGTCTTCGTGAATCTTGGCTGAGAACACAACGGGTTCTCGTGCGACGTTTTTTGTGGTCGGACGCCGCACCATGCCGGATGACGAGTTTTCTTTTTCAATTGTTTTCTGCTCTTCACTCAATGCAAATACTTCGTGGTGGGCGCACGAGGAATACCCAGCGCCTGATCAGCTCTTTGCTTTTTTCTTGCTTTTTTTGGCCAGCTTCTTTTGGAGTGCTGCATCCCACGTTTGATGCCAATGCGGCAGGCCGAGATGAATCGCCTGCGTCGCGTTGCACAGCCACAACGGTCTGCATTTCAGCCCACGCTGGCGTCCTGAGCCATCGCATTAGGGGCTCGCTCGGGCCAATGGTTGGTGCTGAAATCAAGACCTAGCGGCCGGCTGGTTGTTTCACCTGGAAGCCTGGCATTTGGAAATACGCCGCTCGGCCGAACTCATCCGAGCCCGTGCATCAAGAGATCTCATTAAACTTCGGCAGCTCTCGTTCTCGTCTAGGAACGCCGCAACGAAATCGCAACGAAATGGGTGAAACGACCGTGAACAGAACGAGAAAGAAACGCCCGTCACACCAAGAAAATTCAATAACTTAGAAGATACTCATTGCGTTCGGGACGCAGGGGTCGCAGGTTCGAATCCTGCCGCTCCGACCATTCTCCCAAGTGCTTATAATAACTACAATTTCGGCGCGCAACGAAATCCGCAATGCAATTCTGCGGGCCTGAAAAGGGGTTGCGCAAACCTCCGGATTTTTCGAAAGCCCGCTCGCCGGCGCCGATTCAGTGAAACCGCCCTTGGGAGGAGGGGCCCCGAAGCGCCGACGGCCCTCGGATTCCGCCCGAAATCATTTCACCGTGCGCACGTGCACCACGGCCCAGTCGTTGGCGAAGACCCTGTGCCAGCCGTCGAGATAATCGAGCAGCCGCGCAGCGGCCGTCGACGGAACCATAATCGTGGCCTCGATCCTGTTCGCATCGAGAACGCGGAACAGCACGTTGGGATCCTGCAACGACACAGCGTTGAAATAGTCGAGCCCGAACTGTTCGCCGTAGAGTTCGGAGCGCCCGTCAATGAACGGTGCCATGTCCTTCCAGATCATGTAGCCGCCGAAGGTGTCCTCGTTGAACACCCGTGTCACGTTCTGCGCGCGCAGTGCTGCGACCGCCGGTTGGTAGCGCTCATCGGCCGCTAAACGGATCGGGCGCAGCGCGGCGCCACCGACAATCAGCAGCATCGCCGCGACGACCGCCATCGTCGCCGCGCTTCGTGATGCAGGAGCAGCATTGCGCGGACAGCCGAAGCGGTCGGCAAGCGGTGTCAGCAAGACCAGCGGCAGCAGCAGCGCGAACACCTCGATGTGGCGATCATGGCTCAGCGCCATGTGTAGCAGCACGAGTGTGAGAAGGATCCGCGTCGGCGGCAGCGACACGCCGAGATAAAGCACCGCGGCAATCGCGAGCAGCAGGCAGATTTCGAACGCGCTGACGTGTTCGAAGCTGACCGGCGCCCATTCGGAGATCACCGTCAGCACGCCGCCGAGATCGAGAATCTTGCGGGCCGCGAACAGCGTGTCCCAGCCATAGGGTGTCGCACAGCAGGCGATCAGCGCGCCGATGCCAAACAGAGTCCATTTCAATGCGAGTGTCTTGCGCTGCGGCGCCTGCGCGTTCCACAGCGCATCCAGTCCGATCGGGCCGACCAGGACGAGCCCGAGCAGGAAGCTGCCATGAAGGTTGGCCCATAACGCGAGCAACGGCAGCAGCCATGGCGACGGCGCGGCGCGGCGATCGGCCGCCGCCATCAGGCCGGCAACCCAGGCAACCATGACCGGCATCGCCAGCACATGCGGCCGCGCCAGCAGATGATGCTGCGCCAGCGCGAATGCGACCATCGCCACCACACAGGTGGCGGCGATCGAGATCCGCGAACTCAACAGCCGCACCATGAGCGCGAACGCGGCCGCGACGGCGAGCGCGCACACAGCGACCACGCCTGGCCAGCCGGCCAACTGGTAAGCGGCTGCGAACAGCACCTGCGACAGCCATGACGACGACATCCAGGGCGCACCGGCTCTGGTCCAGGAATAGATGTCGACATGCGGCACCGCGTGCTGCGCGAGGATCGCCTCGCCGACCTTGATCTGCCAGAACGTATCGGTGTCGAGGAAGAGATTGTTGCCCTGGAGCACGACCAGCACGCCAACGACGACGGCCGCCCAGAACCAGGCTGGGGCCCGGACCAGGATCCTGGCGCGGCCGTCCATGAGACCGCGGCCGCGCGCACTGTCGATGCTGGTAACGCTCATGGTGAGAACCTTGCCGGACCGCCAAGGGAAGCGCCGGGTGCGACGGCGGACGCCTCATGCAAGCAGGCCAGCGATAATTTTTCGTGAATCGCGGCCGGCAGCGCCGCGCGATTTGCGCCTTAAGCCTCTAAGAGAAAAGAAGAAATAGCGAGGCCTCTTCCTGCTGACGCGCGGAGCCTTGCCGGATTGGCGCCAGCACACCCGTCCGCTTTCGAAAGCACTACTTGCTCGTTGCGGCTTGAAGGATCGGAATGAGCCGCGCGGCTTCACTCCTCACCAGATCTGCGAGTGGTTTTGGTCCACGCCGGCCCGGCTCGATCAAGGTGGCGCCGAGTTCAGCGAGCCGCTTTTTGACCGGCTCCTCGTCGAGGCCCTCGTTGAGCGCCGCGGCGAGCTTCTCGACCACAGGTTTTGGCGTCCCGGCGGGGGCGAATACGGCGTACTTCACGGCAATGTCGAATTCGCCAAGCCCCTGTTCGTCGGATGTCGGCACATCCGGCAGCATCGGGCTGCGTTGTCTGGCGGCAATCGCAAGCGCCCTGACGCTGCCCGCCTGAACCTGCGGCAACGTGCCAAGTACGGGATCGCACTCATAGTCGATTTCGCCCGCGAGCATCGCGTTCAACACCGGCGCCGTCCCGGTGAAAGGGACCAGCGTCGGCTTGATGCCGATCGCGGAGTTGAGCAGCAGACATCCGATATAGGAGATCGAGCCGACACCGGCGTGCCCGACATTGAGCTTGTCGGCATTGGCCTTTGCGTAGGCGACAAATTCGCGCAAGCTTTTGGCGGGCAGATCCTTGCGGACCACAAGCAGCTCGGGATATTCGGCCGCGAGGCCAATCGGCGCGAAATCCTTTTGCGGATCGTACTTCAGGTCAGGGTAGAACGCCGGCGCCAGTGCGTTGGTCGACATGTGGCCGAACAGGATGGTGTAGCCATCAGGCGTGGCGCGCGCGGCGCGCAGCGCCCCGATCGTGCCGCCGGCGCCGTTGATGTTTTCTACCACGACGCTTTTCCCGAGACGGCGCGAAAAAATGTCGGCGACAATTCGCCCCGTGATATCGGCCGGCCCGCCGACAGCAAACGGGACGATCATGGTGATGGTCCTTGCGGGATAGTCCTGCGCCAGCGTTGGCGCGATCGCACCGCTCGCGATCAGAAAAACAGCGGCGGCCCAATGCCTCTTCACGTTTGCTTCCCCAGATGGTGTTTTGACGTCACCATGTGCTGGTTTGGCGTTCCGAGCAACGTCTTCGCGCAAGGGTCAGGTCATCGTCCCCGGCAGGAAGCAGCGAATGACGGGGTGACCGTTATAGTAGTAGGGCCAAACCATCGTTCGGCCAGCCCGGTTCGGTTCGGTGATGACCGTGTCATCGGGAACGTCCACCCACTCGCCGTCAAGGCGGACGCGGTAATGGCCGTCTTTGGTATCCCAATCGACGTCCGAAAGCGCCATGCCGTCGGCATTCGAGCAGCAGGCGCCGCCGCGTTTGCTATGCAGACTATCGAACCAGGGCTTCAAAGGGGAATTCGCATATCTGCCGTCATCGCGTGCTTGCGCGGCCGTCGTGCCCTGCGCCAGCAAGCCGATGCCGGTGAGGGCGGTTCCAGTTGCGAGCAACAAAGCGCTCAGCAGAAATGCAGCCGGCTTCATCGACCGTCTCCTTGCCGGGGCAATGGGAGGAACGGCCGGAGGTTCCTAATTCGCGCGCGCAGCCGCACTGCAACCGCAGCATCGGCAACAGTCGGAATTGAAAATTGAACCGGTGATCTCGGGTTCCGGGATTATTGCGCGATTCCGGTCGTCGTGCCCGTGCCTGTAAACGCACTATCGAAGAGCTGGCCGATCGGCTGCCAGCTTGTGCCGTCGAATTGCACCAGCCGCATGTCCTTGACGGGGTGAAAGTCCGTTGCGCTCGTCGTGATCGCAATGCCCGGCAGCGTGACCGAGCTTCGAAAGCCCTTGAGCGATTGTGCCTGCCTCATGACGTTGTCGCGCGAGAGGTCGTCTCCGCATTGCTTCAACACCTGCGCCAGCGTTTCCGCGACGGCGTAACCAAAGACCGCATAACTGTCTTCCTTGTCGCCGTCGGGATAATACTTGTCCATGAAGGCGAGGTACGCCTTCATTGCCGTATCGTCTTTCCAGGCGGGATCGCCGCCGTCCTTCAGGAACGCCGTCGAGATCACGCCGATCGCGTTTTCGAGGCCGCCTGGCCGCAGCGCATTGGCGATCGAGGCCGCTGCATTGTCCAGAATGAGCACCGGGTGCCATTCGGATTCGCCGAGACGCCGGATCACTTGCGCAGCCATCGCCGGCGCGCCGTCGAACACCAGAATCTCGACGCCGGATTTATGCAGGAGATCGAGCTGCTCGCCGAGCGAGCGATCCGTCGCGTCGAAGGCGGTGTCGACGACGATCATCCGCGCGGCGTCGCCCAGGCCTTCTTGCAGGCCCCGGAACAGATCGCGGCCGAACTCATCGTTCTGCCAAAGCACGCCGATCTTCTTTTCGGAATAATAGGCCTGGATATAGTTCGCGTAGATGCGTCCCTCGGTGCGAAACGCCGGCGGCCATCCCATCGTCCAGGGAAAGTCCTTGGGATTGGCCCATTGATCATCGCCCGAGGCGACGAACAGTTGCGGGATGTGCTTCTCGTTCAGATATTTTCTGACCGCGAGATTGCCCGGCGTGCCAAACGACCCGAAGACGAAGAGCGCGTCCTCGGCCTCAACGAGGTTGCGCGTCAGCTCCGCGGCTGCGACCGGATCGGAACTGTTGTCGTAGGAGATGAACTCGACGGTCCGGCCGTTGATGCCGCCCTGTTCGTTGAGCATCTGGAAATAGGCGGCCTCAGCCCGTCCGATCGCGCCGAATGCCGCAAGCTGTCCGGTATACGGCATCACGTTGCCGATCCGGATGGTGGCGTCGGGGGATCTGAGAACGGGATCGGCCAATGCAGCGCATGACCATGTGACGAGGAGTCCGGTGGCAAATGCGACGATCCATCTGATCATGTTTGCCTCCGATCGGCATGCGCAGCTCGTCCAGCGAAAGCATGCACAATCCATCCAACGAGGAAATTATATCAACAGTTGGGCGCGGCCAGACTCTGGGCAAATCCGAAAACTCGTCCTCGTGATGAACGTCTTGATGAAAGCCTTGGCCGATAACAGCGGCAGATATCGCCGGCCGCGGATGACGGTGGAACCCGCCAAATCGCATTGGTTTGATTGAGCTCTTCGAACGCAACTTTCCTTGGCGATCAGCGAAGCCTTTTGGCCTCCGTCTGCCAGCCATGCGCTGCCGGCGTTGCTTGGCGGCTTGAGAAAGCGGGAAGAAGCGAGTATTCTGAATGCGAATTAAAGTTCGCTATCCGAATAATGAAAACGATCGCACGATCGACAGGGAAGAAAAAGCAAGCCAAGGCTGCCGGTTCTGAAAAGAACACGGTGCTGTCGCTCGCCAAGGGTTTTCGGATCCTGGAGGCGTTCACCGCGCAGGAGCCCGAGCTGACCATGGCGGAAGTGGCGCGGCGCGCGGGTGTCGACAACGCCACGGCGTTCCGCTTTCTCAATACGCTGGTCGATATCGGCTATGTCGAACGCGTCGGCGAGACGCGGAATTTCCGGCTCGCCCTGAAGGTGCTCGATCTCGGCTTCAACGCGATCGCCCGCTCGGACCTGCGCAGCAGCGCCCGGCCAATCCTGCGTACGCTCGTCGGCAAGATCAACGAGGCTGCCTCGATCGGTGTGCTCGACGGCGCCGACATTATCTATGTCGAGCGCATTCAGGCGGGCCTCGCAAGGCTCGGCGTCGACATCCGGATCGGCAGCCGGGTTCCGGCCTATTCGTCGGCAGTCGGCCACGCGATCCTTGCCTGGCTTCCCCACGCCGATCAGGTTTCCATTCTCAAGTCGCAACCGCGCAAGCAGCTCACCGCGACCACGCTGACCGATCTCGACACGCTGGTCGCACGGCTCGAACAGGTGAAGCGGCGCGGTTATGCGATCTCCGACCAGGAGACGGTGACCGGCCTCTATGTTCTTGCCGCGCCGGTGCTCGATACCGACGGCATTCCACTTGCGGGCCTCAGCGTCGCGGCGCCCGCCTTCCAGACCAGCCTTGCGGATTTTGAAGCGACCGGCGCCGAGCCGGTCATGCACGCCGCGCAGGCTTTGTCGCGGGCACTGCAAAGCAGCGGCGCATTCATCCATCAACACCAAGCCAACTGACAGGAGACGATTTTGCCGGCCCTCAATTTCAATGGAATCATTCCCGCCATCGCGGTTCCCTTTAATTCGGACTACAGTATCGACGAAGGCGAGCTTCGGCGCTTCTCGCACTGGCTGGCGAGCCAGCCCGGCATCGTCGCGCTGATGACCAACGGTCACACCGGCGAGGTCTTCTCGCTGACCCCGCGCGAACGCATCGAAGTGACCCGCATCACGGCCAAAGCCGTCGAAGGCAAGTGCCCGGTCATTTCCTCGATCGTGTGCGAGGGCATCAACGACGCGGTCGAACAGGCCAAGATGGCGAAGGATGCCGGCGCGGTCGGCCTCGACATCATGCCGCCGCATCACTGGCTGCGCTTCGGCTTCCTGCCCGAGCACTGCCTCGACTATTTCAATGCGATTGGCGATGCGACCGGCTTGCCGCTGATCGTGCACATTTATCCGGCCTGGACGCGCGGCTCGTACTCGTCTGCGTTGCTGGCGCAACTCGCCAAGCTGCCGCATGTCGCGGCCTTCAAGATGGGCGAGCGCGAGATGAACAAATACGCCCGCGACATCCAGGAGATTCGCGCGGCCGATTCAAGCAAGGCGCTTCTGACCTGCCACGACGAATATCTGCTGGCCTCGATGGTGCAGGGCATCGATGGCGCGCTGGTCGGCTTTGCCTCGGTCATCCCCGGACTGATCTACGACCTGCTCAAGGCGGTGAAGGCCGGCAACCTGGCTGAGGCGATGCGGCTGCAATCGTTGATCACGCCGCTGAAGGATGCGGTCTATGGCGGCGGCGAGCCGACCGGCGAAGCCCATGGCCGCATGAAGGCGGCGATGGCGCTGGCCGGAATCCTGCGCGACGGCACCGTGCGTCCGCCGACCCATGCGCCGAATGCCCAGCAGATGGAGGCGATCCGGTCGGCCTTGCAGCATGCGGGCCTGTTGAAGCGCGCGGCGGCGTAAGCCGTGACGGCAGCCAACGAGCAAAGCGCGAGCGACGGACGGGGCCACGGCGGTTGCGCCGTGGTGACCGGCGCTGCGTCCGGCATCGGGCAGGCGGTCGCGACGCGTTTGCTCGCCGACGGCTGGCACGTTGTCGG
>Ga0070735_10005732_pt1 | contig 10224 bp, 9 predicted proteins | sample Coa_R1_FD_66443 | JGI IMG/M metagenome (GOLD analysis project Ga0070735, IMG submission 66443) | Surface soil microbial communities from Centralia Pennsylvania, which are recovering from an underground coalmine fire - Coalmine... | ecosystem: Environmental > Terrestrial > Soil > Unclassified ... | reverse complement strand
TAATGAATGAAACCGCAATCGGGACAAGTCAGACGTTCGCGATTATCGCCGGTGGGAATTGAAAGAACGCTGGGACCGGGGCGTGGCGGCGGGGAGGAAGTCATCCCTCAGCCTCGCCTCAAGGCGGCCACCCCCGGAAGCTCACGCCCTTCGAGCCATTCCAGAAACGCTCCGCCCGCGGTCGAGACATAACTCAACGCCTCCACTTCCCCCGCCTTCACAAGGGCGGCCACCGTGTCGCCGCCGCCGGCGACGCTGGTGAGGGTGCCGGCGCGCGTGAGCGCCGCCACTTTCCTCGCAAGCGCCGTGGTGCCGGCATCGAAAGGCGCGGTCTCGAAGGCGCCCACCGGACCGTTCCACACCAAGGTACGGCAAGTCTCAAGACGTTCCGCAACCGCGGCCACCGACGCGGGGCCGATATCGAGGATCATCCGATCGGCGGGAACTTTTTCGACGGGAAGGGTTGCGGTCGGCACCCCCGCGGCAAGCCGCGGCGCCACCACCACATCGATCGGCAGCATGAAGGTGGTACCGAGGGATTCCGCGCGCTTCAGCAGTGCTTCGGCGGTGGGAATGAGATCGCGCTCGACGAGCGAGGTCCCGATCGCGATGCCGCGCGCGGCAAGAAGGGTGTTGGCCATGGCGCCGCCGATGATCACGATCCGGGCCTTGGTCAGGATGAAGTCGATGAGGGCGAGCTTGGTCGACACCTTTGCCCCCCCGATGAGCGCGGCGACCGGGCGTTTCGGATGCTCGAGCACCGAGGCGAGCGCCGCGAGCTCGGCCGCCATCTGAGGCCCGGCGTAGGCGGGAAGGAGATGCGCGATCCCCTCGGTCGAGGCGTGGGCGCGATGCGCCGCCGAGAAGGCGTCATTGACGTAAAGATCGCCGAGCACCGCCAGGCTTCGCGCGAAGGCGGGATCGTTCTTTTCCTCGCCCGCATGGAACCGCAGATTTTCGAGAAGAGCCACCTCGCCCGGGCGGAGTGCCTCCACCACGCGACGCGCCTCGGGACCCACGCAATCGGCGGCGAAGGCGACGGGACCCCCGATTTCGGAAGCCAAGGGGGACACCAGCGGGCGGAGCGAGAATTTGGGGTCGGGCTTGCCGCCGGGCCGGTCGAAATGCGACATCACTACCACCTTCGCTCCGCCCTCGATGAGGCGCCGGACCCCGGGGACGAGACGGGTGAGGCGGGTGGCGTCCAAGATCCTGCCGTCCTTCATCGGGACATTGAGATCGGCACGCAGCAACACCGTCTTGCCGTGGACATCGATATCATCGAGGGTCGAAAACCTGGCCATTCCTCTGTTAACCTCTTGCCAAAATCCGGTGCTCGGGTAGCTAATAGGACATGGTTACCCGTCTCGACAAGGTCGTGTATCAGGCTTCCCAGCGTCTTCGCGTCTCCTGGTATGGCGCGCAGAAATGGGCGAGCGGCTGGTTCTCCGAAACACCAATGGTGCCGCCGCGCGTGCGCCTCGCCATGCCGCATCGCACCCGGATCCTGCGCGATTTCGAGGCGCTTCTGACGCGCGACTGGCGCAATATCGAGGAAGGGATTTATTGCCGCCCCGAAACCATGGTCGATGGGCCGATGGAGGCGTTGCGGAAGGCGCGGCTATTCTTTGCCGATCTCCCCCGGGTCGAGGCACGCCGGCGGGCGGACGCCAATGACGAAGTATTCCGGATAACCCCGCGGGGGCGCTATCCCCGCTATTATCTTCAGAATTTTCATTACCAGACCGATGGGTATCTCTCGCGCCGCTCGGCCGAGCTCTATGATCATCAGGTCGAGGTTCTGTTCGGGGGCGGCGCCGATGCGATGCGCCGCCAAGCCTTGGTGCCCTTGCGCCGGCTTTTGGGCGACATCGGCGTGAGACGCGCCCGCCTCCTCGATCTTGCTTGCGGCACCGGCCGGTTCTTGCGCGAGGTCAAGCGCAATTACCCGAAGCTTGCGGTCACCGGCCTCGATCTCTCCGGATTCTATCTCGATGCGGCGCGCGCGCATCTGGCGCGCTGGTCGGGGGTGAGTCTTGTCGAAGCGCCGGCGGAATCGGTGCCCCTGCCCGCGTCCGGCACCGATATCATCACCTGCATCTTCCTCTTCCACGAGCTTCCGCCGAAGCTCCGGCACCAGGTAGTGGCGGAGATGGCGCGGCTTCTTCGGCCCGGCGGCGCGGTCATTCTGGTCGATTCGCTGCAAAGAGGGGATGCGCCCGATTACGACTCGCTCATCGACTATTTTCCGCGCGCCTTCCATGAACCTTACTATCGAGGCTACGCCAACGAGGATCTGACGGCGCTTTTCGCCAAGGCGGGGCTCACCCTCGAGGAAGCGGGGCTTGCTTATCTCGCGAAGGTGATGGTGTTCAGGAAAAGCGGCGCGCGCGCTCACGCATCGGTGGGCGGAAGCCAGGGAATGCGCGCGACCTCGATGCCTTCGTCGGCGAGGTCGCGGGCTTCGTCATCGGTGGCATCGCCAAAGATGCCGCGGGCCTTGGCCTCGCCATAATGGATGCGGCGAGCCTCTTCGGCGAAGCGGTCGCCGACATTTTCCATTTTGGCTTCGATCTCGTGCCTCAATTCACGCAGGGCGCGCGCGACACTCTCGGGCGAGGGCTGCTCCTTGGCACGGCCGAGGCGAGGGGCCATGGGCGCCTTCTCGATCGCTTGATCGCCGCAGTGCGGACAGGTGATGAGATGGCGTGCGCTCTGACGCTCGAAGGCGGCATTGTCCCGGAACCAGCCTTCGAACTCATGCCGAGCGGCGCATTTCAGCTTGAAGAGAATCATCGCGCTTATCCATACCCCATCGCGAATATGAGGATCAAGAGATGACCGAACCTTCCCCCTGGGTGCGCCGTTTTGCCGGCCTCCTCCCCGCGGGCGGCCGCGTTCTCGACCTCGCTGCCGGCGGCGGGCGCCATACCGGCTTCTTGCGCGCGGCGGGGCATGCGGTGGTGGCCGTCGATCGTGACATCGCCGCCTTGGCGGCATCCTTCGGGCATGATCCCCATTGCACGATCCGCGCGCTCGATCTCGAGGATGGCGCCCCTTGGGCCTTGGGTGAGGATTACGCCGGGATCATCGTCACCCGCTATCTCCACCGCCCCCTTTTCCCCGACATCATACGCGCGCTCGCACCGGGCGGGATGCTCATCTACGAGACCTTCATGGTCGGCAATGAGCGTCTCGGGCACCCCACCAACCCGGCTTTTCTGTTGCGCAAGGATGAGCTTTTCGAGGTGTTCGCGAAGAGCCTCGGTATTCTCGCCTTCGAGCAGGGGCGGGTTGATGAACCCCGTCCGGCGATGATTCAGCGTATGGCGGCGATCAAGGGTGAAGACTTGACGCTGTTGCCTTGAAGGGGGGCAATTGCATTTCAAATTTGGCCGAGGTTGCAAAAACGAACACAGATGAACAATGAGACGATGAGACAATGAGAGGTCAAGACGCTGATCATTCTCGCCAGATCATCGGCATCAATCACCGTCTCTCACCGCCTCACCGCCTCCTTATAAATTTCGATAGCAAGGCCGAACCGGCGGCCCCCTTCGTCACCTGGTTTCGCGAGCTCTTTCAACTCCCCCCGCGCTCCGGAACGGCCGGTCATGGCTGAGCGAGGGCACCGCGTTGCGCGCTTTCGCGATGAGGCCGGGATCGATCTCGGCCATGATGAAGCCGGTGCCATCCTCGGCCTCGGCCAGGATCTCGCCCCAGGGGGCGATGATGAGGGAATGGCCGTAGCTTAAGCGTCCCTCGGCATGCTCGCCCCATTGCGCCGGCGCCAGCACGAAGCAGCCGGTCTCGATCGCGCGCGCCCGCAGGAGAACATGCCAATGCGCCCGCCCCGTCGGCACCGTGAAGGCCGAGGGCACCGACAGGAAATCGGCGCCGCTTTGGGCAAGCTGGCGATAAAGCCCCGGGAAACGCATGTCATAACATATCGTCATCCCAAGCTTTCCCCAGGGAAGCGGCGCCAGCACCATTGCCTCGCCCGGTACGAAGGCGTTCGATTCGCGATAGGACTCGCCATTGGGCAAAGTCACGTCGAACATATGGATCTTGTTATAACGCGCCGCGATCTCACCCCCGGGATCGAGGAGGAAGGAGCGGTTGAAGAGCCGATCGCTTCCCTTCTCGCGGATCACCGCGGAACCCAGCACGATCCACGCCCCCGTCTCGCGCGCAAGCTCGCGGAACGCGGCGAGCATGGGATGCTCCGACTCCTCGCGCGCCTTCGAAAGCCTTTGCTCGCGCTTGGGCTCGATCATGTCGCTCACTTCAGGCGTCAGGATGAGGTCGGCACCGGCGGCGCGGGCCTTCTGGATGAGCTCGCGCGCGGCAAGGATATTGGGTTCGACCTCGCGCCGCGAGGAAAGCTGAAGGCAGGCGGCCTTGAAGCTTCCGCTCACGGCGTCGAAAGCCCGAGCCTTTGATCGAGCTTGCCGGCACGGTCGAGCGCATGGAGATCGTCGAAGCCGCCGATATGGGCGCCGTCGATGAAGATCTGCGGCACGGTCTGGCGACCGCCGGAACGCGCGATCATCTCGTCGCGCCGCTTGGCGTCCTCGACAATGTCGATATTGGTGTAAGCAACCCCCTTCTTGTCGAGGATACCCTTGGCGCGGGCACAGTAGCCGCAAAACATGGTGGAATAGATTTCAACCCTCGCCATGATGACGTTCCCTTGTTATCACATTGGATCCCCTCAATATAGGTCGTCCTCCGCCGCCACTCCATCCCGGCGCGTGTCTTTGGGAATGATGCGCGCCAAGGTCAGCACATCGACCCGCTCCGCGCCGGCGCGAAGGAGAGTCCGGGCGCATTCATGGAGGGTGGCACCCGAGGTCATCACATCATCGATGAGGATGAGCTTCTTGTTCTTAAGCGGCGCGTCCCGGCGCACGGCGAAAGCGCCTTGCACGTTGCGCCGCCTGGCCTCGCCGCTCTTGCGGCCTTGGGAAGGCGTGCGGCGCTTGCGGACGAGCCAGCGTGTCGCCACCGGCGGCCCGCCCAATTTATGGAGGACATGGGCGAGAAGCGCCGCTTGATTGTAACGGCGGGCGAAGAGCCGGGTCCAATGCAGCGGCACCGGCACCAGATAATCGGCATCCTGCCAAAGCGGGGCGCCGGTCCGCGCCATCCAGCGGCCGAAGGCGGGCGCCAGATGGAGCCGATCGCCATGCTTGAAAGCGAGTACCAGAGGGCGGCTTTCGTCGTCGTAACGCAGCACCGCGCGTGCCCGCTCATAGGGCGGGCGGGCGCGGCTGCATGCACCGCAAAGCGCATTGGGCGCGATGTGGAAATCGAAGGGCATGCCGCAACAGGCGCAGCAGGGAGCACCGAGAAAGGTGAGGCTGCGCCAGCACGGCGCGCATAACGTCCCCGAAGCGGTTACCACCGTCTTGCAACGAAGACAGCGCGGCGGCAGCAAGAGATCGACCGCCACCCGCGCGAGATGAAAGATCGCCGACGCCCGCGAGACGTTGATCAAAGCCTGCCGTGGCAATGCTTGAATTTGCGGCCCGAGCCGCAGGGGCAGGGAGCGTTGCGCGGGGTACGGGCGGCGGCGACGGTATCAACGCCGCCCTTTCCCTCGCTGCCGCTCCTTCCTTCGGCCCCGCCCAATACCGGTCGGCGGGGAGGGGTTGGGGGTTCTTCGCCGGGAGGCCGCTCGACCCGGAGCTCGACCCGGGCCAGCATGCCGATCACCTGCTCGCGCAAGCCCGCCAGCATCTTCTCGAAGATCTCGAAGGCTTCGCGCTTATATTCATTGAGCGGGTCGCGCTGCGCATAAGCTCTGAGATTGATCCCCTGGCGCAAATGATCGAGGCTTAGGAGGTGATCCTTCCAGTTCTGATCGAGGAGCTGAAGGAGCAGGCTGCGTTCGACATAACGCATGACATCGGTGCCGTAATTGGCGGCCTTCGCCGCCATCTTGGCGTCAAGCGCTTGATGAATGCGCTCCCTGATCTCGGTGTCGGCGATACCCTCTTCCTTGGCCCACTCTGCGACAGGGAGATCGAGATTGAAGAGCCTGAGGCATTCTTCGTGAAGTCCCGTCACATCCCAGAGATCGGCAAGTGCATTCGCCGGGATGCAGCGCGTGACCACCGCCTCCACCATCTCGTCGCGCATATCGGCGATCGTCGTCTGCACGTCTTCCGCGCCCATGATTTCCTTGCGCTGCTCATAGATGACCTTGCGCTGATCATTCATCACATCGTCATATTTGAGGAGCTGCTTGCGGATCTCGTAATTGCGCGCCTCGACCTTCTGCTGCGCCTTCTCGAGCGCCTTGTTGATCCAGGGATGGATGATCGCCTCACCCTCCTTGTGGCCCAAGCGCTGGAGCATCGAATCCATCCGCTCGGAGCCGAAGATGCGCATCAGATCATCTTCGAGCGAGACGAAGAATTTGGACGCGCCGGGATCGCCTTGGCGGCCGGAGCGGCCGCGAAGCTGATTGTCGATGCGCCGGCTTTCATGACGCTCGCTCGCGATCACATAAAGCCCGCCGGCCACCCGCACCTCGTCCCGTGCCGCTTCGATCTCGGCGCGGATCATCTGGGTACGCCGCTCGCGCTCGCGCGCGTCGGTGACATCTTTGAGTTCGACCTTCAAGCGCATATCGACATCGCCGCCGAGCTTGATGTCGGTACCGCGCCCGGCCATGTTGGTGGCGATGGTGACCGCACCCGGCCGCCCGGCTTGCGCGATGATATAGGCTTCCTGCTCATGGTAGCGCGCATTCAGCACCTGGTGCGGGATCTTGCGCTTCTTCAGGATCTCCGAGAGGATCTCCGATTTTTCGATGCTGATGGTGCCGACCAGCACCGGCTGCTTTCGCTCCCGGCACTCGATCACCTGCGCCAGGATCGATTCATATTTCTCGCGCGCGGTGCGATAGACCTCGTCATCGTGATCGGCCCGGCAGACCGCGACATTGGTGGGGACCTCGACCACTTCGAGCTTGTAGATGTCGCCGAACTCGGCGGCTTCGGTCATGGCGGTGCCGGTCATGCCGGCAAGCTTCGGATACATGCGGAAATAATTCTGGAAGGTGATCGAGGCCAGGGTCTGGTTCTCGTTCTGGATCGAGACTCCCTCCTTGGCCTCGAGCGCCTGATGGAGCCCTTCCGAGAAACGCCGCCCCTCCATCATGTGGCCGGTGAACTCATCGACGATCACCACCTTGTCGTCCTTGATGAGATATTCGGTGTCGCGCGAGAAAAGCTTATGGGCGCGCAGGGCCTGGTTCACGTGATGAACCAGCGACACATTGTGGATATCGTAAAGCGAGCCCACCGTCAGCAAGCCCGCCGCCCGCAGCAACGCCTCGATCCGCTCGACCCCCGCGTCGGTCAAGGTCACCGCACGCTGCTTCTCATCCTTCTCGAAATCGCCGGTCTCGAGCTTCGGCATGAGCTTGTCGACCTGGCGATAGAGATCGGAATTGTCTTCGGTCGGCCCGGAAATGATGAGCGGGGTCCGCGCCTCGTCAATGAGGATCGAATCGACTTCATCGACGATCGCGAAATTGAACGGGCGCTGGACCAGCTCGGCAAGGCGCGTCGAGTTGATATTGTCGCGCAGATAATCGAAGCCGAACTCGTTGTTGGTGCCGTAGGTGACATCGGCGGCGTAAGCCGCGCGGCGCTCGTCATTGTCGAGATCATGGACGATGCAGCCCACCTGAAGCCCCAGGAAGCGGTAGATCTGTCCCATCCATTCCGAATCGCGTTTGGCGAGGTAGTCATTGACGGTGACGACATGGACGCCCTTTTCCGAAAGCGCGTTCAAATAGACCGCGAGGGTCGCCACCAGCGTCTTCCCCTCACCGGTCTTCATCTCGGCGATCTCGCCGCGATGAAGCACGATCCCGCCCATGAGCTGGACATCGAAATGGCGCTGGCCGAGCGTGCGCTTGGCCGCTTCGCGGACCGTCGCGAAGGCGTCGGGAAGAATATCGTCGAGCGTCTCGCCGTCGGCCAAGCGCGCCTTCAGCATCGGCGTGCGTGCCGCGAGCGCCTCATCGGAGAGCGCGGAAAGCTCCGGCTCGAACGCGTTGATGGCCGCGATCACCGGCCGCAAGCTGTTGATATACCGATCATTCGCGGAACCAAAAAGTCGCCGCGCGAGAGCGCCAATCATCAAGACCTCGAAAGCGATGCTGTAGCCTTGAGAAATAGGGGGATGAGGCCGCACTGTCAATTCGATGGGGGCGTTTGGGCGCTTGTGGCGGCGTCCTTGATGTGCTTTATCAACGCTATTCCTCCTTATTGATATTACCCTCTCAAGGATCTCCAGGATGATGCACCGCTCGATTTTCGCCCTTCTCGTGATGCTGACGCTCCTCGGGCCGGCTTTGGCGCAATCCGGGGCCAAGGCCGGTGATCCGGTGGTTGCCCGGGTGAATGGCACCGAAATCCATCGCTCCGAGGTCGAGGCCTTGCAGCGCCAGCTTCCGGCGCAACTGCAAAAAAACCCGATCGAGCAGCTTTATCCGAGGCTCCTTGACAGCCTCATCAGCAACACATTGCTCTCGCAAGCGGCGAAGAAGGCGAAGCTCAATGATGACGCGGAAGTCAAGAAGCGCGTCGCCCAAATCCGCGATCGCATCGTCCAGCAGGTTTATATCGAGCGCCTGGTGAGCAAGGGCGGCGGCGACAAGAAACTGCACGAGCTCTATGACGAGGATGTGAAGAACCTGCCGAAGGGCGAGGAGGTCCATGCGCGCCACATCCTGCTTGCCACCGAGCAGGAGGCCAAAGATGTGATCGCCGATCTCGACAAGGGCGCTGATTTCGTCACCCTCGCCAAGGAGAAGACCACCGACAATAGCGGCAAGACCACCGGCGGCGATCTCGGCTACTTCACCAAGGAACAGATGGTTCCCGAATTTGCCGATGCCGCCTTCAAGCTCAAAAAGGGCGAGATCACCCACACGCCGGTCAAGAGCCAGTTCGGCTGGCATGTGATCAAGCTCGAGGATCGCCGCACCGCGAAGCCCCCGACCTTCGAGCAAGCAAAGCCCCAGCTCGAGAACCAGTTGAGCCAAGAGCTCGTCAATGCCAAGATCAAGGAGCTCGCGACCTCCGCCACGATCGAAGTATTCCTGCTCGATGGCAGCCGCCCGCCGGCCCGGACGGCACCTCCCTCGGCGCCTCCGGGTACCGGTGCCGCACCCGGCACTCCTCCCGCCGCCGCACCTCCGGGACCCGTGACACCACCGCCGGCGCCTTCCACCTCCAACGATCCGCCGCCGCCGACGCTCTCGCCGGCGACCGCTCCGGATCAGCTGGAAAAACACTGATTCATGGCCGCGTCCCTGTCGCCCCTTGCCCCCTCGCACCCGCCGCGGCTTACCCCCATCGCCGGTGTCCGCCTCGCCACCGCGCATTGCGGCATCCGCTATAAGGGGCGGCGCGATTTGATGGTGGCGCTTCTTGACCCCGGCACGTCGGTGGCCGGGGTCTTCACGCGCTCCCTCACCGCTGGGGCGCCGGTCGAATGGTGCCGTACCGCGCTCCCCCTCGGGCGGGCCCGGGCGGTCGTGGTGAATTCGGGCAATTCCAACGTCTTCACCGGGCGCGCCGGCCGCGTCGTCGTCGAGGAAACGGCCCATGCCATGGCCCGGATCCTGGGATGCGACCCGCGCGAGGTTTATGTCTCCTCGACCGGGGTGATCGGCGAGCCGCCGCCCGGCGAGAAGATCATCGCCGCGCTTCCCGATACCGCCGCTGCCGCCCATGAAGGCGCCTGGGACGAGGCGGCGCAGGCGATCATGACCACCGACACCTTCCCGAAGCTTTCCACAAGGACGGCCGTCATCGACGGGGTCAAGGTCAGACTCAATGGCATCGCCAAAGGCTCAGGCATGATCGCCCCCGACATGGCGACCATGCTCGCCTACGTCTTCACCGATGCCGCGATTGCCGCACCGGCGCTTCAGGCGATCTTGCGGAAATCGAACGAGATCTCGTTCAATTCGATCACCGTCGATGGCGACACCTCAACGAGCGACACGGTCCTCCTCATGGCAACCGGCAAGGCGGGGCATGCGCCCGTCATGAAGCCGACCGGCTCACGCCTCGCCGATTTCCGCCGCGCGCTCGACGAGGTGATGACCGATCTCGCGCAGCAGATCGTGCGGGACGGCGAGGGGGCGCAGAAATTTGTGACGATCAAGGTGACCGGCGCGGTATCCACACGCTC